>Ga0210410_10006201_pt1 | contig 10407 bp, 9 predicted proteins | sample IncBWC4MmetaG_FD_161058 | JGI IMG/M metagenome (GOLD analysis project Ga0210410, IMG submission 161058) | Forest soil microbial communities from Barre Woods Harvard Forest LTER site, Petersham, Massachusetts, United States - Inc-BW-C-4-M | ecosystem: Environmental > Terrestrial > Soil >... | reverse complement strand
GGCTCCATGGTCGATGTGCTGCTGGCCGCGAGCGTGATTCCCATGGCGCTGATTGGCGGTATTTTCGCGCTCATTCTCACCGGCACGCCCTTCAGCGTCTCGGCTGCCATCGGCTTTGTGGCGCTGTTCGGCATCGCCACCATGGATGGCATCATCGTCCTGTCGTACTACAACCTGCACATCGAGCAGGGCCTCGATCGGGTCGAGGCGCTCCTGCACACCTGCAAGGTGCAGATGCGCCCGGTATTGATGACCTGTGTCGTCGCCTGTGTTGGCTTGGTGCCCGCGGCGCTGTCGACCGGAATCGGGTCGCAGGTGCAACGGCCGCTCGCCCTCGTGGTGGTGGGTGGCATGTTGCTCACGCCGATCCTCGTTCTGTTGGTCCTGCCGGTGCTGATCCTCCTGTTCTCGCAGCGCAGGCCTATGCCGGAGAAGCCGCGCGCGCAGGAGGCTAGTGTATGAGGCGCCTGGCGATTACGTTCGCGGCGGCAGTGCTCTGCAGTTGCGCGGTGGGTCCCAACTTCAGGACCCCGGACGCCCCCAAGGTAACCGGTTATCTCGCCGAGCCGGCGCCGCCGCAGGCCGGTGCCGATGCTCAACACTATGTGACGGGGATGGATATTCCCGGCCAATGGTGGACGCTGTTCCATTCGACCGCGCTGAATGAGCTCGTGCAGCAATCGCTCAAGAGCAATCCGACGCTCCAGGCTGCGCAGGCAACACTCCGCGAGGCGAACGAGAACGTCGCCGCTCAGCGCGGCACCTTGTTCCCCGAAGTCCAGGCGGGCTATGACTTCACTCGCAATCGCGACGCGACCGGTACGTTGCAGCCGGCGTTGAATTCGGGCGCGCCCATTTACAGCCTGCACACCGCGCAGGTGAGTGTTTCCTACCTGTTCGATATTTTTGGACGCAACCGACGCGAGCTGGAATCCCTGCAGGCGCAGGCCGACTCGCAGCGTTTTCAGCTCGAAGCGGCTTACCTGACGCTCACGTCCAACGTAGTGACCGCGGCCATCGCGGAAGCCTCGTTGCGTGCACAGATCGCCGCGACCACGGAAATCCTCAACAGCGAGCGCGAATCGGCGCGGATTCTGCGGCGCCAGTTCGAGTTGGGCTCGATCGCACAGACCGATGTCATGGCAGTGGACGCGGCGGTCGCCAACCTGGAGGCGACGCTGCCGCCGCTGGAGAAGCAGTTGGCCGTGCAACGGCACCTGTTGGCGGCGCTCGCAGGTCGCTTTCCCAGTGACGAGCCGGCGCAACGGTTCGAGCTCGCCGATCTCACGCTGCCCTTGGAAGTCCCGCTCAGCGTGCCGTCCGCGTTGGTCCGGCAGCGACCGGACGTGCTGTCGGCGGAAGCACAACTGCACTCGGCGAGCGCGGAGCTCGGTGTCGCGACCGCGAATCTTTTCCCCCAGATCACCCTGACGGGTACCCTGGGGGGAACATCTACCGTGTTAAATCAGCTATTCGCCAGCGGCAACACATTCTGGACCGTGGGCGGGAACCTGACACAGACTCTCTTCCAGGGTGGCACGCTGATTCATCAGAGGCGCGCTGCGGCGGCGGCCCTGGATGCCTCCGGCGCGCAATATCGAGCCGTGGTGCTGGCGGCATTTCAGAATGTCGCGGATTCCCTGACCGCCTTGCAGCTCGATGCCGACGCGGTGATCGCCAATCTGAAGGCCGAGCAGGCTGCCGCGGAGAGTCTGAAAGCGATTCGCCACAACGTAGAGCTGGGCCTGGTGGGCTACCTGGCACTCCTCACCGCCCAGCAATCGTACAGCCAGGCCGTCCTGAACCTGGCACAGGCCCGTGCAAACCGTTACTCCGACACCGCCGCACTCCTGCAGGCCCTGGGCGGAGGGTGGTGGAACCGGGAGAACGATAAAGGCACCGCGAAGCATTGACCATCGACCGCAGTCGTACTACTTTGAGCGCCGCTAGGGGAGCCCCGCCAGGGGGCTGAGAGGCCATCGAACGCGGTGATACCGCGGCATGGCGACCCTCTGAACCTGATCCAGTTCATGCTGGCGTAGGAAAGTAGTCTTACAGCGTTCACTGGATCTCCGTGGTTACCGCCCAAGGAGCATCATCATGAACGCCGTTCCGCTGCAGGTCGCCCAAGAGGCATTGCCCGCTTCCCGCAAGGTCTACAAGGCCGGGGAAATCCACAAAGGCCTGCGCGTACCCATGCGCGAGATCACCCTTCATCCGTCCTCGGGTGAGTCGCCGGTGACCGTGTACGACTCCTCGGGGCCGTTCACCGATCCGACCGTGAAGATCGATATCGAGCGCGGCATCGGCCGTATCCGGGAAGGGTGGGTGACAGCTCGCGGTGATGTCGAAGCCTACGACGGCCGCCCGATCCTGCCGGTCGACAACGGTAACGTCATCGGCACGAAGGGCGCGGCTCCCGAATTCCCGAATCTCCGTCGTCCCTACAGGGCTACCGGCGGTAAGGCCGTCACGCAGCTCGCTTACGCTCGCGCCGGCATCATCACGCCGGAGATGGAGTACATCGCGATCCGCGAGAATATCGGACGCGCGCGTAACAAGGAGCCGCTGCAGCAGGATGGCAACTCCTGGGGCGCCAGTATCCCGGACTATGTCACGCCGGAATTCGTGCGCGCGGAAGTCGCCGCCGGCCGCGCGATCATCCCGGCCAATATCAACCATCCGGAGTCGGAGCCGATGATCATCGGCCGCAACTTCCTGGTGAAGATCAACGCCAACATCGGCAACTCCGCGGTGACGTCCTCCACGGCTGAGGAAGTCGACAAGATGGTCTGGTCCATCCGCTGGGGCGCGGATACCGTCATGGACCTTTCCACCGGACGTAACATCCACACGATCCGTGAGTGGATCATCCGCAATTCGCCGGTTCCGATCGGTACTGTGCCGATCTACCAGGCGCTGGAGAAGGTCGGCGGCGTCGCCGAAGACCTCACCTGGGAGATCTTCCGCGACACGCTCATCGAGCAGGCGGAGCAGGGCGTGGACTACTTCACCATTCACGCGGGCGTGCGTCTCGCCTACGTGCCGCTCACGGCGAACCGCGTCACCGGCATCGTCTCGCGTGGCGGATCGATCATGGCGAAGTGGTGCCTCGCCCATCACAAAGAGAGCTTTCTCTACGAGCACTTCGAGGAGATCTGCCAGATCTGCCGCACCTATGATGTGAGTTTCTCGCTCGGTGACGGCCTGCGCCCCGGCTCCATTGCGGATGCCAACGATGCCGCGCAGTTCGCCGAGCTGGAGACACTGGGCGAGCTGACCCAGATCGCCTGGAAGCACGACTGCCAGGTCATGATCGAGGGACCGGGCCACGTCCCGATGCACAAGATCAAGGAGAACATGGACAAGCAACTCGCCCACTGCGGCGAGGCGCCGTTCTACACCCTCGGGCCGCTCACGACCGACATCGCCCCTGGCTATGACCACATCACCTCGGCGATCGGCGCCGCGATGATCGGCTGGTTCGGCACGGCCATGTTGTGTTACGTAACCCCGAAGGAACACCTGGGCCTGCCCGATCGCAATGACGTCAAGGTCGGCGTGATCACCTACAAGATCGCCGCCCATGCGGCCGACCTGGCGAAGGGTCATCCGGGGGCACGGGATCGCGACGACGCCGTATCCCGCGCACGCTTCGATTTCCGCTGGGAAGATCAATTCAATCTCTCGCTCGATCCTGACACCGCGTGCGCGTTCCACGATCAGACCATGCCGAAGGAAGCGCACAAGGTTGCCCACTTCTGCTCGATGTGCGGTCCGAAGTTCTGCTCCATGCGCATTTCGCACGAGGTCCGGGCAGAGGCCAACAAGCAACAGGGTATGCGTGAGATGTCGGAGAAGTTCCGCGCGGTGGGCGGTGAAATCTACGTGCCAACCGCCAAGAACAGCTGAGCCATGCAGATCACCGTCATGGGCGCCGGCGTCGCAGGGCTCGCCTGCGCCGTGGAGCTTGCCGAGCGCGGCGCCGATGTCGAGGTCGTCGATCGGGGCGAGAAACTCGGCGCTGCGGGCTGTTCCTGGTACGCCGGCGGCATGCTGGCGCCCTGGTGCGAGCTCGAGAGTGCCGAGCCACTGATCGCGACGTTGGGTACCGAGAGCCTCGCGTGGTGGCGTGAGCGGTTTCCAGGCACCGTCCTGAACGGCAGCCTGGTTGTCGCTCACGGCCGCGATACGGGCGAGTTGGCGAACTTCAGTCGCCGCACGGAGAAGTTTGATTGGCTCGACGCTGAGTCGGTTGCCTCGCTCGAGCCCGATTTGCGCGGTCGCTTCAACAAGGCGCTTTTTTTCAAGGACGAGGGCCATCTCGATCCGCGTGCCGCGCTGGCTTTCCTGGCGCGGCGGTTGGAGGAGCTGCGAGTGCCGATCCGGTTTGGCGTCACGGTTGCGGTGGCGCCTGCCTGCTGGGGGGCACCCTCCAATGCGCGCCAGGTCGTGGATTGCACCGGCCTGGCAGCTCGTAATGTGCTCACCGACCTGCGTGGCGTAAAAGGGGAAATGTTGGTGCTGCGGTTGCGCGACATTTCGCTGTCGCGCCCGGTGCGGGTGTTGCATCCGCGTATGCCACTCTACATCGTGCCACGCGGGGATGGCCTGTTCATGGTCGGTGCAACCATGATCGAGAGCGATCAGCCGACGCGCATCAGCGCACGCTCCATGCTCGAGCTGTTGAGCGCGGCTTACGCGCTTCATCCCGCGTTCGGTGAGGCTGAGATTGTCGAGATTGGGACGGGAGTGCGACCGGCCTTCCCCGACAATCTACCGCGGATCCGCTGGTACGGGGACGCACTCCATGTAAATGGCTTGTTCCGGCACGGCTTCCTGCTGGCGCCAGCACTGGCGCGCCGGGTGGCCGGCATTCTGCTGGAGGAGCGCAATTTTCCAGAGGTGCAGGATGAAGATCCTGGTGAACGGCGCCTGGCGTGATACCAGCGCCGTCGACCTGGCGGCGGCATTGCACGAGATGGGCTATGGCGAGGCCGTCGTGGCCACGGCTCTGAATGGTGAGTTCGTTCCGGCAGGCTTGCGTCCGGCGGCCCGCCTTGCCGAGGGTGATCGCATCGAAGTTCTGGCTCCGATGCAGGGGGGCTGATGTTGCAGGTTTACGGGATCGAACTGCGCTCCAGGCTCTTCCTGGGAACCTCGCGCTATCCGTCACCGGCCGTGTTGTCCGAAGCGGTTAAAGCTTCACGGGCGCAGGTGGTGACCGTCTCCCTGCGTCGGGAATCGAGCGGTGAGCGTGCCGGGCAGGGCTTTTGGTCGATCATTCGTGAGCTGGGTGTGCGGGTGCTGCCAAACACCGCCGGCTGTCATTCCGTGAAGGAAGCGGTGACCACCGCCCAGATGGCGCGCGAGGTGTTTGGTACTTCGTGGATAAAGCTCGAAGTCATCGGCGAGGATGACACGCTGCAGCCCGATGTGTTTGGGCTGGTCGAAGCCGCACGGATCCTGGCGGCTGACGGGTTCGAGGTTTTCCCTTACACCACCGAGGATCTGGTCGTGGCTGACAAGCTGCTCGCGGCCGGGTGTCGGGTGTTGATGCCATGGGGTGCGCCGATCGGCTCGGGGCGCGGGCTCAACAATCTGTTCGGCCTGAAGGCACTGCGGGCCCATTTTCCCGAGGTGCCGCTCGTTATCGATGCTGGTATCGGGGTGCCGTCGCACGCGGCGCAGGCTATGGAACTGGGGTTCGACGCGGTGCTCATCAACACCGCCGTTGCACAGGCCGCGGACCCGGTGCGGATGGCGGCGGCCTTTGCGCAGGCCGTGGAGGCTGGCTGTGATGCGCGGTTGGCCGGGCCGATGGAGCCCCGCGACCTGGCGGCTCCGTCGACGCCCGTAATTGGGACCGCGTTCCTCAAGTGAACCGGTTTCTGAAACGATGAAACTGCCGTGATGAGGGGACTTCCGCGATGATGAAACTGCCCCGCGTTTATCCGATTGTCGATAGTGCCGGCTGGGTGCGACGGCTGTTGGCGGTGGGTGTGCGCCTGGTGCAGTTGCGCATCAAAGAGCGACCGGATGCGGAGCTTCGGGAGGAGATCCGGGAGGCGAAAGGGCTCTGCGCGCGCGCCGGGGCACAGTTGATCGTCAACGATTACTGGGCGCTCGCCGTGGCGGAAGGGTGCGATTTCGTGCACCTCGGACAGGGTGATCTCGACACGGCGGACGTGCCCGCGTTACGTCGTGAGGGTGTCAGGATTGGCATCAGTACACATAGTCACGAAGAGCTCGAGCGAGCGCTCCCATTCGCACCGGACTATGTGGCGCTCGGGCCGGTTTACCCGACGATTCTCAAGGTGATGCCCTGGGCGCCCCAGGGGTTGGAGCGCATCACGGAGTGGAAGCGGCGGGTGGGAGAGATTCCGCTCGTGGCGATCGGCGGGCTCACGGTGGAGCGGCTCCCGGGGGTGTTCAGGGCGGGGGCGGATGTTGCGGCTGTTGTGAATGACATTGTCAGCAACAGGGATCCGGAGGCGCGGGCCCGGGAATGGTTGGTTACGGCGGGTGGGCTGGCATGAGCGACCCGACAATTGATCGCTACTCGCGACAGACAATTCTGCCCGAGGTCGGGCCGAACGGGCAGGCGCGGTTGCGCGGCGCCAGGGTGCTGGTCATCGGGGCCGGCGGACTCGGGTCGGCGGTGTTGCAGTATCTCTGTGCGGCTGGCGTCGGACACCTTGCCATCGTGGACCACGATCGTGTCGAGGAATCCAATCTCCACCGGCAGCCCATTTATCGTATGAGCGACGTCGGAGCTCTGAAGGCACAGGCGGCGCGCGAGGCTTTGTTGGGCGCTAATCCCGAGGTGCGGATCGAGGCAATCTGCGTACGATTGACCCCGGCTAACGTGCAGCGCCTGGTCGCCGGCGTGGACGTCGTAGTCGATGCGGCGGATAGCTTCGCGGTCACCTATGTGGTGAGCGACGAGTGTCAGCGTGTCAAGAAGCCTCTGATCAGCGCCTCGGTGTTGGGGCTGTCGGGATATGTTGGAGCTTTTTGCGGGGGCGGCCCCAGCTATCGGGCTGTGTTTCCGGAGATGCCGCGGCAGGCGGGGTCGTGTGCTACTGCAGGCGTGCTGGGCTCTGCTGTAGGTGTCATGGGGACGCTGCAGGCGCATATGGTTCTCTCACTGTTGCTCGACCTCCAGCCAACCGTCCTCGGCCAACTGGTCACCGTTGATTTCAAAACGTTGCGGTTTGGCGGGTTCTCGTTCGCGGGAGCCGGCGAGCCGGGCGGCGCGGCAATTCCGTTCATTGCGGCCGATCAGCTCGACAGTACGGACCTGGTGATCGATCTACGGACTTTGACTGAGGCGCCTGTGTCGCCTATCGCGGCGGCGTTACGCATTGACGTCGATGCGGTCGAGGGGAGTGCGGGAGAGCGACTGCCAAGCGCGCCGCGGGTGGTGCTTTGTTGCCGGACGGGCGTTCGTGCTTGGCGTGCGGCTCGTGCACTACAACGACGGGGCCACACGAATGTGGCGCTTATCGCGTTTGGGGAGTGAGGGTAGGCGGTGGCACGACCTGCCGTCCTGGTGATCGCGGCTACCGATTCGAGCGGTGGCGCTGGCCTTACGCGAGACGTCAGGGTTCTGAGCGATTTCTCCGTCGACGCACTCTGCGTCGTCACAGCGGTTACGGCGCAGTCCGATCAGAAGGTTACTGCGGTTCATCACGTTCCGCCCGATGTCATTCGCGCGCAAATCGCGGCGGCGTTGGCGACGCGGCAGGTTGGGGCGATCAAGATAGGGATGTTGGGCAATCGGGCGACGGTGGAAGCGGTTGTTGAAGGGTTGGGGGCAGGCGGTGCGGCGCTCGGCGGGTCGCTGCCCGGTGTACCGCCACCCGGTGGATCGTCGCTCAGCGAAGGTCCGTCCCACGGGATTCCGATCGTGGTGGACCCGGTGTTGGTGTCAACGTCAGGCGGTGTTTTGCTCGATGCGGGCGGGCGGGCGGCGCTGACCGGGGCATTGTTTCCTTTGGCAACGCTCGTCACACCCAATGTGCCCGAGGCCGCCGCTTTGCTGGGCGAAACGCTCGCTACGGACGAAGGCGGGTTGGTGCAACAGGGGCTGAGGCTGCTCGGATTCGGCAGTAGGGCTATTTTGCTTAAGGGCGGCCATACCGATGGTGAGGACGCCGTAGATCTCTTGATCTCGGGCGGTGGCACCGTTGAGCGGATGGCGTCGCAGCGCGTAGCGGGCACCTGCCGCGGCACAGGATGCGCGTTGGCCTCAGCGATCGCCGCCGAACTCGCCGCCGGAAGTCCGCTCAACGAAGCCTGTCGCGCTGCAAAAAACTATGTGCTGGGGATGCTGACGCCCGTCAGCTAACCGCTCGCGGCAGGGCCCGCATCACCGCGCGAGCCTGCGCCCCTGGAAGTCTGACAGTGCCGGTGAATGTGAACTTCGTGTCACCGCTGGTGGTGACCACGACTCAGAACGGCGAGCGGAACGATGCGTGTCACGAGCGTGTCAGGAACATGCGAGGTTCAGTCAGCAGTGCGCTCAAGATGTTCGGAGTGATAAGCTTAGCGCGTGAAGCTACGAATACTTGCTATTGCAACGGCTCTTGGGGTCACAGGGCTGGGTGAGGCGCAGACGCCCGCCCAGCCTTCCTCCGATATCCCGCCGAACCTGCAGGCTCCCCCGGGTGAAAAGCTCATCCTCCAGGCGCATGCCACCGGGTGGCAGATCTACACCTGCGGTGCGGGCACCGATGGCAAGCCGCTGTGGACGCTCAAGGCCCCTGATGCGGATCTCCATGATGAAAAGGGCGCGGTGATCGGCCATCACGCCGCCGGCCCCTCCTGGAAATACAAGGACGGCAGCCAGGTCATCGGCAAGGCGACCGCGCATGCGGATGCGCCGGACATGAAATCAATACCCTGGTTGTTGGTGTCTGCCACCGGGCACTCGGGCGACGGCCTGTTCGCCGGCGTAACCTACGTCCAGCGCCTGCATACTGAAGGGGGCCAGCCGCCGGCCGCTTCCGAATGCGATCCCGCGAAACCGAGCGCCGCGGCCCGCAGCAGCTATACGGCTGACTATTATTTTTACGCGCCTGCGAAGTAGCCACTCTCCATGGATGATCTGAAGCGCATCGCGCATCGAGCGATGCTCGATCATGGCTTACTGCCGGACTTCTCGGCCGACGCGTTGGCGCAGGCGAGCTCGATCACACAGCCCGCCATCGATCCCACCCTCCGCGATCTGCGCGGCCTGTTGTGGGCTTCCATCGATAATGACGATTCGCAGGACCTGGATCAGCTCTCGGTCGCGGAGCCGCTCGCGGGCGGTGCGGTGAAGATTTTGGTAGCGATTGCCGACGTCGATGCCACCGTGAAGATTGGCACGCCAATAGACGACCACGCGCGGGCAAATACAACGTCCGTTTACACGGCAGCGCAGATTTTTCCAATGCTTCCCGAGAAGCTCTCGACTAATCTGACTTCCCTGGCGGATGGGCAGGAGCGTGTCAGCCTAGTGATCGAAATGACGATCGACGCCGGTGGCACGGTGACCGGCTCCGACATCTATCGGGCGCAGGTCCGCAATCGAGCGAAGCTCGCTTACAACAGTGTCGCTGCGTGGCTCGACGGCAAGGCGGCGGCACCCGCGCCCGTCGCGGCAGTTCCGGGAATGGAACAGCAGATCCGCATCCAGGACCAGGTGGCGCAGGCGCTGAAGCGGGTGCGACGCGAGCACGGCGCGCTCACGTTGGAAACGATCGAAGCACGAGCTGTGTTCGAGCGCGGTACCCTGAGCGATCTGCGTGCCGACGAGCGTAATCGCGCCAAGGATCTCATCGAGGACTTCATGGTCGCCGCGAACGGTGTGACGGCGAGATTTCTCGAGAGCAAGGGCTTTCCTTCGCTGCGCCGGATATTACGCACTCCGGGGCGTTGGAACCGAATCGTCGCCCTGGCGTTGGAATCGGGTGAGCGCCTGCCCACGAAGCCCGATGCCATGGCATTGAACCTCTTCCTGGCGAAGCGTCGTGACGCCGACCCGCTGCGGTTTCCCGATCTGTCCTTGTGTATCGTGAAGTTGCTCGGCAAGGGTGAGTACGCACTCAAACGCCCGGGGCAAGATACGCCCGGACACTTTGGACTGGCGGTTACCGACTACACTCACTCCACCGCGCCAAATCGTCGCTTTCCCGATCTCATTACCCACCGGTTGGTCAAGGCGGCGCTCGAAGGCGCTAAACTACCCTACACCCTGGACGAGTTGGACTCGCTCGCGCAGCGCTGTACCGAGCAACAGGGCAATGCGGATAAGGTGGAGCGCTCCGTACGAAAGTCCGCGGCGGCGCTCCTGCTGGCGCGACGCATCGGCCAACGCTTCGAAGCGATTGTCACCGGTGCGTCGGATAAGGGAACATG
>Ga0210410_10006200_pt1 | contig 10409 bp, 6 predicted proteins | sample IncBWC4MmetaG_FD_161058 | JGI IMG/M metagenome (GOLD analysis project Ga0210410, IMG submission 161058) | Forest soil microbial communities from Barre Woods Harvard Forest LTER site, Petersham, Massachusetts, United States - Inc-BW-C-4-M | ecosystem: Environmental > Terrestrial > Soil >... | reverse complement strand
GCCAAGGCAGCAGCTCTACGACCGTGGGCAGCGGCCGATCCAATTGTTCCTCTGTCAAAGTACCCGCGTATTCCAGCAAGCGCTGCGTGTGCCATGAGTCGTTGCCTGCAAAACGATCGAATAAATCCATGTCTTTCCCTCCTTTTGTTGAGGAACCAGGGGCAAAAAAGTGAATTTTGTTGGACGCCGGCAAGTGAAAGTGCGGATCACGCATGCGCCGGTAGCGGCTGGGAGAAATCCGAAAAGCTTTTCGGAAAGCGCGAGTGAACGCCTCCAACGAACCGTAGTTGGCGTCCAGGCAATGTCCGTAACCGACATTCCGGTATGCCCCAGTTGATATGCTGCTCTTTCCAACAACAGCCGCCGTCGCATGGCTGCCGGAGTTTCTTCGACCACGTTTCGAAACAACCTGTGGAACTGCGTGCGGCTTTGATACGCTTGGCGCGCCAGATCTTGCGTTTTCGCCTGAGTGTCCAGGGAGTTCGCGACAATTGCAGAGAGGCGGTCTGCCGTGTCCTGACCATCCGCTTTATTCATGCGTCCGGTTCCTCATCTCGAACGAATCATAGACAAAAGATGACGCCCCCCGCCTGATCGTACGTACCAATCTTCTACCTCAAAAGCCGGACCACGGCGAATGAATACACGTTTACCGGATGACTGTATAGGGTTGATTCAAGACTCAGTACAATTCCAGAGAGCAAAGGCCCGGCTAGGTGAGCCGGGCCTTTCTTTTGCCTCTAATTTCATTGTGGCTGGTGGAGAGAAATAGTCGGACATAGCGTTACGGAAACCTTTTGCGAATCAATTCGGGTCCGCTCACCTGCTTTGCCTTGAGGTTGAGATCGACCTCGCCGCGCTCGTCGCTCTTCCTGCTGCCGGTCATCCCGTAGTCCTTAAGGTCGAAGGGTACGATTCCCTGGACGTATCCTGAGCCACCACCCTGGTCGGCGATTAGCAGATTCAGGGTTACGGGCCTGGAAACGCCGCGCATGGTGAAGGTGCCGACAAGGTCGTAGGTGGTTTTCCCCGTCTGGACAACTTTGTTGGATTTGAACGAAATGACCGGGTTCTGCGCGACGTTCAGCAAGTCCTTGCTCTTCAGTTCGTCATCGTTCTGGTTGTTCCCGGAATGCACGCTTGCTGTCTGGATTTCGACTTGTAATACGGCCGACGTAGGGTCGGGTGACGCGAAGGTCAGAGTCGCATTCCATTTGTCAAAATTGCCCGTCAGGGGCTTCGAAGATGTCGTATTGAACCGGACTGAGCTTTGGATGGGAGTAACCTGGAAGACAGGCACCTGCGCCCGGGACGGCGGGCACAACATTGCACTCACTACTACGAGACAGATGACGGGCAGTCTCATAACGAGAGTCTGGATGCGATAGGCATTCTTGTCAACCGGCCAGAGGCTTCGACAAATTGTTGCCCATTCCGTCTGTTGATTTCGCGTTAGAGAGTGAGCACAGCTTGCAAAGGGTCCAGGGATGAGGTTGTACATGGATGGTCGCCGATCCGGACAGAACCCCGCCCTTCAGCTCAATGCCCGGGGTTCGACGTGATGAGGGAACCGGTGGGAAGCGATGTCGGATAGGGGAAGTAGAGCTCGTTGCCGTCCGGGTCCGCGATGACCATGAGCCGGTAGCCCCACTGCCCGTCCTTCACGTCCACGCCGCGCCCTTCCAGTTCCGCGCGCAAGGCATCCAGCACGCCGACATCGAGCGAGATGAACATCAGGCCCTTGCCCACTTTATCGGACCATTGAGAAGAGAGAATGAGCTCGCAACCCTGCCGGTCGACTTGCGCGACCCACGCTTTACCCTCCTCTTCATATCGCCACGGTTGCGTGAACCCTAGCTGCTTCACGTAAAAATCGACGGACCTGTCGATATCCGCTACGAACAGCACAGGCCTCGCGAACCATTCATTGCTCATGACGGTCTGTTCCCCGTTTGCCATGATCGAATTCGACGTTCCGCCAACGGCAAGTCATTAGAATAACTTCGCGAAATTCGTCCGCGCAAACGCTCTTCTCGTCACTTGGCTCCGGTGTGTCGCCAACTCAGAAGTTGCGCCAGCGACGATTTCGTCCGATTCGAAGAGTTTCGTAACAGCCTCGAAGGGCCGCCACAAGCCTTGCCCGAAACAGCTTCGGGGCTGAAAGCTGCCTGCATAGGGAGGAGTTAGACTTCGTACGCACAAGGAGGAGGCGAAGGATATGGCCGAGATCACGGTTACGAATTGGTTCGGAAACATCGTGTCCCATCCCAGCGTCGTCGTCGATGCAAACTCCGTGGATGACATCATCCGTGTCATGAAAGACCCAGCGCAATTTCCCTCGCCGGTTCGAGCGGTGGGTTCCAATCATTCGACCTCGCCATGTGGCGTCGCTGAGGGTGGAACGCTGATACGCATGAAGATGAACCGGATCCTCAAAATTGCAGGGGAAAGGCTGACCGTCGAAGCGGGCGCGCTTCACATCGATCTCGCGAAAGAGTTGGAAAGGCTGAACCTGCAGTTCTATGTGAACACTGAGATCGGCAGCCTATCCGCGGGTAGCGCCTCCTGCGCTGGCACTAAAGACGCATCGATGCCCGGGGAATACGGGCAGGTGGGCTCTTACATCACCGGCGTAAAGATGGTGCTGCCAAATGGCGACTTACTCGAAGTCACAGAGGAGCAACAGCCCGAACTTATGCAGAAGGTACGCTGCAGTTACGGCACCTTTGGCATCGTCTACGAAGTGACCTACAAGGTCCGTCCGCTGCTCCCGCTTGCAGTCCATCACGAGACGTTCAGCCAGCAGGATTTCGTTGCGCAACTGCCCCAGCTGAAGACACGCAATTTATCGATGATGTTCTACATCTTTCCCTTCGAGGACAAGATCACGATCGAGTTCCGGCGTTATAACCCGGGAGCACAGGGAGAACCGAACCACATTGCGTGGACGCTGCGAAACTACTTCTGGGGATCGGCTGGACCGAGGTTCGGCCACGAGATTGAACAGAGCATAGCCAATCCATCGATTCGTTACTCAATCATCGATGGGTTCAACGCAGTGTGGCGTTTCAAGCTGGAACACATCGTCAAAAGCGACTACACAATTCCAGGCGATCAGATAATCCACTATCCGCCGGTGTCGAACGATAGCCGCTACACCTTCAGCCTGTTTGCGTTCGCCGAAGAAGAATATGCTGCGGCGCTTACCGACTTTTTCCATTTTGCGAGGGGATATTACAAACAGAAGGGGTATCGCTCCAACCTTCCCTACGTCGGCTACTGGATATTGAAAGACCAGCAGGCGCTCCTCTCATATTCGTTCAATGGCAACGTGATGACGATTGATCCGGTCTCAACGGGCAATCCCGGCTGGGAAGAGTTCCTTCAGGCCTACAACCAGTTTTGCAGCGATCGCAACGGCGTGCCTTTGCTCAACCAGACATTTGGCCTTACGCCGGCGATCCTGCAGAAGGCCTTCGGGGATCGGCTGACGGTTATGAAGGAATCCCGGAAGCAGTTTGACCCTGAAGGACGATTGCTGAACGAGTACTTTCGGAACTTGCTCAGCTAAGCTGCACAAACTCCTGCCGCCATGTCTGTCGAGATATCGCTTTTCATGGCCCGGTTCACTAAACCGGCAGCGTCGAATACCCTGGTCCCAGTCCATGCTCGGACGTTAGGGTGAGGTTGTGCGGCCTGTACGCAGCGAGATGCATTAGACGGCTTCCCACGCTGCTCGCGATGCATGCATCCGGCGGAACACTTCTGCCCTGCGGAACCCCCCAGAGGAAGCTCCAGGATTCTTCAATTTCGTCTAAGCCGTGGGCCATACTATCGATCGCCTGGTATGTCTGCAGCACGCCTGGATCAATCTCCAAACCTTGATCTATGCACTTGCCGAGCATCCATTTCAGCGTGATATCTGATAACCCCGAATTGGGACATCCCCCGCCAACGTTGCTGTGGCAGCCGCTGAACCAGACTTGCTCTAGCGTCTGACCGGCGACGCCGTCACTTTCCCATAGCGTCGGCGGAAAAGCCTTACGTCGCTCGTCAATCGAAACTGCTTGATACGCAGCTTTCACGCTTGAGCTCAGGCGCGTGTCCAGGAAGCCGTAGCGAACCGGATCCACTCCCCCGATCGCGGCAGGGATACCGAGCGCTCCCACTGTGTCCCACACCCCGACCATGGCGATAGTGACCGGGCGGTTTCCATACTTCGTCTTCAGAGCAGCTTGCCCAGTGGCGCGCTCCGGCGACTGAGGCCGTTTGCGATAAGTGTCAAACGCATCGTCGATCGCTTGTTGCGTCAGCGTGGCGGGCAGTCCGCAGCAGGCCAACATGCCGCCGACGCTTCGTGCGGTGTACGCTCCGCGGCTGAAGCCGAACAGGAAGATTTCGTCACCATCGAGATAGTCGTGCGCAATCTTGGTGTATCCCTCCTTCACCTTATTAAACAAGCCCGTCCCAAACGCGCCCCCCAGCAGATGGCTGATGATCGATCCGCCCACCCCTACTCCATCGTCATAGCGAGGGCATTGCGTCGCCGTGGTCGGCAGCGCCTTGTAGAGCTTGTAGACATTGGTGTCTGTCTTCGACACCTTGTTGCTGTCATTCGGGTGACTCCACGTACCGTCAGCGCAAAATATGATCTTTTTCATTTCGCTCTCTTCTGACCGTGCCAAATCGTGTTAAAAGGCACGATTTACCATCTCAAAACCAGCACAATAGCGTGTGTTTCTGCAAAATACCGCATGATTTGAGGCCGCCTTTATAACGGGTTGTTCCCCCGCTGGCAAGTAGCGAAGCAAGCCTCGCCAAGATCGACGTTAAAACCAACATTCCAATGGTGATGCTACGGCTCCGGCATGTATCCACACGGGCACCAGCCAAAGAAGCGCATTGACAACTCGCCGCCGCTAATCATTAATTCGTTTCATCCATATACGTCGTTTTCAGGGGAGAACTATGCGGCACATACGTCTACTGTGTCTTTTTCTTCTGGTCGGCACTTGTGCCTTCGCCCAGTCGTTCCGCGGAAGCATCAGCGGCACCATCACTGATAAGACCGGAGCGGCTCTGTCCGGGTCTGAAGTCACGATCTCGAGCCCACAGACCGGGCTGACGCGAACCGTGACGACTGACGACTCAGGCAACTTCTCCGTCCCTGAACTTCCACTCGGCAACTACAACGTCGCGGCAAAGAAGCAGGGCTTCCGCACTGGCACCCTCACCAACGTTGCGGTAGCGGTCTCGGAGAGCACCTCGGCCAACATCACACTGCAACCAGGAGAGGTATCCGAGACCGTCGAAGTCACCGCCGCAGCGCCCCTGATCGAGACCACGACTGACAATCTGGGAGGAACCATCCAGGGTGAACAGGCCGCGCAGCTGCCCGTCAACGGCGGGGACTTCGTCAAGCTGCTCACGCTCGTTCCCGGCGCGACCGGCGATCCTTCGCAGGCCGGCGATTCTCCGGGATCTTTCGGCCTCTTTTCCGCCAACGGCAGCCGTGGACGCTCTAACAATTACCTGCTCGACGGCACTGACATGAACGACGGATACCGTAACCTGCCCGCCATAAATGAAGCCGGCGTTTTCGGAACACCCGCTGTCATCCTGCCGATCGAATCCATCGCCGAGGTCCCCGTCATCAGTGGCGCCGAAGCCGAGTACGGCCGCAACTCCGGTGCTATCGTGAACCTCGTCACAAGATCTGGAACGAACACCCTGCACGGCAGCGCCTACGAATTCTTCCGCAATAACGCGCTCGACGCGCGCAACTACTTCAACGCCAAGCCGATCAAGCAGGACGCCTTCCACAACAATCAGTTCGGCGGATCGCTGGGCGGCAAGATCGTGCGTGACAAGACTTTCTTCTTTGTCGCTTACGAAGGTCAGCGCGAGTCCGTCGGCATTCCCAGCCTGGCCGTTGTACCGTCAGATGCGGACATTGCTACTGCCATCGCGGACAACGGGGGCGTCGTCAATCCTGTAATCGCAGGGTTGCTGGCGCTGCATCCGTACCCCACGCCAAACCTTCCTCCAAATCCGAGCGGACAAAATCTGGAAGCGAGCACGCTCGGCTCAAATAGCGTAAATAGTGTGATCGGCAAGATCGACCAGAACATCGGGACAAGCAATACGATATCCGGTCGCTATTTTTACGGGCAAAGTGATCAGAGCTTTCCGCTCGCGCTGCTCGGCGGAAATGTATTGCCCGGCAACAACACTGTGACGCCAACCCATGTGCAGGTGCTGTCGCTCTCCGCCACGCACATTTTTTCGCCGCGCCTGCTGCTTGAGGTTCGCGGTGGGTGGAACCGTTATGCCCAACAATTCTTCCCTGAGGATCACAGCTTCGATCCCAATAGCATCGGGCTGAATACAACCAGCAATCCTCAGGATTTCGGCCTGCCGATCATCGCCATCTCAGGGTTCGCCAATATCGGCTCGAACAACTCTCTGCCGCGCGGACGTGTAGATACCAACTGGCAGTTTTTCACCAACATGTCCTATTCGACCGGCGCGCACAGCTACAAATTCGGATACGAATTTCGGCGCACTTTCGTAGACGGCTTCTTCGACGCAGGGCATCGAGGCAAATTCAGCTTCGCCAGTCTCGACGATTTCATTGCCGGCAATATCTCCAGCGGGAGCCAGTCGATCGGCTTTTCCAACCGCGATACTTTCCAGAATAACCACGCTCTTTACGGACAGGATAGCTGGAAGCTGACGCGCAAACTCACGTTTAACTACGGACTCCGCTGGGACTATTACGGCGTCATCGGTGAACAGAAGAACCGTTTCAGCAATTTCGACACGGCGACAGCAAGCCTCGTCATTCCGAAGCAGCTCTATCCTCGCGACCTTAATAATTTCTCGCCGCGCATCAGCTTCGCCTATGACGTTTTTGGCAGAGGCAGAACCATAGTTCGTGCTGGATTCGGCGTCTTCTATGACGCTTTTTCGCAAGACTTCTTTGTTGGACAGCTTCCATTTAATACATCGAACGCCGGGGTGGGCTACAACGGTACTGGCGTTGCTCCGATCCTTTTCAGCTCAAGTCCGGTCGCGACGCTAGAGCCCGGCGTTCGTGTATTTCCCGCGGACACATTTACTGCTTCAGATGTCTCAACGGTAGATCAGAAAGTCAGAACTCCCTACTACGAAAACTTCAATTTGAACGTACAGCAGCAGCTCACTCAATACGCGGCATTCGATATTGGCTACGTCGGCTCCGTTGGACGAAAACTATTCCGGACGCTCGATATTAATGAGGCAAATCCTGCGACGGGCCTGCATCCATTCCCGAACAACACCATCATCAACCAACTGGAAACCACGTCGAGTTCGAACTACAACTCCCTGCAGACCAGCCTCAAGCTGAACGTCGGCAAGAGTCTTAATGCGACCTTCAACTACACGTGGTCACATTCCATCGACGATGCCAGCGACGGACAGGAGTATGTCCCGAACGCTTCTCAGCCCGACAACAGCTTTAACACGCGCGCTAACCGCGCCAGCTCCAATTTTGATACTCGCAACCGGTTTACCGGGTATCTCACGTACAACTTCCCCAATTCCCGCTCCATGCCTCATCTGGGCTCGGGTTGGTCAATTAACTCGGTCATCACTCACTCCACCGGGCAGCCATTCACCGTTAATTATTTGTTTGAAGGTGACTTCAACGGAGGCGGAGAATTCTACGGGCTCCCAGACCTGGTCGGTAATCCCTTTGCGGGCACAAGTACGCCGTTCCAATACCTGAACCTGGCCGCCTTCGCGGCGCCTTGCAACTACACTGGAGGCGCTTGCGACGGAGGGCAGCACTTCGGGAATCTACGCCGCAACTTCTTCAACGGCCCCGCGTACACCGACGTTGATCTCACACTCGCGAAGAGCACGCATCTTACAGACCGGCTCGAAATGCAACTCCGCGTAGACGCCTTCAACATACTCAATCACCCCAACTTCTCGAACCCGCTATTGCCCAGCTTTGGCGTCGATTTCGCCGCCAACGGGCTGACGCCAGAGGGTGGACGCGGCATCGGCTTCCTGCCAATCACCGCTACTCCCGATGTAGGACCCGGCAATCCATTTCTCGGCGGCGGCGGTCCGCGCAATCTGCAACTCGGGATCCGCTTCAGCTTTTAATAAGAACGGAGACGGGGCGTTCAACGAAGGCAGTGCCAGGCATAAGCATTGGACCGCAATGCACGTTGACCGCCTGCCGGAGACGCGCATCTTAGGTTGACAGTGGAGTTGTCGATGTCTGGATTTCCGGGTCTTCTTCCTGTAGTTGTGTGTTCTGCATTCCTGGCCGCACTGATGGCGTGCGGCAGCGGTTCCGGTAGTCCGGATTTCACACTTACAACCAGCGCCAGCACCGTCACCATTGCTCCCGGATCAACGGCAACTGTCACTGTAACCGCAAACGCAATCGCCGGTTCAAAGGGCACAATAGGCGCGGCGGTGACAGGGTTGCCGAATGGTGTGACCGCTTCGACCACCGCATTCACTCTGAGTATTGGAGCGGCACAGTCAATAACGCTTACAGCAGCATCGAATGCGACGCCAGGGAACGCGACCATCACGATCACCGGCACTTCCGGGTCAATAAGCCATACGGTTACGTTTGCACTTTCGGTAGCAGCACCCACGCCACTACCGGACTTCTCACTGTCTGCGACTCCGGCAACGGCAACGCTTAACCTCGGTGGGACAACGAAGATCAGCTTGCTTGCAATGGGGGCAAATGGTTTTTCCGGTCCAGTCGCGGTGATCTTCAGCGGCCTGCCGACAGGCGTAACGGCGTCACCATCTACCCTTACCCTCACTCCAGGAACGGCCCAGACTGTCACCCTTACCGCCGCCGCGGGTGCAACAACCGGCAACGCTACACTGACGTTCACCGGCACTTCCGGCTCGCTGACGCACACGGCCACGGTGGCATTGACAGTGGCCGCCGCGGCGGGCCAAGCCGGCCCTGATGTAACGACATATCACTACGGCAACCTTCGCCAGGGCTTGAATGCGCAGGAGACAATCCTCACGCAGGCCAATGTGAACGCGACCAGTTTCGGCAAGCTTGGCTTTTTCCCGGTAGATGGCAAAGTCGATGCGCAGCCACTGTACGTGGGCGGAGTGTCTATCCAGGCCCAGACCATCAATGTCCTTTATGTCGTAACAGAGCATGACAGCGTCTACGCGCTGGATGCAGCGACTGGGGCACAGATATGGAAGACCTCTGTGCTGGGTGCAAATGAGACGACTAGCGATCCGCGCAACTGCGGCCAAATCGTGCCGGAAATCGGCATCACATCAACGCCGGTGATTGACCGGAAGCAGGGGCCGAACGGCACGATCTTCGTCGTGGGAATGACGAAGGATGCGAGCGGCAAATATCACCAACGGCTGCATGCGCTGGACCTGACGACTGGTGCGGAGCAGTCCGGAAGCCCAACGGAGGTTCAGGCGACATATCCCGGCAGCGGCGCGAACAGCAGCAATGGCATGGTCATTTTCGACCCTAAACAGTATGCCGAACGCGCGGGACTTCTGCTGCTCAACGGAATCATCTACACCGGCTGGACGAGCCACTGCGACATCGCGCCCTACACCGGCTGGGTGATGGGTTACAACGAAAGCACGCTGCAGCAATCGATGGTCCTCAACCTGACCCCAAACGGGAGTGACGGTTCCATCTGGATGGCGGGCTTCGGCATAGCGGCGGACAGCGGCGGAAATATCTACTTTCTCGACGCCAACGGCACGTTCGACGGATCGTTCGACGCCAACGGCTTCCCCAGCCAGAGCGACTACGGCAACGGGATCATCAAGCTCAGCACGGCGGGCGGCAAGCTCGTTGTCAGCGATTACTTCGAGCCGTTTAACACGGTGTCGGAGTCATCGAGAGATGTAGATCTGGGTTCGGGCGGCGCGATGTTGCTGCCCGATGTGACTGATCAATCTGGCGCGGTTCGCCACCTGATCGTCGGAGCAGGCAAGGACACCAATATCTACGTCGCCGACCGCGACAACATGGGCAAGTTCAACCAGAAGACAGCGGACAACAGCAATCTCTATCAGGAGCTTCAGAACGCACTGCCTAATGAGGCATTCTCCGGACCGGCGTATTTCAGCGGAACTGTATATTACGGTAGCGTTGGCGACGTTTTGAGGGCTTACACCATCACCAATGCAAGGCTGAGCGCCACGCCGACGAGCACGACGAAGGCCACGTTCGCTTATCCGGGCACGACGCCCAGCGTCTCAGCAAACGGCACGCAGAATGGAATTGTCTGGGCTGTAGAGAGCGGAGAGGGTGCCCCATGCGTGCTGCACGCTTATGATCCGGCGAACCTGGCGAATGAGTTTTACAACAGCAACCAGGCCGCAAACGGCCG
>Ga0210410_10006199_pt1 | contig 10411 bp, 6 predicted proteins | sample IncBWC4MmetaG_FD_161058 | JGI IMG/M metagenome (GOLD analysis project Ga0210410, IMG submission 161058) | Forest soil microbial communities from Barre Woods Harvard Forest LTER site, Petersham, Massachusetts, United States - Inc-BW-C-4-M | ecosystem: Environmental > Terrestrial > Soil >... | reverse complement strand
AGACGCAGAACAGCAAAAATACTCTGAAATCGCCGCGTTGGTGTCAGTCACGGTCAGTCGAGAGCGGCTTCGGAATGCGGAGCCGCGTTTTTACACAGCCTGCTCCGATAGCGACCAAAGTCCACATCGACCGAAAATGACGCGTCCGAGCAAACCCCTGCGCCGCTGCTCGGCTGTACGCGACCGTGGACCCTCGTTCGGTGGCAATGATCCAGAGGGCCAAATCGCCGTGACGCAGTTCCCGCCACTGCGTCGGCAGGGACTGCGCGACTTTACCAATGACGATGCCCGCCGTGATGCCAATGACGGAAATATCGGGGTCCGCCATACCGATAGCCGTCGTATGCGGGTGCAAAGTAAAAGTAGATGCTGGTGCCCCCGCAATCCCGGGGGTAACCGTAACGATATGCCGCATAGGCGAAGGGTGGCGCGTACCCCGGGTAGGACCCGTCGCTGGGGTCACACCCATCTGGGGTGGAAGCCAATCGTCCGGCTTGGGCCGGTGCGGGTGCGGCAATTCCTGACACCGCCAGCGCACCTGTGATCGCCCAAACAATCGCTATTCCTTTCACAACACTGCCCTCCTCGTTGTGCAGCCATGAGTAACAGTCGATTTAGTCAGCGACATCTGTGTCAGCGCTGCTGTCGTATTTCAATGGTTTGGCGATGCACATGCATTATCTCTCCGCATGCGCACCTGTAGCGCGCCATCGCGAGCAGGCCGGTTGTTTTCGCCGTCGTGCCGCCAAAGCGGTCCGCTTTTCAATGGCGAAGAAAGCAACTAATCTGCTGCACTTCACGCGACGGGGAGTTCATTCACGCTGACAGTACACCTGATTTAAGTGGAGGGATCCAATGGTTAGGAGAGCAATCACGCTCGGCGGTGGTGGTCCGGCAGCTGGGCTGCACATTGGGGTTCTGGATGCGCTGGCCGCCGATGGCAAAAATTTTGACATCTGGGCATTGTCCTGCATCGGCGCTTGGGTCGGGATCGTTTATAATCAATTCGATAAGAAAAAAGTCAAAGACAAAGACAGGCCCGAACAGACCTATCAGTTCTTCAAAAATGGTGTGTTTCGAGACGATGAGAGCTATGAACGCTTTCCGATCAACACAGTATTCGGGCCGGACTGGCGGGCCAACGCGAAGGCTCTGAACAAATTCATAAGCGACTCCGACAATTACAAGGATTTTGTATGGGATCCATACAAAATGATGGATTCATTCCAGGAATCCATGTCGCTCTTGTTTAATCGCATGAACGATAGCGACAAGAAAAAGAAGAAGTTCGAAAAACTGGACGAGGGCGACATCAACGGATGGATTCTCAATCAGGCGATGGCGCCGAATCCCCTGGTTCGCTACCTGACGTCGATGATGTACTTGTCCAATGTCACCGGCCTGTCCAGGATCAACTATCCGAATAGCGCTTTTATGAAAGGTATAAAGTTCGAACGATTGTTTCCGGAGCAGGAGAACGAAGAAGACAAGCCATTCATTTTTCACAATGCCTGGAATCTCGATAAGAAGGAGCTTGCGCTTTTTTCCAATCGTCGGACGGGCGACAAGGCATATCATGGTGCTATCAATGCATCGACTTTGTGCGCGTGTTCGGCGCTTCCTTTCATCGAGGAAACGGTAAAGATGGGTGGAGACACGTACTGCGAAGGAGCGCTGGTCGATACCGTCAATTTCCAGACCTTGATCGAGAACCACGGGCATGAAATCGACGAAATATGGGTGAGCCGGATTGTCGACTCGAAGCAAATCCGCAAGCCGGAGAACCTTCACGATGCGCTGGCAAATCTCTGCCAGTTGTTTGCGGCGACCGTAGGCGAAGACGACGTCAAGCTCTTCAAGTACCATCTGAAGGAGGAGAACAATTGGAAGGGAACCGTGGTCGAGATTCACGTACCCGCCCACATCAATTTCAAATGGAACCACAGCAATCTCGATCAAGGGCGAAAGCTTGGGAGAGCCGCGGCGGAAAAAGCAATCGCTGCATATAAAGCTGCGGGTACGACGACTGCAGCCGACAACGAAAAAGTCAGATTCATAAATGAGAGGAAAGACGAGGGCGGAGGACGACATCTCGACAGGGATCGACTGGCAAATGCGATTGCAAAGGTTAAGGGTGATGTCGATCCGAATGTGTGCCTGGAAAAAATGGTCTGGCAGGTCGACTCCAAGACCGGAGAACAAGTCAGGCAGGACGACAAGGGGAAATATCCGAAGGGCTCGATGCCATATCCCGATTTTGCGATGAGCAACGCCGAGGTGAGGGAGATCTATGGCCGGCTTGGTCAGTCCGGCGCCAGGGTAGACCAACTGTAGCGCGCGGTCATCACAGCTATTCGAGTAAAATCTTGGCCTGCTTCAGGTCCTGCGTGTCAAACCCTTCGCTGAACGAGGCGTACACAGGCGCGAGCAGGGCGACGGCGGCCTCGCGTCTGCCCTGATTGATCCACAGCCCGGCAGTGTCCATTGCAGCTCGAAGTTCAAGTGCTTTAGCGTGCTGGCTTTTCGCAGTAGTCAATGCCTGGTCGAGCAATAACTCCGCCTCGGCCTTGGCATCCGGTGCACCGCGGACGAGCAGCGCGCGCGCCTTCAGTCTGTAAAATTCGGCCTCGAAGATCCGTTCGCTGTTGCTGCTGGTTGTCGCGAGGCCCTGCTCGATTAGCTCCAGCGCGGCCTCGCAATTGTGGCTCGACAAGAAGGCTGGACACAAGAGGACGTACAGCGCCGTAATGCCAAGCTGATAACCCGCGCCGCGGTATTCGTTCAACGCAAGGCGGATCTCCTCGAGTGCGCTGGATGAAGGGTCGACCAGCGTTACGCATATGCCCCGGATCGCGTGCGCCAAGCCGCGCCATTGCCGGAATCCGTGCTCCTCCGACAAGGCGATACAGCGTTCGGCATAGCGTTGCGCGGCCACGAGCTCGCCGCGAAGAGCGTGCAGAATAGACGCATAATAACAAGCATATGCCTGCGAATGCGGATGACTGATGGTGTCGGCGCGCTGAATGGCGCCGCCTATTCGTGTCATCGCAGTATCGGATTGGCCAAGCAGCCAGAGTGCCCAGGACATCAGCGCCAGGTCAGCCACGCCGGCATCCTGGCCGGCGGCGCGGGCTGCCAATCTGTCCTCCTCGCTACTCGCGTCGAACGCTTCAACGGCCCGTTCAATCATCTCGTGGGCACCGGTGAGATGTCCCATGAAGAGACGAATCATGGCCTGCCCGCGCATCGCGTTGAGCAACGCTGGCCGGTCTCCGCGCGCGTCGGCGATGCGAAGCAGAGCGGCGATCGTTTCCTGGGCCAGCGGCAACTCACCGCGAATCACGCTCGCGGTGGTTAACCAGAACATGACCTGGAGTTGCTCGGGGGGCCCTCCCAGGCGCTCGCACAACTCACGCGCGCGACTGAAGGTTGCCATCGCCTTGTTCGAGGCTGGTCCCTGGGTAGCGATCAAGCAGGTCCCGAGAGTGAATTGGAAGTCAAGCTCCAGCCTGTCCTTTCGCCCGCCGTCGGGCAGATGCCCTGACGCCTCGATACCTCGTTGCAGGTGTGCGATGGCCTCAAGGTTGGCAGAGCGCATCGCGGCTTTCTTGCCGGCCTGGAGCCAAAACGCCGCGGCCTTCTCGAACAGCCCGGCCTCCGTGAGATGGTGGGCGAGAGTTTCTGGTTGGGCCTCCGCGATTTCGGGGAACCGTTGCTCGAAGGCATCTGCGATCGCGGCATGTAGTGCTGCGCGTTTGCTCCTTAGAAGTCCCGAGTAGGCAGCGTCCCGCACAAGCGCGTGCTTGAATGTATAAACCGCCTGGGGTAGCTGGCCCCGGCAGAAAACAAGCTCCGACCGAACCAACTGGGCAAGCGCCTCCTCAAGCGCTTCTTTTGGAAGCCCGGCTACGGTGTTCAGCAGTTCGTAAGAGAACTCCCGGCCCACTACAGCGCCGATCTGAGCAACCTCCCTCACCGGAGCGAGCCGGTCGAGCCGCGCCATCAGTGATGCGTGCAATGTCGTCGGTATCGCCATCGGAGGGAGGGGATGGGTGAGCACATAGTGGTCATCTCGCTCCTTCAACAGGCCAGTTTCCAGCACGGATTTGGTTAGTTCCTCGACGAACAAGGGCACGCCATCGGTGCGGGCCAAAATCTGGTTCATCACCTCCTTTGGAAGGGTCTTGCCGGCGGTGATGCGGTCGATTAATGCCGCCCCATCGCTTCGGTTCAGGCGCGTGAGCGAGACCGTCGTTACATGCGCATGCCCCGGCCAAGGCGGCGTGAACTCCGGTCGCGCGGTAATAAGCAGCAGCGCCGGAAGCCGCTGGACTTGTTCCAAGGCAATCGTGAGCAGCTCCAGGGAGGTCGGGTCCGCCCAATGGGCATCGTCAAAGATGACAAACACCGGCTGCCGCGCCACCAAGCCGCTGAACTGAGCCAAAAGAGCCGCCAATGTCATTTCCTTGCGCTTCTGCGGGCTCATCTCCGGCACGTGATAGCGGTCGCTAAGTGGTAGCGACAGCAGGCTGGCCAGAGGTGCAACGACACGGTCGGCGTCGGCTCCGGACCGCATCAGCAGGGCCTCAAGCTTGGCAAACTTCCCTGCGGGCGAGTCGCCGCGCTCGAACCTGGAAGCCCGTTCGAGTTGCCGGATGAATGGATACAGCGCGCTGTTGGTGTGGTGCGCCGAGCAGAAATGCCGCAACGTGATGTGTGGTTCAGATTGGAGCCGCTCTTCAAGCGCCAGGGCAATGTGCGACTTACCGATACCCGGCTCGCCGGTGAGGATCACCCCGCAGCCCTCGCCACGTTTGGCAAGCTGCCAACGGCGCAACAGCAACTCGAACTCTTCGTCACGCCCGATGAGCGGCGTCAACCTGGTCTTGTGCTGACCCTCGAAGCGGCTTTCCACTCCGCTCGCTCCCAGCACCTGCCACGCCGAGATTGGTTCCACCCATCCTTTAAGCGCGACAGGATCGAGATTGCGGTACTCGAAATGCCCAACCGTGAGCCGGCGCGTACTTTCGGAGATCAATACCATGCCGGGCTCCGCGAGCGCCTGCAGGCGCGCAGCCAAATTCGGCGTCTCGCCAATTACTCCCTGCTCCCTGGCGGCGCCTTCGCCGGTCAAATCTCCGACAACCACCATGCCGGTAGCAATGCCAACGCGAACCTGTAGCTCAGCGGCGATATCTGTCCGCAGATTAGCCACGGCATCGACCAGGGCTAGTCCCGCGCGCGTCGCCTGCTCGGCATCATCCTCGTGTGCCTGCGGATAGCCGAAGTAAGCGAGTACCCCATCCCCCATGTAACGCGCGATCACGCCCGAGTTCCGGGTGATAACTTCCTCAACGCAAGCGAGATAGGCACTGATTACTACCCGTAAGTCCTCCGGATCAAGACGGGCCGAAAGTGCCGTCGAGCCCACCAGATCGCAAAACATGACCGTAAGTTGGCGTCGCTCGGCGCCATCCCGGGGTGCCGGTTTGGTACCCGCCTGGGATGTTTGCAGAACGTCCCCCTTAAGTTCTGCGATCGCGCGCAGCATCTTGCGGCGGTGCCCAAGCAGGACGCCAAGGTCCTTGAGATCCTGCTCCGTGAGATCGCGGAGGACCGATAGGTCAATGGCATTGTCGCTGAATCGCTGCGCGTACTCTGCCAAACCGACGGATGTTAGCCACTCTGCAATACCTGTCACGGCACACCCCTCGGGCAAGCCCTCACATTAGCACATTAAAGAGGCACGCGTAGGCACATCTGCGGAAGCAGAGATACCGAAAGCCGGAGTTTCAGGCCACGTACCGCGGGCGAATAGTGGACGTGTGAAACGCGAAGTCCGTTTCGTAGCCAACAACGGACAACCGCGCTGCGGTTCGCTATTTCGTCTCTGTCTATCCATAGAATTGAACAATTCCGAGAGAATGCAGAGAAAGGCTCTGCATTGCGCAGGGCCTTTCTCCAATTCTAACGCGCCGGGAATATTGTCGGCGGCTTCGTTCTCAGAACTTCGACTATTTGTACTTCGACTATTTGTTGAAAAGTTTGCCGAGAAATTCCACGACGTCCTTTTGAGCGGCGTCGGTCGCCTCGGCATTATAGGCGATCGCGACACCTCGTTCGATACAGGGGTCGTTGGGAGTGGCGGGCTGGCCCGTATCGCTGTTGATAATCGCGCCCTGCTGCTTTTCCTCGAAGCGGCATTTGCGCGCGGTAACCGCCTGCGGGAGCTGCATCGTGCCCGAGATATTTTGGTAATCGAAAGCGTGAGTGGCACCGGGATATTCAACGAGGTCTATATTGGCACCAGCCTTTTTCAGCCGCGCGACGTAATCGCGGCATGGGCCGATCGGCACCCAGTCGTCAGCAGTGCCGTGATAAAGCCGGATCGGCTTCGCGCTGACCTTTTCGTCATCGATCAGCGCGATGTTGCAGGGCGTGTAGAAACCGACATAGGCCGCGAAGCTTGCGCCCTCCGGGGCGTAGGCGTTCTGGAAGCGATTCATGCTGGCGTAAAGTGAGGGTACGGCGCCCTTCGAGAACCCCATGACCGCAATCTTGTTCGGATCAATGCGCGGATGCTTCCCAAGCACGGCGAGCGCAGCAAAGGCGTCGTTCATCATCGTATAAGCCGAAAGCTGCGATTGATCGGTAATGGTATTCGTGATCCCACGGCCGGTGAAGCTGTCGATGACAAAGGTGGCGAAGCCCGCCTTGTTCAGCTCGTCCACCCACATGCCGGTATTGAAGCCGACGCCACCCGACCCATGCACGAGGACGACGGCTGGCAGCCGGTCGGTTCCGGGCTTTGGAATGCGCAGCTCGCCCGCTATCATCGCGGGCTTGCCGTCTTTCTTGCCGAGCAGGAAATCCGCGGTGCTGAGCGTGACCGTCGGCACCGGATAGACCTCGGTGCGGAAGATGGCTTGTGCCCGTGCGTCTTCCAGGAGGAAGACAGAGCCAGCGATCGTGAACGAGCAAATCAGAGCGCGGCTAAATGACGCGTTCATAGATTCCCTCCCATGTCATTCGACGTTTGCAGATGAAGGACCGGCGTGAACGATAGCGGTCGCTCACAGAAACGGAATTCCTATTGATTGTCAGAATGCTTGGCGACCAATGTCATACACGCTGCCGCTAAAAAAAGCAGGGCAAGTTGCCGCCTTGAAGCTCTACGCTATACCGCTGCACACACCTCTACAAGAGATTGTGGGCATGCTCCGGAGCCGGAGTTTGGATGGGTTGTCTGATAGGGGGTCAAAAGGCGAAATTCCGGGGTAGCCAGCTTGCGTCTGCTTTAGCCCGGCACCACAAAAGCGGACATCTCTTGCTTTACGAGCACGCGCCCTAAACCGAACCGCCCTCGGCATACGCCGCAAACCGCTGCGCCACCGTCCGATACACCTCGCGCCTGAACGGCACCACGAGATCGGCAACGCGGTCGAGTCGCTCCCATCGCCATTGGTCGAACTCCGCCGGCTGGTTATTGCGCGGCGTCAGCGGATCGATCTCTGCATCGGAGCCGGTGAAGCGCAGCGCGAACCATTTCTGGCGCTGGCCGCGGAATTTCGCGAGACGGTGCGACGGCGGACCATCATAGGAAGGAAACTCGTAGGTCAGCCAATCGGTCTCCGACAGATAGTGGGCGCTGGCGACGCCGGTCTCTTCCCAGAGCTCGCGCATCACCGCGTCGCGCGGATTTTCGCCTCCGTCGATGCCGCCCTGCGGCATCTGCCATTCCAGCCCCGGAAGAACGATCTCCGGCCCGTCGTCCCGGAAGCGCCGTCCGATCAGGACATGACCGGCCGCGTTGAACAGCGCGATCCCCACATTGGGACGGTAGGGTTTGTTGTCAGGCATGGAGTCTCCGGCCGTCATTCCGGGATGGTTCGAAGGACCAGACCGCAGACGCGCATTGCGCATCGGGGAATCCCGGGATTCTCCGATGTGCAATTGCACTTCGGAGTTCGCTCGTTTCACTCGCGCCCCGGAATGACAGAGTCAATCTAGCCGCCCGCGAGGCTGGAAAATTCCTTCACCACGCGCTCATAGACCGGCCGCTTGAACGGCACGATCAGCTCGGGAAGATTCTTCATCGGCTCCCAGCGCCAGGTGATGAATTCCGCCTTGTGGCCGCCGCCGGGACTGGCGACGTTGATTTCGGAATCCCTGCCGGTGAAGCGCACCGCGTACCATTTCTGCCGCTGGCCGCGATAGCGGCCCTTCCAGGTGCGGCCGGCGACGGTGCGGGGAATGTCGTAGATCAGCCAGTCGGGGACCTCACCAAGCTTCTCGACCGAACGGACGCTGGTTTCCTCATAGAGTTCGCGCTTGGCGGCCTCCCAGGTATCCTCGCCGGGATCGACCCCGCCTTGCGGCATCTGCCAGACGTGGGCGTCGTCGACGTGCTCGATGCCGCCGGCGCGGCGTCCGATGAAGACGAGCCCTGCTGGGTTGATCAGCATCATGCCGACGCATGTTCGATAGGGCAGGTCTTCGTAGCGCGCCATGCCGTCAGAGCCTCTCCGCATCATATGGGGCGGCCTGACACCAGGCCCAAGAGCCGCCGTCGCGCCAGCCGGTTGATATTTAGCTGGATTTTGATTTCAGCATCGTCGTTGTCAATGGCACAAGCATGATGCCGCGGCTTTCGAGCGTCTTGACCCAGATGCCGATCCGCTCGATCGAAATCGGCAGCGCCGAGGCGATACCGACCGCGGTTCCGCGGTCTTTCGCCAGATCTTCCAGCTTTGCCAGCGCCCGGTCGATCTCCGCCGCCGTCGGCACCGCGTCGATCGAGATATCGGCCCTTGCGAACGGCATCGACTGGCCCGCGGCCAGCGAGGCCGCGACGCTGCGCGGCGCCGAGCCGTCGTCGAGATAGCCGAGCCCGCGCTTGGCGGCCTCGCGGACGATCGGCTGCATCATCGCATCGGCGGCGACGAAGCGCGCGCCCATGAAATTGGCGATCCCGGCATAGCCCTGGAACCGGCTGAGGTGCCAGTACAGCCGGTCGAGGTTTTGCTCGGGTCCGATTGTCGTGAGCAGGGTTTGCGGACCCGGATCGTTGTCGGGATAGTCGAACGGCTCCATCGGCACCTGCAGCAGGATCTCGTGACGCTGCGCGCGCGCCCGTTCGGCCAGTTTGCCGGGATCGGAGCCATAGGGTGTAAACGCCAGCGTCACCGCGGGCGGCAGCTTCATGATGGCGTCGGTGGTCTTGGCGGCGCCGACGCCGAGGCCGCCGACCACGATGGAAACCGTCGGCATCCTGGCTGCCTTGGCGCGGTCGGCCTCGGCGGCGTAGACCGTGAAGGGTTTCAATCCGTCGGCCACGACCGGGATCATGCCGTAGCGCGATTTCTCCAGCAGGCGGGGATCGATGCCGGCCATCATGGCGGGCGCAGCCTCGGCGGCTCCGGCTGCCGCCTTTTCCACAGCCTCGCCGCCGCCGATCGGGACGTCGTGGCGCGCGCCGCTGGAGCCGTCGATGATGGTGACGGTCTTCGGCTCGCCCGGGGTCTCATGCTTGGCGACCTTGGCCCCGTGTTCGGGCGCGGCCGCAGGCTCCACGGCAGGTTTTTCTTCCGCGGGCTTGGGCTGGCGGATCGCGACGCGGACGATCGGCTCGCCGCCCAGCGGATTATCGTTGAAGAGGGCGAAGCCCGCGAAGGTAACCAGGAACAGACCCAGCAGTACGGCGAGCAGCTGGAATCCGGTAAACGGCAGCCGATAGCGGCGCTTCCGGCGCGGTGTCGTCTGCCCAAGCGGCGTGCTCAGATCGTCGGCCGTCTCTGCCATGGATCTTTCCCGAATCAACGGGCCGACGATACCACGGCGCGGCACCGCCAAGGCAGATCCGCGACCGCCGGGGCCGCACAGAGGCCGCTTTCGGGCTGGCCATGGCGAACTCGTGGGGAACCAGCCAACGAAAAGGGCGGCCCGAGGGCCGCCCTTGGCGCAGAAACAGGTGAGCCGCAGCCCTGGATCAGTTGGCCGACTTGGTGGCGGGCTTGTCGGCCGCGGTCCTGTCGGCCGTGGTCGGCGCGGACGCGTTGACCTTGATGCCGTGCAGCAGGTCGTCAGCCATCTTCAGCGCCTTGTCGTCCTTGGCGTCCGGCGGCACGTAGGATTGCGAACCGGTCTTTTCGTCGCCGTCGTTCTTCAAGTGTCCGCGCAGCGAGGCCTCGCCCTTGGTGTCGGTGCGCGACTTCAGTTCGTCCGGCACGTCCTGCACCACCTCGATATCGGGAACGATGCCCTTGGCCTGGATCGATTTGCCCGACGGCGTGAAGTAGCGCGCGGTGGTCAGACGCAGCGCGCCGTTGCCGCTTCCGAGCGGGATGATGGTCTGCACCGAACCCTTGCCGAACGAGCGGGTGCCGACCAGCGTCGCCCGCTTGTGGTCCTG
>Ga0210410_10006198_pt1 | contig 10412 bp, 7 predicted proteins | sample IncBWC4MmetaG_FD_161058 | JGI IMG/M metagenome (GOLD analysis project Ga0210410, IMG submission 161058) | Forest soil microbial communities from Barre Woods Harvard Forest LTER site, Petersham, Massachusetts, United States - Inc-BW-C-4-M | ecosystem: Environmental > Terrestrial > Soil >... | reverse complement strand
CAGGCTCCTCAAGAGGGCCGTGCTGATAAGTGCCATAGACAAGGACAGGAGAGGCCGGCCTCTGAAAGTGCTGTCGCCTGCGATGCGGAAGATTTTCAGCGATTTCGACGGGCATGTGAGCATCCAACGCAGTCCGCCACGATGGGTGAGGTCGGAGTTCATCCAGAAAGCTGCGGAATTCGTCCGGTCACTGAAATAATAAAACCGTAGGAGAAGACAACCAAGATTGGGGAGCTTTGCTCGGCTTGGGCGGCGGACAAGAGTGTCCGCCCTACACGAGCTGATCAGATATCCAGATTCTTGACGTCGAGCGCGTTGTCTTCGATGAATTTGCGGCGGGCTTCTACGTCCTCGCCCATCAAGGTGGTGAAGATAGCTTCGCACTCGGCGATGTCTTCGAGCTTGACCGACAACAACGTGCGCCGCTCCGGGTCCATGGTGGTTTCCCAGAGTTGCTGCGAAGTCATTTCGCCCAGACCTTTGTAGCGCTGCACGATGTAATCCTTGCGGCCTTCCGCCAGCACGTAGTCGAACAGATCACCCGCCGTAGCCTTTTCGACCAGTTGAGGTTCGGCGGACTTTTTCTTCACGACCGCCTTTGCGGGTGCCTCTGGCGCGGCTTTCTTCTGCGTCTTCTCGCCGTCCTCGAACTCGGCTTCGCTTAACTCTTCAGCATTGCCATTTGCCGGAGCACCTTTGGCAACGGTCTCGACCACAAACGGCGGCTCCATGTACGGTTCGATCTGCTTGAATTTCGACAGCAATTGGCGGTACTCGGCGGTGGAAGCCAATTCCCAGTTGATCAAGTGTTCGGCGCCTTGCGAGTTCACGTAGCGCACTTCCCACAGATTGTGTTCTTCGTCGAAGCGGCTGCCCACTTCCTTGAAGCTGCGCTCTTTTTGCAGCTTCTTCAGTTCCTTTTCCAACTTTTCGATTTTCCGGGGCGCGGTTTTCTTGTCGCCCTCGAAATCCACTCTTTTGGAAAGATCGAGCTTGGGCAGGATTTCGGTCACGTGTTTGTCGCGCAATCGCTTATCGACTTTGTCGAACAGCTTGAGGTACTCGTCCAGAACGTTCATGAAGCGCGACAGATTCGCGCCTTCCAGCTTGGCAGCGCCCTCGCCATAGCGCACGACCAAACCCTCCGACGCGCGCTTGACCAGGACTTTCACGTACTCGCGGTCGTCCTTGATGTACTGCTGCGACTTGCCTTTCTTGATCGAATACAGAGGGGGCTGCGCGATAAACACATTGCCGCGCTTGATGAGTTCCTGCATGTGGCGGAAAAAGAAAGTAAGCAGCAGGGTGCGGATGTGGCTTCCGTCGACGTCGGCGTCGGTCATCAGGATGATTTTGCCGTAGCGCAGCTTGCTGGCGTCGAAATCTTCTTTCGAGATGCCGGTGCCGAGCGCCGTGATCATGGCGCGAATTTCTTCGTGGGCCAGCATCTTGTCGTAGCGGGCTTTTTCAACGTTAAGGATTTTGCCCTTCAACGGCAGGATGGCCTGGAAACGCCGGTCGCGCCCTTGTTTTGCAGTGCCGCCGGCGGATTCGCCTTCGACCAGGAACAGTTCGCAGCGCTCCGGTTGCTTCTCCGAGCAATCCGCCAGTTTGCCGGGCAGCCCGCCGCCGTCGAGTGCGCCCTTGCGGCGGGTGAGATCTCGAGCTTTTCTGGCGGCTTCGCGCGCGCGGGCGGCGTCAATCGCTTTGTTGATGATCTTTCGTCCGACCGTCGGATTCTGCTCGAGGTATGCGCCCAGACGTTCGTTGACGAAGGCTTGCACGACGCCTGCAATGTCGGAGTTCAGCTTGCCCTTGGTCTGGCCTTCAAACTGAGGCTGCGAGAGCTTCACGCTGATCACGGCAACCAGGCCTTCACGCACGTCATCGCCGGTGAGGTTTTCTTTTACGTCTTTGAACAGGCCCATCTGCTGACCCGCGTAATTGATGGTGCGGGTCAAAGAAGTGCGGAAGCCGGATAGATGCGTGCCGCCATCCACGGTGTTGATGTTGTTGGCAAAACTGAAAACCGTTTCCGAGTAGGCGTCGTTGTATTGCAGTCCGATCTCCATCTCCACGCCGTCGCGGGTGGCTTCCATGTAGATCGGTTTGTCGTGCAGCACCTGTTTGCCGCGGTTGAGGTGCTTGATGAATTCCGCGATGCCGCCGTTGTACTTGAATTCCGCAATCTTGGGCTCGCCAGTTTTTGGATCCGTGGTGCGCTCATCGGTAAGCGTGATCAGCAATCCCTTGTTCAGGAACGCAAGTTCACGCAGGCGCTGCGCCAGGGTATCGAAGTTGTATTCGGTTACGGTGAGGATGCTCTTGTCGGGCAGGAAGTGGACTTTGGTTCCGCGCTTCTTGGTCGCGCCCGCTTTCTTCAGCTTGCTGGTCGGCTCACCCTTGGAATAGGTCTGCTCCCAGGTAAAGCCATCGCGCCAGATTTCCAGGTCCAGTTCTTCGCTGAGCGCGTTCACGCAGGAAACGCCGACGCCGTGCAGTCCGCCGGAAACTTTGTAAGAAGATGCATCGAACTTGCCGCCGGCGTGCAGCGTGGTCATGACCACTTGCGCGGCGGGGATTTTCTCGCCGTCGATGTCCATCGAATCCACGGGAATGCCGCGGCCGTTGTCGATTACGGTGATGGAATTGTCGAGGTGAATCGTGGCTTCGATCTTGTCGGCGTATCCGGCGAGCGCCTCGTCCACCGAATTGTCCACGACTTCATAGACCAGGTGATGAAGTCCAATCTCACCCGTCGAGCCGATGTACATGGCGGGACGCTTGCGCACGGCTTCCATGCCGCCCAGCACCTTGATAGAATCGGCGGTGTAATCGCCGTTGCCGCCGTTGAGGGGGTTCGGCCCTCCGGCTCGATTCTTGGTGTCGACGATGGCTGTGCTATCGATTTCTTTGGTTGCCATTCAGCTCCGTGGAGAATGCCGGAATTCAACTCAGGCCGGCGCGCTTTCCCGTGCCCTCAAAATGAGGTCAAATCACTGAAATTACTAACACTTATGGCACTCGGATTTATAAGAAATTATACCACAGTCCAAAGCGGTTTTCGACCCGGAATCGACCCGGTAAACCGTGATTCTTGTGCCATTTAGGGAGGCCTTCGGAAAGGCTGAACCAGGCTCAGGATTTAGGCTTGGTTTTTGGCATTTTGCCTTCGTCCTCGTCATCGATTCGCCGTCTCACTTGTGTGGAGTGGCCGGTTTTTTCGCGCTAAAGCTTAAGGCTTCCACCAGCCCGTCCACTTCGTCCTCGCTGCCGCCGATGAAGGTGAACGAGACGACGTATCCCTTCTCCATCATCACCAGCGTGCTCTGGTGCATGGTCAGATTGCGGAGTGGTTTGCTGAAGTCGCCGCGCACCAGTTGCTTCGCTCCTACCGGGAATTCATAGGGCTCGTTCACGACCTTCAGGCCCTTGGACTTGGTTAGTTCGGTGAGCGGGCCAAAATACTGCTCCGCATTTCTCAGTCCGGGGTAGGACGCCGCAGCCTCTGCTGCGACTACGACTGCGGAATTCACCGAGTCGCCGGACGCCTCGGGAGGTCGCTCGAACACTGCCAGCAGCAGGATGGATTTCTTCGGGTCGCTCGAATCCTCGCTCATCTCCTGGGTGCGATCCACCCAGCCGAAGGGAATCTTGTAAGTGAATCCGAAGGACGGGCTGCGGTATACGTCTGCAGTGATGCCTCCAGGATCAAGGGTCGCCGAGTTTGTGTTCGGGGCGGGCTTGCCTGATGCGGGGCGCTGCTTCAACGGCTGTTGAGCCTGCACAACGCGGCTCAAGAGGACGACTGCAAAAAGGCTCGAGGCCGCGTACCCAAGGCATCTCATTTCCGTCATGTTACAGGACTCTGCCGGATGCCCAGCAAATCATGCGGCTTCTTTTCCCACCCGGAAACGTTTGAATCCGCGGTTGACTAGCTCTACATTGAATCTTTCCGGGTCAAAGCCCTCGCCCAACCAGTCCCGCCGTTCCTGATATTCCGAGTGTTTCGGGTCGAAGAGAATCTCAAGCAGTTCCTCATAGCCGTGAGGTCCTCCACAATCCTCCGGTGGGCAACTGCGTGCTCCTTCAAGGCAGCGGACCTGCTCGGGCGGGCCCTCATGGATTTCTTCCACCCGTATTTCATGTTCCCATCCGTCTCCCATGTCATACGTGTAGATGAAGCGCGCACCTTTGCGCAGAGCAATGTCCTGCAGCATGACGCGTTTTGCGTTGACGACTCTTTGCGCATAGTCGGCCCACTCGGAGACACCTTCGCCGTACTGCAGACGTCCGACGTTGAAGAGATAGATGTGATAGTTTCCCCAGCCCATCACTCTCTGGAGGATGAGGTGCAGCTTCGCGAGACTCACAGTTCCGGGCACGGCAAGCCGCCGCCAAATGGGCGGCTCGATTTCGAGTAACTTGACGCTTAGTTCGTAGTTTTTCACAATTTGTTCCTCTAGGATTTGCCCCTGGCAGATTGGTTACGCGGCTTTGCCCAAAGGAACCGGTTGCGTGCAGTGCCCACAGCGCCTGGCATCAATGGGAATCTCGCTCAGGCATTCCGGACACTTCTTGGTTGTGGGATCGGCGGGCACCGACGCCTTCCGCATACGCGTGACCAGCAGATTCACTGGGGTCACCACAAAGAAATACACGGCCGTAGCAACCAGCAGGAAGGCCACGGCCGCATTGACAAACTCGCCGATGGCAAACATGCTGCCGTTGATCGTGAATTTGATGGCAGAAAAATCGGGCTTCCCGACAATCGCCGCAATCAGCGGAGTGAGCAGATCCTTGGTGAAAGCCGATACCACCGAGGCGAACGCCGCTCCAATAACGACGCCGACCGCCATGTCGATCACGTTGCCGCGAAGAATGAACTGCTTGAATCCGCTGAGCATGACAACCTCCCAAGGGGAACGGAGGCCACTCTACGGCGAGCATTGCAGGTTGGTCAAGCCCTTAAACTACGGCCCTCAGATCCGCATCGGCATCACGATATAGCGGTACTTATATTCTTCGCCTTCGGCGGGACGCATCTGGCCGGCGGACTGTGAATCCTTGAATTCCAGTTTCACGTCGCCGCTGCCGGTTGCCTTGAGGAAGTCCAGAAGATACTGCGCGTTAAAGCCGATCTGGATCATGTCGCCGTTGTAGTCGATCTCGAGCGAGTCCTCCGACTCGCCCGTCTCGGTGGAGGAAGCGGAGAGTTTCAGTTCGCCTTTTTCCAGACGCATCTTCACCGCTCGCGAGCGCTCGTCGGCAAACTGAGCGACGCGAGAGATTGCGGCGGCCAGCTCTTCTCCGTGGACCGTGATGCTCTTGCTGTTATCTTTCGGCAGCACCGCTTCGTAGTTGGGGAACTGGCCGGTGAGCTGGCGGGAGGTCAGCAGCCTCTGGCCTATGCGGAAAAATAGCGTGGACTCGTCCTTCGCGAACTCGATGTCCTCGGCGTCAGTCGAATCGAGCAAAGACTTGAGCTCGTCCATCGCCTTCTTGGGCACGAGGGTTTTCATCTCGCCGGAAACACCCTCGAACTTCCCGCCGCTGCGTTCGATGTGCGACAACCGGTGCCCGTCGGTCGCCACCATGGTGATCGATTCCGGCTTCAGCACCATCAATGCGCCATTGAGCGTGTAGCGCGATTCTTCGCTGGCAATCGCAAACCCGGTCTTCGCAATCATGGACCGCAGAACCTGAGCGGGAATTCTCACCACGCCAGCGGTTGGGAAGGTCGGCAAGCTGGGAAAGTTCGACCGCGCCATGCCAACCATCTTGGTGTTGGATCGGCCGCAGCGGATGCTGACCCAATGATTTTCCAGCAGCTTGATCGTGATATCCGCGTCCGGCAGGAGCTTCACATAGTCGTGCAGCTTGCGCGCGGGAATGGTGCAGGCGCCTTCTTTCTTCACCTTGATCACGCACGAGGTACGCAGACTGAGATCCAGATCGGTGGCGGTAAGCGAAAGCTTGTCGCCGGCAGCTTCAAATAGATAATTCGACAGAATGGGGATGGTGGTCTTGCGCTCGACCACGCCCTGGGTCGCAGTGAGCTCTCGCAGGAGCTCAAACTTGCTGACCGTAATCTCCATGGTGGTAGTTCCCGCCGCGGATGCTATGGCTTCTACCGGCATAACCTGAAGTCCCCCGCCGAGTGGCGCTACTTGAATACATCCCTTATATCAAAAGAAAAACCCATAAAACCAGCAGTAACAGCAGGAACCAGAGAAAAAGTGGAAAACCGGCCCAATCCCTGCCAGCTCAGGCGCCCAACTGCTCGGTCAGCTTATTCAGCATCCGGTTCAGATCCTTGTCCACTTTGCGCACTTTGTCGATCTTTTCGACCGAGTGCAGCACGGTGGTGTGGTGCTTGCCGCCAAACTGGCGTCCGATTTCAGGCAGCGACGCTTCGGTCAAATGCTTGGCCAGGTACATGGCAATCTGCCGGGGATAGACGATGGCGCGCGCATTATTCTTGGCCTTGATCTCCACCAGCCGCAATCCAAACTGCTCGGCAACCGACTTCTGGATCGACTCGATGGTGACCTTGCGGGCCTGGGAGTCGATGAAATTCTTGAGCACCTGCTGGGTGTAAGGGAGGGTGATCTCGGCCCCGATGAGCGAAGAGTGCGCCACCAGCCGGATGAGCGCTCCCTCCAGTTCGCGGACGTTGGAGCGAATGTTGGAAGCGATATAGAGAGCCACATCGGTCGGAAGCGTGACCTTTTCCTGCTCCGACTTTTTCTGCAGGATGGCCACCTTGGTTTCTAAATCCGGCGGCTGGATATCGGCGATCAGGCCCCACTCGAAACGGCTGCGCAATCGGTCCTCGATCTCGGCCAACTCCTTGGGCGAGCGGTCGCTGGCAATGACGATCTGCTTCATCGACTCGTGCAGCGCGTTGAAGGTGTGGAAGAACTCCTCCTGGGTGCGCTCTTTCTGCGCCAGGAACTGGATGTCGTCCACCAGCAGCACGTCAACGTTGCGGAACTTGTCGCGGAAGCTGGTCATCTTGTCGTAGCGCAGCGAGTTGATCATTTCATTGGTGAACTTCTCGCTGGATACGTAGCAGATGGCGGCTTGCGGTTGGCGCTTGCTGACCTCGTGGCCGATCGCCTGCATCAGGTGGGTCTTGCCCATGCCGACGCCGCCGTAGAGGAAGAGCGGGTTATAAGCCTTGGAAGGACGTTCCGCAACCGCTTGACAGGCCGCGTGCGCGAACTGATTTCCGCTGCCGATGACGAATGCGTCGAAGGTGTAGTGGGGGTTGAGTTGCGCCGCTCCGTCCCAGTCAAAACGCGACTGCGACGGGTGCGTGGCGGCAGCCGCGTGGGCGGAAAGGCCGCCGTCGTGGCGGAGAGTGGTGGCGGCGGGATCGTCCTCCGGCGTGACGAACTGCACATCCTGATACTCGAGCCCAAGATTGTCAATTGCTTCCTGGATCAGATCGAGATACTTGTCGTTCTCGCGCCGGGCCTCCGCGCTACGCACCCGCACGAAAAGAATTTTTCCGTTGGTGTGACTGTAGCTGGTGGGCTTCAGCCAGGTGTCGTAGGAATGGCGGTTGATCTTTTTTTCCAGCGCGTCAAGGATGCGCAACCACGGATTGGGAGCAAGAGTTGTACTTGAAACCGACATAAGGAGTTCTTTAGGTGCCGCTGCCGCCCCAGGGAGCGGTCCGAACCAAATGATTGCAGTAAGCAAGCGCTCATTTTCCAGCGCAACCAGCTCCGCAGGGCGGGGCGGCTTCGCCGGAACGAGAAAAAATTTCAATGAGCAGGAACGGTCCGCATACTAGCACAAAAAAAAATGTCCGGGTGGAAATCTTCGCCAAAGATTTCTTTCAGCCCACAATTCAAAACGCGAAAAAAAAAGTCTGTCAAGTAGCGACTTTGTAACTGCCGCGGGCATGGTGCAGCAAGATACGGTGCAGCAAGACCTCGCACAAAAATCAGAACGCGGGTTGCATGACTGGCGAACCGGCATTGCGGGCGGTCGCGTGCGGCTACCCGGTTTGCCCGTCTGCTCCGGCTCATTTATACTTCTCATTCGCCCTATAGCCATTATTGCACCGACTAACTGAATCAGGAGCAGCTAAGTTTCATGCCCAAGCGCACTTTCCAACCTAACCGACGTCACCGCTCGAAGACGCACGGATTTCGTACCCGGATGAAAACCAAGAGCGGCCAAGCGGTGATCTCGCGCCGGCGCGCCAAGGGACGCAAGCGGGTGTCGGTGAAGCCCGGCTTCCGTGAGTAGTCGATTTCCTTTTCCGGAATTGGCGGCAATTCCGCAACCTGAGTCTGGATCGTGAATTGTGTGAGCGATCTCGCTCCGAACCGTGGTCTCAACCTGTCCGGTCCCGGCAAGCGGGCCAGATTTTCCGGCAGCATGCGTCTGCTCCGGCACGCCGATTTTGAGCGGGTGTACAAACAGGGCCGCCGCCACTTCGCCGCGAACATGACGGTGTTTTATCTGCCGCGGCGCCAGGGCGAGGGGCTCCGCATCGGATTTACGGTGGGGAAGGTGTTGGGCGGAGCGGTCGAACGCAATCGCATGAAACGACGATTGCGCGAGACCGTCCGTTTACATTGGCCCGCGGTTCCGGTTCCAGCGGATGTGGTCATCAATCCCAAGAAGTCAGTGCTCAAAGTTGACTTCGCCGCGTTGGGCAACGAGATCGGCCGGGCTTTTGAAGTGATTCAGAAATCGCTGGAGAAACGTATCACTTAAGATTTCGTGGGGACAGCCGCCCGCGGCTGCCTGGCCGGGCAAAGCTCGGCATCGCCCGGTAACGCTGTAGCTAGGGCAGAAATCGAATGAACCAGATTCCCAGTACCGCGGTGCTGTTCCTGCTCCGAGCATACAAATGGGCGATCTCTCCCATGTTTCTCCCAGCGTGCCGGTACGTGCCAACTTGTTCCGAGTACGCGATGGAGGCGGTGGATCGGCACGGTGCGCTACGAGGCGGCCTGATGGCGCTCTGGCGCGTGCTCCGATGCCACCCCTTGGCGAAGGGTGGACTTGATCTTGTGGTCGAGCCGAATGGTTCCGCCCTGCCGGTTCCGAGCAAAACCGAGCTTTGCAGTCATTGAGAAAGTAATTTGGCCGAATTCAAAAATCCTCAGCAAGAACCTGGCATGGAGCGCCGCCTGCTCCTGGTCTTCGCGCTCACCTTTCTGGTCATCGTGCTGTTCCAGCCGATCCTCAAGAAATATTTTCCGCAAGCGCCCGCACCACAAACCCAGAGCCAGATTCAGCCCCTCCCGCAGGCTGCCGCCGTCAATCAGGCTCAGGCAGCGCCACCTGGAGTTCCAGCGCTCAATCCGGGCGCGACCAAGCAGGCGGCCTCCGAATCGGAAACCGTAGTTGAGAACGATCTGTACCGCATCAGGTTTACCAACCGCGGGGCGCAGGTCAAATCCTGGATTCTGAAGAAATTTACCGACGACAAAGAACAGCCGCTGGACCTGGTCAACAACCTCGCCGCGGACAAGTATGGTTATCCGCTATCGTTGTGGACCTACGATGAAGCCCAGCGCAACAAGCTGAATTCCGCGCTTTACCTGGCCTCCGGTTCAGGCACAGTAAGCGCTCCTGCCACGATCACCTTTGAATACGCCGATAGCGATGTGGCCGTGCGCAAGAGTTTCCGCTTCGACCATACCTACGTGGTACGCGTCGAAACCTCGGTTGTATCCAAAGGAAGTCAAGTCACGGCCTACCCCGCTTGGCCGGCAGGCTTCGGCGACGAAGTTTCTCTCTCCTCGTATCACGCCAGCCAGATCGAGTACCAGTACAACAACACAACCGAACGGCTGGCCATCAAGAAGATCAGCGGCGGCAACTCTCTCCACATACCCTTCAATTGGGCGGGAGTGACCGATCAGTACTTCGCGGCTGTCTTCCTTCCGGACGATTCGCAAAATTCCGCTCTGGTCACGCTGCGTAACCCGCTTAATGTCCCCAAGGACGCGAGAAAACCGAACCCGCAGGATACGGCTCCGGTGGAGGTGCTGGGAGCTGCGGTCGGCAATCCCAGGGGCCCGACGGTGGCGCGCATGTATGTGGGGCCGAAAGCGCTGGCGACTTTGGAATCCGTGCCCGTGCCCACCGTCGTGGGCGCCGACCCAGACTTGCGCGGGCTCATCAACTTTGGTTTCTTTGGCGTGATTGCGCGCCCGCTTTTCATCTGGCTGCGGTGGACACACGCGTACATCCACAACTGGGGCTGGGCGATTTGTATCCAAACTTTGATCATCAACCTGGCACTGATGCCGCTCCGCATCTCCAGCATGAAATCCGCGCTGAAGATGCAGAAGATCCAGCCGCAGATGAACTCGATCAAGGAGAAATACAAGAAGTACGGCATGCGCGATCCCCGGCGGCAGGAGATGAACACGGAG
>Ga0210410_10006197_pt1 | contig 10412 bp, 12 predicted proteins | sample IncBWC4MmetaG_FD_161058 | JGI IMG/M metagenome (GOLD analysis project Ga0210410, IMG submission 161058) | Forest soil microbial communities from Barre Woods Harvard Forest LTER site, Petersham, Massachusetts, United States - Inc-BW-C-4-M | ecosystem: Environmental > Terrestrial > Soil >... | reverse complement strand
GCGGATGATTCTGCCGGGCGCGGGCGGGACTACTGCCGAAAGGCCCGGCGGTCTTGCTACATCAGACGCTGCGTCGAGCGGGACACTTGCTGAGAGAACGGAAGCGTTCGAAAAAGAAGTGTTGCTGGCGGAAATTCGACGGCACAATTTCCATATGACCAACGTGGCGCGCGCGCTCGGGCTGGAGCGCAGCCACCTTTACAAGAAGTGCCAGCAGTTGGGAATCGACCTGCAATCCCTGCGTCGTCCTGAATAAAACAACAATTGAAGTCCGTAAGTATAAGAAAACAGGGCTAATTTTGCGCTTGACATGATATTGCATATTGCGATATAAGAATCGCAAATAGCAATAGGTGCTCCTCACATGACTCTCGGCGACAAACTCCGCTCCCTTCGCTCGGTGGAAGGTTCGCTGCGCGGACTCGGCAGGCCCATGACTCAGTTTGAACTGGCTACGGCCATGAAGCGCGAACTGGGCCGCGGGCTCAGCCAAGCGTACCTCTCGCAAATTGAGAGCGGCGCGCGGCCGCACCTGACGCACACGACGCGCGAACTGCTGGCGCGGTTCTTCAAAGTTTATCCGGGCTTTCTTGTGGACGATCCGGAAGGCTATACGTCCGGGCTGCAGTCAGATCTGCGGGCCGAGGACGCGAAGATCGATTCGTGGCTGTTTGGCGGCGTCGATCAGTTTTCCGCCGATCCTGCGCTCAGCGCGGCATTGTTGACCATCGCCGAGGTGGAAGATTCGCGGCGGGCGCTGTTGCTGTTGGGCGAAATTCTTCGCGCGCCAGGCCTCGCGGACCGGCTGCACGAAGTGCTGCGGCCTGGCGCTGATTTCGATCAGAGTGGGCAGCAGGGTAGCGGGCATCCGCCACCGTCTGCAAACTGAAGTAAGTGGTCTGCGTACCGGGATTCCAGCTCGCGCACGAGGGTGCGCCCGAGGTGCCGTATGACCTGGTCTGATTTTTATCTCTTCTGCTTCATCGTGGGTTTCGCGCTCAGCCTGGTGTCGTTTTTTGCGGGTGCGGTCCACATCCATCTCCCCTTCAAGATGCACTTGCCATTTCATTTGGGGCACCACGCTGGAGGGGGCGGAGGAATGCGCGGCGGGTTGCGTGGCAGCGTGCATGTTTCCTGGTTCAACGCGTCCACGGCCATGGCGTTCCTGGCTTGGTTTGGCGGAACCGGATACTTGCTCACGCGCCACGCGCATCTAGTCGCGCTGGCATCTCTAGCGATTTCTACGGTCGCCGGAGTTGTCGCAGGTGCCGTCGTTTTCAAGTTCATGGTGAAGCTGATGCACTCGGATCCGCCTTTGAAAAGCGAGGACTACCGGATCGAAGGCAACGTAGGAACGATCAGCATGCCCATTCGCGAGAACGGCACCGGTGAAATAATTTTTTCTCTGGCTGGCGCGCGGCGCTGTGCGGGTGCGCGCTGCGACGATGGAAGGCCCCTGGAAAAAGGGGCCGAAGTAGTCATTGAGCGCTATGAGAAGGGCATCGCTTACGTCAAGCGGTGGGAAGAATTCACACGGTGAACGATTTTCGGACTGAGGTTCGAAGCCAACAGGTGCGGATAGAAAAGGGAGGTTCGTATGTTTGGGCTGCCAATGGAAGTAGTGGTGGGTGCGGGGCTCCTGGTTCTTGTGCTGCTGATGGTGATGATGGTAGTCGCCAGAATGTATCGCAAGGCAGGACCTCACGAAGCGCTGATCGTATACGGAATGGGCGGCACGCATGTGTACACCGGAAGAGGCGCCATTATTTTTCCGATGGTGCAGACGTGCAAGGATTTGTCGCTGGAGCTGATGTCGTTTGACGTCGCTCCACAGCAGAACCTTTACACCAACCAGGGCGTGGCGGTCACCGTGGAAGCGGTGGCGCAAATCAAGGTGAAATCGGACAAGGAATCGATTCTCACCGCCGCCGAGCAATTCTTGACCAAGCGGCCGGAACAGCGCGAGGCGTTGATCCGGCTGGTAATGGAAGGGCACCTGCGCGGAATCATGGGCCAGCTTACCGTCGAGCAAATCGTCAAGGAACCGGAGATGGTTGGCGACCGCATGCGTTCCACATGCGCGGATGACATGAGCAAGATGGGACTTGAGGTGGTGAGTTTCACCATCAAGGAAGTCCGCGACAAGAACGAATACATCACCAACATGGGACGGCCGGACGTGGCACGCATCAAGCGCGATGCGGAAGTAGCCACGGCAGAAGCGGATCGCGACATCGCCATCAAACGCGCCGAGATGTCTCGCGCCGCGGCGGTTGCCAAAGCGCAAGCGGATCAGGAGCGGGTGGCGGCGGAGACTGCTTCGTTGGCGAAGCAAGCCGAAGCACAACGCGACCTGAACATCAAGCAGGCCGCTTACGTGGAAGCGACTAAGAAAGCGCAAGCGCAGGCGGATAAAGCCTATGAAATCGAAACCAACATCCAGCAGCAGCAAGTGATCACGGAAGCGGTGCGCGTCCAGCAAGTGGAGCGTGAAGCGCAGGTGAAGGTACAAGAGGCGGAAATCGCGCGTCGCGAACGCGAGCTGATAGCCACGGTGCTGAAGGCGGCGGATGTCGAGCGGCAGCGCATTCAGACGCTCGCAGAAGCCGAACGTCAGCGCCTGATCAGCGAAGCGGAAGGCCGTGCATCTTCCATTCGCGCGCAGGGCGAAGCCGAAGCCGAGATCATCTTTAAGAAAGGTGAAGCCGAAGCCAGGGCGATGAACGTCAAGGCCGAGGCCTATCAGGAATACAACCAGGCCGCGGTGGTCGACAAGCTGATCACGGGCCTGCCGGAGGTAGTGCGTGCTCTCGCCGAGCCGCTCAGCAAAATCGACAAGGTGACCATTGTATCGACCGGCAACGGTGACGCGGCCGGTGCGTACAAGCTCACCGGCGACGTTACAAAGATTGCAGCGCAAGTGCCTGCGCTCTTCGAGGCGCTCTCTGGCATGCAGATGTCCGACCTGCTCGCCAAAGTGCGCTTGATCGGCGATCACGCCGCCAAGCCGGCTCCGCCGTCGCTGCCGAACAACTCCTAGTAATTTCGTCCGTCTGGGCAGGTCGCGCGACCTGCCCAGACACTTCTTGTGAAGGGTAGCCGGGGGAGTGTCATGACGATGAAAGAGAAATTGCTGATGCTGTTGGTCTTCGTCCTTGTAATTGTCCTGCTCGTGGTCACACACGTTGCGGGTCACCTGGCGTTCGTAATCGAGAATTGTTTCGCGTCTGTCTTGCCGATACTGAATTTGTGAGACGACGCAACGGATTGAGACGCGCTAAGCGCGTCACCTTAACGTTGCGCGGCGGCATTTGTTGGTTTTGAAAGGAGAAACATTATGGGACTGCTGGAACGAGTAGGCACCTTAATTCGCGCGAACCTCAACGACATGATTGACCGCGCTGAGGATCCGCAGAAGATGATCAAGCAAGTGATCCTCGATATGGAAAACCAATACTTGCAAGTGAAAACGCAGGTGGCGGTATCCATTGCGGATCAGCACATGCTGGAGAAAAAACTGAAGGAAAACGAAGACACCGGAAACGACTGGATGCGCAAAGCCGAGCGGGCCGTCGACAAGAGCGAAGACGACCTGGCGCGCGGCGCGTTAGAACGCTATCAGACCGCGCTGCGGCTGGCGCAGAGTTATCGGGAGCAGGTCGACGACCAGAAAGCTCAAGTCGAGACGCTGAAGGGCGCTTTGCAGAAGCTCGAACAAAAATTGGATGAAGCAAGATCGAAGCGGGATTTGCTGCTCGCGCGGCAGCGTCGCAGCGTAGCTCTAGGGAAGGCGGCGCGCGCGCAAGCGGCGATCGGCGATCACTCAAAGGGCGCGACATTCGATCGGCTGACGGATCGTGTACACCACAGCGAAGCGGTTGCAACCGCCGAGGTCGAGCTGGTCACCGACGATGTCGGGGAGCGCCTCCATCGTATGGAGCGTGATACGGAGATTGACCGGCTCCTCGCGGATTTAAAGGCTCGTCGCCTCTTGCCCGGCTAAGCCTTTCCTATTTACCTATCGGCTCCGTCTACGTGCGACAATGTCGCCCGTGAATCCGTGGCTCATCGGGGCACCGGCGATCGGCGCTGCGGCGGCGGGAATTGCGGCTTATGGTGGCGTCCATCCGCGCGCACAGCTTTTTGGTCCCACGATTTGCCGGACGGACTCGCCGCGCAAGCTGGCAATCACGTTTGACGACGGACCCAATCCGGTGATCACCTCGAAGCTGCTGGAACTCCTCGATCGTTACAAGGCACCGGCAACGTTCTTTCTGATTGGGCGGTACATTAGAGAGTGTCCTGAACTGGTTAGTGAAATTGCCGCGCGGGGGCACGTCATCGGCAATCACACGGAATCGCATCCAAATTTATTTTGGAAACGCTCGGCGGAGATACGAGTCGAGCTGCGCTTAACGCATTCTGCGATCAAGAACGCGCTCGGCGCGCCGCCGAAATGGTTTCGTCCGCCGTTTGGCTTGAGAAATCCTTGGCTTGCCGCGGAAGCGCGCGAACTCAACATGCGCGTGGTGATGTGGACGCTGCTTCCGGGAGACTGGCGCGCGCCTTCGGCCGAATGGCTGATCCAGCGAATGCAACCGATCGCAGCACGGTCACAGCGCGGACTGAAACTCGGTTTGGGCACGGGCGAAATCCTCTGTTTGCATGACGGTAGTCATCGCGAGCAGGGGGCTGATCGCACGCGCACGCTGGCGGCACTCGAGCATTGGCTGCCACGCTGGCGCGACCTGGGCCTTGAATTTGTTACAATCGATGAAGCGGTGAGCGTGCCCGCACACTGACTATGGATGAGAGAGCGTTTTACACAGAGAAAGAAGAGACGCGGAAGGTCAAACTGGTGTGCCCCAGTTGCCGCGGCGAGTTTGAAGCGCCCGTGCGCTGGAAAGTGTGCAGGAAGCGAAAAGAGCTTCCGCGTGGTGCGGGCGAAGAAGACCGCAGAAAATTTGCCAAGGCCGCTTCCTATATGGTGCGGCTCGATGATTTAGTCGCTTGCTATAAGTGCCGCAAGCGTTTTGAGCTGACCGGTCAATCTACGGTCCTTATTAATGATTCGTTAGGCGACCCGAGCGTCGACCCGGAAAATTTTGGCAATCGCTGAAGCTTAACCGCGCGCCCTTCAAATCTCCGGATACATATCGAAGAACGCTTCGATCGATTGACGAAACGTCGACTCGATCTCTTCCTTGCTGCCCTCAATCAAGTGCATGGTGACACGCGCCGTACGCCCGTTCTTCAGCACGATCGTGGCGTCCTTCACTTCGCCGAGGTCTTCCTCCGGCAGCAAGCGCATTCCGTAGACGAGCGCCAGTTTCGCCATGACATCCTCCAGGATCTGCACTCAGCGTAGACTGCGCCAATCAGGCGGTCAACGTGCTGCGAGTGAATGAATTTACGCGTTAGCTTCCACAGTAAGGGTATACTACAGGTATCAGTACCTCTGCTGCTCGCATCGCAGGACAGCATGGAGGATAACCGTGTCCCTCACACGCCCGCTTGTTGGCCTTCACGTCTTCTTTTTCACGTCCTATGGCTTGCTCTTCGCGCAGCAACCGGCCGGCCCACAAACGTCGGCGCCCCCGCCGATTGCTCCAGAAGCGCGGCCTGCGGTGGAAAGGCGCGCGACGACAAACGATAAAATCACAGTCCCTGCCGGCACGCGTGTTGCGGTTGTTCTCGAAAACGGCATTTCCACACGCAGCGCCAAAGCCGGCGATTCGCTCTATTTCCGGACTTCGTTTCCCATTACGCAAAATAATCGCGTGGTCGTTCCCGTCGGTTCGTATTTACGCGGCGAACTGCTTGAATCCAAGCGCCCGGGGCGCGTCAAGGGCCGCGGCGAATTTCGCATGAAGCTGAACACGCTGATTTTTCCGAACGGATATACGGTCGACTTGAATGCCGCGCCGCGTAGCGCGGATAGCGGCGGCAATGAAACGATGGATCCAGAAGGCAAGGTGACCGGCGGAGGCGGAAAAGGGAAAGACGTCGGAACAGTCGCGACCACGACCGTGACAGGTGCGGGCATCGGAGCCATTGCGGGCGGAGCAAAAGGCGCAGGGATTGGGGCCGGCATTGGCGGACTTGCCGGACTTGGGGCTGTGTTGCTGACGCGCGGGCCAGATGCTCAACTGCCGCGCGGCTCAACGCTGGACGTGGTTCTCGAACATGCCCTAATTTTGGAGAATGATCAGATTCAATACCGCCATGTGGGCGATTCGTCGCCGATTACGCCGCCACCTGCGCGGCCTGACTGATTTCCTAGGCCGTCCTTTCCTTCCTTGTTTCCGCAAAACGCAACGGCGTGAAGCGATCCCAATCGACCGAGACGCTCTGCTCGGTAACCCACTCACGGACAAGTCGCGCCGTAATCGGCGCAAGCAAAATGCCGCTGCGAAAGTGGCCTGTTGCCAGTAGCAGGCCGTCGATATCCACTGGTCCCAAAATCGGCAAGTGATCAGGAGAGTCAGGGCGCAGTCCGGCCCAGGTTTCCTCCACTCGAGCGCTGGCAAGAGCGGGAGCAAGTTCCATCGCCCCGCTTAATATTTTCTGCAACGCGCCTGCCGTCACTTTCTTGTCGAACCCAACGTACTCCACCGTGGCGCCGGCCAAAATCCTGCCGTCATTTCGTGGCACCAGATAAATTTTGTCGGACCACAGCACGCGTTCGATTTTCACTCGTTCGCTGCGCAGCGAGATCATCTGTCCTTTTGCGGGACGCACCGGCGCGTAGCTGCCGACTCCAGCGATACTTGCGGAAAACGAGCCCGCGGCGATGATGGTCCACTGCGCCGCGATTTTCTCGCCTTTAAGCAACAGCCCCGCGCAGCGATTCGTGTCGCGCCAAACTCCTTGCACTTCGCGATGAGGGAAAATTTCCGCCCCACTTTTTCGCGCCGCTTCCAAAACCGCATGCGTCAACGCGCGGTTGTCCACCGACGCTTCGTCGGGCCGAAGCACCGCAGCTTCCACTTCTGGACTGAGCGCAGGCTCGAGTTCGCGTGCGTCTTCGGCGCTGATTGCTTCGGCTTTCAATCCCAAGCCATGATGAAGAGCAACATGCGTGCTCAACTCGCGCGCTGTATCTCGCGAAAACAAAGCTTCCAAGGCACCTTTGGCGCGGAAGCCAACGTCCTGTCCGGAAATTTCCTGCACCCGCGCGACGAAGTCTGGATAAAGCGCCATGCTGGCCTTACCAAGCGGCACGAGCGGAATGGTTGCGGGATTTTCCGGAGCAGGCGACAGGATTCCAGCGCCGGCCCACGACGCTTCCTGCCCAGGCTCGCCTCGCTCAAAAATGGCGACCCGTACGCCGGCGAGCGCCAGTTCGAGCGCGATGGCTCCGCCGATGAGCCCTCCTCCAGCGATGACGGCCTCAAACTTTTTCGTCATTTGTTTTGGTAGGCCCTTCACCCTGACGCCCACCCGTTGAATCGCTTCAGAGCGAACTCGCCAGCTCCTGCGAGAGCACTTCCGCTTTCTTCGCTGCTGCTCTCGCGCGCGTCCAGTCTCCGTTGTTCGCGGCGTCGCGAGCCTCGGCAATGAAACTGCGTACTTTCGAGGCGAGATCTTGCTGCGTAGCGTTCAACGCCTTTCCCTCGGCGGACCCAATGTTGCGTTCCGCGACGCCCAAGCTCTGGCTCGTTTGCTGCTGCACGGCACTGGCTTCCGCGGCGGTCAGTTGCGGAGCGAGTTGAGGCACATCGGGCTTGCTGCCATTATCGTTTTGCGGAGAATTGCCGACAGGCACGCGGGGCCGTGCGGGGACGCTGCGTGCGATGGCCACTGCCGAAGGTGGCGGCGCAATGTCGAGCGTTGCGTCTTCTAGCGGATCGCCGTCGTCAGTCTGCGTTTGCGCAATCGACGGCGCCAGAGGGCGCGTGTACGCGAACGTGCTCCACGGAAACGTCTTAGCCTTCACCTTGCGTTCGGCGCATCCACTCAGCGACAGAATTAGCACGCACGAAATAGCCGCGCCAAATCGCGCGAACCAACGTGAATGCTGACAGAGCTGAGTAGTTTCCGTCATTCTTAGGCCGCGAGCGGCAGCTCGATGCGGAATGTTGTTCCCCGGCCAACCTCCGAAGTAAAGTCTATCGAACCGTTGTGAAGCTGTACAATTCGGAAGGTGCTGGCCAGTCCGATGCCGCTGCCGCCGGGTCGCGTTGTAAAGAAAAGCTGAAAGATTTTTTGCCGATTTTCCAGTGGAATTCCTTTGCCGGTATCGCCGACCGTAATTTCGGCCATTTCTCCGCGCCGGCTGAGCATCAAGCGAAGCTGTCCGCCGCTGGGCATGGCCTCCACAGCGTTGAGCACCAAGTTAAGCACCGCTTGCTTCAGCAGCCCGCGATCCACGTAGACTTCCGGCACATCAATAGGCAAAAGCTGCGCCACGTGTATTTTTGCTTTTTGCAACTGTGGCTTGGCGATCTCCACCACGTCTTTCAAGACGTCGGCGATCTGCGTGGCTTCCAGGCGCACTTCCATGGGCCGCGTGAAATCGAGGAAGCGCTTGACCACAGCGTCCAGACGATCGATTTCCTTGTCCAGCACCTGCACCGCTTGTTGCGAGCCGCTGTCCGGCTCAGGTGGCAGCGATTCCTTCAGATTTTCGAGCCATAAGCGCATCGAGTTCAGGGGATTCTTGACTTCATGCGCGACGCCCGCGGTAATACGGCCAAGCGCGGCAAGTCGTTCGCTAACCTGCAACTGTGTATTGATGCTCTCGATGGAGTCGAGGTCACGCAGCGTCACGAGCGCTCCCATACGCTCGCCATTTTCCTGAATCGCCTGCACGCTGACGCTGACACGCCTCGTCCCTTCAATGGTCTCCAGGTCCGTCTCTGCCGCTATTTCGCTCAGCTCGTCGCCCTCCACGTGCAGGACTGCATGTAGCGGATGCCCCAGCGGAAAAATTTCATTTACGCGACGGCCCAGAAAGTGTCCAGCGGGAGCGCCCAGAAATTTCTCCGCCGCCGGGCTGACCATCACGGCACGCGCATCACGCGTGAACAGCAGCAGCCCATCCTCTAGCCCGGCCATCACCGAATCCATGTTTTCGCGCAAAGTGCTGAAGATTTCATGAACACCGCGAAGCTGCTGTCCCACTTGCGTAATTTTTCGGCTTACCTGTCCGAGCTCATCCGTGCCGCCGGTAAATCCCTTCGCATCGCCAGCAGGTGAGTCGTATTGCCCCGCGGAAATTCGATCCAATTGCGCGGAGATGTCACTCAGTGGCGCCAGTGTCGCCCGGCTGACCACCGCGGCGAGCACCGTTGAGATCACCAACGCGAGCAAACTAATCGTCCCAAATTGACGTACGCTGGAGGAAATGTCATTCAGCAGCAAGCCTGACGAAACCACCACGCGTACTTCGCCGAATGGCTGGTCGCCGTTGGTGAATGGGAGATCCAGTTCGTAGACTTGTGGCGGGCCGGCCAGAACCTTGGCTTGATGCAGGTAGCCGCGCTGCGTCAGTTGCGAGATTTTCGTCCGTCGCGGCAGAAATTTGCCGGTCAAAGATTCATCCGTGGAAATCAAAACTTTTCCATCGTTGTTCGTGATGGATACTTCATAAATGGCGGGAGTATCCACTTTGGCGGCTTTCAACTGAGCGCGCAGCCCTTCGCTCGTTCGAAATGCCTTTTGCACGTACTCGTTGATGTCGCTTGGATCGTTTGAAGCAGGGCGCAGCCCGCGTGCCGCAGCCTCCGTCAACGCACGCCGCGCCTGTTCGAACACCTGATTCGCAATCTCAATTGTGCGTTTATCGGTTTGCTGGAGGACCTGTTCGAACAGTTGCGCCACGAACACCGCGGACAGCACTGCCACCACGAGCAGCACCAGGCCCGTCATAATTAGCGTGAGTTTGGTGCGCAGCCGCAGCTGCATTACGCGTCTCTACACCGTTTCGGCGCGGTCGCCGCCATATTCTTTTAGTTTATTGTGCAAAGTCTTCAGGCTTATGCCCAACAAGTCCGCCGCGCGAGTCTTATTGTTCCCCGTGGCATTCAGCGTTTGCAGAATGAGCTCGCGCTCCATGGCATCAACCGTCGTTCCTACAGGGAATCGGATGTTCGACAGGTCACTCGGTCCCTTGGCCTGAGACTTGCCAAACTCATCAGGCAGACAGCTCCGCGTGATCATATCCCTTTCGCACATGATCGTGGAGCGTTCCAGAACGTTGCGCAGTTCGCGGATGTTGCCCGGCCAAGTATGGCTCATGAAAATGTCCATCACTTCGGCGCCAATGCCTCGAACGTGCTTCCCGTGTTTTTCATTTACATCGTGGAGGATATACTCCACCAGCAGCGGGATGTCGTCTTTGTGGTCGCGCAGCGGCGGCAAGTGAATGTGAAACACGTTCAAGCGAAAGAAAAGATCCTGGCGCATTT
>Ga0210410_10006196_pt1 | contig 10413 bp, 9 predicted proteins | sample IncBWC4MmetaG_FD_161058 | JGI IMG/M metagenome (GOLD analysis project Ga0210410, IMG submission 161058) | Forest soil microbial communities from Barre Woods Harvard Forest LTER site, Petersham, Massachusetts, United States - Inc-BW-C-4-M | ecosystem: Environmental > Terrestrial > Soil >... | reverse complement strand
GCCTGAGCGGGAAAGAGGCCAGGAAGTACGTCCCACAGAAGCAGCAATCCAATTCCACCCAGCGTCACGAGGCCCAAGAGTATGGGCACGGCCCGGGGAACACGAATCGACATAAACGAGGCCTCATGGCAGTCAGCATTCTGCGAGTGGCGCCCTCTCAGTATTGAGCGGTAACCAGCGCGTCTTCAGGATATCCCGGCATCCCAAACTCCGGAACGTCCAGGCCCTCCTCTTCAGATTCCGGCTGTACTCGCATGCTCTTCACTTTATTGACCACGAAGAAAACTACAAAAGTCGCACCGAACGCCCAGACTGCATACAACGTAGCTCCCATCAGCTGACACCAGAATTGCCGAGTATCGCCGTGAATCAGTCCGGTGACTCCCTGCCCGGCATGCCCCAGGTAGCTCGACGCGCCGACGCCGTTCCAGCCAGAGCCGTAAGTTCCATCTGCAAAAATACCTACCGAGACAGCACCCAGCCAGCCGCAAAAGCCGTGCACCGAAACAGCTCCGCAGGGGTCATCAATCTTCAGAACACGCTCGTTGAACAGAACGCCGCCGCACACAACGCACCCGGCCAGGACGCCTATGATCACGGCTGAGGTTGGAGAGACGAAGGCGCAAGGAGCGGTAATCGCGACCAGACCCGCCAGCATTCCGTTGCAAGCCATCGTGATGTCGGGTTTGCCGAATAGGAAATACCAGATGAGCATTGCCGCAGCCGAACCGGCAACGGCTGCCAGATTGGTGTTGACGGCGACGACTGAAATACGCAGGTCGGTCGCGCCGAGAGTAGAGCCGGGGTTGAACCCCATCCACCCGAACAGCAGGATGAAGGTGCCGGTGACCACGTACACAACGTTGTGAGCAGGGAAGACGCGGATTTTCCCACCGGGGCCGAATTTTCCCAGGCGCGGGCCTAGAATTATGGCAAGGGCCATGGCACAGAACCCCCCGACTGCGTGAACCACGGTGGAACCTGCAAAGTCGACATAACCGTGACCGAGATTCATGGTCGATCCTAGCTGCGAGAGCCAACCTCCACCCCAGGTCCAGCAGCCAGAAATCGGATAGAGGATCGCTCCGATGAAGAGCTCACAGAGCAGAAACGCCCAAAAGCTGATGCGCTCGCAAATGGCACCGACGATGATGTATCCCGCGGTCTCCATGAATACGACTTCAAACAATGCCAGGCAATTGCTGCCGGTGTCGTAAGCCGGGCCAAGGAAAAAGAAGCCTTTCCCGCCTACAAATCCCCATTGGCCACTGCCGATCAGAAAATGATTCAGGGTGGGAACGCCGCCCAAGTTAGCGGGCGCGGCGTTGATTGCGACTGCTCCGAACTGGAACGCATAACCGACGGCATAGTAGGCGAGGAAAGCAAAAACGTAGGCCGCGAAGTTCAGCATCATAAGATGCGCGGCATTCTTCTTTCGAACCAGCCCGCAGGTGAGCAAGGCGAATCCCGCCTGCATGAACAGGACGAGGTAGCCGGTGTTCAACGTCCATGCGAAGTTCGTTCCGACGCGGGTGTGCCCAACGCTGTCGGCGAGCTTTACGGCCAGGGGTTCTTTCGCCGCTTGAGCCTGGTATTCGTCGAACGCCTTTTTCTTCTCAACATAGTCGGGAGCCGTTTTATCTGTTGGCTCGGGAACGACGAAAGGATTGCCGGCGGCATCGACAGCGGCCGATTTGTCTCCGGTCGCGGTTCCGGCCGGATCCGGCTTGGGGCCGTCATCGGCAAAACTGAAAGCGGATAATCCCGCCAACATTCCCGCCAGAAGAACGGTAGTGGCCCCGGATGCCATCAACCTTCGGCGCAGAGACCTCCCTGCTCGTTTTGTCATTTCTGAGAGCTCCTATGTATGAGTCGTGCAGCAATTTTCCGTATCGAGTGCGGATGAAAACTGATTCCGGCGCAGACAACTCCTGTGCGGCGCCGATATTCACCAGATCGTAGGAGCCGGAATCAATCCGCCGACGATAAATGCGGGTATTCGCTCCGTCCAATACAAATTTCTTATAGCAACCATCAGAAAAGTCCCGCCCCGGCCATCGAAGAAACCAAGGGCAATTACCATGTTTGCAACGTCTTGCATGGAAGAAATTCTTTCCCTAACCCAAGACGGTTCAAGCCGGCGCAGCACCGTACTGATTCGAGGAGAAAGCGGTACAGGGAGCTGGTGGCGCGGGCAGTCCATTTCTCCGGCAATCGCGCCGAGAAGCCATTCATTGCTGTGAGTTGCGCCCCGCTGACCGAAACTCTTCTGGAGAGTGAGTTGTTCGGCTAGGAAAAGGGTGCCTTCACCGGGGCCGCCGCCCAAGCACGGGAAGTTTGAATTGGCTCATGGAGGCACGATCTTTCTCGATGAGATCGGCGACATCCCTCCCCGGCTGCAGGCCGACCTTTTACGGCTCTTGCAGGAGCGCCGCTTTCGGCCGCGCTGGAGGCAATGAGAAGGGTCGAGGTCGATGTGCGCATTATCGCCGCCACCAACCAGGACCTTGCGGAAGAAGCGCAGCAGGGAAGGTTTCGCGAGGATCTGTACGATCGCCTCAACGTGATTGAGATTCGCCTGCCACCCCTGCGCGAACGGCGCGAGGACATTCCCTTGCTGGCGGAGCACTTCGTGCAGCCTATTTCGTCCGAGTTGGGCAAGGACGTTACTGGCATCTGTTTTCAGCAGGGTTTAAGCAACCTATCTGAACAGGCTGGCCCGAACCGATCAGGCATTCGAGAGTTTCTCGCCTCCGGCAAACCGCTGGCAGGGATGCGCTTTGAGGCGACAGGCGAAGTCAAATAGGAACTGCGTTTTCCTGCCGCTGTACCCGCATCCCACCGAACCCCTGCTCCGGATCTTCAAGCCAGGCGGCAAGGCAGAATTTCAGTGCGGGAGGCAAGGTACATCCCAGAATAAAGGTTCAGGCTGGGTGAACCGCAAGGCTGAACTGGTTCTGTATCCGCGAGATCCCCTCTGCACGGGCATTCGATCCGTGACACGACCGAATGTAGGCGAACTCGCGCAGCACTCTAAAAACGCCTAAGGAAAGCGGAACTCACCTGGAGCCTGACTGGTCTCCAAGATCCGGCGACCATCCCTGCAGCTTTACGAGCCAATTCGCCGGTTCAGGCAGAATCGCGAACTTGGGCAGTTCTCCGCGCACCATAGCCACTTCATCGCAGCAATGAAACCTGGGACAAGCGTGACAGTCCTTGTAGATCTTGTCGGGCAGATCTTCGCGCTGTGCGACCGAAAAACCCTGACCCGCAAAAAAGTCTGGCCTACGCGTGAACAGGCATATGCAATCCACGCGGTGGCGCCTCGCCTCGGCGAGAAGGGTTTTCACGAGGCGACCGCCCCCGCCTTTTCCCTGAGCCCAGGGCGCGACCGTAATCGAGCGAATCTCGGCCAGGTGCGTGCCGTAAAGGTGCAGCGCTCCACAGCCGATAATGCGTCTCTCATCTTCGAGAACCACGAAGTCTCTGACGTTCTCGCAAATTTCTGGCAGGGTGCGCGGCAACAGCGTTCCGTCGCCGGAGTACGCGGCGATCAACTCGTGAATCTGCTGTGCGTCTGGCAAGATTGCTTTACGCGTGCGCATGGGCCTCCTCGCGAATGGACTCGATCCTCTTCCTCGTCATGCCAAGTGCATGACGCACCCGGTTTGGTGCCGTGCCTCCCGGAACATCGTGGACCGCGAGCACGGAAGCCAACTTCAACGATTCGTAAAAGTCCTGATCAAAAGCCGGGCTCAGCGATTGCAGTTCCTCGAGTGGCAAGTCCTGAAGTTCGCAATTCCTTTCAATACAGATCTTCACCGCCTTTCCGATCCGCTCGTGCGCCAGCCGAGAAGGAACCCCCCGCTTCACCAGGTAGGTTGCCCCTGCCCACGCGTTCATGAATCCTGACTGCGCCGCCTGATGCATGTGCTCCTTATGAAATTCCACCGCTTTCATCCATCCGGTTACCAGCGGCAGCATCTGCAGAAGAGTGTCAGAAGAGTCAAACAAAGGTTCCTGCGTTTCCTGCAGATCTTTGTTGTAGGCCAAGGGCAGACCCTTCACGGCAACCATCAAAGCGACGGCATTTCCCATGACGCGCCCGCTTTTACCCCGAACCAATTCGAGAAGATCAGGGTTCTTCTTCTGCGGCATCGCACTGCTGCCGGTCGAATAAGCCTCGGGCAGGCCTAGAAAGGCGTATTCCTGCGAGGAAAATAAAATCATCTCCTCTGCCCAACGGCTCAGGTGCAAGGCCAGCAGCGACAGCGCGTTAACAAACTCCAGCGCAAAATCCCGATCGCTGGTGGCGTCAATACTGTTCGAAGTAACACCGTTAAACCCAAGATTGTCGGCCATCAATCCCCGGTCCAGCGGCAGGGTCGCGCCGGCTACTGCACCTGATCCCAGCGGACATATATTCAACCTCTTGCGGCAGTCCGCCAGCCTCTCCGCGTCCCGCAAAAACATTTCAACGTAAGCCAGCAGCCAATGCCCAAGCAGAACCGGTTCCGCCCTTTGCAGGTGTGTATACGCGGGCATGGCGGCATCCGCGGCCTGCTCCGCACGATCCGCCAAGACGCCGCACAGTTCTGCCAACTCGTGCCTTAGTTGATCGATCGTCGCTCGCACGTACAGTCGCAGATCCGTCGCGATCTGCTCATTTCGGCTGCGGCCGCTGTGCAGCTTGTATCCGGTTTCCCCGATCAGAGCGACCAGTTGCTGCTCCACGAAGTGATGGACGTCTTCCGCTTCACCGTCGTCGAGAAACGCTGGCGACGCGGTCGCTCGTTCGCCAATTTGCTCCAGTCCTTGCAGAATACTGATGAGTTCTTCGGCCGAAACTACGCCGGCGTTCTTCAGCGCACGCGCATGCGCGCCGCTGGCCGCAAGCTCGTGACTCAGCAGCCGTTGGTCGAAGCCGAATGAACCCTGCCAGCGCTCGAAATCAGGGTCCAGCGGTTGCCGGAACCTTCCCGACCACATCTTCATCGTGCAACCTCCGCGCGCGACCGCGCCCTCGAACGCGACGGCAATCCAAGAATGCGAATAAAACCAGCCGCATCCTTCTGGTCGTAGCTGTCACCCATCGTGAACGATGAAAGATCGGTGTTATAGAGCGAGTGTTCGGACTCGCGGCTCACCACGGAAACATTTCCTTTGTACAGCGACAGCGTGACGCTGCCCGTCATCTCCTTCTGTGTGCTCTCGACGAAAGCATCGAGTGCCTCACGCAAAGGAGTAAACCACAGGCCGAAATAAACCATTTCCGCGTACTTCAGCCCAATATGCTGCTTGAAGTGTGAGACTTCGCGCTCCAGGCAAAGCGCTTCCAGTTCGCGGTGCGCCGCAATCAGCAGAGTTCCCCCGGGAGTCTCGTAGCATCCGCGAGACTTGATCCCGACAAAGCGATTCTCGACCAGGTCCACACGGCCAATGGCGTTGCGAGCGCCAATTTCGTTCAGCAACTCCACCAGCGATACGGGATCCATTTTCATCCCGTTCACTGAAACTGGAACTCCTTGAGCGAACCCGATGCGCACCTGCTCTTCTTTATCGGGTGCCTCCTGCGGGGATCGCGTGATCTGCCACGTGGTCGCCAGAGGCGCATTCCCGGCATCTTCTAATTCGCCGCCTTCGTGGCTGATGTGCCACAGGTTGCGGTCGCGGCTGTGAATCTTCTCGCGGCTTGCCGCTACAGGAATGCCATGCTGCGCCGCGTAGTCGAGGCAGTCTTCGCGTGACTTTAAGGACCACTCCCGCCATGGCGCGATAATCTTCAACTCCGGAGCCAGCGCTTGGTAGGTCAGTTCGAAGCGAACCTGATCATTGCCCTTGCCTGTGCATCCGTGCGACACCGCCGTCGCGCCCTCACGCAAGGCTACTTCGACCTGATGCTTCGCGATCACCGGGCGCGCGAGTGAAGTCCCGAGCAGATACTTGTGCTCGTAGACGGCGCCGGCCTTCAGGGCCGGGAACACATATCCCGTCAGGAACTCTTCCCTCAGGTCCTCGACGATCACTTTGCTGGCACCGGTCGCATACGCTTTCTCGACCACCGCCTCAATGTCATCTCCCTGCCCAACATCGCCCACCATGGCAATGACATCGTAGGAATAGTTTTCTTTCAACCACGGAATAATGATCGAGGTGTCCAGTCCACCGGAATAAGCGAGAACCACTTTCTCAGGCATGAGCGCTCCTAACGGGCAGGCGCACCGCGCCTCCCAGCAATAAATAAAGAATAGATTTTTGAACGTGCAGGCGGTTCTCCGCCTGCTCAAAGATGATTGAATTTTCCGAGTCCATCACTTCATCGGTGACTTCCTCCCCGCGATGCGCGGGCAGACAGTGCATGAAAGCCGCATGGGGCGCGGCTTCCGCCATCAGCTTACGGTTGACCTGATAGGGTGGAAATATTTCCGCGCGCTGGCCGGCTTCATTTTCCTGGCCCATACTTGCCCAGGCGTCGGTATAAATGGCGTCCGCTCCGGCCACTGCCGCATACGGGTCGGTCAGTAACTCGATTTGACCACCCGTCTCCTTCGCAATTTTTCGCGCGTCGGCAACCATCTGCGCACTCGGCGAGTAGCTCTTCGGAGTAGCGATCCGGATCGAAGATCCCAGGCAGGCACAAGTTAGCATGAGAGAATGCGCTACGTTGTTGCCATCCCCCACATAGGCCAGCGTAACCTTCTTTAAATCTCCGAAGCGTTCCTGCAAACTGAAATAATCCGCCAGCGCCTGGCACGGATGCTCAAGGTCGCTCAACGCATTGATGACCGGGACCGAAGCGTAGCGCGCCATGCCCTCGATGGTTTCCTGCGCAAAGGTGCGCAGCACGATCACGTCCACCCAGCGCTCGAGATTATGCGCGATGTCGCTCAGGGTCTCGCGTGCGTCGAGCCGGCTCTGCGACTGGTCTACAAAAATCGCCGTGCCGCCAAGACTCGTCATCCCGGCTTCAAACGTGATGCGCGTCCGGAGCGAAGGCTTCTCGAAGAACATCACCATTTGTTTCCCCGCAAGCGATCGTTGGAACACAGAAGGGCGCGACTTCATCAGTTCCGCCAGATGAAGCACAGCCTGCACCCCTTGTGGTCCGAGATCACGGGTCGATACCAGGTCGGGACACCAGAAAGTGCTGGGAAATGTCGCCGGCGCCGCCGACGCTCTGCTCTGCAATGGACTGTTCAACTCTCACTCCTATCTTCAAACGTTATTTCTGATCTCATGCGCAGGTGACCTCTGTTCCACAATTCAGTTTGGTGAGGTAAAACTGCGGCAAAGCCTCCGCTTCGGCGGCGGGCAATATCCGTACTCTGCCCACTCCGTGCTTCAACGCCTGCCGGCAGGCCTCCAGCTTGGGTAACATGCCGCCGCTGATGATCGATCCGTCCGCCAGATCCTGTGCCTGCTTCGTGCTCAGCCACGGAATCACGGCTCCCTCAGCGTCCTTCACTCCCGGCACATCGGTGAGGAAAATCAACGCGTTCGCGTGGCAGGCCGCGGCGCAGGCCGCCGCCATCTCATCCGCATTCACGTTGTAATATTCCCCGTCGGCTCCCAGTGCGAGCGAAGCCAGAACCGGGATCCCGCCCTGCTGCCACAGTGCTTCGATCCAGCACGGTTCCGCAAAACAAATCTCACCCACGAATCCCAGATCGTTCCCGCGAACATGCTTCCGCCGCGCCCGGAACGACATGCCATCGCCACCGCAGAATCCGACCGCCGGCATGCCCGCCGACTGAATTGCCGCCACAAGTTTCTTGTTGATCATCCCGCCCAGGACCATCAAAGCAACATCGCGAGTCTCGGCATCGGTGACGCGCAGCCCGCCGATAAACTCGCTCTGCTTTCCGAGTCGTTTCAGCATGCGCGTCAATGCGATTCCGCCCCCGTGAACCACGGCCACGCGATGCCCATCCTGCGCCAGTTCCGCAATCGCCCGAGCGCATTTGCGGAGGGTAAGAGCATCCTCCAGCGCGGCGCCGCCAACTTTGATCACAATCGTCACTGCAGTCCCTCGTCTTCTGACCACTCGTACATAAGGTTCATGTTCTGGACAGCCTGTCCGGCCGCGCCCTTTAACAGGTTGTCGATGCAGGAGATCAACACCAGTCGCCGACCGTCTGCGGCCAGGCAAAAGCCAAGATCACAGTAGTTTGTCTGCAGGCAAAACTGCACCTGCGGAAGTTTCGGGGTTTCAAAGACGCGTACCCATCGTTTGCCAGAATAGAAATTCCGAAAGCATGACTCCACTTCCAGCGGCGTCATTTCGCGGTTGAGGTGTACGTAAATCGTCGACAAAATCCCCCGCGGAATGGGAAGAAGGTGCGGCGTGAAGATCAATTCTTCATCGCTGAGTGCGAGTTGCTCGACAATCTCGCCAACATGCCGGTGGTTGAAAATGGAGTACGCCGACAGGTTGTCTGCCACCGATACGAAATGCGTTTTGGCGGTCGGTTCTTTGCCGGCCCCGGATACCCCCGACTTCGAGTCGGAGACGATGCCGCGCTTCCGATCGACCACTCCTGCCTTCAGCAGCGGTGCCAGCGCGAGGATCACCGAGGTTGCGTAACAACCGGGGTTGGCTACCAGCGCGGCGTTCGCGATGCGATCGCTGTTTAATTCGGGCAATCCGTAGACTGCTTTTTCTGTAAGTTCCGCGGCTGTGACCGTATCCAAATCCTGGAAGTCGTAAATCAACCGATGTTGCTCCTGCTTCAAACGCCACGCGCCGCTCAGGTCGATAACCCGCAGGCCGTGAGACAGCGCCTCAGGCACGAGCGCGCGCGAGGCATCATGGGGTGTCGCCAGAAACAGCAGTTCGATTCCCTGCTGCATCAGGGCAGGCCACGAGAGCGAGTGCAGCGGATAGCCACCGTTGCCAGAAAGAGCAGGAAACACGTCGGCCAAGTCTGAGGCAGACCCGTTGTCCCCAGAGCGCCGAAGCAGAGCTGGTTTTTCCAGTCTCGGATGACGCAGAAGGATCCGCGTAAGCTCCAGACCGGAATACCCGGTCGCTCCAAGCACTGCGGTTTTTAGTCTCGCGGACATTTAGCTCAGCATTTCCTCGATCCGTCCCGCCAGTGTCCGGGCCTCATCTCGGTCCGGACAAACAATCAGAATCGTGTCGTCTCCAGCGATCGTGCCGACAACTTCAGTCCAATCCGTCTCGTCCAGGGCCGCTGCCACAGGTTGCGCGCTGCCGACGATGGTCTTGATGACCAGCAGGTTTTGGGCGCAACGGACATCGAGTACGAATTCGCGTACCAGGCGCGACACCGGAGGGAGTGCGATGCCGGCCCCCCCGTCACCGTGGGGCAGGGAATAGCCCTGAGAGGTTTTGCTCAGATTCAGATCGCGAATGTCCCGCGAAAGGGTGGCCTGCCCCACCTTGAATCCACGCTTGCGCAGGAGTCGCTGAAGGTCCTCCTGGCTGGCGATGGATCCGTGCTTCAGCACGTCCAGAACTGCCCGTTGGCGGAGTGTTTTATTCATGATGAATAAATATTCACACAACTGCATAAATATTTCTCTATCTTACGGCCCTGCTCCGAAATGTCAAGGGGGAAAGGCCGTACTCGTTACTTTCGCGAGCAGACAAAAAACGGCGGTCGAAGAGTGTAGACTACTCCGCGGCTGGAAGCGCCCTTACACGGGAGCACCGGAGAACGAATGAACTCGAAACCCACGTTGACAGGCGAGTTGATCGCGGAGTTCCTGGGCACTTTTGTGCTCATCCTCCTCGGCAACGGAGTCGTTGCCATGGTCGTGTTGTTTCCGCCAAAAAATCCGGGAGAGACCATCCACGGTGGCTTCACGAACATCACGCTGGGTTGGGGACTGGCCGTCACCATGGGCGTCTACGTTGCCGGCAAAATATCGGGGGCGCATCTGAATCCCGCGGTGACCGTGGCTCTCGCGGTTTTTCGTGGCTTCTCGTGGCGCAAGGTGCTGCCCTACTCCATCGCCCAAACCGCAGGAGCGTTCCTCGCCTCTGCGGTTGTGTATTGGAACTATCTGCCCGCTTTCCGTCAGGCGGATCCGCAATTAGAGCGCACTGCCGGAGTCTTCACCACATTTCCGGCATTTCCAGCCGTGCCAACCGCAGGCTTTCTCGACCAGGTCATCGGTACGGGCCTGCTGATTCTTCTCATCTTCGCGATCGTCGATGAATGGAACGCGCCTCCGGGGTCGAATCTTGCTCCTGCGCTGATCGGGTTAGTGGTGGTCGCGATCGGGATGAGCTTTGGCGGCATGCACGGCTATGCCATCAATCCCGCACGCGACTTTGGCCCCCGACTTTTTACCGTCGTCGCGGGCTTTCGGAACAATGGCCTCACCGATGGAACCCGCGTGTGGTGGATCCCCGTCGTCGCTCCTCTTCTCGGAGGGTTGGTGGTC
>Ga0210410_10006195_pt1 | contig 10414 bp, 10 predicted proteins | sample IncBWC4MmetaG_FD_161058 | JGI IMG/M metagenome (GOLD analysis project Ga0210410, IMG submission 161058) | Forest soil microbial communities from Barre Woods Harvard Forest LTER site, Petersham, Massachusetts, United States - Inc-BW-C-4-M | ecosystem: Environmental > Terrestrial > Soil >... | reverse complement strand
ACCGGGAGGTCGCCCACCGGTTCACCGTTTGCATAGACGATTGGCGTCGCCGCGTAGACGTAACCCTGGCCGCTCGGCGCGTCCCATCCCCGGAAAAACCAAACGCGTGCCGCCCCGGGTGGGATCGCCGGAATCTCGGCTTGCGAAGTCGTGACCCTCCCATCTGGTGCGCAGTCGGCGAGCGTGAGGAGGCACGCGACGAACAGCACTGGAAGCGCTAGAGAATATTTGCCCATGCCTACCCTCTGATCGCAGATGGCCTACTCATAGATCCGCCCGAGCCCAAAGGGCCAACGACTGCATTCAGAGGCATCGGATCGTCCAGTTCGTGAAAATGCCGGGCTCCTCGCGGGCCCTATCGGGCGTCCCTTGGTGAACTGCCTTGTCCATGACCCGATAACCGCCGGGACATACCCGCTCCGCCAGACGCCGGTTAGGGGCTTCCGAACCTCCCGGAATGCCGGCGCTCTCGATTACGAATGTGCGGCTGTCGATGCGGCTGACCGAAGATTCGGCGCAGGCCGCAAGGGCGAGTACCGCGACCAGCAGAATACGGCACATAAGGGGTTACGCAAGAGATTCAACCGGCAAGAGAGGGTATACCTGATCACCAAAAGTTATGCCACAGACGCTCGGCCGCACGCGTTGCGAGAGCCCGCGGTCTGCGCGAGGGGCGCGGCAACCTCGCGAGCCACTCCGGGCCAATCGCCCGGGTTCCGCTGGCGGAACAGCCGCGCCGTCGGATACCAGGGGCTGTCCTCACGCTCGAGCAGCCAGCGCCATTCCGAAGCGTAAGGCAGCAGAAGCCATGTCGGCCGTCCGAGCGAACCAGCCAGATGGGCGACCGATGTGTCGACGCTGATCACCAGATCCAGCTGACAGACGGCGGCTGCGCTTTCGGCAAAATCCGAGAGCCACGGCGAGAGGTCGACAATCCTCACGCCGTCGAGCAGTGATACGTCGCTGCTGTGATCGCCCACCTGGAGGCTGAACCAGCTGACGGCGGCGACTTCGAACATCGGTTGCAGCAAACGAAGATCGATTGTTCCGACGGTCGTGCCGGCCCAGACGAGACCTACCCTGAGCCCGGGTGCAGCGTCGATCCGATCGGCCCAGACAGTCGCTGCATCTGGCGGGGCACTGAGATAGGGCACCGCGTTGGGGATCGTCGCGAGATTTGTCTTGAATACCCTCGGCAGGCTCAGTAGTGGACAATGGCAGTCGAAAGGCGGCAGCGGATCACCGGCGGCTATTACCTGGGATCCCCTCAAGACTGTGCGCGCGAGGCGAAGGAGCGGTTCAGGCACTTCCAGCACGACCGTGCCGCCGCGTTCACTGACGGCGGGGACGTAGCGGACGAACTGCATGGTATCCCCGAACCCCTGCTCGGCATGGATCAGGATGGTCTTTCCGTCGAGAAGTTCGCCGGACCATAGAGGCCGGTCGAAACGGCGGTCGTAACGGGCGACGGCAAATCGCCACTCGTATTCCTCCCACCCCTCCTCGAATTTTCCGGTCTGCAGCAAGGCGTGCGCGCGGTTGAAGTGAGCCTCCGCATAATCGGGTTTCAGAGCGAGCGCGTGCCCGTAGCGGGCAAGCGCCTCCGGGTGCCGCCTCTGGCGCTCGAGGGCGATACCGAGATTGCTGTGCGTTTCGGCGCGCTCCGGATGCCGCGCCAAGACCCGTTCGTAATGGAAGACCGCTTCCTGCGGCCGGCCGACCTCGACGAGCGCGACACCAAGATTGTTGTGCGCCTCGGGATGATCGGGCGCCAGGGCCAGGGCCTGCTCATAGCGGGCCACCGCTTCCGCCGGCAGGCCTCGATCACGCAGCACGACCCCGAGCCCGATAAGGCTCTCGACACGGTTCGGCCGCAGCGCGAGGGCACGTTCGTAACACCCTTGCGCCGCATCCAGCTCACCTTGCGCCCGCAGCGCAGCGGCGAGGTTGTCGAGGATTTCGACGGCTTCCGGCCACCGCGCTAGCGCCTTGCGATAGCAGGCGATAGCCTCCTGGTGGCGGCCGAGATCGTGCAGGGCAGTGCCGAGATTGTTGTGCAGCTCTATCGCACCCGGCCTGCGGTGCAACGCCCCTTCGAAGTAGGTAATCGCCTGGTCCGGACGGCCGAGTTCCAGGCACGTGTTGCCGAGATTGTAGAGAGTATCGACCGAGGCCGGAGCGAGAGTGAGCGCCCGCTCATAGCACTCCATAGCCTCGGCGGCCCGACCCTGTGACCCGAGAATGTTGCCGAGATTGTGGTGAAAAGCCGCATCCCGTCCATTGCGGGCGATCGCCTCGCGGATGTGCTCGATTCCCTCATCGGAGCTGCCGCGCTGGTGCTCTATCAGACCGAGCAGGTGCAGGGTTGGCGCATGCCCCGGATCTACGGCCAGGATGCTGCGGCACACCCTCTCCGCATCCCCGGCGCGCCCGCCACGCTGATGGGCCAGCGCCGCGTTGAACCATGCGGCGATCGGCGCTGGCCTGCTCACCTCACGAACTTGTGTCCCGAGCCGGGCTACCGCACGCCGCTGCCTTCGGTTCATTGCGGCTTGATAGCGCAACCAGCCGATACATATCCACTCCCGCGGGTAAACTGCCAATCAGCGGTGATCTTCAGAATTCCCTCCAGCAGGAGAACGAGGATGGCGAGAGATTCCGCCTCACGACGACGCAGATGGCTGTTGTGGGCGAGCGGGCTGTTGCTTATCGCAGCGGGCTGCGCCCAGCAGCCGCTGGTTCAGGGCCCAATTCCGGCGGGCCAAGCCCGAATCTGGTTCTACCGCAACTGGTTGCCCTCGGAGAGCCTCAATCTCGCTAATCTCGAGGTGAACGGCGTCTTTTCCGGGTCTGTCGAAAATGGCGGCGCGTTCTATCGCGACGTGCCGCCCGGGATTTATCACATCGCGCCGCAAAGCTGGGCCCGCGACTTGAACCAGGACATAAATGTCGCGCTCGTGCCCGGCCAGCAGATCTACGTCAAGATCCTCGATTTGACGAGTTGGGCAAGCAGCGTGAGCGTCTCCAAGAATTTTCAGCGCGACTCGTTTTACGCTTGGCTGATCCCGCCGCAAGTCGCGCAGGTCGAAATCGCTCGCGACCACGGCGGCATCTGACGGCCCCGGGTTTGCCCGCCCTAGGAGGACGCGCCACCCTGGGGCTCGGGAACGCGAACGAAGCTCCCGCTGGGTCGATGAGCAAAACCAAATAGAGGAGAACGCCGATGGGGAGAGATGTCGCTCCACAGCCACTCAGATGGCTGCTGTGGGTGAGCGGTCTGTTGCTCGCCGCGGCGGGCTGCGCCGGCCAGCCGGCACCGGCCCCGATGCCGGCTGCAGCACCGCCGGTCCCGGCGGGCCAAGCTCGGATGTGGTTCTATCGAATCTGGGAGCCTTCTGAGAGCTTAAATCTGGCGAATATCGACGTGAATGACAGCTATTTCGGGTCCGTCGCAAACGGCAGCGTGTTCTACCGCGATGTTCCGCCCGGGCATTACCATATCGCGCCCGTCACCTATAACCGAGACTTCAACCAGGATAGGGACGTCGATCTCGCCCCCGACCAGCAGGTATTCGTCAAGATCCTCTCTTTGCAAAACTGGGATGGTGCTTGCAGGTTCTGTTTGCGCGACACCTTCTACGCTTGGCTGATCCGGCCTGAGGTCGCGCAGAGCGAAATCGCCCGCGACCTCAGCGGCATCTGACGTCACCAAAAACCCGCACGCGCAACACGACACTCGAGCAAAAAAACACCCGCCGGGGGCGCCGGCGGGTGCCGAGAGTTGGATAGGCTACTTTCTTAGAAAGCCACGCGGAACTTGCCGATCAGTACGTTCTCTTGGCCTTTGGCGTTCGAGACGACCCTGCGTTGGCCATACATGTACTGGACGCCCGTGGTGATGAACGCTACGGGGCTCCAGACCAGATTAGCGAACGCGTTCCACAACTGCTTGTTGGCCGCGATCGCCTGGTTCGGCCCGATCAGCTGGGACGAGATGTCTTGCCATGCAGAGCCGGCAGCTATGGTCGACCGCAGGTTCGGCGTCCACCAGTGCTGATAGCCGCCATTCGCACTGTACCCGAAGACCGATTTGAAGATGATGTTCGACGCTGCCATGCCGCCTGTGCAGCCCGGCTGTGGCGTCGCGCATGCGGTCGCGACAGTGAAGTTGCTCGCCATCGGGATCCAGGTCTTTTCACCGCCGCTCGCATAGTTGCCGATACCGTCGCCGGCGACGAAGCTGAACAGGAAGTCGTCCTTCGCCCAGCCGAACCAGCCGGGCTTCACATCACCAGCGATATGCCCGCCATAGCCGACGAACCTCTTGTCGATGAATTTGCCGTCGTTGTAGTTCAGTGGGTTGAGCATGGCGGCGAAGTCCACATGCCCCCACGGCTGCGCCCAATAGGAGGCCGCGGTGAGGACGGGCGCGATTTGCCTGCCGGGGTTCGTCGCCGCGGTGCCCGCCCCGGTGCACGGCACGCCATTGCAGATGGTGCCGATGAGCGGAGCCCCGGGTCCCCCGGGCAAAGTACTTGTGACCGTGTCCGAAGATAAGACGCCGGCTGGCGTTAGGACGGAGCTGGTCGGCTGTTCTGCCGAGACCGAGAAGGCGCTGCCCCACGGACCCGCAAGGGTGTAGCGCACTTGCGGGACACGATAACCGCCGGTCGAGCCCATCGCGCCGCCGAATTCCATTGATTCGGTGTCGGCGTCGGCATCGGAGAAGTTCGAGATGGCCTGACCGCCGAGGAACCCGCCCAACGTGCCATAGGCAAACCTCAGGCGCGGAACGAGACTGTCGCCGCCGCCCTGCTGCAGGGTTTGGCAGCTGAAATTGTTGCAGCCGGCCCAGTCGAACTCGAAAAACGTCCGCGACTCTCCCCAGGCTGTCGGGGTACGAGTCTCGACATTGATTCTCGATTGCTGCGGGCTGAATTCGAAAACCCCGTTGCCCCTCGAATGCGCGGCCGCGTTCGCCTGCAATGGGAGGCCGGGGACGACGACGGGACCGTTGAGCGGCAACGCCTCCAGGGTCCCGTTTTGGCCGGAGTTGGACCCGGCGTTACTGCCGGGAACATTGCCGCCGCCGGATAAAAAGTACAGCGAGGTTAAGTCGACGAAACCGCCAACACGGATCGAGGTGTCAGTCCCCGGGACGAGGAAGGAACGCGGGAAGCTCCCGCCGATAATCGCTTGACCCGGGATCGGCTCAGTGCCCAGTGCCGGGGCGATACCGGGGGAAATTCTCGAAGGCGGTATACCGGCCTGAGCCAGCTGGTCGATCCGGCGCTGCAGCAGCTCCTGATTGGCGCGTAAATCCGCCAGTTCGTCGGCGTTGGCTATGGGAAGACCCGTCAGCAATGCAATCGCGGCCGTCAAGCCCCCGATCGTTGCCACCCTCCCGATGTTCCGCTTTCTGGTCATTGCTCCCCCGAGAAATCAACGGTTGCAGTTCGCCGGATAAAGGACACCCGTCCCTCTCGCGCCATGATATGCATGGGTGGAGGCTGATCAAGAAAGCATTGCTGCTCACGTTGTGTTTTCGTCGCAGCGTGGCGGAACTGCAACATTTCCAGGTAAAGCCACAGGGAAGCTCACGAAATCAAAATGCTCGCCAAACCAGCGAGGGCTGCCGAGCCTCGTTTGATCGACTAAACCGCGCTAGCCGAATGCGCGAGACCTCCGAGCCTGCATGCACGACGACCCCCGTCCACCAATGGTGGTGATGGATAATAATGCTCTTGCGATTTACACATCATTCTGATATCGTCATCGACGTGAGTTAACTCTGATTTTCAAGCTCGGATGCGTGATTTAGTAACAGCGAATAGCAGCCAGGATCAGCCAGTGCGGTGGCTGTTATTCCACGCACGATCCGGCCGGAACTCCCGAATTTCTGCGGAGCGGACAATATCGATGGCTGATAGTTCGCCGCAAAAAACAGCAAAAACAGCGAGGACCAGTTCGAAGAGTGGATGCTTGCGTTAGATGCTAGAACTTGAAGCCGAACCGAGCGCCGGCGTTGGTAATCCCGGCATTGTGTGGCGCGAGGTCGGCGTTCGACATGTGGTCGACAAACCCCGACACGCTGAGATTGGGCGTCAGCTGGTAACCGAGTTCGACGCTTTCGCGAAACAGCGCTGTCGAGCCGAGCTTTTTGCGGTCCGGCGGGGCGTTGTTGGTAAACCCGTCCTGCAGAGCGCCCCCCAGGCTGCCATTGACGAACAGACCGCCGCCCCATCCGAAGAGGTTCTGGATCAGCGTGATCCCCCAAGTCAGCCCGAAATAGCCGGTGTTGGTGTTGCCCGCAGTGTTGAGCGAACCGCCGAGGTGAGGCCGCGGCGACCCGATGAAGCGAAAGAATTCCGGCGGGGTGAACAGCATCTCGAAATTGATGTCCGACCCCGTCTCGACAGGCGTGCCGAAAAGGCCGACGTCGTGGGCAAGGACGCCGAACTTGAATTCGTCGACGGGCTGGCTTTGTGCCGCCACCGTAGCCGGCGCAGCCGCGCAAAGTGCAACAGCGGCGAGCGCGGAGCGGAACACTCGCACCACGCCCGTTATTCTTAACCCGCGTTTACCGTCGATCATAGTAGCGCAAAAGGTTAGCTCGTTTCTCCGCCTGCGCCAACTTCTCGGCTATTCAGGGATTGGGAGACGGACGCAAACGGATTGAGCGCCTTCCAGCGGGCCGACCAGCGATGGCGGTGCAGCTCGCGCCGCACGACGGCCGAATCGGTTACCCAATTCAACTGTACCGTCCGCCGCTCGCCGATATGCGCGCGATGGCCGTGGAATGAGCGGGCGCTCCGTCGAAACGCCAGCATGGTCCCGGCGAGCGGCACGACCTCTTGTGCATAATCGTCGATGTCATCGGGACCGCGCAGAAGCCTCAAGCGGCCCTCCGGACGCTCCCAGGCAAGGTTTAGATAGAGCAGCAATGTTATAATTTTGCTTGCCGAATCAGTGTGAATGCGTCCGTCCTTGCCGTCGCTCCTGCCGCGCACCGTCACCATTGTCGGACGATCCCCGAGGTCGAGGCCAAATTTTTCTTCGACCTCACAGCGCAGCGCGGGCCCGGTCAAGGCGGCGACGAGGCGAGAAAAGGCCGGCCCGCATGCCAAGCTTTCGACCGGAAAACTGCCGTGGCCGCGGATTTGCGGGAAATCGGCGACGACAGCGCCCAACTCCTCGCGGGACACGAAATCCTCGACGACGACAAACTCGAACGGGTCGCGGCACAGCGGCGTCGCCCGTAAGCGATCGAGATCGAGCGGGGTCAGCGCCGCCTCCTGTGCCCCTTACGCCGACCAAAAATTCTTCGGGAGCGACGATGGCGCTGAGTCGCCCCGGACGCTTCGGTAATCGTCATCATTGCGCCGATATATAGGGATTAGCCCTGTCCTTGGCCAAACCGGTTACTGTGAGGAAAATGAGGGGCTCAGAAGGTCTTCCCCGCTATCCCGCAGGCTTTTTTGCCGGGCTCCTGGCCGCCACGGCCTTTTTCACCCGAGTGCCGGTCGATCGGCGGGCGGCGGGGGCGTGGCGGCTCGCCGATTTGGCCTGGGCATTTCCGCTTGTCGGCGCCGGGATCGGAGGCATAGCGGCGCTCGCCCTTCTATCGGCTCAACTAGTCGGCCTCGGCAATTGGCCGGCGGCACTGATATCGGTAGTGACCGGCCTGTTCCTTACGGGAGCCTTGCACGAGGATGGGCTCGCCGACACCGCCGACGGGTTCTTTGGCGGGCGCGATCGGGGAGAAAAGCTTGCGATCCTGCGGGACAGCCGGCACGGCACTTACGGTGTGCTGGCGCTTACGCTGAGCGTGCTGTTGCGCGCTGCGGCGCTCGCGAGCATCGGCGACGTGATCCACGCGGGTCTCGCGCTGATCGCGGCACACGCTGCCTCGCGGGCGGCGCTGCCCGCGGCAATGTGGGCATTGGCGCCGGCGCGGCCCGACGGTCTCGGTGCGGAGGCGGGAACTCCTCGAACGGCCGGCGCGATCGCGGCGGCAGTGATCGGCACCGCGATAGCTTTGGCGGCACTGGGACCGGGCCGGGGAGCCATAGCCCTCGGCTTCGCCGGCGTGTTCGTTTTCGGCATGGCTCGACTCGCACGCCGCCAGATCGGGGGCTACACGGGCGATGTCCTCGGCGCATTCCAGCAAACCGGGGAGATCGTCATCTTGCTCGTCGCCTCGGCGAGGTGAGCGCGACTCAGCCGCCCGTCAAGCTCAGCAACCGATTCGTCGCACCAGATAGAGGTGGTTGCGGCCGCCCCGGCGGCGGTAGCGGGCTCGGTCGACAAGCGAGCGGACGATGTGAATACCGAGTCCCCCGATCGCGCGCTCTTCCGGCGCCGCATCTAGATCCGGTTCGCGGAGAGCGAGCGGATCGAATAATGGCCCATCGTCGACGAAGCTTATCCGGAGGCGGTCCCTCCTCCACCCGAGCGCCACTGTCACATTTCCTCCGACCGCATCCGGTCCATGACCATGCGTTACGGCGTTGGTGAAGAGCTCTTCGAGAATGATCAAGAGCCGCCATCGCTCGTCATCCGGCAGACCGCATGCTCGCGCGAATTCGTCGGTGAAGGCCTGAAGCCGAGTGAGCTCCGCGTGGTCGCCACGGAGCGTGATCGACGCTCTCATTGCCGGTGGTCACTCATCTTGCTGCCAAGACCCCACCGTTCTCGTGTATCAAGAGAACCGTGATCAACCGGGGAGGAAGAAATTGGGGCTGGTGCTGTGGTTGGCCGCGGGATTGTTGATCGCGACGGTGGGTGTTCCGCACGCGGCCGAGGCTCCGCCGATCGCCCAGATCAAGAAAGTCGCTGGGCAAGCGGCGATCCTGCGCCTTGGGGAGCGCCGTCCCGCGAATGTCGGTGATCTCCTGTTCGTTAAGGACATCATCGCAACGGGTCCAGACGGCGCGATCGGCATTACCTTCGTCGATAACACGGTGTTCTCCGCCGGCCCCAACAGCCAAATCGCACTCGACGAGTTCCAATTCGACTCGAACAATTTCCAAGGCTCGATGCTGGCGGATATGCGGCAGGGAACCTTGGCTGTTGTCTCCGGCGACATCACCCGAAGCTCGCCCGGAGCAATGAAGGTCAAGACGCCGACAGCGGTGCTGGGGGTCCGTGGGACCACCTTCGCGGTTCAGGTTTACGCCGATCATTGATCATGCGTCGCCCGATAATTGCGCTCGGCTGCACCATCATGCTCGCAGGCTGTCCTCGGCAAGCATTGTTCGTCGTGCTGCCGAACGAAGGAGGCGGCGTCGGGACGATCACGGTCGACGATGGCAAGACCGTAACGACGCTCGACCAGCCTTATGCGGCTGCGGAATCGCGCGCCGGCAGCAGTGCACCGGTCGGCGAAAGCCGCGGCAATATGGAAGTGATCTTTCGCCGCGCCTTTGCTGCGCAGCCAATCCTGCCGCAGCACTTTCGGCTGGATTTCAGCCTGGGGAGCGACGAGCTGACCCCGCAATCGGCAATGGCATACCGCGCAGTCTTCGATGACATCAAGCAGCGTCCGGTCTACCAGGTAGAAGTGGTCGGTCATACCGATACGGTCGGGGATCTCCGAACCAATCAGAGGCTGTCGCTCGCGCGCGCTGCGGCGATCCGCGAACGGCTCATCCGCGACGGAATCGAGCCAAACGCGATCGTAACCTCGGGCCGCGGAAAACTCGACCCGATCGTGCCGACCGGCGACCAGGTGGCCGAACCGCGCAATCGGTGCGTCGTGATCACGGTCCGATAGGTGCTTCGGCGACCTCTGCACGTCGCAGTGCAACCACGGTGATGTCGTCGGCCTGCTCGGCTTCTCCGACAAAGCGCCGCACATCGTCGATGACCGCGGCGACCAAATTCCGGGCATCGCCCGTTGGCGCCTTCGCTAGGGCCGCGGCCAACCTGCTGCGGCCATATAGCACACGATCCGCATTTTCGGCTTCGGTGACTCCATCGGTGTAAAGCAGCAAGACCTCGCCTGGTTCGAGTCGGTCACGGTCGATCGGGTAGCGGAAGTTGTCTATCGCCCCGAGCGGGGGGCCTCCGTCGGTCGTCAGCTGGCACAAGCCTCTTTTGCCACGAAGGATGAAGGGTGAATCGTGTCCGGCACTGGCATAAGTGAGCTCGCCGGTCTCTAGATCCAACGCCCCGACGAAAGCCGTCACAAACACGGATTCCAAATCGGTGCTGGCCGCCGCGGTCTTTTGGTTTGCTTCAGTTAGGATACGGTCGAGCGCCGCGCCGAATTTGAGCGCGGCCTCGCGGATGATTTCCTTGGTCGCCGCCATCAACAGCGCTGCCGGAGCGCCCTTGCCGGATACGTCCGCGATGGCAAAGAACAAGTGGCGGTCGTGATCCGTCAGTAGATAGTCGTAGAGATCCCCGCCAA
>Ga0210410_10006194_pt1 | contig 10414 bp, 8 predicted proteins | sample IncBWC4MmetaG_FD_161058 | JGI IMG/M metagenome (GOLD analysis project Ga0210410, IMG submission 161058) | Forest soil microbial communities from Barre Woods Harvard Forest LTER site, Petersham, Massachusetts, United States - Inc-BW-C-4-M | ecosystem: Environmental > Terrestrial > Soil >... | reverse complement strand
CGCGTTTGCCGTCGCAATCGGCGTGCTCGTCGTCGTCCACGAGTATGGGCACTATGGCGTCGCGCGTCTTTGCGGCGTCAAGGTGCTGCGGTTTTCGATCGGTTTCGGTACCCCGCTCGTGCGCTGGGTGGGCAAGAAGAGCGGGACGGAATGGACCATTTCGGCGCTGCCGCTCGGCGGCTACGTGAAGATGCTTGATGAGCGCGATCCCGGGCCCGGCATCGCCCAGGCGGATCTGCCGTTCACTTTCAATCGCCAACCGGTGGCCAAGCGCATCGCGATCGTGCTGGCCGGGCCGCTTGCCAATTTCGTGCTTGCCATCGTGCTCTTTGCGGCCGTTTTCGTGACGGGCGTCGTCGAGCCGACGGCGACGCTCGCCACGCCGCCTGCGGGCAGCGTGGCCGCGCGCGCCGGCTTCGGGGGCGGCGAGACGATCTTCGCAATCGTCGACGAGCACGGCGGGGACATCGAGCCGGTACGCTCGTGGTCGGACCTGCGCTGGAAGTTGCTCGATGCCGCGTTCGATCATCGGCGCGTCGTCATGCGAGCGCGCGACGAGCACGGCGCCTACGATTTCCAGGTCGACCTCAGCAAGGTTTCCGAACGTGACGTCGACGACAATTTCATGGCGAAGCTCGGCTTCGACGAGGGCGGGGCGCTCTCTGTGGCCGGTATCGAGCCCGGCAGCGCGGCGCAGCGCGCAGGCCTCGTCGGGGGCGACCTGTTGCGCGGCGTGGACGGCAGGCGCATCGACGGAGCAGAAGCGTTCATCGCCTACGTGAAGGCACATGCCGGGCGTCCGATCGAGCTGCAGGTCGCGCGCGGCGGTGCGGCTAACGCTCCGCTCACTGTCACGGTCACGCCCGAGGCGCTGCGCGATCCGCAGACGGGTCGCGAGATCGGCCGCATCGGCGCGGCGCTGGCAACCAAGGTGTCGACGGTCGAGGTCCGCTACGGCCCCGTCGAGAGCGTCGCACGCGGCGCGCGCCGCACGTGGGACATCGGCGTTTACTCGCTGCGCATGTTCGGTCGGATGCTGACCGGCGAAGCATCGATCAAGAATCTCTCGGGCCCCGTGACGATCGCCGATTACGCCGGCAAGAGCGCACGGCTTGGACTGGTGCCTTTCCTGACTTTTCTTTCGCTGGTGAGCATCAGCCTCGGCGTATTGAACTTATTGCCGATTCCGGTATTGGACGGGGGGCATCTGTTATATTATTTGGTCGAAGCCGCGACCGGCAAAGCTGTATCGGAACGTTGGCAGCTTGTTCTGCAAAGAGCCGGCCTCGTTTGCATCGTCGCATTGTCGGCGATCGCGCTATTCAACGATCTGGCTCGTTTAATCCACTTCTAAAGCGTCCGGCGGCATGCGCGTGTGGCATGCCGCTGCGGCTGGATGCAGCTAAAAAACTGGGGGATGCACGTTGTTGAAACCTCATCGCTTTGTTCCTAAGACTGTTGCAGCCGCGGCGATCGCCACGCACGGGCTCGTCGCTCATGCGACGCCGCCGTTCGTGGTGGAAGACATTCGGATTGAAGGGCTGCAACGGATTGAACCTGGCACGGTGTTCGCCTACCTGCCGATCAAGCAAGGCGATACGTTTACGGACGACAAGGCATCGGAGGCGATTCGCGCACTCTATGCCACCGGCTTTTTTACCGACGTGCGCATTTCGACGCATGACAATGTGGTCGTCGTCAGCGTCGTCGAGCGGCCGGCCATCGGCTCGATCGACTTCGCGGGGCTGCACGAGTTCGAGAAGGATGCGCTGCTCAAGGCGCTCAAGGGCGTCGGCCTCTCGCAGGGGCGCTACTACGACAAGTCGCTCGTCGACCGTGCCAAGCAGGAGCTGAAGCGCCAATACCTCACGCGCGGTTTTTACGCGGCCGAAGTGACGACGACGGTCACGCCGATCGACCATAACCGCGTGTCGATTTTTTTCTCGGTAGTCGAAGGGCCGAGCGCGAAGATTCGTCAAGTCAACTTCGTCGGCAACCGCGCGTTCAGTACGAGCACGCTGCGCGATGAGATGCGGCTCTCGACGCCGAACTGGTTCTCGTGGTACACGAAGAACGACCTCTATTCGAAGGACAAGCTGACGACGGATCTCGAGAACGTCCACAAGTACTATCTGAACCACGGCTATCTCGAATTCAACATCGAGTCGACGCAGGTGTCGATCTCGCCGGACAAGAAGGACATGTACCTCACGCTGACGGTGCATGAAGGCGAGCCTTATACGGTTTCGAGCGTCACGCTCGCGGGTGATCTGCTGGAGCGCGGGCCTGAGTTGCAAAAGCTCATCGAGGTCAAGCCCGGCGATCTCTTTTCGGCCGACAAGCTGCAGGCGACGACGAGAGCGATCGTCGACAAGCTCGGGGAGTACGGTTACGCATTCGCGAACGTCAACGCGCAGCCCGAAATCGATCAGCAGCATCACACGGTCGCGTTGGCGCTGCAAGTTACGCCAGGCCGCCGAGTCTATGTGCGGCACGTCAACATCGTCGGCAACATCCGCACGCGCGATGAGGTCATCCGGCGTGAGATGCGCCAGCTCGAAAGCTCGTGGTTCGATTCGAACCGGCTTGCGCTCTCGAAGGACCGTCTCAACCGTCTCGGTTATTTCACCAATGTGGAGGTGACGACGGTGCCGGCGGAAGGCACGTCGGATCAGGTCGACATCGACGTGAAAGTCACCGAAAACCCTACCGGCTCGATCACGCTCGGTGCCGGCTTTTCGTCGACGGACAAGGTCGTGCTCTCGGCCGGCGCGACGCAGGACAACGTCTTCGGCACGGGAACGAGTCTCTCCGTCAACGTCAATACGGCGCGCACCTACCGGACGCTGTCAGTCACGCAGGTCGATCCGTACTTCACGGTGGACGGCATCAAGCGGATCACCGACGTCTACTACCGCACGACGCAGCCGCTCTACTACTCGACGAGTTCGAATTCGAGCTTCCGTATCGTCACGGCAGGCGGCGACCTGAAGTTCGGCATCCCGTTCTCCGAAGTGGACACCGTTTATTTCGGCTCCGGCTTCGAGCAGAACCGGTTCGACGTCGATGCGTTTACGCCGAAGAGCTACATCAACTACGTGAACCAATTCGGCCGCATATCGAACAACGTTCCGCTCACGGTCGGCTGGTCGCGCGATGCGCGCGACAGTGCGCTCGTGCCGAGCCGCGGCTACTTCACGCAGGCCAATGCCGAGTACGGCACGCCCATCGGCAGGACCGAGTACTACAAGGCCGACGTGCTGGCGCAGTACTACTACTCGTTCGCGCGCGGCTTCGTGCTCGGCCTGAATTTTCAGGGCGGCTACGGCAACGGGATCGGCGGCAAGCCCTATCCGATCTTCAAGAACTACTACGCGGGCGGTATAGGCTCGGTGCGCGGCTATCAGCCGAGCTCGCTCGGTCCGCGCGATGCGACGACGGGCGACCCGATCGGCGGCTCGAAGATGGTGGTGGGCAATGTCGAACTCACGTTCCCGCTGCCCGGCACCGGCTACGATCGCACGCTTCGTGTCTTCACGTTCTTCGACGGCGGCAACGTCTGGGGCAACCTGGACAACAGCGTCGGCGCGAACGGCCTGCGGTATGCCTATGGTGTCGGTCTCGCTTGGATTTCGCCGATCGGCCCGCTGAAGATCAGCGTCGGCTTGCCGCTCCAGAAACACACGGGCGACCAGTATCAGAAGTTCCAGTTCCAGATCGGGACGGCTTTCTGACGGAGTTCGTTCATATAGCATCGAGAGGAAGATTTTGCTAACTGGTCCGTTTTCGAAACGCTTGGTATGCGCTGCTGCGCTGACGGTGGCGCTCGCCGCCGGCGCCGCGCAGGCGCGTGCGCAGGAAGCCCGCATCGCGGCTGTCAATTCCGATCGCATCCTGCGCGAGTCGGTCTCGGCTCAAGCCGCGCAAAAGAAGCTCGAAGCCGAGTTCGCGAAGCGTGATAAGGATCTGCGTGACATGGCGCAGCGGTTGAAGACGATGTCGGATGCGCTCGACAAGAACGGCGCATCCATGTCGCCGACGGATCGTGCCGACAAGCAGCGCGACCTGTCCAACCTTGACAGCGATTTCCAGCGCAAGCGCCGTGAATTCAACGAGGATTTGAACCAGCGCCGCAACGAGGAACTCGCGGCGGTGCTCGACAAGGCCAACAAGGTGATTAAGCAAATCGCCGAGCAGCAGCATTACGATCTGATCGTGCAGGAAGCCGTCTATGTGAGCCCGCGCATCGACATTACCGATCAGGTGCTGAAGGCGCTCGCGGCGTCTACGCCGGCCGCAACCAACTGAACCGCGGGAGTGGAAGGCAAATGGCATTGACGCTCGGAGACATAACGAAGCGTTTCGGCGGTGAAATCGTCGGCGACGCGGCCGTACCTGTGGGCGGCCTTGCGCCGCTTGATCAGGCGCAGCCGCATCAGCTCGCGTTCATCGCGAACCCCAAGTACCTCGCGCAGGTGGACACGACGCGCGCCGGCGCGGTGCTGATCGCGCCGGCCGATCTCGAGAAGCTTGCATCGCGCGAAGGGCGTAACTTCATCGTCACACCGAATCCTTACGCCTATTTCGCGCGGGTGGCACAGATGTTCATCGACCTCGCGGCGCCGCCGGCGGCGGTCGGCGTGCATTCGAGCGCCGTCGTCGATCCGGCCGCGCAGGTCGCGAAGACCGCCGTCCTCGGCCCGCACGTCGTGGTGGAGGCGGGGGCCATCGTTGGCGAAGGGGTGCGTCTCGATGCAAACGTCTTCATCGGACGTGGCACGCAGATCGGCGAAGGATCGCATCTGTATCCGAACGTGACCGTCTACCACGGCTGCAAAATCGGAGCTCGCGCGATCATCCATTCGGGCGCCGTGGTCGGCTCCGATGGCTTCGGGTTCGCGCCGGATTTCGTCGGCGTTGGCGCGGCACGCACCGGCAGCTGGGTCAAGATTCCTCAGGTCGGTGGTGTGACGATCGCCGCCGATGTCGAAATCGGAGCGAATACGACAATCGACCGCGGTGCCATGGCCGATACCGTCATCGAGGAGTGCGTCAAGATCGACAATCTCGTCCAGATCGGCCACAACTGCCGCATCGGCGCGTACACCGTGATCGCCGGCTGCGCCGGCATCGCCGGCAGCACGACGATCGGAAGGCACTGCATGATCGGCGGCGCCGTAGGTATCGCCGGACACGTCACGCTCGGCGATCACGTGATCGTGACGGCGAAATCGGGCGTATCGAAGTCGCTGCCGAAGCCCGGCATGTATACGAGCGCGTTTCCGGCCGTGGAGCACGCGGAATGGAACAAGAGCGCCGCTCTGATGCGCAATCTCGACAAGCTGCGTGATCGCATCAAGGCATTGGAGGCCGCCGTCGAGAAACGCGACAGCGGCGCATAGAGCAGACGGGGGCGGGTAGCCCGGCACGCCTCTGTGCCCGGGCCTCGCACTATTCGATGGGGACTGCGGCGCCGGCGGGCGGCGCGGTAGAAACCGGCGGCGGAAAGACCTCGCCGAAGCATCCGCAGTTATCATCCGCGCAGTCCAGGCGTGGAGCAGACACACCATGAGCACCGAAAAATTCAATCTCGACATCCACAAGATTCTCACGCTGCTGCCGCATCGCTATCCGATCCTGCTCGTCGATCGGGTGCTTGAGCTCGAACCGCACAAGAGCATCAAGGCGTTGAAGAACGTGTCGATCAACGAGCCTTATTTCATGGGGCATTTTCCGCAGCGGCCCGTGATGCCGGGCGTGCTGATCCTCGAGGCGCTCGCGCAAACCGCGGCACTCCTGACGTTCTCCGAAGAGCCCAACGATCCCGAAAAGACGCTTTATTACTTCGTCGGCATCGACGGAGCGCGTTTCAAGCGCGTTGTCGAGCCGGGCGACCAGCTGATCCTGCATGCGTCGTTCGAGCGCTACATGCGCGGCATCTGGAAGTTCAAGGCGCGCGCGGAAGTGGACGGCGTGACGGCCGCGGAAGCGGATCTGATGTGCACGGTGAAGCACACGGACGATCAATGAGGCGCGTGCAAGTACGCGGCGCGAAGCGACCCGCAGCGGCGAAAGGTATGGCAGGCGCGGCAAGCATGAGGAGCACGGCTTGCCGGGGCCGCGGCGGCAACCAGGACGTTATCAAGAAGGGCTAAGGCGCATGAGCAGGATTCATCCCACCGCGATTATCGAGCCGGGCGCAGAGCTCGCCGAGGACATCGAGATCGGTCCGTACACGATCGTCGGCGCGAACGTGACGATCGGTGCAGGCACCGTCGTCGGTTCACACAGCGTGATCGAAGGTAATACGACGATTGGCGCCGCCAACCGGATTGGCCACTACGCGTCGATCGGCGGCCGGCCGCAGGACATGAAGTACGAGGGCGAGCCGACGCGGCTTGTGATCGGGGACCGCAATACGATTCGCGAGTTCACGACGATCCACACGGGCACGATCCAGGACAGCGGCGTGACGACGGTTGGCGACGACAACTGGATCATGGCCTACGTGCACATTGCGCACGACTGTCATGTTGGCAGCCATGTGATTCTGTCGAACAACGCACAAATGGCGGGGCACGTGATTGCAGGCGACTGGGCGATCATTGGCGCGATGTCGGGCGTGCATCAATTCGTCAAGATCGGCGAGCATGCGATGCTCGGCGGCGCGTCGGCAGTCGTGCAGGACGTGCCTCCATTCGTCATGGCGGCCGGCAACAAGGCCGAACCGCATGGCGTCAACGTCGAGGGCCTGCGCCGTCGCGGTTTTTCGGCCGATGCCATTTCGGCACTGAGAACCGCCTATCGCTTGTTATACAAGAACGGCCTGTCGCTCGAGGAGGCGAAGGCTCAGCTTGCCGATCTCGCATCGGCAGGCGGCGACGGCGACGAGCCCGTGCGAAAGCTGATCTCGTTCATCGAAACGTCGCAGCGCGGCATCATTCGCTAGATGGCGCTGCAAACGAGTCCGCTGCGCGTCGCGATGGTGGCGGGCGAGCCGTCGGGCGATCTGCTCGGGGCCTCGCTGTTGGAGGGGCTCGTCCGCCTCCTGCCCGAAGCGACGCGCTACTACGGCATCGGCGGCCCGCGCATGATCGCGCACGGCTTCGAGGCGCACTGGCCGATGGAGAAGCTGACCGTGCGTGGTTATGTCGAAGCGCTGCGGCACATTCCCGAAATCCTGCGCATTCGCAACGAGCTCAAGCGTCAATTGCTCGCCGAGCGGCCGCACGCGTTCATCGGCGTCGATGCGCCGGACTTCAACTTTGGGCTCGAAGAGCCGTTGCGCGCGGCCGGCATTCCGACGATCCACTTCGTCTGCCCGTCGATCTGGGCTTGGCGCGGCGGCCGCATCAAGAAGATCGTGAAGGCCGTCGATCACATGCTCTGCGTATTTCCGTTCGAGGTCGAATTGCTCGAAAAGGCGGGCGTGGCGGCCACGTATGTCGGTCATCCGCTCGCAGACGAAATTCCGCTCGAACCCGATATCGCCGGCGCGCGCCGTGCGCTCGGCCTGGCCGAAACCGGCCCCGTGATCGCCGTGCTGCCGGGCAGTCGACGGTCGGAAATCGGGCTGATCGGGCCGACGTTTTTCGACGCGATGGCGGTGATGCAGCAGCGCGAGCCGGGCGTGCGCTTCGTGATGCCGGCCGCGACCCCAGCGCTTCGCGCTCTTTTGCAGCCGCTTGTCGACGCCCATCCTGGGCTTGCGCTGACGCTCACCGACGGCGACGCGCAGCGCGCGATGACGGCTGCGGACGCGGTGCTCGTCAAGAGCGGCACGGTGACGCTCGAAGCGGCGCTTCTGAAAAAGCCGATGGTGATTTCGTACAAGGTGCCGTGGCTGACGGGCCAGATCATGCGGCGGCAGGGTTATCTGCCGTACGTCGGATTGCCGAATATCCTCGCGGGACGGTTCGTGGTGCCGGAGATTCTGCAGCATTTCGCCACGCCCGAGGCGCTCGCCGACGCGACGCTGACCCAGTTGCATGACGAGGCGAATCGGCGCACGCTCACCGAAGTGTTCACGCAGATGCATCACGCGTTGCGACGAAACACGGCCCAAAGCGCGGCCGAGGCAGTCGAGCGCGTCGTCGAAGCAAGGAAATTGCGCACATGACGGCATCGGGAGCAACGCACCGAGCCGATGCGGCAGGCGCGGGGGCTGAGGCTGCAACGAAAGCTGCAACGAAAGAGACGGCGAAAGAGACGGCGAAAAGGGCCACGGCGACCGCCGGCAAGACGGCCAAGCCCGTCCAGTCCGCGCTCGATTTCGAATCTCCGCTCGACATCGTCTGCGGTGTGGATGAGGCCGGGCGTGGACCGCTTGCGGGGCCCGTGGTGGCCGCCGCGGTGATTCTCGATCCGAAGCGCCGCATCCGCGGGCTCGACGATTCGAAGGTACTCAACGCGAAGACGCGCGAAGCGCTCTATGAAAAGATCATCGATCGTTCGATCGCCTACTGCGTCGCCTCGGCGAGCGTCGACGAAATCGATACGCTCAACATTCTGTACGCCACGATGCTCGCGATGAAGCGTGCCGTCGAGGGGCTTGCCGTCACGCCGACACTCGTCAAGGTTGACGGCAACCGCTGTCCCGTGCTGACCGTTCGCAGCGAGGCGATCATCGGCGGCGACGCCCTCGTGCCGGCGATCTCGGCCGCGTCGATTCTCGCAAAGGTCACGCGCGACCGTATGCTGGCCGAGATGCACACGCGCTTTCCGGCGTACGGCTTCGATTCGCACGTTGGCTACGGCACGCCGCAGCATCTCGCCGCGCTCCTCGAACACGGCCCGTGCGAGCATCATCGGCGCTCGTTCGCCCCGGTGCGAGAGGCTTACGAGCGGCTCGGCGTGCAGGTGACGCTGCCGCGAGGTGTTGAGATCATCGCGCCCGCGACGCTCGAAGAGGCGTTCGACCTCGTCGACGCAGATGCCGCCGAGGCCACCGAGGCCGCCGACCGCAATGCCGGGCTTGGCCTGTGAAGACGATCACCTCGCGCGACAACGCGCTCTACAAACGCCTAAAGGCGCTCGCCGGCTCGACGCACCAGCAACGAAAAAGCGGGCACGCGCTGCTCGAGGGTTTTCATCTGGCAAGCGCTTATCTCGACGTAGCGGGCCAGCCCGAGACCTGCGTCGTGACCGATGAGGCGCTGCGGCACCCGGAGGCTCAAGCCATTGTCGGCCGCGTCGACGCATCGTGCGTGGTGACGCTGCCCGAGGCGCTCTTCGGACAGCTGTCGAACGTGGTCAATGGCGTCGGGCTGCTCTTCGTCGTGCCGAAGCTCCTGCAGCCGTTACCGGAACGGATCGAAACGACCTGCGTCGTGCTCGACAGCGTGCAGGACGCCGGCAATGTCGGCTCGATTTTGCGCAGTGCGGCGGCGGCGGGCGTGAAGCACGTGTTCTGCGGTCCGGGGACGGCCTATGCGTGGTCGTCGAAGGTTCTGCGCTCGGGCATGGGGGCGCATTTTTTGCTCGACGTGCACGAGGATATGGAACCTCAGGCGTTGATCGATCGTCTTGCGGTGCCCGTGGCCATCACCGATTCGCACGCCGATCGGGCGCTTTACGACTCCGATTTGTCGGGGCCGCTCGCCTGGGTGTTCGGCAATGAAGGGGCGGGCGTGTCGCCTGCCTGGCGCGCAGCCGTGGCGTACCGGCTTACGATTCCTCAGCCGGGCGGCATGGAGTCGCTGAACGTGGCTGCCGCCGCGGCCGTCTGTCTTTTCGAGCAGTGCCGCCAGCAGCGGCGCTGAGGCTGAAGTACCACAGGTACGACAGGCCGGTCCGGCAAAGACCGCGCAGTTTCCTCCGCGGTTTCCTCCGCGGTTTCCTTAATAAGCCGAACGGTCGAGCTTGATTTCCTGCAAGACTGTCGTCGCAATTTCTTCGATCGACTTGTGTGTCGAGGAGAGCCAGTTGATGCCTTCGCGCCGCATCATCACCTCCGCTTCGTTGATCTCGTAGCGGCAATTCTCGAGCGCGGCGTACTTGCTGCCGGGGCGTCGCTCGTTGCGAATCTCCGAGAGTCGCTGTGCGTCGATCGACAGACCGAACAGCTTGTCGCGATGCTGCACGAGCGGCGTCGGCAGCTTGCCGCGCTCGAAGTCCTCGGGGATCAACGGATAGTTCGCCGCTTTCACGCCGTATTGCATCGCCAGATAGAGGCTCGTCGGCGTCTTGCCGCTGCGCGATACGCCGATCAGGATGACGTCGGCCTCGGCGAGGTTGCGGTTCGACTGGCCGTCGTCGTGCGCGAGCGAGAAATTGATGGCCTCGATGCGCTTCTTGTATTCCTCGGTGTCCGCATTCTGGTGCCCGCGGCCGATCGCATGCGTCGACTTCATTTCGAGCTCCAGTTCGAGAGGCTCGACGAACTGCTGGAAGATGTCTAGCACGAGCGCGTCCG
>Ga0210410_10006193_pt1 | contig 10414 bp, 8 predicted proteins | sample IncBWC4MmetaG_FD_161058 | JGI IMG/M metagenome (GOLD analysis project Ga0210410, IMG submission 161058) | Forest soil microbial communities from Barre Woods Harvard Forest LTER site, Petersham, Massachusetts, United States - Inc-BW-C-4-M | ecosystem: Environmental > Terrestrial > Soil >... | reverse complement strand
GTACCGGCGGCTGGGTAATCTCTTGCACTTAACTTCTTTGCCTTTCACTTCTTTGGAGCCGGAATCAGCCTTGATGGAGGTATCTGAATATGTCCCCCGTCGTCCGCATAAAACTTCATCTCGTGATCCGACTTCGCGCCGGGCACGGGCTTCTCGCCCTTCGAGCTGAACCGAGGTTCCCCCGGTGAGGCCAACAACGGTTCTTTGGTGGTGTACATCGCTTCGTCTAGGACTCCGCTTTTCGATGGAGCTTTGGCAACCGCAAAGATGCCCCGCGGATTCCCATTCGAGTAGGAGACCGCGATATAGTCCCCGACCATGTATCCCGCGTCGGATACAGGCAACCACGGCAGTTTCATGGGACCAGCCAGCTGTTTTCCTCTGGTCCAGGTCTTGCCGCCGTTTTCCGAAGTGACAAACCCTACGTCCAGCTGGCAGGAATTGCCGCAAGCCGAGACCGGATAGTAATAATAGACAACCGTCAGATGCGCGGAGTTGCCGGACGTAGTCGGGTCGACTGCCAGCCCGGCTACAAAGTGGTCCACTGTGCTGGTACGGGGGTCGATGGGAACGCGGCTTGGTGCGCTCCATTTCACCCCATCCGTCGACGTGCTCGTCACAATGTCATTCGAACTGCAGTTACTGCGGAAGCGGCAATCCCACCACGCCACGTAAACCTTTCCCTTCGCATCCACCGCGACCGAAGGCATATCGATGAAGTCACGAAAGCCGCCGACTTCGGCGTGGCTGATGACATTGGAAACCGTCACCGTCGAACTCCATGTCTTGCCGCCATCGGTCGAGCGAAAGGCCTGAATGCCCGCGAACGGGACAATGACGGTGCCATTCGGCTGTACGATGGGCTCCGCCGCAAGTCCGACGGCGTGATCAGCCGACGGTTTCCCAGGTGTCCAAGTCAGCCCGCCGTCCGTAGACGTGCTCATCAGGATTTCTAAGCTGCCGTAAGCTTGATCCCACTCGGTGTAGCAATGGCCGTAGTAAGGACTCGTGGGGGTGTTGTCGCACGTGGTCCAATTCTTATCGTCCAAGTGGGTGCCATCGATCACGATTGGCTTTCCCCAGCGGATTCCGTCTGCGGAGCGGCTCACAGCCACGTCTCCGATCGTGCCCGAGTTTTCCTGGCCGATGAGCGGAAGGGTCGAAATCAACCATTGCTTGTGTTTGGCGTCATACGCAACGGAAGGGTCCGCCGCCCACCCGTAAGGCCCATTCTTGTACTTGTCTGTAAGCCCGGGGAGTATGCCATAGGTCCAAGTCTTGCCGCCGTCGGTGGAGGTGGACCAACCTACGTCGGCGCTGCCCCATCCAATGGACCCGGGTACGCGGGCGACGTGGAACGTGCCCACGATCGTGTTTCCCCAGGAGAAGAAATCGGGCTCAACTTCGGTCCGGTGCACGCTGTCGGAGTTGGTGAACTTATCGGTGCTGAGCTTTACGAGCGTGAATTGCGCATCGGCGGGCGTGACCAGTATCGCGGAAATTAACGCCGCCAGTCCAAGAATAAAGAAAGCCAACGCTTGTCGATTCATCAGATTCTCCTCGAGGGTTGGGATTCAGCGTGCGCAGAATCGTTGCGAACTTACGGCCGCCAACACCCGAGTGCCGGCGGCCGCATGGGATGTCAGTTCACTTGTGTTTCAAAGGGTGTCCTCGCTTGAAAGGCGGGATGGGGTATTCTCCATCGTCATCGTAGGACTTCCAAACGTATGTCCCCTTGGCGTGAGGCACTGGTTTTTCGCCCTTCGAACTGAATCGAGGTTCGTCTGCTGGCGACAGAAGAGGAGCTTTGGTCGTGTACATGGCTTCGTTAAACGAGCCGCCGCGGGACAGTCCTTTTGCCACCGCGAATACTCCGAAGGGATTCCCATTGGAGAATGCGACGGCGAGATAATCGGCAACCATCAAACCATTCTGCGATTGCGGCAGCCAGCTCAATTGCATTGGGCCAGCCAGCTCTTTTCCCTTCGTCCAAGTCTGACCTCCATTTTCCGAGGTCGTATAACCCACGTACAGCTGGCAAGAGTTACCGCAGCTGGCGACCGGGTAGTAATAGTAGGTTACGGCGAGGTGCGCGGTTTTTCCGGATGTGGCCCGGTCAACCCCTATTCCGGGGATGAAATGGTCCACCGTGCTCGACTTCGGGTCAATCGGTATACGGGCGATTGGTGTCCATGTCGTCCCATTGGTGGAGGTGCTCAGGACGAGGTCATCGGTGCTACAGCCGGCGCGAAAACTGCAATCCGGCCACACTATATAGATTTTGCCACTGCCATCAATTTGCGCCGATGGCATACCAAAACCGTCGCGCAGACCGCCATCCTCTCCGCGGTAGTTCTGGTTGGCGATGACGGTACTGCTGGTCCAACTCTTACCACCGTTTGTCGACCGGAACGCGATCATGGTGCCTAGCGTCGAGATCGGGACCACGACCGTGCCATTCGGCTGCACCAACGGCTGCCCGCCGAGGCCGCTGGCACGATCCCCCGTATTCATCGCAGGTCCCCAAGTCAATCCGCCGTCGCTGGACGTGCTCATGAAAATGAGGTCGCCCTGCCCTGGCTCATCCCATTCGGTGTAGCAATTGCCGTAGTGCGGACTGCTCGGCGTGTTGTCGCAGGCGATCCAGTTCTTGTCGTCCGAGCCGCTGTCATCAACGAGAATCGGCTTCCCCCAGTGGATTCCATCGGTCGAGCGGCTGGTGGCCACGGCTTCTCCATTATTGTTGACGATGGGAAGCGTGGAAATCAGCCACTGGCCATGCTTGGCGTCGTAAGCCACAGCCGCATCGCTGGCAGCCGTAAATTGCCCGCCTTTGTAATTGTCGGTAAGGCCCGGTAGATAGCCGCTGGTCCAGGTTTTGCCCCCGTCGGTCGACGTAGCAAAGCCAATGTCAGCGCCGCCGCCGTTGGGGACGCGCGCTACCTGGAAACCACTCACGATGGTTGAGCCCCAGGCGAACGTGTCGGGCTCAACTTCGGTCTTATGTTCGCTGTCAGAGTTATTGAACTTGTCAGTGCTGAGCCTTACGAGATTGGATTGCGCATATGCCGGGGCGCCCAGCGAAAGCGCGAACGCCAGCACCAATGTGAAGAAAGAAAACGTGTTTCTGCCACTTTGAAACCTGAGGGAAGTTCGATTCATCTGGGTTGTCCTTAAATGCACGGAGTCTACCGGCCACAAAGCCGCCGCGGGTTGAATGGGGAGGGCATTCGAGGACGCAACGAGGCGCGGTAGTAAGTAACGCTTCGCGAACATACACCGGCGCTCTGGCCCTGTCAATGTGCAGCTTATTTCACTTTGACTGCGCGTCAACCTTGTAAGCCACAAAAACAAAACACCGCTGGCATGTTGCGCCAGCGGTGTCAGGCGAATCTCCGCTACTTCTGCAAGTCCTGAGCTGGAGGCCGACCGGGCGACTCTCTCTCCTCACCCTGCGACCGCGGATATGGCCGGTCCGCGTGGATGCCCGGTATGCGTCTCTCGACTTTCGAACTGAAGCGAGGCTCGTCCGCCGAAGCCTCCATCGGCTGCTTGGTGGTGTAGGCGGCCTGGTTGAACCGTCCTCCGGACGGCGCCTTGGCCACCATGAACACTCCAAAGGCCTTTCCGTTTACATACGAGGACGACAGATAATCGGCAAGCATCGGACCGTTCTGCGAGGCTGGCAACCAACTTATCTTCATCGGCCCCACCCCCAGATCTTTTCCGGCTGTCCAAGTCTTGCCTCCATCCGTCGACGCCGTAAAACCCACGTGAATCTCGCAGGTGGCATCGTCGCAACCGGCGTCGGGATAGTAGTAGTAGGTCGTCGCGAGATGGGCGGTCTTGCTGGAAGTGGAGCGATCCACGGCTAGCCCAGGAATAAAGTGGTCCACCGTGCTGCTGAGCTTATCGATTGGAATGCGGGTAGGAGTGGTCCACTTTTTTCCATTGGTGGAAGTGCTCATCACCAGGTCGTTCGTGCTGCAGCCCGCGCGGAAAGTGCAATCCGACCAAACCACGTAAATCTTTCCGGACTTGTCGATGCCGGTGGAAGGAAAGGGCAGGCCCACACTACGCAGGCTGCTGTTTCCCTGGAAGGTGTTAACCTGGGAAATAGTCACGGTATTCCCCCAACTGACGCCGCCGTCAGTTGAAGTGAACGCTTGCATTCCATTCCCCAGGAACGGGACGACGACGGTGCCGTTCGGCAGTACGAGTTGCTCGGCGCCGGTTCCGAAGGCGCCGGTTGCGCTCTTGGCCGGCCCCCAGGTCAACCCGCCATCGGTAGAGGTGCTCATCAGGACGCCAGACCACTCGGTGTAGCAATTGCCGTAGAAGCGGCTCTTGGCGTTGTTGTCGCAGGTGATCCAATTCTTGTCGTCTCCGCCGCTGCTATCCACCGGAATCGGGTTGCCCCAGTGAATGCCGTCCTTAGAGCGACTGACGGCAATATTGACTCCGTTGTTCCCAATGGGCAGGCTGGAAATCAGCCACACCCCGTGCTTCACGTCATATACCACGGACGCATCGCTGGCCGCCGAGTTGCTCCCCCCTTTGTAGTTGACCGTGAGTCCGGGTAAATAACCGTAGGTCCAAGTTTTGCCGCCATCGGTCGTGGTGCTGAATCCCAGATCCGCGCCGCCGCCATCGACAACCCGCGCCACCTGAAAAGCGGCAACCATGGTTGGGCCCCAGGAATAGGAGTCAGGCTCAACTTCAGTCTTGTGTTGCGCGTCGGTGTCGGTGAAGCTGTCGTTGCTGATTTTGACCGGAGTAAACTGCGCCTGTGCCGGCGCCGCCAGAGCGAGGGAAATCGCCAACGTAATCACGAAGGTCAGGAATGCAGAATTCTTCCTGCCGATTTGATACCTGTAGGAACTTCGATTCATCAGATTGTCCTCAAAAGGCTGAGAGTGAACTGCTTACGAAACGTCCACTGTCCCAAGAACGGGGAGCGCATTTCCGGGGAACTACGTGTGCGGTAGTAGATCAGTGTGGCCGAAGATACATCGAGCATTCGCGGGCTGTCAATGTGCATGATTTTTCACCTTCGACACGCGCAGCAACACGGTGTCTTGTTTAGTCACTTAGCATGCCAGATTCCTGCCACTACAATCCCACTTGGGGGGAATCTTTCATGACTATGTTCAATGAGGGCCGAGCTAAGATCCTCACTGCGGATTCAAACCCGCTGTTCCGCCTGGTCGGGTTGGCCATTGTTGCATTCGTGCTCGTGATTGTTGCCTTCACCTCCGTGGCCAGGGTCGAATCCGGCAACGTCGGCGTGCTCACGCTGTTCGGGCGTGTGACCGGCGAGGTGCTCCCGGAAGGCATCCATCTGGTCAGTCCGTTCAAGACCAACAACGAGATGTCGATTCGCACCCAGGAGATCAAGGAGTCGGCCAGCGTGCCCTCGAGCGAGGGCTTGGTAATGAACCTGGATACTTCGCTGATCTTCCATGTGGACCCGGCCAAGGCCTCGGATGTGTACCAGAAGATTGGCCCGAATTATCAGTCGGTGTTGATTGAGCCAAATCTACGGGCGGCAATCCGCGAAGCCACGGCTTCACACAGTGCCAACGCGCTTTATACCGGCGAACGCGAAATGGTCGCCAAACAGATCTTCGACCAGCTTGCCGGACTGCTGGGGCAGCGCGGATTTATCGTGGAGAGCATTCTCCTGCGTGACATTCAATTACCGGCGACCCTGAAGTCCTCGATCGAATCCAAGCAGCAGGCTGAGCAGGAAGCTCTTGCCATGAGCTTCCGCCTGCAAAAGGAAACCCAGGAGGCCCAACGCAAGCGCATTGAGGCTCAGGGCATCCGGGATTTCCAGCAAATCGTGGCCCAAGGTATCAGCCCCCAGCTTCTGGAGTGGAAGGGCATCGAAGCCACCGAGAATCTGGCCAAGAGTGCCAATAGCAAGGTCGTCGTGATCGGGAACAATAAGAACGGCCTGCCGCTCATCCTTGGCCAGTAAAGAAACGGCGTAAACCGTTCGAATCCAGACTCTTGCCACCTTCAATCAGAGCAAACGCCGCATCTGGCAAGGCTTTTATTCCTTGACATGAGGGGTCACTTAGGGCACATTTACCTTAACTTTGGCTCGTCGAGCCCGACTTCCCGCAGGTGGGAAGCCCAGACGGAGCCAAACAATCCAGGGGGGTAAGATGAAAACCGTCGCTGCGATCCTCGTATTGTTAGTTTCCCTCGTTACAACCGGCGCACGTGCCCAGACTCCGCGAGATCACCATGGCTCTCTGAACGTGGTTGTAATCTTTCAGGAGAACCGCACCCCCGACAACCTGTTTGGGAGCAACCCCTCCTTCTTGCCGGGTGTGGACATCGCCACCAGCGGAACAAACTCACAGGGTCAGCAAATTCCTCTGACGCCCGTGCCGCTGGCGAACAAGTATGATCTGAGCCACCAGCATTCGGCGTTCGTGGCCATGTACGACAATGGAAACATGGACGGAGCCGACAAAATCCCGGTGACCTGCGGCAAAGGCGCGCAGGGTTGTCCGCCCCCCAATCCTCAGTTCAAGTATGTCGACAATTCAACTGGCAACTTGAATCCCTATTTTGATCTGGCCCAACAGTACACTTTCGGTGATCGCATGTTCCAGACCAACCAGGGGCCAAGCATGCCGGCGCATCAGTTCATTATTTCCGGAACTTCGGCGCCCACTGCCGACAGCGACCTATTCGCGGCGGAGAATCCGGCTGGGGTTGTGAATGCAAGCAACAACACCGGATGTACCGCCCCTTCCGGCGAGTTCGTTAAAATGATTGACCCCAGCGGAAGCGAGTCGCAGAAGATGTACCCATGCTTTGAGCATCAAACCATTGCCGACTTGCTCGACGATCGGGGAATCAGTTGGCGGTACTACGCTCCATCGGCGGGTTCGATCTGGACGGGGCCGAATGCGATTCAGCATTTGCGCAACGGCCCGGACTGGGGCAATGACGTCGTTCTGAAACCCGCGCAGGTCTTGACCGACATCGCCAATGGACAACTCGCGAACGTTAGCTGGGTGATTCCGACCGGGCAGGAATCGGACCATCCGGGCGGCAGCAGCCTGGGGCCGTCCTGGGTCGCATCCATCGTGAACGCCATCGGCCAGAGTCAGTATTGGGACAACACTGTGATCTTCATTACCTGGGATGATTGGGGAGGATGGTATGACCACGTTGCCCCGACCGTCATCAACTCCTATGAGTATGGCTTTCGCGTGCCGCTGATCGTTGTGGCCCCCTTCGCGCGGCAGGGCTACGTCTCTCACGTGACCCATGATTTCGGCAGCATCCTGAAGTTCATCGAAGAGGTTTATCACTTGCCTTCGCTCGGATACGCGGACGCCATGGCCGACGATCTCTCCGATTGTTTCGACTTTCACCGGCACAATCGCTTTCAAAAGATTAAAGCGCCGCACGACGCGAAATTCTTCATCAACGACAAGACGCCTCCCGAAGACCCAGACACGGACTGATGGGGGATGAAGGTTCAGCCATTTCTTAGTGGCTCTGGCTGCGAAGCGCACGAAGGCACATCCGCCCTGCTAGGATATGCCTCGTGCCTCCGCTGCTTGACGTCCGTGGTCTTGCTGTCGGCTTCCCCGCCCAGGGTTCGGCTCCCGCGCCATCCCTGATTGCGGTTCGTGATCTCAGCTTCACCATCTCCGCTGGCGAAGTTCTCGGCCTGGTGGGCGAATCCGGTTCGGGGAAATCCGTCACCTCGCTTGCCCTGATGCGTCTGCTTCCTCCGCAAGCGCGAGTTGCCGGCGAAATCCTTTTCGCTAACGGCAACGGTTCAGCGCGTGATCTGTTGCGGCTTCCCAATGAAGCGATGCGAAGCCTGCGGGGATCGAAGCTGGCCATGATTTTTCAGGAGCCTATGACCGCGTTGAATCCCGTAATGCGGGTCGGCGAGCAGATTGCCGAGGCGGTCGCGGTACACGCCCAAGTCACGAAACGCGAGGCCTGGGACCGGGCCGTCGCGGTGATGGAGGATGTGGCGATCCCGACGCCGGCTCTTCGAGCCCGCGACTACCCGTACCAGCTCTCCGGCGGCATGCGCCAGCGGGTCATGATTGCCATGGCGGTTGTGAATCGCCCCGCGTTGCTGATTGCCGATGAACCCACTACCGCGCTCGACGTCACCGTACAGGCGCAGATTCTCGCCCTCCTTGCCGAACTACGCACCAAGTTTGGCCTGGCCATGCTTTTTATTTCGCACGACCTGGCGGTGGTCTCCCAGGTCGCCGACCGCATCGCCGTGATGTACGCCGGCAATCTCGTGGAATTGGGATCGAAAGCAGAAATTTTTCGTGCTCCCGCCCATCCCTACACTCGGGGACTTCTGAATGCAGTACCCACGCTGAAGACCGATCGTACGCGTCCGCTTGAAGCCATCGAAGGGACGGTACCGCCCATGCAGGCGGTTCCCCAGGGATGTCCATTCGAGCCTCGCTGCGAATTTCGTGTGGCGGAATGTGCTCTTACCCTTCCCCCGCTGCTGGAGGTAACACCGGGCCACTGGGCGCGCTGCCCCGTGGTCAATTCATAGGCTTGTAAAGCGGACACTCTTGTCCGTTCCGCTCACCTCCTTCCACCCTTTTGGGTCTATAATCTGCGTTTGCTCGGTGATCAGTGCGCGTACTCCTGTTAAGCGACATTCACAGCAATCTCGAAGCTCTTGATGCCTGCCTCGCGGCCGCTCCTGCTTTTGATGTCGCCGTCAATCTGGGTGATATCGTCGGCTACGGAGCGAGTCCCAATGAGGTCATCGAACGCTCGCGCAAGTTGGGAAAGTACTTCGTACGCGGCAACCACGACAAAGCGGTCTGCGGCCTGATCGACATCAAGGATTTCAACCCCGTAGCTGCGTTGGCGTCGTCATGGACTCGCGACCAGCTCACGCGGGACAACCTGGAGTGGCTTAAGGCGTTGCCGCAGGGGCCGGTTCAGATCGAGGAACTCCCTGGCACCCAGTTTGTGCACGGATCACCGGTCGATGAAGACGAATACGTGGTAAGCGCGGCGGACGCGGTCGAACCACTGATGGTGGCTCCGGCGATGCTCACCTTTTTCGGGCATACGCATTTGCAGGGGAGCTTCACTCTCAACGGCGATCACATCGACTCCATTCATCCCGCCTACCGGACTGTCGGCCAAATCGAAAGCTCCGAGTTTCCACTCAGGAACGGCTTTCGTTACATGATCAACCCCGGTTCAGTGGGCCAGCCCAGAGATGGCGATTGGCGGGCGGGATTCGCTCTCTTCGACTCGGAAGCCCGCATCGTCTCCTTCTACCGTGTGCCCTACAATCTGAAGAGTGCGCAGGATCGTATCCTCGCCACCAACCTGCCCCAGCGCCTGGCCACGCGGCTTGCCGCCGGCAGATGATAATTCAAGAAAAGTCGATGCCGTTCCATACACGACGTAATCATTTGACACCCCGCCTGCAAAGTAGTCTCATCAATCGCGGTGCGCACTATTTCTTGAGGGAAAGTTGAAATGAAGATCGGTCGTTGGAATTCGTTAAGGTTTGCATTCCGGATTGCTTTGCTGGCTGGTTATCTCGCCTCAGCCGTCAGTGCTCAGGCGCAACGCACTAATACCTCCGCAAGAGATCTCGATCTGGTGGCAATTTCGCCCGATGGAAATCGTGTTGCCTGGGTGCAATCGGCGGTGAACGCGTCCGGTGAACCAACCGGCGGCTCGGCCATTTATGTGCAGGACTTGAGATCTCCGAACTCCAAGCCGAAACGGATCTCGGCGGACAACGACAATCAACCAGCAAGCGAAGACACCATCGCCTGGTCACCCGATAGCAAGCATCTCGCTTTCCTTTCCGACGCCGGAGGGGAAGGGCAATCGAACTTTTACATCGCGAATGTCGATGGGGGAGGCGCGCGCAAGTTGACCAGCCTCAAGGGCTATTTGGCCGATCCCGCATGGTCGCCTGATGAAAAAACACTGGCGTTTCTGTTCACGGAAAATGCGCCTCGCGCTGCCGGTCCGTTGATGCCCATGGTGCCTGAGACCGGCGTCATCGATCAGAAGGTTTACGAACAGCGGCTAACCCTGGTCGATCTTGCGTCTGGGAAAATCCGCCAGCTTTCACCGCCCGACATGTACGTTTACCAGTACGAGTGGTCGCCGGATGGCAAGACCTTTGCCGCCATTGCCGCTCACGGCTCCGGAGATGCCAATTGGTACGTCGCCGAACTCTACGCCTTAAATGCGGAGAGCGGAGAACTCAAGCCGGTTTATAAACCCTCTTTGCAAATTGCCGTGCCGCGCTGGTCACCGGACGGCAAGAGTATCGCCTTCATCGGGGGGCTGATGAGCGATGAGGGCTCCATCGGCGGCGACATTTTTACCGTCCCTGCTGCCGCCGGAAACGCTC
>Ga0210410_10006191_pt1 | contig 10415 bp, 9 predicted proteins | sample IncBWC4MmetaG_FD_161058 | JGI IMG/M metagenome (GOLD analysis project Ga0210410, IMG submission 161058) | Forest soil microbial communities from Barre Woods Harvard Forest LTER site, Petersham, Massachusetts, United States - Inc-BW-C-4-M | ecosystem: Environmental > Terrestrial > Soil >... | reverse complement strand
TCGATCTCGTTCACCTCTGCCCGGATCCTTTCAATCGGGATCGTCTCCCTTGAGTCTCAGTCGTTCCACCACGAGTTGGTCCGATACCCTGGAGACGGTCGCATCATCATACACGCTCGACCGTTCCATTGGCACCCCCTGCACGAGGTGCTTCACGATCCGCAAAGGATCGTTGAATCCGACTGCCACGCGCATCGCCGTTGAACCCGACAGCCTGGCATTGATCTCGAATATCTGCGGGCCAAGTTCGGCGTGCAGGCGAAGCTGGGCATTCACCGCGCCGGCTCCCTGTATCCTGGCGCCAAAATCGTCGATGAAGCGCAGGATATCCAGCGACCTTGTGACTGTCGCCCGTACGGTTCGTCCGTTCTCCAGGGTTCGTTCCATGGCGATGGCGTCGCGCAGGATTCCGCTCCAGTCGTAGAGAAATCCGACAGTTATCTCGGGGCCTTCAACATAGCTCTGCAGACAATAGTCGGGGCGTCCTTCGGAAAGGAAGGTATCCAGGCTGCGAGAGTCATCGAGTCTCACGATGCCCTTGCTACCTTGACCTCTGCGTGGTTTTGCGATCACCGGGAATTGCAGCGCCCGAGGTGCGTCAGCATCGCAGGTCGACGGCGCTCTCAGCCCGCGGGCCGTGACAAAAGCCGCGGTGGCGAGCTTGTCGCCCGCTGCCTCGATCAGGTCGGCCGGTGCAAGAGCCAGCTTCAATCCGGCAGCCTCAAACCGATGCCGTTCACGCGACAGCAGAATGACTTCGGAATCGATTCCCGGCAGGAGAACGTCGATCTCGCTCGCGCGCAGTCTCGGTATCAACGCGTCGAGATAGCCGGGGTCGGCGACCCGTGGCAGCCTTGCAAAGGCGTCGACCAACTGTCTACCGGCACAATCATCGTCAGCATCCAGGCCGAGAATCCAAATGCGATCCCGGCCGCTCTGCAAGGTCCGCAGGCCGCGGATCGCCCCCATGCCGACATCGCCGCCGATGCCTGTAATCGCAACCCGGATCGTCACGCCGGCAATTCCCGCAGATGGTCACGCAACGCCCGAAAGTGAGGATGGTGCCGCTTGGCGACCTTGTTCTCGAAAACAGGATCCGGACAACTGATATCCTCCGTCTCATCGACTGTCGGGCTCGAACTGCCGAGCTCGATTCGAACGAGATCAGCAAGTTCGAACAAGCCGTACGTGTCGTCCGAGAATGCGTTGACGACAGGCGCGAACCCGCCGGACGTCTCTCGGGCCAGGCCCACCGCCAAGGAAGCGACGTCCATAACATGGACGAAGTTCTGACGATATGCACGTGGCCCTCGAAGCACGATCGGCTGGTTCTGGCGCGCGCGTTGAACCAGGACCGGCAGCAGCGTCGTCCTGATCATTCCGGTTCCGTAGATCGACGATGCGCGCAGATGACAGACCGAAACATCGGGTCGCCGTCGCATCACGCCATCGAGCGCGACTTCAGCCCTTCGCTTGCTGTGCGCATAGGAATTAGCTTGAATCTCGGTCGCGTCAATAACATCAGCGTGTTCCGAGATCGGCCAGGTGCCGGAAGTTGGAGGTCGATAGACCGCGACGCTGGAGACGTGAACCAACCGGCGCAGTCGCGATGCGCCCGACAGGACGTCGGCCAGAGCGATTGCCGTCCCGGTGTTGTCCCGATCGAAGGCATCCGAGCGCGACGGTATCGCCGCAGCGCAATGGATCACCGTTCCGATGGAATCCCAAGGCAAGCCACGCAAGGCAGCGAGATCACCGAGGTCGCCCGAAAAGTCGATCCCCTGCGTCGGGTAACGAGAGTGAGTTATGACGCTCAACCCAGAGTTTCGGGCCAGGCGGGCGACGTGAGACCCGACAAATCCCGCCGCGCCAGTCACCAGAATGGAGAGCCTTTGTTCCATCGGTATTTTTTACACCGTGTATGCCGTCGAGGTACTCCATGTCGCAAAGACGAGCCACAAGGAAGTGCTACGTGGCGCGACCTCGCTATCGGTCGGCAATTGCCCACCAGCCGCAAAGATAAATTCCCATTCGATGAACCTTTCCTTAGGTTGCAAAACTTACAAATAACAGGTCTATGGTTGATCCGTGAGAAAGTGCATTGATTTTCTCGGACGGCTATTGCAAGAACTTCTCGAACCTGAAAACGGAAGGGGAGTTTCCAAGACAGCGAATGTTACGCGGCTTTCGCGAACAAGCAGGGGTTCGATCCCCGCGGTTCTACTACAGTAAATTCTGGCGTTACTCCAATGTCTTAGCTTCGAAAAAGGTTAGCCCGCCAAGGAGGCAGATCATGGGTCGTATTGTATTGCTCGGCTTAGCTATCGGCTTAATAGCTCCATTATTCGCGTCGGCCCCTGCCCACGCCCAAGCGACTCGAACCTGGGTTTCCGGCGTTGGCGATGACGCCAACCCCTGCAGTCGCACCGCCCCATGCAAGACGTTTGCCGGTTCAATTTCGAAAACCGCGCCTGGCGGCGAAATCAACTGTCTTGATCCGGGCGGCTTCGGCGCCCTGACCATTACCAAGGCCATTACCGTCTCATGCGAGATCGGAACGGCGGGCGTTCTCGTGTCGGGAACGAATGGCATCATCGTCTCGGCAGGGGCAAATGATAACGTCATCCTGAGGGGATTGGATTTTGAAGGGCTCGGCACCGGATTGAGCGGGATTGTCGTCAACTCCGCGCGCTCGGTGGTCATCGACAAGTGCCTCATCAACGGGTTCAACGGCGGTGCCGCGTCTGGAATCCAGGCCCAACCGTCGACCGTCACTACAATAGTTGTCTCCAATTCCACCATTATCAATAACGGTACCGTATCCGCCGGCGGCGGCATCGTGGCTTCCGCCACGGCAGCCGGGTTCCTTCGTCTCGTTTTGAGCAACACTACGGTGGATCGAAACTTCTTCTTTGGTGTTTCAGCTGTCGGGAACGGCTCGACCACGCAGGTCGAGGTCTACAATTCGATCCTCAGCAATAATAACAACAGCGCGCTGAGCGCGACCGGGACCGGAGCTGCCATCAAGGTGGGACATTCGGTGATCACCGGCAGCGGTGCCGCGGCCACCAACGGCAACGTATCGTCGTTCGGCAACAACCAGATCATCGACAACGCGACTGATACGACGCCGACACTGCTCACCCTGCATTGATCGGCTGATTATAAGTCCATGGTTGAGGGCGCCGGACAGACTGTCCGGCGCCCTTTTGCGTGGGCGGTTTACAACCTGCGACAGGGCGTCTAAGCACCGGAAAATGCCATCCGGCTCGAATAACAAGTGACCGTCTCGTCCACCCCGCGCATCATTCTCGGGATGTCGGCTTCGCACGACACCGGCGCAGTCATCCTGCGCGATGGCGAACTGATAGCCGCGATCAATGAAGAACGACTCACACGGGTAAAGCAGGCGGTCGGCGCTCCCCTGCAATCCGTACCGGCAGTATTGGAATGTGCGGGACTTTCCGCAAGCGAGGTCGACGCGGTCGCGCTTTCCGGGCGGATCACGATGGGTGACATGCCGGCGAACAATGATTTGTCGCTCGAGGATGGCAGCATCAGCGTTGCGCAGCGTGCGGCCGAAATGATGGATGCTTTCCCCGGCGGCGCAGCGGTCATGCGCTCGTCGATGGCGATCGCGGCCTATCGCGCGCTGATGCCGCACGTGCGGCAAGCGCGAATCAAGGAAACCCGCGAGCTGCTTCGGCGGCAGGGAGTTCGATCCGATGTTATAGGGAATCTTCAGCGTTTCGATCACCACGACGCGCATCTCGCGTCGGCCTACTATTCCAGCGGCGAGCCCGATTGCCTCGTCATTTCCAACGATGCGTTCGGTGACGGATTGTGCTGCAAGGTTGCGACCGGAAAGGTCGGCCGGCTGACCGTGATTGCGGAGAACTCGTTTCCCCACTCGCTCGGCTGCTATTACATGTACGCGACGGCGCTGTGCGGATTCCGCAAGGCCCATCACGCCGGCAAGACGACAGGGCTTGCTGCATTCGGTGATGCGAGCCAGACAATTGAAGTCTTTCAGCGCCTGTTTGGCTGGGATGCGCAGCGTGGCCGGTACGTCAACCATGGTCCGATTTTCGGCCGTGCGTTGCGGCGGATGAAGGCCGAGCTTGAGGGAATCCCGCGCGAGCATATTGCGGCCGGCATCCAGCAGCACATGCAGGAGGTCATTGTCGCAATGGTGCGGCACTTCGTGCGCGAGAGCGGACTTCGCAGGATCCTGCTGGTGGGCGGCATTCACGCCAACGTCAGGTTGAATCAGGCCATTGCCGAAATCGAGGACGTGGAACGCGTGTTCGTATATCCGAACATGGGCGACGGCGGACTGGCGGCTGGAGCAGCCTGGATCGCCTGGGAGAATGCCGCGCGCGGTGCAATCTCAATGCCTCCGCGCATGGAACATGCCTATCTGGGATCCGGTATCTCGCCTCAAGCCGCCGCCGAGAGTCTTCGATCGGCCGGCCTGCCCGTGGAGAGCCCGCCGAACATGGCTCAGGCCGTGGCACAGCGGCTGGCCTCCAGCAAGATCGTCGCGCGCGCCAGCGGACGGATGGAATTCGGACCTCGTGCGCTGGGAAATCGCTCGATTCTCTATGACGCGTCGGATCGCAGCGTCAACAAATGGCTGAACGATCAGCTCAAGCGAACGGAGTTCATGCCGTTCGCTCCGGTATGCAGGGATGTGGACGCAAACGCGTTCTTCAAGAACATAACCTCTGTTACCGAGCACACCGCTGAGTTCATGACAATAACTTACGACACGACGGAGCGCTGCAAGCAGGAAACGCCCGCGGTGGTGCACGTCGATGGGACGGCGCGGCCGCAGATCATCCGGCGCGAGATCAACCCCGAATACTACGACATTCTGACCGAGTACAATCGGCTGACCGGGCGGTCCATCCTGGTAAACACCAGCTTCAACATGCACGAGGAACCCATCGTTTGCACCGCAGCCGAAGCGGTGGCGGCGTTCTTCGAAAGCGGTATCGACAGTCTGGTTCTCGGACCATATCTCGCCGACAATCCCCGCAAGGCCGGAAACTAGCGGTACCGCCTGCGTCAGCCTGACTGCTGCTTTTGGCGCGCAGTCATGGCGAAATGGTCATAGGGGATGCGCAGCAGGTCATGGAACAGGCGCGTCTGCACCTCCAGCCCGCTTCCCTTCAGCAGTCCGACATAACTTTCTGGAGTCCTGATGTTCATTCCGGAATCCATCCGATTGATGAGCTTGGCGACGATCCGCTGTCCAGAAAGCCAAACGGTGTCGAGAGTGACGATCCTGCCGTCTCGCCGCAAGAGCCGCCTTAGCGATCCGAAAAGCGAGATAGCCTGGCTGTCCGAAAGGTGGTGCAGCAGTCCCGAGACATTGATCAGATCGAACGTATGTTCGCCCTGCTTCAGGTCTTCGGCAGCATCGCCAACCAGAAACCGTCCCCGGTCGCCAAATCGTTCTCGCGCGAAGGCGATGTGTTTCTCGTTGAGGTCGATACCGGTGTAATCGAGCGCGGGAAGGTAAGCCAGGATGTTCGCCGGCCCGCATCCGACGTCCAGCATTTTCATGCCGGCTTCCGGTCGCAGGACTTCGCTGACATATCGCGTGATCGCCCGCTCCGCGCCGAGAGCAAACATCAATGCCTTGTAGATCGCGGGTACGCCGATCATGCGGTAAGCGCCCGACGTTCGCTGCGCCACTGTCAATCTCCGATATTGGCACCCTGTCAGGCGCGTGGCTAACGCAGCAGGTCCGACCGACGGAACTGCAACGATGCGCACCTATGGATTTTCCCCCCTCGCAAGACTAGCATGTCGATCCGATCGCGCGGGGTGGATGGGTATGGGTATTGTAGGTGCTTTTGGCCCCAATTTGAACCGGTTGGTACAGCGGTTCAGCTTAGGCAAGCGCGAACGCCTCCTCTTTTTCTCGTCCGTCGCCGTCGTGCTCCTCGCGACCGCTGGCAGCGCCCGCGCGCAATCGCTTCGGGACGGCGTCGCAGCGTATAACCGCCAGGACTTTTTGCGCGCCTCAAGCATCTTCATTCCGCTCGCGGAGCGCGGCGTCGCCAGCGCGCAAACCTATCTCGGCTTCATGTTCCAGGCCGGGCGCGGCGTGCCGCAGAACTACACGGAAGCCGCGATGTGGTATCGGCGCGCCGCCGAGCAGGGCGACAGCCTCGCGCAATATTCGCTCGGGCTGCTCTACGACAAGGGGCAGGGCGTGCCGCGCGACATCATCGAAGCCAACAAATGGCTCAATCTGTCGACCGCGGCGGCGCCGCCGCGGTCGCGGGAGGCGCGGGCGCGGATCCGCGACGCCGTGACCACCAAGATGACGCGCGGCGAGATTGCGCAGGCGCGGGCGCGGGCGCTCGGATGGGCGCCGGTTCCGGAACGCTAATTCAGCAACGCTTCCGCCAGCCAGCCGAACCAGATCGCCGGTGCCAGGAACGACCCGAACGGCAGGAAGGCCGTGGCCTTCAGCGGCCGCTGTCGGATCGCGGCGTTGAGGACATAGGCACCGATCGCTGCGAGTGCCGCGAGCTCGATCGCGGCAAACAGCGCAGGCAGGCCGAGCCATGCGCCGGCGACAGCGGCAAGCTTGACGTCGCCAAGCCCGAGGCCGTCGCGGCTGCGAAGCGCGCGGTAGCCGGCCATCAGCGCAAGCAGGGGCAGGGCGACGAGCAGCGCCCGCCCGGCAGCCCAGAGCAGGGCGTACCAGTCGGCATCCGGGCCAATCGCCGCGGCGCGGACCAGCGCCAGCGCCGCGGCAGCGCCCGTCAGTTCATTCGGGATCAAATAGCGGCGCGCGTCGGTGACCGCGATCGCCAGCATCAGCGCGCCCAGGAATGCGCCCGAGAGGCCATCCGGGCCCGGCGCGGCAACGAGGCTGGCTCCAGCCACCGTCAGCAGCGCGCACGAGAGGCCAGCTTGCTGAAGCGGTCCGTCCGTAGTCACAGGATCACGCCCGCGAGGCGTATGCTCTGTCGCGGAGGAGGGCGCCGCATGTCGTCGACGCGTGCTATCGCGTCACGCCGGGCGGGGTCACCACGACCACGGGGTTGGAGGTACCGACCAGGCGGCTGTTCATCTTGCTGCGCATTTCCTCGGCGATCACATGCGCATCGACAGGATCGCGGATCATGGTCGGGCGGATGAACAGGATCAGCTCGGTGCGGGCCCTCGTGGTGTTCTGGTGCGAGAACGCATCGCCCATGCCGGGGATCGAATCCAGGATTGGAATGCCCTGGCGTTGCTTGTTTTCGGTCTCGCTGATCAGGCCGGCCAGCAGCACGGTCTGGCCGCTGTTCACTGAGATCGAGCTCTTGACCCGCCGTTGCGAGATCGTCGGCGTCAGCGTGCCCGAGCTCGCCGCGGAGACGCTGCTGATTTCCTGCTCGATGTCGAGGACGATATGACCGTTGGCATTGGCGCGCGGCAGCACACGCAGGATGATACCGGTGTTCTTGTAGTCGATGGTGTTGACGACGGTGTTGTTGGCGGTCAGCACCGTCGCGGTGCCGGTCGAGAACGGCACCTGGTCGCCGACCTGCAAGGTCGCCGCCTGATTATCAAGCACGACCAGCGACGGGTTCGACAGCACCTTGACGTCGGTTACGTTATGCAGCGCGTCGAGGATCACGCGCGGGGAATTTTCCGACCCGATCAGGAAGTTGAAGCCGGGCAGCACGCGCCCGAGCAGCGCGCCGGCGGCGGCATTGACGGCGTTGCTGGGGGGCTCGACGCTTGTGATCGGCGTACCCGCGCCGGTGGCAATGGTGTTGACCACCGAGCCCTTCTGGCTTGCGATGAAGAACTGCACGCCATATTGCAGCTGATTGTTCAGCGTGACCTCGGCAATCGTCGCCTCGATCGCGATCTGGCGCTGCGGCCGGTCGATCTGGCGGATGGTCTGCTCGACGACACGCTGCGAGTCCGCATTGGCGTAGACCAGCACCGCGTTGTTGGTGACGTCGGCGGTGATGCGGACGTTGGGAAGGAAGCTGCTGCCGTTGACGGACTTAGGCGAAGAACCGGCCAATGGCGTGTCGGCCGGCGCCGGGGCGGCCCGCGTGCTTAGTGGGGAGCCTGGAGGTCCCGTGACCGGCGTTGCCGCGCCTGCGCCAGCGGTCGGCAGCGCGCTCAGCGCTGCCACGGGGTTGGGGTAGGTGCCCGAAGAGGACACCAATACGCCCGAGCCCGGCGCGATCTGGCTTATGCCGCTGTCGAGGCTCGTGCCGGTGCCGGTGCTCGACGGCGAAACCAGCATGTCGTTGAGCAACGCCACCACCGTCTTCGCATTGCCGTAGCGCAGCGGATAGGACTTCAGGTTGACGGCCTCCATGTCGCCGCGGTCGAGCCGCGAGATCCAGAGTCCGGCGCGCTTGAGATGGTCCGGCTTCTGGCTGACCACGAGAATGGCGTTGAGGCGGGCGATCGCCTGGAACTTGACCACGTTCTGGCTGAGGCCGCCTTCGCCGGAATCCATGATCTTCTCGAGCTCGGAGATCAGCGGCTCGGGCGAGGAATTGCGCACCGGGAAGATGCCGACCGATTGCCCCTTCATCCAGTCGGCGTCGAAACTCAGGATGGTGTCGATCGCAGCCTCGCGATCGGAGCCGCTGCCGGCGACAATCAGCGTGTTGCGGCCGTTGTCAGGACGAAGCGTGGTCGCCTTGATGCCGAAGCCGTCAAGCAACTTGAACATGTTTTGCGCCGACACGTAGCGTAACGGCACCACGCTGACGCCCTGGCCCGCTTCCGCGCCGTCACTGCGGTCAACGCTGCCGGGACCGGCTTCCGCCGACGGCAACAGCCGGTAGCTGCCGCCGCGGTCGCGCACCAGCGAAACGCCGGACATCTTCAGCGCGTTCTCCAGCACATAGAGCGCGTCCGCCTTGGGCACCGGACGCACCGAGGCCAGTGTCACGGTTCCCTGCACGCGCGGGTCGATCGCATAGCCGACCTTCAACACGTCGCCGAGGATGACCTTTGCCACCGTCGCGACCGGCGCGTTCTCGAAGTTGAGATCGTAACCGCCGCCGCCGCCGTCGCGCTCGGCGAGCGCAGCACCCGGCGGCGTGGTGCCGTCGGACAGGTAGATCGCCGGCCGCGACGGGCTCTGTTGCTTGAGGCCGCTCGCACCGGCGTCCGTGACCTGCCGCGGCTGAATGTCGAGCGAGTTGATTTTCTCGACGATGTCCTGCTCGCGGGGGTCCTTGGGGTTGCGTTCGACCGATTGATCGGCGGTGACGATGCACGCCGCCAGCGCGAACGCGGACAAAAACAGAACGAGCGTTCCAGCCAATCCTGAACGCAGGCGCGAAAGCGGATAGACCACTTTGGACAAAATACGCCTACCAAACGCTACGGTTGAACTGGAAAAATACGCCCGATCCCCGTGGCCCGGACGTTCGTTAATTTGCGCCACGATTATGTTTTTGCTACTAAATATGTCAAGCACAAAGGCCTTTTGCCGCAATTGATCGCTGTTGTATTCCAGTAACAAGGTTAGCGGTGGGAATTTGATGCGCGACCTGTCCGCAGAGACCTTCCGGCAGCACCTTCTGGACAAGTATTCCTTGCCGGCGCGCGCGCGTGCCCGCGTCGAAAATCCTGCCAATTCAACCCTGACGCGTCCCTTGCGCGAGTTGTGGGAGGCGACCGACCTGTCGGCGGCGGAATTCGCCGACGAGGTTTCGAATTATTTCGGCGTGGTGCGGCTGAGCCTGCCGCAATTGCTCGCTGCGACACCATGCCTCGACGGCTTCTCGCGCCGCTTCGTCCGGGAATCCACGATCTTTCCATTCCGCGCGCCGAACGGCGGCTATCGCATCGCGGTGGCCGATCCCTCCGATACCGCCCCGATTCGTGCCGCCGAGATCGTGTTCGGCGAGGCCGTCGAGGTTGCGGTGGCCTCGTTTGAGGACATCACCACGGTGCTCGACCAGCGCATCGAGGCCGATGGTGCAGCAGCGGACGAGGGCGCGACGAGGTCGAGCCAGCAATCCGACGACGACATCGAGAGCCTGCGCGATCTTGCGAGCGGCGCGCCGGTCGTGCGCGCGCTCAACGACCTGCTCGAGCGCGCCGTCGAGCTGCGCGCCAGCGACATTCATATCGAGCCGTTCCGCACCGGGCTTGTGATCCGCATGCGCGTCGATGGCCTGTTGCGCGCGATGCCCGCGCCGTCGGGGGTTCCGCCGCAGGCGCTGATCTCGCGCGTGAAGATCCTGGCCGGCCTCAACATCGCCGAGCGGCGGCTGCCGCAGGACGGTGCGGCGCGCGTCCGCGCCAGCCGCGCCGAGCTCGACGTTCGCGTCGCGACCATGCCGACGCAGGCCGGCGAAAGCGCCGTGATCCGCCTGTTGCCGCGCGACCGCGGCCTGCTCGAAATGGGGAAGCTCGGA
>Ga0210410_10006190_pt1 | contig 10415 bp, 9 predicted proteins | sample IncBWC4MmetaG_FD_161058 | JGI IMG/M metagenome (GOLD analysis project Ga0210410, IMG submission 161058) | Forest soil microbial communities from Barre Woods Harvard Forest LTER site, Petersham, Massachusetts, United States - Inc-BW-C-4-M | ecosystem: Environmental > Terrestrial > Soil >... | reverse complement strand
ACTCGACATCGGCGCGCAGATGCAATTGCGTGACACCATGCGCTCTCTCGCGAGAGGCGGGCTAGGCATTCTCTTGGTTACACACCATGTGTCCGAGATTATTCCGGAAATTGAGCGGGTCGTATTGTTGCGGGAGGGCCGTATCGTTGCCGACGGGCCAAAGCAGAAGATGCTTGCATCAGCGAAACTTTCCGCTCTCTTCGGCGCCGGCATTCAGATTGCGCGCCGCGATGGGTACTATTCCGCGTTTTGAATGGATTGCGCCCTGTTCAGTAAGAGACTCAGTAAAAGAAGGTAGGCCAAAAAGAAGTCGAGCCTGGCTCAGCCGCCGGACTTGTCCCCGCGATGGCTCGCCACCGTGCGCGCTTCCGGATGGCGCGGCGTCCAGTCTTCAGGAGGAAATGCCACCCGCCAAAAGGCCGGCCGCGGCGACGAAAACTCCAGTCCAATTTCCGCTTTGCCAGCGCGTACCGGGCCAAGGAATGCCACGTGGCATTCTTGCTCCTCCTCCGTGCGCTTGTGCTGCAGCAGCACTCTGCTTCCGCTAGTGAGTCGCGCCTTCATAAGGACGAGTGCCCCGTGCGCATTAATCGCCAGCGTTTCTGTCTCTTCTTCGATGTTCTTGCCCTGGACATCTTCGCCGCGAATCCGCACGGCCACCTGCATCAGCACTCGCTGGCTGCGGCGCCGCGCCGCGTGAGTAGACAAATTTGGAGTCTGACCCATCCAAACCTCGCTATTCAACTATAGCGAGCCGCACAGAATTGTCGAGCGGCTTGCGGGTGGGCGTATCCAAAAATGCCACTGCTGACTTGTAACGGGGGCTGTTAGCTGCGCTCGTCGATCGGCACATACTGACGGGTGTCGTGACCCAGGTAAATCTGCCGCGGCCGCGCAATTTTTTGCTCCGGATCAAGGAGCAGCTCTTCCCACTGCGAAATCCACCCTGAGGTGCGCGGAATGGCAAACAGGACCGGGAACATGGTCATGGGGAAGCCCATCGATTGGTAGATCAGCCCGGTGTAGAAGTCCACGTTGGGATATAGCTTGCGTTTGACGAAATAATCGTCGTCCAGCGCGATTCGCTCGCACTCCAGCGCGATTTCCAGCAGCGGATTCTTGCCCATCAGGTCAAAAACCTCGTACGCGACCTTCTTGATGATGCGCGCGCGCGGGTCGTAATTCTTGTAGACGCGATGGCCGAAACCCATCAGCTTGGTTTCGCCGGTCTTCACGCGCTTGATGAATTCCGGCACTTTCTGCACGGAGCCGATTTCCATCAACATGCGCAGCACTTCTTCGTTCGCGCCGCCGTGCAGCGGGCCGTACAGGGCGGCAATGGCCGCCGCCGTCGCGGAGTAAGGGTCCACATGGGAGCTCCCCACGTTGCGAATCGTGCTGGTCGAGCAGTTTTGCTCGTGATCGGCATGCAGTATGAATAGGACGTCGAGCGCGTGCTCCAAAGTCGGGTTCGGCCGGTAGCGGCTTTCCGTCGTGCGGAAGAGCATGTTCAGGAAATTTCCGGGATAACTCAGCTCATTGTCCGGATAGACGAAAGGCATGCCCAGCGAGTGGCGGTAAGAGAACGCCGCAATGGTCGGCATCTTTCCGATTAGCCGGTATGTTTGTTTCCTGCGCGATTCCGCGCTAAAAATGTCCTTCGCATCGTGGTAGAAAGTCGAAAGCGCCGCGATGGTCGAGATGAGCATGCCCATGGGATGGGCGTCGTAGTGAAAACCGTCCAGAAATTTCTTGATGCTCTCGTGAACGAAGGTGTGGTGCGTGACGTTGTAGGACCAGTCCTTCAACTGCCCTGACGTGGGCAGTTCGCCATGCACCAGCAGGTACGCGGTCTCCAGATACGTGCTTTTTTCGGCGAGATCTTCGATCGGATACCCGCGATACCGCAAAATGCCCGCATCTCCATCGATGTAGGTGATGCGGCTGATGCAGGAGGCCGTGTTGTTGAAGGCCGGGTCGTAGCTCATCATCCCAAATTCTTTGGGATCCACCTTGATTTGCCGCAAATCCGAGGCCCGGATCGTGCCGTGCGTGATAGGCACTTCATAGCTCCGCCCGGTGCGGTTGTCCGTGACGGTCAAGGTTTCGCGAGGCGCCGAAGTACCCTCGGCTTTTCGCGTAGTTGTGGCGGTTGGAGCGGAATCCATTAAACAAACCTCGGAATACAGGGGCAAAACTCAACACTAACACTTTACACCCAAAGAGCGCTTGCCGGAAATGGGACGAACGAACAGCCAGGAGCAATAAGTCGTTGAATCTAAACCGAAAGGTAGTGTCTCGGACGCTGGGGTGAGTGATTCAGATGTGCCTCTTGACAATAGTCGTTATAACGAGTATTATTATCCACGAACCACAGGCTTCCGCCTGTGTCCTGAAGCCTCGGCGCTGATGAGGCGCTGCGACGGCTTCTTTAACGAGGACATCATGATTAAGATCCGCAAGAGCAGCGAACGCGGTCACGCCGATCACGGCTGGCTCAACACGCATTTCACGTTTTCTTTCGCCGACTACTACGACCCTAAAAACGTGCACTTTCGCACCTTGCGCGTGATGAACGACGACCGCGTCGCCGGCGGCGGTGGTTTCCCCATGCACCCGCACCGCGATATGGAAATTGTCACCTATGTCCTCGAGGGTGCGCTCGAACATCGCGACAGTATGGGCAACGGCTCGGTGATCAAGCCCGGCGACATTCAGTACATGAGCGCGGGCACCGGCGTAACGCACAGCGAGTTCAACGCGTCCAAAACCGAACCCGTGCACCTCTATCAAATATGGATGTTTCCGGAGAATCAGGGGCTGAAGCCCGCGTACGATCAGAAGAATTTCACCGAAGCGGATAAGCGCGGCAAGCTACGCCTGATCGCATCACCCGACGGCCGCGAAGGAGCGGTAAAAATTCGCCAGAATAATGAGCTATTCGCCACCGTACTGGGTGCCGGCGAATCCGTGAAGCACGAATTAAAGTCCGATCGCCATGCCTACGTGCAAGTCGCCCGCGGCAGCATAAAGCTCAACGGCAAGGAACTGGCCGACGGCGATGGCGCCGCGATCTCGGACGAAAAGTCGCTGGAGCTGACCGGAGTAAACGACGCGGAAGTGCTGCTGTTTGATTTAGCGTAAAACGCAAAACGCGAAGCTGAAGTGCGGGAATGTAGCGAGTTCCCGCGCTTCAATGCTTGCCGGGCATTAAGCGTTGGGCGCGCCAAGCGGCTGAAACACCGCCTGAAACTTCGGTTTGCGCGCCGAATACAAGGCATATCCCGCGCCCACGAGGCCAAAGACCAGCGACAACACGCCGTTGCCTTTCGTCTCGATATCCACGAGATGCACCACTATAGCGTTCAGCAATTTTCCAGAGAATGGAACGTGCTGATGCTTCATCACGATCAGGGTGTAGAAAATGGCGTCGCCAAATAGCACGCTGGCAACCGTTAAAACGGGAATGACGACTTGCCCCAAGCGGGTCACTTTGCCCGTGCCCTTCAAGACGCCAGCCGCCACGAAGTACCCTATGAGGATCGCGCCGTAGAGAAAAATGTAATTTATGGCGTAAGCGATGAGACCCCAGGCGAGTCCGCCCACCGCCGCGGCACCGAGGCCCAACACTAGCCCATTCGGATAATTCGGCGTGATCATTTCATATTTTTCGGCGGCCTGGTTCAGTTCATGGCGCACCTTTTCCTGGCAGGTCGCGCAGATAAACATCGGCATCCCGTTCAGCAGCGTTAGCGACTGCGTGGATGTCGAAGCACACTGCTCGCAGCGCCCATCGAACGCTGTCGTCACGGGCTTGATTGCCGTTCGCAGATCTTCGATCAGCTTGACCACTTCTTCGGCTTTGGGCTTGGTGAAGGAGTACTGCCATTCCCAGCGCACGAAATCATTTCCGACCGCACCGAGCTTGCCCTTTTTGATGGCGGCGCTCTTCAGCGCGGATTTCACCAGCTCGGGCTGCTCCAGCTTTTTGAAACGCAAGAGGATCACCAGGTTGGCAGCTTGCCCATTTTTGCTGAATCCGACGGCTGTTATGTAGTTATCGCGCGTCCCTACGGCGCTACCCGATTTCTTGTTCCATGGGCCTTGTTGAGGATAGTGCCGCAAGCCCGCCAGGGTCGCGACCTGCTGCAAGTATTCGTTCTCCTTCATGGGCTGGCTCCTTCGGCCCGCGCACATTAACGCACGTGCGACGGGTCGCCGACATGAGAACTAAAATTGCTATGCCTCTATGCTCGCAAATGGGAATTTGTAATCGAAATAGGACGAAAGGACAGGTGTGACGAACTCACACTGTCCTCAAGGACGGGCGCGGCGATTTCTCTTGAACGGAACGGTGGTGTTATGCCTTGCGGATGTGCAAGACTAGCCGTGGGTGCGCTGGAATTCGCGCATGAAATCCACTAGCGCTTGCACGGCCTCGAGCCCGACGGCGTTGTATAGCGAGACGCGCATACCGCCGACAGAGCGATGGCCTGGCGTGCCGACTAAGCCTGCGGTTGCGGCTTGCTCGCCGAATTTCTTTTCGATGGCTTCATCGCCGCCGGCGACGCGGAAGACCACGTTCATTCGCGAGCGTGAGGCCTTCTCAACCGGGCACGAATAATACTCATTGCTGGAGTCGATCGCGTCGTAGAGCAGCTTGGCTTTGGCTTCATTGCGCTTTTCGATTGCGCTGAGACCGCCTTCGGCTTCCATCCATTCCATCACCAAGCCCATGATGTAAACCGCAAACGTGGGTGGCGTGTTGTAGAGCGAGCGCTCCTTGATGTGCGTGCGGTATTGCAGCAGCGTAGGCAGGCTCTTGTCCGCGCGCTCGGCCAGATCCTTGCGCACGATCACTACCGTGACGCCGCTCGGCCCTAAATTTTTCTGCGCGCCGGCAAAAATCAATCCGAACTTCTTCACGTCGATTGCGCGCGAGGCGATATCCGAAGACATGTCCGCTATTAGCGGGGCGCTACCGGTCTCCGGCATCGTGTGCCACTGCGTGCCTTCAATCGTATTGTTCGTGCACATATGCACGTAGGAAGGCTCGGCTGAAAACTTGATTTCGTTTTGACGCGGCACGCGCGTGAACTTTTCCCCTTCGGTCGACGCCGCAACGGTGTGCAGCACGCCTTTCTTCAATTCGCCGAGCGCCTTCGCCGTCCACGTGCCGGTATGAAGCAAATCCACCGGCTTGCCCGGAAGGCACAAGTTCATCGGCACCATGGTGAACTGCATGCTCCCGCCGCCCTGCAAGAACAGCACAGCGTATTCATCCGGAATGGCCAGGTGCTTCCGCAATCCTTGTTCCGCGCGCGACGCGATGCCCTCAAACTCCGGCGAGCGGTGGCTCATCTCCATCACGGACATCCCGCTGCCGCGCCAATCCAGCAACTCCTCGCGAATGCGCTCCAGCACCGGCAAAGGCAACGCCGCCGGCCCCGCATTAAAGTTGTGCACCCGCTTCGCACTGCGCCCTGCAATTGTAGGAGTTCCCACGATCCCCATTTCCTCTCAGTCGATTATTAACACCTGTTCTGATGTCTCAGAATCTGCTTTCTTCCAGAATACCAGAAGCGCGAACTTACTCATTCCCGCTTGCGCATTTTAAATTTAATCGGATCAAACCCTTTCGGGAAAACAGTCTTGTCGTTGTATTCCGCCCCTTCCAAGTTTGCGCCATCTAAGGACGCTCCTTCTAATATTGCCCCTTGTAGCTGTGTTGAGCCGCCCAAATTATCTCTGCCCAAATTTGCTTTTCGCAGATTCGCATTTCTGAGGTTCGCTTCTTTCAAATCAGCACCTTGCAGTTGTGTGCCTTCTAGGTCGGCGCCTGTCAGGTTTGCACAGAAGAAGATTCCCCAATAAAAATCGGCGCCGCGCAGGTTCGCACCCTCCATATTGGCGTATTCAAAATGTACGCCCTGCAAAGTCATTCCCTCGAGAACTGCATCGCGAAAGTCGAGGTCAATGGTAGTAGAAGGAAGACTACCTTCGAAAATTACTTGGCCCTTCTTATTTTTTATCTGTATTCCTTTTCCGGCGCTCATTGCACTGCTCCAGCTGCCAGGGCAAACTCAACCCGCCGCCGCATAGGATCAATCCGCTCCGCACGCACGCGCACGCGGTCGCCGTGCTGCCATATCAACTGCTTCGGTTTTGCGCCGCGACCTCGACCTGCGCCTTTTCCCCCGCGCCCCTTATCACTGCTCGGCATCGCTACGATCGCATGATCGCGTTCGCGATAAACGCACCGCGCGCCCGTTGCTTCTTCCAACGCGTTGATCGGCAGCAATCCTTCGACGAAGATGTCGAACAGTTCCACGAAGCATCCGAATTTTTGCACCGACGTAATCAGCCCGTCGTACTCCTCGCCGAGATGTTCCTCCATGAACTGAGCGGTCTTCCAATCCATTAACTCGCGCTCGGCGCCATTGGCGCGGCGCTCCACTTCCGAAGTCTCCGCGGCCATTTCCTCAAGCTGGCCGTGCGAATACACCACGGCCTCAGCGTCGCGCGGAACGTGCGGCGTCCCAGGCGCGGAGGCCTGCGGATGCTCCAGCGCCCACTTCAAAACGCGGTGCACAATCAAATCCGGATAGCGCCGAATCGGCGAAGTGAAATGCGTGTACTCGTCAAATCCTAGCGCGAAATGCCCTAGCGGCTCCGCGGCGTACCGCGCCTGCTTCAGCGATCGCAACATCAAGTACGAGATGATGCGCTCTTCCGGTTTTCCCGCGACCTTCCGGACCAGCCGCTGATAATGCTGCGGAGTAATTTGCAAGTCCTTCGCCGCACCGGGCAACGCCACGCGCATCCCACGCTCGCGCCCCTTGCCGTAAGAATCCGGCCGACCAGCCTTTGCCGGAGACGGCACGCGCCCGTGGCGCACGGCAACCTCGCGCTGGTACAAATTCTCGACTCCCAGCGAATAGCCGAACGCTCGCGCCAGTTCCTCGAATTCCAGCACCTTGCGCGCGTCCGGCTTTTCGTGCACGCGATGCAGCGCGGGAATCCCGCGATTGATCAAATATCCCGCCACCGCGCGGTTTGCGGACAACATGAACTCTTCAATGAGCCGATGCGCGATATTGCGCTCGCTGCGTGTGATATTGATCATGCGCTGCTGCTCGTCAAACTCGATCACTGGCTCCGGCAAATCGAAATCGATCGAGCCGTGCTCGTTACGCCGCGCATTCAGGAGCAGAGCCAACTCTTTCATATCGCGAAAGTGATGCGCCAGCGCAGCGTAAAGAGCCGTCGTCTCCGCGTCGCCCTCGAGCACTTTATTGACGTTGGTATACGTCATGCGCTCGGCCGATTTGATAATCCCCTGCGTCATCCGCGCGCTCTTCATTCGGCCCGCGGCGTCAAACTCCATTAGCGCGCTCATCACCAGCCGCTCCTCGCGCGGCTTCAGCGAACACATACCGTTCGAAAGCGCCTCCGGCAGCATGGGCACCGCGCGATCCGGAAAATAGACGGACGTGCCGCGCAGCCGAGCCTCGGCGTCTAACTCCGTCAGTGTTCGAACATAGTGCGCGACGTCCGCAATGTGCACCTGTAAGTGCCACCCGCCGTCGGCGCGCCGCTCAACGTACACGGCGTCGTCAAAATCGCGCGCCGTCTCACCGTCGATCGTCACGATCGGCAGATGACGGAAATCCTCGCGTCCCGCCAGGTCCGCTTCCTGCACGGGCAACGCGCGCTGTTCCGCTTCGTTCAGCACTTCCGCCGGGAAGACATGGGGCAAGTGATGCTTGCGGATAATGATTTCCGTGTCGACGCCGAGCTCGCCCGGCCGCCCTAAAATCTCGATCACTCGGCCCGTGGGCGCCGCGCCCCCTCGCGGATATCGCACCAACTCGACGTTCACCACCGCGCCGTCCAGCTCTTCCAGACGCGGAATGCGTCGCCCTTTCAGACTTCGCTCATCCGTGCCGCTGAAACCAAGCTTCTTGGCCAGCCCCTGAGTCAGTTCCATGCCTGGAGGAATCTCGATCCCGTGCTGCATGCGCGCGTCGTAGGGCAGGACGGTATTGCCGCGCGCGCCATAACGAAACAATCCCACCACGGTCGGATGCGCACGTCCGAGCACGCGAAGGATTTGCCCTTCGGCGCGTTGCCCGTCTCCGGTTCCACTTACGCGCTGAATTTTCACTACTACGCGATCGCCGTGCATTGCGTCTTCGACGGCATCGCGCGGTATGAACACGTCGCGATCCAACCACTCCACCGGCGGATCGGGCACAACGAATCCGTAGCCGTCGTGGTGCAGGACGAGTCGTCCCGTAATTTCGTTGCGGCTGGCAAGTGCGCGCTCTGGAGCTGCGGCTCGTTGCGAAGTCGCAGCGGAGCCTCCATCGGCTCCAGCGCCTCTCGAACTTCGTCCGGCGCCGTCCCCGCCCCGCTCTTCCTTGCGGCCAGCCAGCCGATACCGACCTCCCGGCAACTCCTCAATGGCTCGCCTCTTCTTCAGCGTATTCAGCATTTTGTGCAGGGCTTGGCGGTCTGCCCGGCGCGTGTGCAAACCTGCCGCAATATCGTCGGTCGACGCCGGATCTCGCCTAACTTGCAGAAATCTAAGGATGTTATCGGAGCTCAGATGTGAGGGACGCGGCATAGGAGGGTGACTCGGCGGCTACGTGCTCTTGTGCCATTCGATTCTACTCAACTTTTTTCATTGGAAACGAAACTTTTTTCGCTCCTCAGGGGTTTCATACGCAGGCCAACACACGACCGGTTAGCCGCCCTCCGTCAGGCTAGCCGGTTTTCCCGGAAACGGGAAAACTAAGGGAGGCGGGAAAACCTGGCCCGCCTCCCTTTTATTTTTCTCTGAACTTGATCTCCTCCGCGGTCTCGGTGCTCTTCTTACCGTGTTCTCTGTGTTGAATCTCTTCTGATTCAGCGTGCCACAGTACTTAGAAACGGATAATGGCTGGCCGCGCCCATAAAAAACAGCATCGGAAACGAAAGCCATAGCGAAGTCCGTGCTGTAAGGAATGTCCAGCGCATCATACGATCCGCTTCCGCGGGCAAGGGAGTCCCCTGCTCGGCCGCTGTCCGGGTCCACTGAATCAGTCGCTTTTGCGCGCGCCAAACCACGCCCCACGTATTTAGCAGCATCACAAAGCCGAGCCCGCCTCCCACGCTGATTGCCAGATGCCCGTTGGACACGCGCTCCCCGCCGTTCAGCGCCATCACGATCCAAGAGGCCGCAATTACAATGGCGCCAATCCCGATGGCTCGCACCCACACCGAATCGCGAAACCCCTTGGCTGGAAGCTGGAGGAAATAGATGCCCTCGTACGCCACCATCCACACCAGCACCCACCACCCGAACCATCGTAAAGCTAAGTGCGGATTGCCCGAATTGCGCGCATCGGTGATCAGCAAAGAGAAAAAGTAGCGCATGCCGACGATAACGGTGACCAGCGCCGACCACCGGAACCACGCCATCGCCCGCGTCATTAGCACCGGATAAACTTTTACGCGTACGCCCGGTTCCAGTGCCTTCATCGACGGCGTGCCGACCAAATTGAAGAAGTACAGCAAGCCAATCCAAATGATTCCGAAAATGAAGTGCAGCCACCGAAGCGCGATTAACTCATTGGCCGCCGGGTCGCTCAAAAAACTGAAGTGCGGCTTCCATTCAGGGAACGACGCCAGCAGCCACAAGCACATAGCGAACCTCCGTCACATATATCGACTACAAATAGTTGACGTGAATCTTCAAATCAAGCCGGCCGCCTGCATATTGAAACGCAGCCGCGCTGAATTTGGGCGGCCCCATGTGGCCTTTCGCGTCGTTCGATGCACCCACTCCCTCGCGGGGCATGCCGATGAAATTCGTGTCCAGCTTGCCGTTGGAATTTTCGTCATGCACAACGGACACTGCATAAGTCCCCGGCGCGACTCCGGTGAATTCGCAGACCGCCTGCCGATCCGCGATCTTTGCGGTCAGTCGCGCAACGGCTTTTTCGCTTTTCTTAGGAAACGCATCGGATTGCGCCGACGAATACAAGGCGCAGAGCATTTGCCCTTTGTGGTTTCGCAGGCCGCTGATACCAACGTGAATGAGATTTTCCGCTGGCGCCGGCGTCTGCCCAAATACAACGATCGCGCCAACTAGCGTTGTCGCGAAACCAATTGTTCTCAACACCGCGAATTCACGCATAGTCATCGGTTCCGGTGGTTCTCTTGCCCATTGTCAGAAGTGTGGACCGCTCTTCAACTGTCACACCCACTACTACGGCGCTGCATGGGGGTTTATTGCAAGCACTTGGACTAACGCTCTTGGGCGCAGACACAGTGTTGCCCCAACTGCGAATTCGTTGACAGCAAGGCGCTCCGAGCATATCGTTGCGCCTGAAATTTGTCAGGAACTTCGAGCCTCGGCGCTCTCGGAA
>Ga0210410_10006189_pt1 | contig 10415 bp, 9 predicted proteins | sample IncBWC4MmetaG_FD_161058 | JGI IMG/M metagenome (GOLD analysis project Ga0210410, IMG submission 161058) | Forest soil microbial communities from Barre Woods Harvard Forest LTER site, Petersham, Massachusetts, United States - Inc-BW-C-4-M | ecosystem: Environmental > Terrestrial > Soil >... | reverse complement strand
GCGAGCGGCGAGAGTGGAGCCTTTTGGATCGCGGACTTCGAGATGGAGTTCGCCGCGAAGGCGCTGGGCGCGCGCGGGGATTCCCGCGGCCAGGCTGAGGAGGCAGGCCAGCAGGGAGAAGCGTAGGACAAGGAATTGAGGCCGATTAGCGGTCATTGCTAAAAAGAGTATGCGGTACCTGGCGTTGCGATTGAGCGTGCGAGAGCGCGGGTAGTTCCAAGATAGCATGCGTGGGAGAAGAGGTTGAATGGGCGGTTGGGATGGGGCATAGGTGGCAACGCGGAGGTTGGCCACATGTGAGTTTGGTTGTTGGGCTTGAACCGTAAAAGCGGCAGCTTCGCTGCCACACTCAAAAGTCGGAGCGGACCGCTTAATTCCCGCGGCGGGCAGGTATGCCTAAGTAACTATTTTGTCTCGGCACTGGAAAAGGGAGGCGCAGTGCCGGATGATGGAAGACAATCGTTTTCTGGTCCGAGGTCGACGCCGGGGGCGGATGAGAGAGAAAGCCAGCGAACAAAGGGGCTCACGTTTTGGACGCGAAGAATGTTTATCTGACCGGTGCAGCCAGCGAGTTTGGTTCCCGTATTATTCCCTCTGAAGAAGTGGATCAGGCGTTTGGCATGCCCGCTGGAAAGTTACGGACTCGGGCTGGAATTGTGTCTGTGGCGTACGCGGCCGAGGACGAAACCGAAGGCTCGCTTGCGGCCGGGGCCTGCCGGAAAGTTTTAGAGCAGTGCGGGGAAGACGCTCAGAACCTGGATGGCGTGATTGCGGCGAGCGAAACGGATCATACTTATCCTTCGCTTTCGGCGCAGCTGCATGCGCGATTGAAGCTGCGCGAAAGGTCGACGGCGCTGGATGTTGGCAGCGGGTGCCTGGCGCTGTTGCAGGTGCTCTGCGTGGCGCAGGCGATGCTGATGTCGGGCCAGGCGCAGAAGATTCTGGTGGCGACCGCCGATGTGCATAGCCGGACACTGGGGCCCGGGCGCACGGCGGGCGAATTTGGCGGGTTGTTTGGAGATGGCGCGAGCGCATTTCTGCTGTCGAACAAACCGCCGGAGAAAGGGCGGTTTGCGTACCGGTTTGGAGAATTCTTTTTTGGATGCGCCGCGCAATATGCGGACGCGATTGCCGTGAGCGACCTGGGCGGCGCGGGGCTGGAGATTCGATTTGATGGCGAAGCGCTTTCGCGCGCGGCGGTATATCGCATGGAGCAGGTGCTGAGCGAAGTAGAGAAGCGCAGCGGAATTTCGCGGGAGAAGGTGGGAGCGTTTGCGACGCACCAGCCGAACCCGCGGCTGGTCGCGCTGCTGGCGAAGCAGTTGGGCGTGGCGGGCAGCGCGTTTCCTCCGATTGCGGCGACGAAGGGGAACCTGGGTTCTTCGATGTGCGGCGCGACGCTGCATTCGGCGTTTGAGAATGCCGCGGGGCAGTCGGTGGGTGAACGGACGGCGGTGTTCTTGGCTTCGCTGGCGCCGGGGTTGCTTTTTGGTGGCGGATGGATGGTGCCGGTCGGGAGTTGAGGGTTGGTGGAGAAGTGGAGTTGGGTGGTTAGGTTGACATCGTAAAAGCGGGACCTTTGCTCCCGCACTCAAAAAAACTTTGCTGCTCACAGTGGTCGAGATGGAGTTGAAGTGTTGCCATGGCCCCTCGTCCCGGTGAAGCACACGGGACGCAAAAGGCGCGCTCCATGGCCGACGCGCCACACTTCGGCGCGGAAGAAAAGATCGGCCATTCCGGTCGGGATGACAAATCAAGCCCCCCCAAGAGCACAGCCCTTCGGCTACGGTCAGGGCAGGCAGGAGTGGCTGTGCCACATCAGGCAGTGCCTACTGCGACGAGCGGGTGGCGGTGGTGAATTCTAGGTTGGGTTGGGGGACTACGCAGGATTGGAGCGGGGGCCAGCCGGGGTCGGTGGTGGAATTGCGGCAGAGGCTGACGAGAGCGTTGGAGACCTCGGAAGGGCCGACGGCGCCGTTGAGCGGCTCGGCATAAATTTTGTAAGTGTGATTCACGGCGAGAGCGCCGATTTCGTAAGTGCCATCAAACTGAGCCGGGCCTGGGGCCTGGCAACTCCATCCACCTAGAGTTCCGGCGATGACGGAGCCGCTTGCGGCGTCCACGGCGACGACGTGTGCGCCAAAGACTCCGGTGACACCTGGCGGAGACGCTGGAAGGGAGAGAGGATTCGCGGGAACGATGTGTCCCCGGATGGAGCCGATGAATTGCGTGTCGGCGGGATCGTGATAGAGGACGCGGAGGCCGGTGCGATCGTCGTCGGCGAGTGGCGCATCGGGTTGCTGGGTGGTGGGGCGTATTCCGGTGAAGGTGCCGGGCGCGGGGGCGAAAGGAAACATCATGGCGCTCCAGACGGCGGAGTGGCTGAAGCCGAGAGCGTGGCCGAGTTCGTGGGTGAGGAGGGATTCGAGGTCGTAGGATTTTGGATTGGCGCTGAGAGCGGCGGGAGTGGAAAAGCTGACGAGAGAATTGCTGGGGTTGAAGTAAATGTCGGCGTCGAGGATTTGGCCGACTTGCGTGGATGGGGCGCCGCTGCCGAGCTGGATGCCGATCTGATCGGCGGTGATGACGCGCGTGAAGGCGAGCACTCCGGGAGTGAATGCCATGTCCGGCTGATCGAAGCAGATAGAGTTGATGCCGTCCGAACCGCAGAGATTCGCGGCGGAGTTGCGGACGAGCGGAGCGATGGAGGCGGCGGTGAGAGTGGTGCCGCTTACGCTACTCCAGACGCCGAGGGATTGCTGGATGACTTGCTCGATTTCGTTGAGGCTGCCGGTGGCGGTTTGATCTTGAGTGAGGATGGTTTTGGGAGTCGTGCCGAGCGCGGTGCTCCAACGAAAAGCGATAGCCGCGGCGCTGGTCAGTTGGTGCGAGGGAACGGGGCAGGCGGAGCCTCCGGAAACGCCGGCGGGTTGGCGCACATCGGGGACGATTTCGTTGAAGGAGTATCCCTGGGCGGTGATGACGGACCAGAGGACGAGGAAGAGCGTCATTGTGGCGGAGGCGGATTGGCGAAGCGAGTTTTGCATGGGATTATCCTTTTTGCGGAGTTCATTCCGTTTCACGTGAGATCTCGCGGTGCAGACGCTGCTCGAATGCATCGACGGAAAGATTTCTTACGCCGGCTTTCGTGAACGAGTTGGAGGAGGGATCGAAGACCGGGGTTTCCGCGGAATCCTGGGTGACGGCTTCGCCGCCGGAGCGGAGATCGCGATGGATGCGGAAGGTGCCTTGCGCCCAGCCGACAATCAGGAACTGGCCGCCGGGGTGCGCGCTGAGGAACAGATAGACCTCTTCGCCGGGACGGAATTCGGGCGTGCCATCGACGTGCGAGTGCAGGTGCTGGAATTTTCCCCCGGCCTGGCGGACGACGATTTCTTCAGGAAGATAGCCTTTGTTGTGTGAGAGCACGCGGAAACTGGTGTCCGTCCAGATCTCACCATTTTCAAGACGTGTATCGGCGTGGATGCAGCGAACACGGGCGATGGAATAAGAATAGTGGACCAGATCCTGGAAGCGGAGGCGCACCAGCGTGGTGGCTTGCGCGACGATGGCGATCAGGGCGAGGCCGATCAGGAAAAGAACCCAGAGGAATCGGCGGCGATCTTTGTAGCTCATGGTTGTTCACTCCTGTTCATTGAATCTCCAGCACTCCGGAAGCAGCGGTTTTGTCTAGATTGGCGTTCTGGATGAAAAGCGTTCGCCCGCCGGGCAGCGCGGTTGACGGAATCTGGAGGGCGAGGTGGATGATGCCGAGACCGGCGGGTTGTTTGGAAATGACGGCGACATCGCCGGGGCCGGAGATGGTGTAGGCCATGCTGGTGTCGAAGCCGGACTGGGAGAAGAGGCAGATGTCGGCGGCGATGGTGCCGGAAGCGGGGCGCACGAGAGGAATGGGATTTCCCGCGAGATTGCAGGCGTTGGTGGAAGTGTTGAACACGCCGATGGCGGCGACGTTGAGATCGAAAGAGGTGGAGGAGTTGTCAACGCCAGCGGTGGTGGGTTCGACGACGGTGATGTTTTTTCCGGAGATGCCGGGAGTGGAGCTGGAGAGAGAGATGACATCGTCGGTGGTGCCGGGAGCGGCCACGACGAGCGCGATGATGTTCGTGAGAGTGCCGCTGGGATTTTGAAGCTGGATGGAGACGTTGCCGGGTTGCATGACGTCAGTGCTGTTGATGGGGGCGGAGCAGGAGTTTGCGGAGGTGCAGGTGGTGATGCGCGCGGTGCCGGCGATGAAGAGCGTGGAGCCGGGGCCGGGATTGGAGGGGACGAAGCCGCTGCCGTCGACGGTGAGCGTGAAGCCGTTTGCGCCGCCCGCGTAGACGCTGGCGGGATGCAGCGAAAGAATGTTGGAGCCGGAGGAGAGGGTGACGCTGGCAGTGCCGGATTGCGTGGAATCGTCCTGGCTGAGGGCGACTATCTGGATGGCGTTTGGAGTTGGCTGCGCGGCGGGTGCGGTGAACGTGCCGCTGGGAGTGATGGAGCCGCAGGCTCCGTTGACGGAGCAGACGGAGCCCCGGATCTGCCAGACGACGGCTTGGTCGCCGGTGCCGAGGACGGAGGCGGTGAAGCCTTGCGCGCCGAGCGGCGGCAGCGTGACGCTCGCGGGGAAAACGCTGACGAGGATGTGATTGACGACGGTGATTTGCGCGGAGGAGAAAATCGCGGGATTTCCGGCGATGGCTACCTGGACAGAGACGGGATTCGGGGAGGGAATCGCGCCAGGGGCGATGTAATCCACTTGCGTAGCCGTGCCGCTGGTAACGCTTTGGCATGGGGAGGAAGCGACGACGCAAAGTTGCCCGACGGTCGGGTTGCCGCCGGAGATTCCGTTAACGCTCCACGCGAGAGAGGAACCGGTGGAGCCGTTTTCGGTGACGGTTAGCGTGACGCGATGATTGGCGGCGAGCGTGGCGGTGGAAGGCGACAGGCTAAGGCTGGGGCCGCCTTGAATCGTGATCGTGACTTGGGTTTGTTTGGCTGGGTCGGCTTGCGGGGTGACGCTGATGACGATGGTGTTGGGCTGCGGAGGAGCGGCCGGCGCGGTGTAGTTGGCGGTATCCGCGATGGCTCCGCCTCCGGCGGATTGCGTGGTGATGATGGAGAGAATGCCGCAGGCGCTGCCACTGCAGCCGCTGCCGGATGACGACCAGGAAAGAATGCCGCTGGGACTGGAGCCGGGAACGGGCGTGAGCATGGCGACGATGGCCGAGGTGACGCCGGGTTGAAGGCTGGAGGGTGCTGCAAGTTGCAACGTGAAATGGCTGGTGATGGTGAGAGTGGTGGAATTTTGCTTCGAGGGGTCGGCGACACTGGTGGCGGTGAGAGTGACGCTGGGCGCGTTGGGGAGAATGGCGGGCGCAGTGTAATTTCCGTTGGCGTCGACGGAGCCGCAGTTGTTCGGGCAGGCGGTGCCAGAGAGGCTCCAGCGGATAGCGAGATCGGGTTTGCCGCTGCTGGCGATGGTGGCGTGGAAAGATTGCAGGGCGCCGAGTTCGACGGAAGAGGAAACGGGAGAGAGTGAGATGGCGATGTCGCTGGAGACGGTGAGGCCGGCGGTGGAGGATTTGGGGGAATCGGCGTGACTGGTGGCGGTGACTTGTACTTTTCCGCCAGGAGGAAGATCTGCGGGGGCGGTGAAGAGTCCGTCGGGAGAGATGGTGCCGACTTGGGGAGAGCCGCCGGAGATTCCGTTGAGGCTCCAAAAGACGGAAGAGTCGGAGGTGTTGGTGACGGTGGCGGAGAAGGCGAGTGTGTTGCCGAGCAGCACGGTGCCGGAATTTGGAGCGATGGTGACGGTAATCTGCGGCGGGGGCGGCGGTGGAGGTGTGGAACCGCCGCCAGGGCCGCTGGCACAGGCAGTGAGGGAGAGACCGAGGGCGAATGAAAATATTGTCCGGCTGAGGCGGCCAGCAAGAATTCGGCTCCGAGTGGAGGGGCCTTGATTTGAGCGCGATTGGGAGAGAGGCCGCATGGAGGTTGCGATTGCAGACGAAGGGCCAGCGAAAGAACGGGGCGGCGTGGAAGCCGCGACTGCGAGTTCGGCGAACCTCTGTGTCTTCTAAGGTGTGTGAAACGAGGAGCTTGAGGCTTGCGACTCGAAACACGCGGGCAGAAAAATGGACGCGCGAGCGTGCGCCGGAAAATTGCAGGACGTTCCGAATTGAACGGGGTTGCTAGGGTGCATTCCCAGACTGGGAATTGGCCCGGGACCTCAATTGACTTTCGATAGGGCGACTCCAATAATCGCGCCATGGCGAAGCCTGAGGCGGTGCGACGGATCAAGAGTTATTCCGCGACGAATGGTTATGTGTATCAGTATTACTTTTACGAGTTGAATCGCGTGCTGGTGGATGGCCGGGCGGCTGGGGAATTTGTGTATGCGATTTCGGCGGATCGGGGGACTAGTTTTGGGCTGCGGATTTTTGTGATGCAGGCGGCGCTGCATGCGTGGGCCGCGGCGAATGGACGTTCGCTGACCGGCAGCGAAGAGTATGCGGTGGCGAAGATGCGGTTGTTTCAGGCGTTTGACGAAGGCGTGGTTCCGCTGACGGCGGAAGCGGCGCGCGAGGTGCGGCTGGTGGTGGATGAGTCGAATTTGGAGTCGATGCTGCGGTTGTTGAATATTTAGAGGCTTTCTTCGCTGGCCGTTTTTCACCCCAAGAGAAGAATTAACACAGAGGTTACAGAGTTCGGAGCGCAGAGGGCGCGGAGAAGAGCACAGGCAGGAGTGCCTGTGCCACTGTGGGTTGCGATTGAACCGAAATGTGGGTTGGGGCGTCTAGTTGTGTGTAACGGAGAGCGTCTGCGATAGAGTTGATTGATCAGATTGATGAGAGAGGCGGATATCTCAGGGGCTCGATTGGGTGGCTGAGTGGAGGGTTGAGTGGTTGGGGTTGGTCCGTAAAAGCGGCAGCTTTGCTGCCGCACTCAAAAAAGGGCGAAGCGGGGCCACCTGAAGTTGGCCACTACCGGATTGGGTCAGGCTTGAGGATGGTTGCGAGCGCGGTGGCCAAGTCGGGATGCGCGAATTTGTAGTTGAGTGTTTGGAGTTGGGTGGGGAGGACACGCTGGCTGGAGAGGAGCAGGGCGTCGGCCATTTCGCCGAGGAGAAGGCGGAGGGCGAAAGCGGGCGCTGCGAAGAGCGCGGGGCGGTGCAGGGTGGCGGCCAGGATTTTGGTGAAGTCGGCGTTGGTGACGGGTTGGGGAGAGACTACGTTTAGCGGGCCGGTGATGTTGGCGTTTTCCAGGGCGAGGCGGAGGATGGCGACTGAGTCGTCGAGGGTGATCCAGCTCATCCATTGTTTGCCGGAGCCGATTTTTCCACCGACTCCGAATTGAAAGGGGCGCATCATCTGCGGGAGGGCGCCGCCGTGTTTGGAGAGGATTACGCCGAAGCGGGCGCGGACGACGCGGATGCCTAGCGCTTCGGCTTTGAGGGCTTCGGATTCCCACTCTTTGGCAATTTCACTTAGAAAATCGGTGCCGGGTTGGCTGGTTTCGGTGAGGGTTTCGTCGCCGCGGTTGCCATAGATGCCGGTGGCGGAGGCGGAGATGAGGACGCGCGGGCGGGCGGACATTTTTGCGAGCGCCTGGACGAGCGCGCGAGTCGTATCTGTGCGGCTGGAGCGGAGGAGTTGTTTGCGCCGAGGCGTCCAGCGCCCATCGGCTATGGAAGCACCGGCAAGGTTCACCACGGCGTCGGCACCTACGGCGGCTCCGCCAAGTTCGCCGGTGGCGGGATTCCAGTTGACATCGAAGCCTTGCGAGCCGCCGATAGCTTGGGCGGATGTGCCCGGGCGGACGAGGCGGCAGACGGTGTGGCCGACGCGTTGGAGGTTTTGCGTTAGGACGGTGCCGACGAGTCCGGTGGAGCCGGTGATCAGGATTTTCATGGGATCCCTTTTGGTGGATTGATTATCGCGCAAAAATTGAGTGAGCGTGGTGGGTGGTGCGAGACGGGTTCCGTGAGAGGAAGACCCCAGGTGCAAAGACGGCACCTGGGGCATCCGGGCCCGGCCTCCTAAAGTGCAAGATTGGGTTACAATTTTGTGATGGCTCAGGTAGCTTCGAGTTTGCGGGTGAAGGTGCTGTTCTTTGGGCGGCTGCGGGAATTGACCGGGCTGGCTGAAGAAGCTGGAGAATTGCCCGAAGGGGCGACGCTGGCGCAGGTGTTTGAGCGGTACGCGGAACGGTATCCGAAATTGGCGGGATTTCGGAACTCGATGGTGGTGTCGCGGAATCAGGAGTTTGCGGCTTGGGATACGCGCATTTCCGCGGGCGACGAGATTGCGTTTTTGCCTCCGGTGAGTGGGGGCTGAATTTAGAAAATGGAAATTAGAAATTAGAAAATTGAAAAGAGCTGGCACAGGTTCCTCAAGCCATTCAAGCGGCGAACGGATTTCGGAATGGCAGGTTTCCAGATTGTGACAACGATAGAAGAAGATAAGTTTGAGTTGGTGCGCGAGGCGATTGACGCTGAGGCGCTGGGGGGGCATGTACGCGCGGGGCAGGATGGGGCGATCGTTACGTTTGATGGATTTGTGCGCAATGAATCGCATGGGCGCGAGACGAGCTACCTGGAATACGAGGCTTACGAATCGATGGCGCTCGGGAAGATGAAGGAGATTGCGGCGCAGATTCATGAGAAGTTTGCGATTCATCGGGTGGTGATCGTGCACCGCCTGGGGCGGCTGGAAATTGGGGAAACGAGCGTGTTCATTGCGGTGAGCGCGCCACACCGGGGGGCGGCGTTCGACGCCTGCCGGTTTGCGATTGATACGCTGAAGCGGACGGTGCCCATCTGGAAAAAAGAGTATTTTGCGGATGGGGCGGTTTGGGCGGATGGCGAACTGCCTCCGACACCCCCAAGTGCAAAAAGTGCATCCTAGCTATTTGATGATTCCCGGGGTCTCAAGAATTTCCCACTGGTGCCTTGCCCTGATGCTCCCATTTGCGGGGGCGTTTCCTGCCGACGCGCAGGAGAAGCCGGACCGGCCGCCGTGGGCGCAGCCTTCCCCCACTCAACCACAGCCTCCTCCACCGAGCGGTCAGCCGCAGCCACCGGCCACTCCTGGGCCGATGGTCCCAGCCCCGGTGCAGCTGCCGGAGAGACAGAAAGAGCCGCAAACACCGAAAGGGACGATCAAGGTCAACGTCAATCTAGTGAACGTACTGGTTAGCGTCCTGGATGAGAACAAGCGCCCGGCGCCAAATCTGCCGCAGGAAGCGTTTCAGGTGTCGGAAGAAGGCGTTCCGCAGAAGATTGAATTTTTTGAGCCGGAGACGAAGTTGCCGCTGGACCTGGCGCTGATGATTGACGCAAGCATGAGCGCGCATATTGATATTCAGTATGAGCGCGAGGCGGCTTCACGTTTTATCCGGCAGGTGCTGCGGCCGGATGATCGCATGGCGGTGTTTTCGTTTGACGAAACGGTGACGCAGCGGACCACCTTCACGGAAAGAGTGCAGACGCTGACGGATGCGGTGGCGCGGATTCCCGATGGCGCGGGAACTTCGATTTACGATGCGCTGCTGCTGGGCTCGCAGACGCTGGAGAGGCGGGGCGCCGAGCGGCGGCGCGTGATTATCCTGGTGACGGATGGTGGAGAGACCACGAGCCATGCGGATTTTGAGACGGCGCGGCGGGCGGCGCTGCGCGGCGAAGTGCTGCTATACACGATTCTGATCCGCGTGATGAAGAGCGAGAATGGGCGAAATACAGCGGGAGAGCATGCGCTGCAGACCATTACGGAAACGACCGGCGGCGCGATGTTTTTCCCAGATTCGCCGCAGGAGTTGCCGGTTATTTTTGACCGGATTGACGCCGAACTAAGGACGCAATACCGGTTGGCGTATTACCCGAATCCGCGGGGGGCGGCGAATACGTATCGTAAGATTGAGGTGAAGATGCTGCCGGGGTATACGGCGCGGCATCGGACGGCGTATTTGGTGGGCGCTCAGTAGCGAGGTTGTTTTGTGGTTGGGGGATAACAGATAACAGCGATCAGATAGCAGGATGTGGGAACGTGTTATCAGTAATCGGTAATCAGTAATATGAAAGAGAAGAAGACTCACCGCAGAGACGCAGAGTTCGCAGAGAAGAACTTATTCCGCGGCGAATTTTGTAATTGGTCAGAGCGGGTCTTGAATCCATCGTGAGAGACGGAATGGCGATTGATTATTTAGAGGCGGCGGTTGAGATTGCACGGGAGGCGGGGGCGGTGCTGCGGGAAGAGGCGCAGCGGCCGGTGGATATTTCGTACAAGGGCGATTATGACCTGGTGACGCAGGCGGACAAGCGGTCGGAGGCGGTGATTGTCAGCCGCCTGCAGAAGTATTTTCCGGGGCACGCCGTGGCGGCGGAAGAGGGAAGCGGGAAGGAGACTGGGTCG
>Ga0210410_10006188_pt1 | contig 10416 bp, 15 predicted proteins | sample IncBWC4MmetaG_FD_161058 | JGI IMG/M metagenome (GOLD analysis project Ga0210410, IMG submission 161058) | Forest soil microbial communities from Barre Woods Harvard Forest LTER site, Petersham, Massachusetts, United States - Inc-BW-C-4-M | ecosystem: Environmental > Terrestrial > Soil >... | reverse complement strand
GAACGAACTGCAACCTGCACACGCGCCCGCGCCTGGGCTCGATTGATATTTCGAGGCTGCCGCCAGCACCGCAAGCACGCGGCGGATTGTCGCCCGGCGCGCTTCGCAGTGTACGCGCCAAGCCCGATCGGAGGTTGGCGCGAAGTGCGACCACGGATACGGAATTCCCGCCGCGGCTAGCATCAGCAAAATGATTCTTTGCCAACCGCGGAGTTGTAGGTCGCCCCAGGGATCGGACAGTTACTTCCGGTGGCGCCGTGAAAGCGTTCTTAGTCTCGGATAGAACGCGCTACTTGCAAAGGCACTCATAGGGTAGATAGATCGAACCGATGGCCGGCCTGCATTCAACACATCAGCATTCGGGTGGTAAAATGCGTAGGCGCCGGGCTCCTGCACTGCCGCCTGTGCAAACGCGGGAAATTCGCCGCTGACCATCAGTAGGGCAACCGCTCCGGTTATTTTAAGCATGGTCATCTCATTCTCCTTGTCTAACGCTTTTCAGAATATCGCGCGCGCTCGAGACGTCTTGATCGGTCATGCTGTTTGTTTGCTGAAATTGCGTCGTTTCATTTGACTCTCAAAGGCGCACGATTCCTCACAATGCAGCAGACAAAGGCCACAAAACTCCCGCGCGGCTAGCGCGCTTCAAACGAGCGTCATGTCTGATTGCGCAAGGTCCTGTCGATCGCTCACCAGAATCACCAGAAAGGATTGCGAGCAGAGGGCAATCGACGCAAACCTTCGTTTAGTGCCTGCAGCCATCTCGGCTATCGCCGCGCACCTAAGTACGAATTGAGTCATTCAACTCATCATCCTAGTCTTCGCTGCCAGTTCTACTTGGTCGATTGCGTGGCGCGCAACGTCAACGATTTGGCCGGCAGATCGAGCGCAGGTGTGTGATTGAAGCACGACACAGACAAGGAATAACAACGAGGACTCACGCTAAGACCAGAGGAGACAGAAATGTTCAACAGCTCTCAAACTGCACAGCATGGCGCGCCAAGGCGCTGCGCGGTCTGTGACGGACCGTTTGGTCTCATCCGGTACTATTCCTGGCGAACTCCCTTGTGTTCCAAGAAATGCGTCGCACACCTCAAGGCCCGCCGCGAAGAGCGCCGCAAGTGGTTGCGCCGATTTCAGACCGCCTAGGAGCGGATGCACTCACAAAAGGAATTGCAAGTTCATACACCCTCGATCGGCCGGCCACACATCGATCGAGAATCATCCTGTCGCCATTACCCAGGGCGAATTCTTCCAGATCGCTCGCAGCGGTCTAGCTGCTACGATCTTGTGAATGAGAAGAGAAGCTTGCCTTGGGCTCTGGCACGATGTCGGGTACAACTCATGACCGTTGACCGATCGTTAATTGCTATTATCGATACTGACGATTCTTTGCGAGCGGAATTGCGGATCTTACTCGGAGCTGCGGCCCTTTCGGTCGAGCTTTTTAGTTCGGCCGAAGAATTCTTGAAAAGGAACAAGTCTCAATCACCCCATTGCATTGTGTTAGACGTACGGCTGCCCGGAATGAGTGGTCTCGATCTTCAATCCCGACAAGCAAAGGTTGGACGCAAGACACCCTTGGTGTTTCTTACCGCTCATGATGAGGTAAGAACGTCCGTTCGAGCGATGAGAGCTGGGGCCATCGACTATCTTATCAAGCCCTTTCAAGATAAAGAGCTACTCGATGCGGTGAACCGCGCCATCAAGTGTGATCGCGCGCAGCGTATGCAAAAACAGATCTTTGACGAGCTGCGCACTAGGCTCGCATCGCTGTCGCCTCGCGAAAGAGAGACAATGGTATTGCTCTCAGCAGGCCAGGGGCCCAAGCAGATTGCAGGCAACTTGGGAGTCTGCACACACACGGCTCGCGTTCACAGTAGCCGGATTATGTACAAGATGGGGGCACGATCTATCGCCGATCTGGTGCGGATGGCGGACAAGCTGGGAAATGTGCCGAGCAAAGAAGCAATTCGCTCCGACGACATCCCTGCGAGCAACTGCTGCGGAGCTGCCCGCCGGGATTCGAACGCCCGCAAGTCTTACGGCTCTTCAGCGGAGGGCCGCCGCGGTCAATCTATGACGCTCGCCCCTTCACTATCCTGAGGCCACGACATTCCCGCTGGCGCGGGCCGGTTGCGAGCAGAGACATTGGGTCGCATGCACCGCGCCAGTGCACGCGAATAATGAGGGGTCTTGATCATCTGCACGGCGCCTCATGGGCAGTGGCGAGTCCACGACGCCACACGGCAGCTCGCCGCCAACGAACGAAGCGGTTGAAGCAAGAGGTGTAGGGACCGAAGGCATCCGACAGATCGCGCCAGGGTGCTCCAGGTCGCAGGCCTCGTTGAGAACACGACGGTCGTTCACCCGAGGAACTCCAAGCGCTTTGTTGGGCAGCTTCCGCTTGATCGCGGCCCATTCATAACGCGACCAAGGCGCATGGCACGGGTTTGGGCCTGGAGCCGCCCTATCGTCAAGGCCCATGGGGATAGCTCTGGGCCACGCGAGCCACACGGAGACTTGCTTCGATTTACGATTCCTGCCGAGCAAGACGCGACGTCGTAATCGTCCGGGAGCGTGCGCGCGACACTGCATTTGACTCCCGGCTAATCCTTATGGCACGCGGATCCAAGGACCGAGCAACGAAGTTATCCTCTGCAGCGTGTTTCTGGTCCAAATTAACCACGAGCCGGCCTTGGGCAATCGCGCGAGACGTGGCGCTTGTTGTCGCTCTATTTGAACTCCCTGCGATATTCGCTTGGCGTCCAGCCTGTATTCTTGCGAAAGGCCACGCTGAACGAGCTCGTTTGAGAGTACCCAACCGTAAACCCGACGTCCGTGATCGAGATTGATGGATCTACCAAAAGCAGTTTGGCTTGTTCAATGCGCCTTTGTACTTGGTACTGATGCGGCGGAATCCCGAAAGATCTTTTGAAGGTCCGACAAAAATGGTGTTGACTCAAACGGGCGAGTTGCGCCAGCGTGGCGAGACAAATTTGCTCGCCTAAATGTTCCTCAATATAGCCCACGACAGCGCGCTTTTGCCAACAAGCAAGGCCTCCACGATTCACGGCTGCATCATGCTCGTTGTTATCCTCACAGCGAGACAACTCAATTGCGAGCACGCTAGAAAGGGCGGACAGGTAGACTGTTCTCCTTGCTTGCCCATTTTCGATCGCACTCTTCAACTTGGCTGCGGTTTCCCAAACGACGACGTCCTCGAAATGTACTCTCGCGGCATGGTCGGTTTCTCCGCCATTCCGGAGAACGGCTGGATCCAAATATAGAAACGTCAAGCGGGTGGATGCAGCGGTCTCGAACCGCTCTCGATAGCCGCAGCCGGCCGGGACGAAAGTGAGCTTCTTTGCTAGATTTCGAATCTTAGACGGTGCAAATCCATCAACTAAAGTTTCGCCGTCTCGGCGGGCTCCCTCATTGTACATTGCCAGGAGATGAACGGGACCTTGAAATTCCAGCTCTATCTTCCTCCCAAGCGGCGCATGGATACTTTCCGCAAACCAACCGGGACAACCGGTACCGAGACGCTTCACGAACTCAATAGGAGCAATTTGGACAGTAGGGTGAAGAAGCCTATTGTCACTCGAATGGGAGGATTTGATATCGATAGGCGGTCTTGTTTCCTCCAAATCCCGAAGGTCAATTGCAGTGTGACTTGTGCCGCCATCTGGCGAGCCTATCCTTGCGGGCCGTTCGCTCGACGCGCTCGTCATCATCCATGTCACCTGCTGATTCCTTATCCGATGTACCACCTGTCCAAAATCATAGTCGCGGTAGCTCGGATAGCGCTATTCCGACGTAGGTTGCCCCTGGTTCCCGATTGGTCGTAGTCACGCAAACCAACGGTCTATCTTGGGTCTTTCGAATGGTAACTTCCGTCGAGGGTCCGTTACATCATCAGCTGTTAGTTAACCCGCCTCCCACGATCGCCCGGTTTCGCTCTCTTATCAATTTGCCACCGTGCGACGATTTTCGGAGGAAGAGCGGCGCCACTATTTTAGACTTATTTCAGCGCGCAAAGCCGCTAGACCGGCCAGCAGCCCGGGATCGCAGCAACGTGGAGGCCAAGACTAGCCTCGGGACCGTGTCACAAAGCTTCGCGAAGCGCGCTAATCTGGCAAGATACCTTCAACCGCAACAATCTAGAAATAGTAGAGGGTGTCAAGTTCGCTCACTATACGCAGACCTCCAATACCGGCCCCCTTAAACTGAGGTTTGGAAAATGTCTGCGAAATCAGCAACGCTGCAAGCCGCGCCCGCGACGGTCTGTTTTGTCCTCGTCATGCAGTCAGCAGAAGCTGCACCTCGTCGCGTTGCGGTCCTCTTCGCCTTAGCTGACGGTCTGTCGCTGCTTGAGCCTAGGCCAACGAGCCAACCAAATGTCTGACGCCTACTTCTGTGTATTCTGGGCCGAAAAGAATGCCGAGCGAAAGGCCCAAGGCCTACCGGAGCTGAAGTTCCGCGAACCCCGAAAGCAATTCGGCTTCCACGCTCCGCCTCCGGGCGCCGTCACGCTCTGTTCGGGCGGCGAAGATACCCGCCCTTTCCCGGCAAAACGCCGGACGGCAGAGTCACGTGGTACGCCCAGTATCGGCAAGTCAGCCCGAAGGGCGCTCTCTGGCGCATGATCAACGATGCCAGCAAACAACCCATTTGCTACATCGGCGCGAGCGAGGCGCTCGAAGCGGCGCAGTTTGCCCGCGACGGTGGTGGAGTCGCGTGTCGATAGCCCGGACAACTTGTCAAAAGATTGAATTCGCTGGATCAATGGAATGAGTGGCGGGGTAAGCCAACCTAAAGGGGCGCCGCGGCCAACCCGCCCTTCTCTAGAATGAACCCGGCGATGTCATCGACGCCCAGTCCGCTTTTCAGATTGGAAAAAATGAATGGTCGCGTGGTTCGCATGCGTCGGGCGTCCGATTCCATAACCTGAAGATTGGCACCCACCAGGGGAGCCAGATCGATCTTGTTGATCACAAGCAGGTCGGAGCGCGTAATGCCAGGGCCGCCTTTGCGTGGGATCTTTTCGCCCGCAGCGACGTCGATCACGTAGATAGTCAAGTCCGCAAGCTCCGGACTGAAGGTTGCCGCGAGATTGTCGCCACCCGACTCCACGAAACACAGCTCTGCCCGTGGAAATCTCAAATTCATATCCTCGATCGCGGCGAGGTTCATGGAGGCGTCCTCACGTATTGCTGTATGTGGGCAGCCGCCTGTCTCGACGCCCATGATACGCTCTGCCGGCAGCGCTTGCGCGCGGGTTAGGATGAGCTGATCTTCCTTGGTGTAGATGTCGTTGGTAATCACATAAATGTCGTAGAACTCTCGGAGATTCTTGCATAACGCCTCTATGAGCGCTGTCTTGCCCGAGCCGACTGGTCCTCCGATCCCGACGCGAAGCGGACCGTGATGTGCCGGCGCGGACCTGTTGCGGAGAAGGGGCGTTTCGCTTTCAACCGTCTTCATGACCGGAATAACCTCGTATATTGGGTTTCATGCGCGATGGAGGCGAATTCGACCGTGAATCCCGCGGAACCTAGGTCGTCGAGCGTGGCGCAGGTTCCTTGCGCGCTTACGGACAAAACCGCGTGCTCAAGCTCCGCGATGGCGAGTTGACCGTCGGTTTGCCCGAGGGGGATCAGCCTCACGCCGGCAATTACCAAATTGGCGACATAGCTGTGCAGAAATGCCGGTAGCGCCACGCACGCGGGAATCCGCTCCCTTGCTGAGCGAGCGCCAAGGACAACGGCCAGTACCGGCTGAAACTGTATCCCCAAGAAGAAGTCCAGTATACGATCGGGCCACACTTGGCGAAGTGTGTTGAGGCAAGCGGTCGCCTGCTGGGACGATTCAAGCGCGAACTCTGATGTCCCGCGGGAGGCCGCCGCCACCTCCGCGACCCGCATCAGTTCAACCCTGTCGTCGTTGACCGCGCAGCGATATGCTTCGCTGAAAAACACTGCTTCATTCCGCCCGGATCCGTAGCAAAGATCGGCCTCGAGCCAATCGACCAGGCTCGGGCGGTCATGGATGTAACCAGCTTCGGCGGCCCATTCGAGCCCGTGCGAGTAACTGTAGGCGCCGTTCGGGAAGGTCGGCGAAAGCCAGCTTTGCAGTCGCAGGAACGATAGAGGCGAGTACGGGAACTCCTCGTTGGTCATGATATCTACCCATACGGCTTGTGAGTACGTATTGGCATATCAATACATAAAGTAGCGTTGAGCCATTGGCAGCACCTTCGCGGGCTCGCACGTGAGCAGCCGGCCATCTGCCCGCACCTCATAGGTTTCCGGATCGACCTCCATGCAAGGGACTGCGTCGTTGAGAATCATCGAATGCTTACCGATCTTGCGCGTGTTCGAGACAGGAAGCAGTTGCTTCGCAAGCCCAAGCTGCCTTGTCTTTTCCAGCGAAGCCTGGCTGACAAAGGTCACCGAACTTTTGCCCAGGGAGCGGCCGAACGCGCCGAACATCAGCCGATAGTATTGAGGCTGGGGAGTGGGAATAGAAGCGTTGGGATCGCCGATGATAGCCGCAGCGATCGTGCCGGATTTGAGAACCATGTCGGGCTTTACGCCAAAAAAGGCCGGATCCCAGATCACGATGTCTGCAAGCTTCCCGACTTCAATCGAGCCGACGTAGGTGGAAATACCCTGGGCTATCGCGGGATTGATCGTGTATTTCGCAATGTAGCGCCGCGCTCTGAAGTTATCGTTACCACTATTCTCTTCAGCCAATCTCCCGAACTGCTTTTTCATCTTATCGGCTGTCTGCCACGTACGAGTAATCACCTCACCGACGCGCCCCATCGCCTGGCTGTCTGACGAGAAGATTGAGAGTGCTCCCAGATCGTGCAGAATGTCTTCCGCGGCAATGGTCTCCTTGCGTATGCGGCTCTCAGCGAAGGCGACGTCCTCCGGAATACGACGATCGAGATGATGCGTAACCATGAGCATGTCGAGCGCTTCGTCGAGCGAGTTCACGGTGTAGGGCCGTGTTGGATTTGTCGAAGCCGGGATAACGCTCCCTTCGCCACACACTTTTATGATGTCCGGCGCATGTCCGCCACCGGCGCCCTCAGTATGAAAAGTATGGATCGTTCTGCCCTTGAATGCGGCGATGGTTTTTTCCACGTAACCACCCTCGTTAAGAGAGTCGGTATGGATCAGGACTTGTACATCCATGTCGTCTGCGACAGAAAGGCAGCAATCGATGACAGCGGGCGTTGCGCCCCAGTCTTCGTGCAGCTTGAGGCCGCACACACCGGCTTCGATCTGCTCAATGAGGCCAGCGGCCAGGCTCGCGTTACCTTTACCGAAAAAACCAAGGTTCATCGGGAAAGCATCGGCCGCCTCGAGCATCCGCTGGATATGCCAAGGGCCCGGGGTGCAGGTTGTTGCCGCGGTACCTGTCGCCGGTCCGGTTCCCCCACCCATCATAGTTGTTAGACCTGAATAGAGCGCCTCCTCGATCTGTTGCGGGCAAATATAATGTACATGGGTGTCGATTCCCCCCGCGGTGATGATCTTGCCTTCTCCTGCGATGATCTCGGTACCAGGTCCGATGATGATGTCGACGTTGGGCTGCACATCGGGATTGCCGGCCTTCCCGATCCTTGAAATGAGCCCATCCTTGATAGCGATGTCCGCCTTCACGACCCCCCAATGATCAAGAATCAGGGCGTTGGTGATGACTGTATCGACCGCTCCCTCGCTGCGCGTACGCTGCGACTGTCCCATGCCGTCACGAATGACTTTCCCGCCACCGAATTTCACCTCCTCACCGTAGGTCGTGAAGTCCTTCTCCACCTCTATGAGCAGATCAGTATCAGCGAGACGAACCTTGTCCCCAACCGTCGGGCCGAACATCTGCGCGTAGGCGGCACGGCGCATTATGTGGGGCATTTTCGTTACCTCAATCGCTAGAAGTGGCCGCGGCGCCGCGTACCTGCGACAAAGCCCCCATTACCCGGCCGCCAAAGCCATAGACTACGCGGGCGCCGCCATAAGGGATCAATGAAACTTCGCGGGACTGCCCCGGCTCAAATCGCACGGCCGTTCCCGCCGGAATATCCAGGCGACAACCGACAGCGACGCTTCGATCGAAAACGAGAGCCGCATTTGTCTCGGCGAAATGATAATGGCTGCCCACTTGAATAGGCCGATCTCCAGTGTTCGCAACCTCAATAGAGATAGCTGTCCTATCCTTGTTCAGAACAATCTCATCGGATGCTGGAAAGACCTCGCCAGGGATCACGTCAACCTCCCAATAGGGACAATCCGACCACTGCCGCGCATCCACCCGCCGCGCGCAACAAGAGTCCTCCGACCAAGGTCCGGACGCAGAAAGCAGCTCCGATGCCGACAGCATGGAGTGCGGCGGTTCCCAGCACGAAACCTGCTGCATAAGGGATAAGCTTGGCTGCGGTCGCCTCCGTTCCGTGAGCGTGCCCATGGAAGAACGCGAAGAGACCGACGATCACGGCCCCCAGGGCCACCGGCGCCCGTACTCCGAGAGCAACGAGCACTCCCAGCAGGACGACCGACAAGCAGATGACTTGCTCGACGAAAGCGATTTGAAAGCCCGAGCTCGCTGCTGCAAAGCCGCCCAACATCGCTGCGACGAACGTTGCTGGCCACACCGCAACGGCACGGCCACCTGTGAACATACTCCAGATGCCTACCATCGTCATAGCGATGAGGTGGTCTGCCCCATTCAGTGGATGCGCAACTCCGGCGCTGAACGAATTGACGGGTCCTACACCGGTATGGGCGTAGGCCGGGAAGATTAACGCTTCGGACAACGCAATGCCGATCACGACTAACCGCATCGAGAGCTCCTATCGAATCGGATTGTGTACCGGCACAAGTTTCGTGCCATCAGGGAATGTGGCTTCCACCTGCATCTCGGGAATCATTTCCGAGATGCCCTCCATGACTTGGTCCTGAGTTAGCACTCGGCCGCTCTCGGACATGAGTTCAGCGACCGATTTACCGTCGCGCGCTCCCTCCAGGATGAAGTCCGTAATCACTGCGATACTCTCTGGATAGTTGAGCTTGAGGCCTCTCGCGAGCCGCCCTCGCGCAACCATCGCTGCGACAACTATCATCAGCTTGTCCTTTTCCCGCGGTGTAAGATTCAAGGCTTTCTCCGTCCCGTAACGGCCACTAACACGACCACATCTTCGGCACTCCAAAAGGGCCTGGCCCAAGCTCTCGGCTGAATTGTTCCAGCAAACTACGAAGCCCACGCCTCAGATCGGCACTTGCTGCTGCGGCGACACGCACAATGATGATCGCGCCGACGATCGTGGCGGCGCACCGGCATTCGAGCGAAGCCGCTATCTCGCGCAAAATGCTCAGCCGTGCATCAAGACTAGGTCCGAAATAGATGAGCGTTCCAACGGCCTTCCAGTTGGAGAGCAGTGCCTTTCTGTGGAGCTGCGCGAACACTTCGTCTGAGACGCGGAAACTATCCGCCCAGATGAGGCGGCCATCCCTTTTGATGCGCCAACTGTCCGATATGTGCCCACTAACGACTTCCTCTCCGCGCGCAGCACGACCGAGTACCAACCATTCGAGCGCAATCAGCTCGGCTCCTGAGCAAAGATCAATCTCCGTCTGGCGACGAATGCGCGCCTGATTAAAGACGATTGTTTCTTGCGGAAGCCAAGCGAGCTTTGCCGTGCCGCACGCTTTCAACTTTGTCGCAACCCACGCGGGTCGATCCAGCGCCCTGTAGACCTTTTCCGCGGCCTGCGTTGTGACCGCGACCGATGCATTGTTGAGCGCCACCACTTCGATTTCGAGCCGATCTCCACCGGCAATGCCGCCTGACGAGTTTATGATGACGGCCTCTTTCACCAGATCATCGCCGATCCCTGGAAATGCGAGGCCTATGGGAAACTTCCGGTAAACATCGGCGATTCGGGTACCTCTCACGGAACCAGTTAGTACGATCCGGCCAACTCCGTTGGCTCGCTCCAGATCAACGTCGCGCACATTTCCTCCGCGCGCGCCGAAGGTTCCAGGATGACTCGAGTCCTCGCCAGGATTGCACTGGTGCGTTGCTTCGAACATCGCGTCGATAACCTCTTGAGAGAGAGCGCGTTAGCTTAGCTTGCGTTTTACGCTGGCAAAGCGAGGGTGGGCGTGACAATTGGCTAAGCCGGTCACGCCCGAACCCGTGTTGCGAGAGTGGAATCAGAACCCCGCAAGTCCTTGCGGACTGTTGTAGGGAATCTTGACGCTGGTGATCTCCGTCAACGAACCGTCCGACTGAGTAGCGTAGCCAACCAGCTTCGAGGCATTCCCGTAGATCTGATAGAGATACGCGCCGTCCGACGTGATCCAGCTATCGGCGGGGCCGCTGGTCACCGTTCCGTTCAGCCCCCTG
>Ga0210410_10006187_pt1 | contig 10416 bp, 7 predicted proteins | sample IncBWC4MmetaG_FD_161058 | JGI IMG/M metagenome (GOLD analysis project Ga0210410, IMG submission 161058) | Forest soil microbial communities from Barre Woods Harvard Forest LTER site, Petersham, Massachusetts, United States - Inc-BW-C-4-M | ecosystem: Environmental > Terrestrial > Soil >... | reverse complement strand
TTTATCGCCGTCCACGCCATCCGGCCCGAGGATGCCTGGTGCGAAGATCCCAATGATCGTCATTATAATCGGGCGATCCGGCTAACCCGAGAGGAGCCCGGCGACCGGCTGACGCGCAAGGACCATCTCTACGATTTCATTGTCGAGATCGACCACAACACAAGGCCTCGGATAGCGGGGCGCGGCAGCGCCGTGTTTCTGCATTTGGCGCGCGAAAATTTCGGGCCGACCGCCGGCTGCGTATCGATGACGTCGTCGGCGATGCTGCATCTGTTGCGGCGACTCGGGCCGAGAACACGAATTGTCATTGGGTAGCGCATGATCCGGACCCGGAGGGCCGCGTTAGCGCAAAGTGTGTAGCGGTTTTCCCTGCGACAAACGCGAAGCGTTTGCGCGGAGATCATGCACAAACAAGAGGGAAGGGATGCTCGACAAGAAGCAGATTTCCGCGGCCTCGCGCACGCTGGTCAGCCATTGGCGCTCAGGCTCGAAGTTCGACGGCCTCGACGCCGCCGAGCGTCCGCGCAACCGGGAAGAGGGCTACGCCATCCAGGCCGAGATCGAGCGCACCTCGAGCGCAAAATTGTTCGGCTGGAAGATCGCCGCCACCAGCGAGGCCGGCCAGAAGCACATCAACGTGCCGGGTCCGATGGCCGGGCGCATTCTGGAAGAGACGCTGATCGCAAATGGCGGCACCGCGCCGATGGCTGGCAACGAGATGCGCGTCGCCGAGCCGGAATTTGCCTTCCGCATGAGACGCGACCTGCCGCCGCGGCCTCAGCCTTACACGGTCGCGGAGGTGCTCTACGCCGTCGCCACGCTGCATCCGGCGATCGAAATTCCGGATTCGCGCTTTGCGGAATTCATCAGTGCCGGCGAAGCCCAGATCATCGCCGACAATGCCTGCGCGCATCTGTTCGTGCTGGGCGAGGCGACAACCGCCGACTGGCGCGCGCGCGACCTGATCGAGGAGCGGCCGGTCATCACCCTACGCGGCCAAAAATTCATCGGTCACGGCAAGAACGTGCTCGGCGATCCCCGCGTGGCGCTTGCCTGGCTCGCCAACGAACTCCGCAGCCTCGGCATCACGCTGCGGGCAGGGGAGGTGGTGACCACAGGCACCTGCCACCCGCCGCTGCCGATTCAGTCGGGCGATCGGACGGAGGCGGATTTCGGTGTGCTGGGGAAAGTGTCGGTGGGGTTTGAGTAAGCTCCATCCTCGTCATTGCGAGGAGCGAAGCGACGAAGCAATCCATGCCTCAGCAAGCTTAGAGATGGATTGCTTCGCTTCGCTCGCAATGACGGAAACAGCCGTCAGATGAGCGTGTCGTAAAGGCCCTTCCATTCTGGGTTCAGCGCCTCGATCAAAGCGATTTTCTTCGCTCGGCTACCGGCCTTGATCTGTTTTTCTCGGGCGATGGCATCGAGCATCGTCGCGCGCAGCTCATACCAGACTAACATCTTGCAACCATACTTCGCGGTGAACCCCTCGACCAATCCTTCACGATGCTCGTGGGCACGACGGGGTGGGTCTGAGGTCACGCCCGCATAGAGTGTCCCGTGGCGTCTGCTGGCAACGATGTAAACGCAGGGCTGCTTCATCGTCCTTTGCCTCTTCCGTCGTCATTGCGAGCGAAGCGAAGCAATCCATTCCTGAGCCTGCCGAGCCATGGATTGCTTCGTCGCTTCGCTCCTCGCAATGACGACCCGGGCTACCTTCCCCGCAAGATCTACCCCCGATGCCCGAAAATCGCCGAGCCCACGCGCACGTGGGTCGCGCCGAACTGGATGGCGGTGACGAAGTCGGCGCTCATGCCCATCGAGAGATTTGTCAGCCCATTGCGCGCGGCGATCTTGGCGGTCAGCGCAAAGTGCGGCCCTGGCGCTTCGTTGACCGGCGGGATGCACATCAAGCCGGAAATCTCCAACCCATAGGTGTCGCGACAGGCCGCGAGGAAGGCGTCGGCATCCTGCGGCGCAATGCCTGCCTTCTGCGGCTCCTCGCCGGTATTGATCTGGACGAACAATTGCGGCCGCTTCTTCTGGGATTCGATTTCTTTGGCTAACGCCTGGCAAATGCTCGGCCGGTCGACCGAATGGATGGCGTCGAACAGCGCAACGGCCTCTTTTGCCTTGTTGGATTGCAGGGGGCCGATCAGATGCAGTTGAAGCCCATGGTAAGACGACATTAACGCTGGCCACTTCGCTTTGGCTTCCTGCACGCGATTTTCACCGAAAACGCGTTGTCCGCTTTCGATCGCCGGCGTAATCGCGCTCGCATCGAAAGTTTTGGAGACAGCGATCAGTGTCACCGACGTGCGCTCACGTTTGGCGTCCTTGCAGGCGCGCGCGATCTCTTCCTCCACGGCGGCGAGCGCGTTTGGTGAATGCGAGGTTACGGCGTTCTGGTTTTCGTTCATCGTGTCACGCGAGGGTCGTAATTCTACGTGGTAGGTTTAATTTTACCGAGTTCCTGAAACGCGTCTTCAACCATTACCTCTAGTCTGCGCCGCGGGTAGGGGAAGGAAGATGTCTCACTTCAGTTTCAATCGCAAAAAAGCGAAACTCAAGCAACTTTTGGGGATTCGCGCACGGCTCGCGTTGCTGGCCGTCATTTTGGTGGCACCTCTGATGCTCGAGCGCGCGCGCTCGCTGGAGGACACCCGCGCCAGGCAGGTCGCACAGGCTTCCGAGGAATTCCTGCGGCTGGCCAATTACAGCGCCGACGCGCAGCGCGAGGTGATCTCCTCGGTGGAGACCGTGCTGAAATCGGCGGCCTATATCCGCGCCTCCGCCGGCGGCGTCGGGAAGGCCTGCGACATCCTGCGCGCGAGTCTGCCGACCAACCTGCCCTGGATCCGCAACGTGCTGCTGGCCGGCGGCGATGGCCGGGTGCAATGCTCAACCAACAACACGTTCGTCGGCACCGAACTCGGCGACCGACCCTATCTCAGGAAAGCGCGCGCGACCAATGAGATCGTCTTCAGCGATTTCATTTTTGTGGACGTGATCGATATGCCGGTGATCCTCGCGGCCTTTCCGGTCGCAGCCATCAACCGGGATTCGGACGCGGTCGTCGTCGCCAGCATAAGCCTCGACTGGATGTCGAAGCTGATGAACAAGCTCGGTGGCCGGCCGGGCGTCTCCGCCGCACTGGTGGACAGCAACGGTATCGTCCTTGCCGCACCCATGGACGGCCCGAGCCTGATCGGCAAATCGCTCGACGCTGTGCCGCTGCTGTCGGCGATCGCGGACACCGCGCTCGGTTCGGACAAGGACCAGGGCTCGCTGTCATTCCGTGCGGCTGATGGATCGCGACGCGAGCTCAGCTTTGCGAAAATTGCCGGCACTGGCGCGCGGCTGATCGCGAGCATCGACGAGGACAAGGTGACCGCGGCCATCAATAACGACATCCGCACCGCCTATCTGCAACTGCTTTTTGTTTGTCTCTTTGTATTGCTCGGCGCCCTCATCGCCGCGGAAAAGCTGATTATCAAGCCGATCGACATGCTGGCGTCGATGGCAAAGCAATTTGGCGAGGGCGACCTGTCGGCCCGCGCGGTGCGCAGCCATTTGCCGGCCGAGTTCGTCCCCCTGGCGCGCGCCTTCAACGCGATGGCCGCCCAACTCAGCCAGCGCGAGCGCGAGCTGGTTGCCACCAACGACCGCCTCACGGTGATCGCCTCGATCGACATGTTGTCGGGCCTCGCCAACCGCCGCGGCTTCCAGAGCCGGCTCGATTTCGAGTGGATGAAGGCGCAGCAATATGACAGCGAGCTGTCGCTGATGATGATCGATGTCGATCACTTCAAGCTCTACAACGACACCTACGGCCATCCCGAGGGCGACGCCTGCCTCACCCGGCTCGGCGAGACCCTGTCCGGCATCGCCGCCGAAACCATGGGCTTTGCCGCCCGCTATGGCGGCGAGGAGTTCTGTCTGTTGCTGCCCAATGTCGGCGGGCCGCGCGCCTGCGAGATCGGCGAGATGGTGCGCACGGCCGTGCAAAACCTCGAACTGCCGCACCGGACTTCGAGCCATCAGTGTGTCACTGTCTCTGTCGGCATCGCGGCCACCAAGCCGAACGACACGCTGCTTCCCGGCGACCTGATCGAAGCAGCTGACGCCGCCCTCTACGCCGCCAAGCACAGCGGCCGCAACACCGTGGTCGAGCATGGGTTCGGGCGGAAGACGGACGCGGCGGGCGGGGTTGCGATGGCGGGCTGAACTCATTGAGCTCGGTGCGGTGGGACTAGTCCTTTTGAGCTTGGACATCGTTCCCATGAGCGCGCTGCGAAACGCTCCCGTACACTAGAGTTGAGCTGCCTCATGGCGGTCACGTTCTGCATCCGCCACGGGCCCCTTACTACTGACTGACTTGAGCCCGCCTCGAAAAGAGGCGGGCTTTTTACCCGATGGTCGGATCGCCACGACAGCGCTTGTCCAACTGATTTGCCCGACGGGCTGATTTTCCGAATTCGCGTCAAGCCCTCCCGTTAAAAACATTTCGCTTTATCCGAACCCCAAATCAGGGGCATGGTCCGCGCCGTCCCGCGCCCACAGGAGGGGCGCTTCGCGATCGTCACGGACGTTGGGCGCGGGATGCGATGGCCGCTTCGGATCGCCGGACGAGCGAGCGAGAGCGGACGGCAAAATCGCGTGGTCCTGGCCTCCCGACGCTGAGGTCAAGCTGGCGGGTGACGAGCCCGCCGGCGACGGGGGCTATCAAGCCCGGCACCCCGGGGAGAGCGCGTATAAGTCGTAACACCATCGTGCAGGGAAGGCCGGATCGCACCGGTCGAACCTGTGGTTTCTAACTCGTGTGCTTTTTTCACTGCACACGAGGCCGCGGGTGCGACCAGCGCCCGGCCTTCCCTGCGCCCTCTGTTTTCGGAGGGACAACGCATCTTACGAAAACTCGGGCAAAACGCGCTGCGAGATCGCGAACGCATGTCTGTATCAGTTGCAGGCGCGAGCCTACCCGACCGACGCCTACCCCGCCGCCCGCTCCGGCTCGATCTCGTTCTCCGTCACGACGAGGTTGCGGCCACGCTTTTTGGCTTGATAGAGCGCGCGGTCGCAGCGATCGATCATGTCCTCCAGGGACTCGCCGAACTGGAACTCGCCGACGCCGATCGACACGGTAATGCCGGGCAACTCCTCGCCGGTGGAACGGCGTGTGATCTTGCCCTTGGCGATCCCGTGGCGGATACGCTCGGCCACTGCCGTACAGGCGGCAAGATCCGCACCGGGAAGAATCGCGATCAGCTCCTCGCCACCATAGCGGGCGGCGAGATCGCTCTCGCGTACCCCCTCTTGCAAGGCTTTCGCCACCAGCCGGAGCACCTGGTCGCCGACGACATGGCCGAAATTGTCGTTGAACCGTTTGAAATGGTCGATGTCGACCAGGAACGCGCTGAGCGGCTGACCTTGCTCCATGGCCTCCGTCTGCGCGGCGCGAAAAAATTCCACCAGCGCGTGGCGGTTGGGCAATCCGGTCAGCGCGTCGGTCCGCGCCCGCGCTTCCGATTGAGACAGCGATTCGCGGATCACGTCGAGCTCGCGCGACTTTTCGACGAACTCCGCCTCGAGCTTGGCCGCACGCGTTGCGGCCTTGCCAAGCTCATTCATCAGGGTCTTGACCAGAACCCGCGGATCGACGCCGGCCTCGGAGCGGCCAGCGACCTCGTTGATGGCCTCGATCTGCGTCCGGTTGTCGGCAATCGCCGCGTTGAGGAATTGCTGGGCCGACTCCAGCACCGAATGCAATTGCTGGGAGACCTGATGGTTGACCGCGTCGTCCGTGCCCTTCGATCCGACATAGCTGAGATAGAGATCGCGGTTGGTCGAGGCGTCAAATTTGCGCTTGTTGGCGATCAGGATGTCGATGGTGCGCTTGAGCTCGACCGGCGTGCCGAGCGCGTATTTGAACCAGACATGGAAATTCTGCGGCGTCGGCGGCACGCGCTGCTCCGTGACCGCGCGCATGGCCTTTTCGGCCACCCCGCTCACGAACTCGAAATCCAAGTCGTCGAATACGTCGGCCAAAGCCGTATGCCTGCTTCCGTCCGGGGGGCCTATCTTTTCTTGCTTTTCTTGTTGCTTGGAAAGGAAGGTCGCATGAAATGATTAAGTGCCTCTCAATACTGTGGCTTTTGGTGCCATCCGGCGCAACGGAAGGTCTGCGGGATGGTTGCTAAACCGTTGACCCCGCAGCCGCTTTTGTGGCTATTGTCCTGAACCCGAACCGGGCCCCAATCCCAAGATATCCCAAGCGATCCATGACCTCCGAACGCTACAACGCCCGCGAAGTTGAGCCGCGCTGGCAACGCCAGTGGGACGAACAGGCGATTTTTTCGTCGAAAAACGACGATCCGCGGCCGAAATATTATGTCCTCGAGATGTTCCCCTACCCGTCCGGGCGCATCCATATTGGCCATGTCCGCAATTACACGCTCGGCGACGTGCTGGCCCGCTTCATGCGGGCCAAGGGTTTTAACGTGCTGCACCCGATGGGCTGGGACGCCTTCGGCCTGCCGGCCGAGAACGCCGCGATCGAGCGCAAGGTCGCGCCCAAGGCCTGGACCTACGACAACATCGCCGCGATGAAGAAGCAGCTGCGCTCGATCGGCCTGTCGCTCGACTGGGCCCGCGAGTTCGCGACCTGCGATCCCTCCTATTACAAGCATCAGCAGAAGATGTTTGTCGATTTCCTCAAGGCTGGCCTGGCCGAGCGCGAAAAGCGCAAAGTGAACTGGGACCCGGTCGACATGACCGTGCTCGCCAATGAGCAGGTGATCGACGGCCGTGGTTGGCGCTCGGGCGCTCCCGTCGAACAGAAGGAAATGAACCAGTGGGTCTTCAAGATCACGAAGTACTCGCAGGAGCTCCTGGAGGCACTGGACGGCCTGGATCGCTGGCCGGACAAGGTGCGGCTGATGCAGCGCAACTGGATCGGCCGCTCCGAGGGCTTGCTGATTCGTTTCGCGCTGGATCCCAAAACTTTACCTAAAGATTCCACGCCCGCCGGCGAGAACGAGCTGAGGATATTCACGACGCGCCCCGACACGCTGTTCGGCGCGAAATTCATGGCGATCTCGGCCGACCATCCGCTGGCCCAGGCCGCGGCCGCGAAGGATCCAAAACTCGCCGCGTTCATCGCCGAGATCAAACGGATCGGCACCGCGCAGGAGATCATCGACACCGCGGAGAAGCAGGGTTTTGACACCGGCATCCGCGCCGTGCACCCGTTCGACCCGAGCTGGAAGCTGCCGGTCTATGTCGCGAACTTCGTGCTGATGGAATATGGCACCGGCGCCATCTTCGGCTGTCCGGCGCACGACCAGCGCGACCTCGACTTCGTCAACAAGTACCATCTCGGCAACGTGCCGGTGGTCTGCCCCGAGGGCCAGGACCCCAAGACGTTCGTCATCACCGACACCGCCTATGACGGCGACGGCCGCATGATCAATTCGCGCTTCCTCGATGGCATGACCATCGAGCAGGCCAAGGAAGAGGTCGCCAAGCGGCTGGAGGCGGAGCTGCGCGGCAACATGCCGGTCGGAGAGCGCCAGGTGAACTTCCGCCTGCGCGACTGGGGCATCTCACGCCAGCGCTATTGGGGCTGCCCGATTCCGGTCATCCATTGCCCGAAATGCGACGTCGTGCCGGTGCCGGACAAGGATTTGCCTGTGCTGCTGCCGGAGGACGCGACCTTCGACAAGCCCGGCAACGCGCTCGACCATCACCCGACCTGGAAGCATGTGAATTGCCCGCAATGCGGCGGCAAGGCGCTGCGCGAAACCGACACCATGGACACGTTCGTCGATTCGTCCTGGTACTTTGCGCGCTTCACCGATCCCTGGAACGAGGACGCGCCGACGACACTTCCCGTCGCCAACCGTTTCATGCCGGTCGACCAGTATATCGGCGGGGTCGAGCACGCGATCCTGCACCTGCTCTACAGCCGCTTCTTCACCCGCGCGATGAAGGCGACCGGCCATATCGACATGAAGGAGCCGTTCGCCGGCATGTTCACCCAGGGCATGGTGGTGCACGAGACCTATCAGAAGGGTGACGGCACTTACGTGACCCCGGCGGAGGTGAAGGTCGAGGGGATCGGCGCCGAGCGCCGCGCCACCATGATTTATGGCGGCGAGGAGATCACGATCGGCCCGATCGAGAAGATGTCAAAGTCGAAGAAGAACACGGTCGACCCCGACGACATCATCGCGACCTATGGCGCCGACGTCGCGCGCTGGTTCATGCTGTCGGACTCCCCGCCCGACCGCGACGTGATCTGGAGCGACGAGCGCGTGCAGGGCGCCTCGCGATTCGTGCAGCGGCTGTGGCGGCTGGTGAACGATTCGGCCGAAATCGCGAAAGACGCGCCCTCAGTGCGGCCGGCTGCCTTCGGTGACACGGCGCTCGGCTTGCGCAAAGCGGCCCATGGCGCGCTGGACAAGGTTTCCGGCGGGATCGAGCGGCTGCATTTCAATGTCTGCCTCGCCCATATCCGCGAGGCCGCCAATGCGCTGGCGGACGTGCTGCCGAAGGACGGTCAGCCGACGCCCGACACCACGCCGGATCTCGCCTGGGCGGTCCAGGAGGCCGCCCACATCCTTGTTCAACTTTTCGCGCCCATGATGCCCCATCTGGCCGAGGAGTGCTGGACGGTTCTGGGCCAGAAAGGGCTGATTTCGGAGGCCGCTTGGCCGCAAATCGAACGCGATTTGCTGGTTGAGGATACCGTGACCCTGGTGGTCCAGGTGAACGGCAAGAAACGGGGTGATGTTACCGTGCCACGGGACGCCCAAAATCCGCAGATCGAGGCTGCCGTTCTGTCGCTCGATGCGGTAAAGCTAGCCTTGGGCGGCAAACCCGTCCGCAAGGTGATCGTGGTTCCCATGAGGATCGTCAATGTTGTCGGCTAAAGTGCGCATCGCTGCCCGGCTCGCGGCTGTCGTCGCGCTCGCGGGGCTCACGGCCGGATGCTTCCAGCCGATGTATGCTGAACACCGCGATGGTAGCCCCGACCTGCGCGACAAGTTGTCGACCATCGACCTGCCGCCGGTCGACAAGCCGAACGCCTCTCGCGAGGCCCGGGTCGGCGTTCAGATCCGCAATGCGCTGGCGTTCAAGATGTACGGCACCGCCACCGGCACCGCGCCGCTTTATCATCTTGTGCTGCGCTTCTCGTCGAGCCGGTCTTCGCTGATCGTCAGCACCGCGACCGGCCTGCCGACCACCGAAACCTTCGGCATTGATGCGCAGTACAATCTGGTCGAGATCGCCACCAACAAATCGGTGCTGAGCGGCTCGACGTTCTCGCGCGTCTCGTATGACATGCCGGGCTCCTATCAGCGCTTCGCCCGCTCACGCGCCTACCGCGACGCAGAAGATCGCGCCTCCGAGGAAGTCGCGGAAAACATCAATTTGCGGCTGGCTGCCTTCTTCACCGCCGGTACTTGATCACGCCTACACTTGATCACCATGTCATTCCGGGGCGCGTATCGCGCGAAGCCGGAATGATCGTCTAAGACAAAATGGTCGCGCTTCGCGGAAAAGACATCGACAGCTTCCTCGCCCGTCCCGACCCGGGACGCCCGATCATCCTGCTTTATGGACCTGACGCGGGCCTCGTGCGCGAGCGCGCCGATGCGCTGCTCAAATCCGCCGTCGACAATATCGACGATCCCTTCTCGATGGTGCGGCTCGATGGCGACGAGCTCTCCGCCGAGCCGTCGCGGCTGGTCGATGAAGCCCTGACCGTGCCACTGTTCGGCGGCCGGCGCGCCATCCGCGTCCGCGCCGGCTCGCGCAGTTTTGCCAGCGGCATCGACACGCTGGCCGACACGCCGCTGAAAGATTGCCGCATCGTCATCGAGGCCGGCGATCTGCGGGCGGAGTCGCCGCTGCGAAAAGCCTGCGAGCGCGCCAAGACGGCGGTCGCGATCGGCTGCTATCCCGACGGCGAGCGCGACCTCGCCAAGCTGATGGACGAAGAATTGCGTGCGGCGAATTTGAAGATCGCGCCCGACGCCCGCGCCGCGCTGATGAGCCTGCTCGGCGGCGACCGCCAGGCCTCGCGCAACGAACTGAAGAAGCTGACGCTGTTCGCGCATGGCGAGGGCGAGGTGACGCTCGACCATGTCATGGCTGTGGTCGCCGACGCCTCCGAGCTGAAGCTCGACCCGATCGTCGACGGCGCCTTTGCCGGCAAGCCGGACTTGGTCGAGACCGAGTTTCAGAAGGCCATGGTCGCCGGCACCTATCCCGGCATGATCATCGCGTCCGCCCAGCGCCAGGCGGCGTGGCTGCACAAATCGTCGCTGGCGATCGCCGATGGCGCGCCGGCCTCGTCCGTGCTCGACGGCGGATTTCCGCGGCTGCATTTCTCGCGCAAGCCCATGGTCG
>Ga0210410_10006185_pt1 | contig 10418 bp, 9 predicted proteins | sample IncBWC4MmetaG_FD_161058 | JGI IMG/M metagenome (GOLD analysis project Ga0210410, IMG submission 161058) | Forest soil microbial communities from Barre Woods Harvard Forest LTER site, Petersham, Massachusetts, United States - Inc-BW-C-4-M | ecosystem: Environmental > Terrestrial > Soil >... | reverse complement strand
TCCGCGATGGGCATCGTCGAGGTCGAGCCCAACATTTTCTACATCTGCACTTCGAACTTATGGACGTCGCACGAGTCGTACCTCCGCCGCCTGGACATGCGCGATTGGTCCCCCGGCAAGTCCATCAACCCAGAAGTCGTTCTTAAATTTACCGAACCCGTCCGTGGGCTCAACGGTAGTTGCTTGATCGCCTCAAACATCATTCTCATCGCAGACTGCTTCGCCAATTTGATTTGGCGTGTCGACCTGCCCCGGGACGGGGGCAAAGCCACGGCCCGTGTATGGCTTAAGCATGACAGTATGGCCTACGATCCCGACGGTCCGATGCCCGACCAACCCGGGGTCAACGGCGTGAAATTCGCCACGAAGACCAATTACCTTTATTACACCTCGACGACGAAACAACTCTTTATGCGCGTGCGCATCGATCCAAATTCGCACGAACCCGCTGGCGAGCCTGAATTCGTCGCGGGCGGCAGGATGGCCGATGATTTCTGCATCGACGAAAACGCCGGCGTCGCGTACCTGACGACGCACCGACAGAACACCATCGATCGTGTGTCCTTGGACCCAAGCGAGAACCGCGACTTCGGAAGGCACAGCGTGGCGGGCAAGCCCTTCACGGAGCAGCTGATAGGGCCGACAACCGGCGCCTGGGGGCGAGGTCCCGGGGAGTATGGCCGAGTGGCCTATTTCCTGACCGATGGAGGCACCAAGTCACCGCCACCGGATGGGATCGCTCGACCGGCGACAGTTGTGCGGGCGGAGTTCAAGGTTTCCCCGTGAATTACGGCGACGGTCCACGCTAGTTGCAGTTTCGGCGAGCTTACACAGTGATGAATGTCGAGGCGAAAGCGAACCAAGAAGGAAGATGGACAGGTCTATTGAACAGACCAAGGCGCAAGAGGAGAAAAAAAGTATGGCTATGAAAGTAAGACGTATTGTGACTGGTCACAACGCCAGTGGAAAAGCCATCGTCAAGACAGATGAACAGGTTACGGCAGTTCCGCGGGTAGACGCGGGGATCTCGGGCTGCGAGATCTGGTCGACTGATCAAATGCCGATCGACAACTCGTCGGCCACTGACGCCGCTCAACGGGCGGGTTTCGTCAAGCACAACAATTATGTGGGCAACGGTGGGGGCACGACATTCCGGATCAACGAGTGGGCTCCCGGCCATGCGAGATACACGCACCGAACCGAAACCATGGACTACGCGATCGTGCTGTCAGGTGAAATTGATCTCGAATTCGATAGTGGCGAGGTCATCCATCTGAAGCCCGGCGACGTCGTCGTGCAGCGTGGCACCATGCACACTTGGGTCAACAAGGGCCCGGTCCCGGCGGTCACCGCATTCATCCTGATCGACGCCAAGCCCGTCGAGGTCAACGGCGAGGAAATGCGCACCGTTTTTCCTATCCACCGAAAAGAGGACAAAACAAAAAGGGAGAATTCAGCGGCGCGCGAAAAGCCCAACTGAGCAAGATGTTGAACGAATTACTGCGAACCATATCGGTACGACCGAGCCCAGTTAACAAGCATCAACCAATCAACTTTTATCTAGTTAAAAAACCCCTATGCTCCCAAGGTCGTTCCCTCAACCGGAGAGACCTCCGGAAAAGCCGTCGCACCGGCTTTTGTCGAGATAATGAATCTTCTGATAAAAGTATTAACCAAGCTCGGTCTTCTCGAGACGGATCTAGTGGTACCAAGACGGGTGAACGCAAAAATACGAATCCTGATTGCCGACGATTATCCAGTTGTCCGAGAAGGCCTGCTCGAGATTTTAAACCGGGAAGACGATATGAGTGTGATCGGCGAAGCTACCAATGGGGAGGAGGCTTGTCTGCTATATGATAAACTTTCTCCGGACATCGTGCTTCTGGACCTTCGGATGCCGAAGAAAGATGGACTGCAAGTCCTCACTGAATTAATGTCACGGAGAGTTTGTAAGGCGCGAATTATAGTAATGTCAGCTTACGGTACCGAACAGGATATTTGTCACGCATTCCGTGCTCAGGCCAAAGCTTTCCTAGGTAAGGATGCACTTCCTCAGCAGATTCGGGAAGCGATACGTAAAGTTGCTAAAGGAGAGAGCTTCATTTCGCCGGAGATCGGTTTCAAACTTGCCGAGTCGATATCCCGTCCTGAACTATCGCAGCGGGAAACGCAGGTTCTACAGTATTTGGCCCGGGGCAAAAGTAACAAAGAGATAGGACGAATCCTCTTCATTAGTGAAGGCACCGTGAAGCATCACGTTAAGTCCATCCTCCGTAAACTACCTGCAGTCGGGCGGGCTGAAGCTGCGGCAATCGCTGCTAGACGGGGGCTTATACTCTTTAGTTAGGAGCCGGTGTCACTTTTACGGGCTCGTAGTTTACGAACTCTTGCAGGCCGACGGCCTACCAGTTGTCGTCGTATTATGCCTCGTTCAGTCTCCCCCAGTCGTGTGCGAGTCTGCAACTTGCGCGCAACTATCACTTGTTGTTACCGACTACAACTGTTGCCCGCTCCCTGGCTTAGCGTTCTTCGGTTGACGCCGTCCGATGACTCGGACGTATCTGCTCAGTCAGTTCATCTCTCTTTAGGATAGTAAAGAATATCTCTCTTCAGCGATGGCAAAGGACGTCGCGATAGTCGATTCTGAGCGAGAGAGATTTTCCTGTTCCCACTATGGAAGCGCTGACAGGTCAAACCAAATCTCCCCCCAAGTAGTCACGTCGGGTACCTCGAGAATCGGAGTCAGACTTCGCCGAGCTCAGCGATTCTTGTTAGAGCAATGCTAAATCTGCCCGAGTTGAGCTTCGGTGAGGTGTTGGTCCCGTGGATCCTGATAGTGGGTGCGCTGGGGTTTCTAGCGGCCTGGTTAGTTGTAGCGATCATGGAATGTACAGGTCTATCTCGCCATGTCTGGCATCTGCCACTTTTTTTCGCAGGGCTGATTATTCTTTTTAGCTCGCTGATTGGAATGGTGATCTCGCCATGAAAGTAGGAGTGTTTAATGTTCTAATTACGGTGATCATTGCCGGTCTCGCTATCTGGGCGGCCGTTTCGCTGTACTCGCGATATATCGAGAACCCCTGGACTAGGGATGGCCAAGTCCGAGCCAACATCGTCGGCATCGCACCTCGGGTCTCTGGTCCGATCATACAGGTTAGGGTCAGAGACAACCAACCGGTAAGGAAGGGGGATCTGCTTTTTGAGATAGACCCTAACGACTTTCAAGCGCAGGTCGACATAGCCGCTGGCCAGGTTGAGAACGATGAAGCGACTTTCAAGCAGCAACAGCAAAACCTTGATCGGCAGACCGACCTTTTCCGAACTCATGTCAATGCTTTGCAAGATTTTCAAAATGCGCAGGACAGTTTTGCGGCTGCCCGGGCCCAGCTCGCCTCGGCTAAAGCGAATCTCGAGTTAGCCAGATTGAACCTGAGCTATACCAAGGTCTTTGCTCCGGTAGACGGATATGTCACGAACATGAATACCAGCCCGGGTACTTATGTCACTGCCGGGATACAGCTGATGGCGCTGGTCGACACCAGTTCGTATTGGGTTGCCGGCTATTTCAAAGAAACCCAACTACCGCACATCAAAGTCGGTCAAAAGGTGCTTATCACCATGATGGGCTACGAGAATCAACCTTTTCAGGGTGTGGTTAGCAGTGTTGGATGGGGGATCTATGTTGAGGATGGATCGGGCAGCTCTAGCACCGCCTTGTTACCCTCAATCAGTCCGACAATCGATTGGGTTCGTCTTCCCCAGCGCTTCCCCGTGCGCATCCAGGTTTTGGCAAGCAGTCCAGTGCCATTGCGAATTGGTCAGACCGTTTCGGTGGCGATGACGTCCGAAGTTGAGCCTCCGGAAACCTTAAAGCTGCCGGCGCTCGCCCAACCGTGACTATGGCGTCCCGGGCTCTTTCAATGGGAACGGCATCGCAGCGGATGGGCCAAGATCTCTTTGGTGACCTAAGAGTACGATATGGGATGAAAATGGGTCTGGCGGGTTTGCTCGCTTTGTTTTGCACGCAGGTCTTGCGATTGCCGCATGACAACTGGGCGATACTTACCGTTGTCACATCGATGAGCGCACAATTCGTGGGCTCGATAGCGTTCCAAGCAATCATGCGAGCGGTCGGAACCATCGTAGGAGCCCTCGTGGGGATCTGGTTAGTCGGCGACTATACTTCTACGCCAGAGATCTTTCTGCCGGTCTTTTTCCTGGTCATGGCCTTGGCGGGCTACAAGTTCGGCCAAGTCGGTGCTAGCCAAGTACCATTTGCCTACTATTTGCTCGGTCTCACCACGCTTACCATCGCTGCCAATGGCGTCACGGATCCAGCACAAGCATGGCAGATCGGCCTCGACCGAACGGAGGAGATTTTGGTTGGAAGTATGAGCTCGCTTCTGGTGATGAGTGTCCTTTGGCCTCGTTACGCACGGGAAGAGTTTCTCGAAGCAGGCCGTGCCGCGCTGAAAACGGTAAGCCAACTCCTATCGGCACACGTGCAAGCCTCCATCGACCCGGCGACTGTTCACAGTGGGACAAAAGAGATTCACTATGCTTTCGACCAGCAATTATACGTTTTAAGGAAATTGCAGCAAGCAGGCGCACGAGAGAGCACTTTTTTTTCCGCGCGCCTTTCCAACTACAACGCATTCCTCGTGTCCCTGACCAACCTTTTCCGGGCGGGACTTGATCTCAGCCAGTATCGATTGGAGCAGCGGTTTCTCGATCACATGCGGCACGAAGCGGAGTCGCTGCAAGCTGCAATCTCCGACGAGTTCGACATCTTAACCACCTCCCACCCTCCAGGCGAAAAATTGCGCTCCGGTCGTCTAAATGAAGCATTTGCGGCTCTTCAGGAGAAGGTTAATGAAACCCGGGACGAGGGTGTTTTGATGGCTGTGCCGCTCCAAACCGCCATTGCTTTTGCCGGATATTTCGGCGCCATACGTTCGGTGTGCGATGAATTGAATAATATTCGCAGCGCGATGGAGGGTTTACCGCGTTTGGGCCAGCCACTGCCCCAGGCTAAGCCGCACTGGGACTTTCTGCCGACTATCGACTGGTTTTGGGTGAAGGTTGGGATAAAAGGCGGCTTAGCTGCCGTAGTTGCAGTCCTTCTCCTGAATTGGATCAATCCGCCCGGGCCGGCTGTAATTCCACCCATGGCATGGATGCTCACCATTTTTGGACGGCCATTTCTGCGACTCGGTGAGACCGGTGATCTGCGAGCTTTTCAAAATGCATCCCTCAAGGCTCTTGCCGTTGTCGGCTGCGTGCCCTTCGTTATTCTCACCACGCCATTTTTAGCGGGTTACGCCGTCATGAACTTGGTCTTGTTCCTCATTCTGTTCATATACGGACTCCTCGCCGCTCGAATCCCCGGCATTAACTCATGGATGCTAGTCGGATTCCTAACTATAAGCTCCTTTGTTGGGCTCAATCCGCAAGAGCCAGTGGCGTCGCAGACGATCATCGAAACTTTTCTAGGTTTGGTGATCGGAATCGGAATCGGGACGATCGTGAGCAGACTGATTTGGCCGGTCTTGCCGCAAAGAGTGCTGAAAGCTAATTTGCTCACGCTCTTCACGCAGACTAAAGCGTTGCTAAGCGGAGATCCGCATCGGGAGAAAATTCAGACCCAACTAGCAATTTTACCAGTAGAGGCTTTACAGGCCGCTCGTCAGATTCGAATAGCCGCGTGTGGGGAAGAAGAAAGGGTGAAGCTTGTCGCTCTGGTCCGCGCGCTGCAAACGTTAATAACTCGGATCAGCCAGTTACCCTTTCGCCGAGACAGTTTGCCGGAAATCACCGAACAAATACTGAAGCCACCGTTCGAACGTTTAGAAATTGAGTTCAAGCAGATGCTGGACGCCTTTGCGATGTGCTTTCGTCAAGGCAACTGCCGGTTGAAACTGCCGACTGTCCGCGGCGCGTTGAGCGAAATGGACAACGCGGTCCAACAGATTCGGGATCGCAACTTGCTAGCCGGCCTACCGTTCGAAGCGCCCTTGCGCGTGCTCGATCTGGTCGAACGTTATCACGCAACTGCAGATGCTTTGGTTGAGTGCAGCCGATTGCTGGGCACCCTACAGATCCAGCGCTATTGGGGTGATTACGGTTTATAGGCCGCGGCGTCGTTTCTCCAGGAAATGCTCGGCTACACTGAATCCGTCGCGTTGGTCGGCGCGGAGATTGCCATGGCGGGTTGGGCGGCGCGAAGCCTCCGACAAATTCAGATGCTTGGCAACGGCAGTGAAGTAACGCAGGTGACGCAATTCCATCCCGGAGAAGCACCTTATCGCAAACAACTATCATCCGACAGTCTAAGCAACGGTATAAAAGTTCATGTTGTTGGGCCTATCCAAAGTTTTGGCAGGGCTGAACATTGAAATACAGCACTTAATTGTTCCGCAGAACAATCGAGGTTAGGAAAAGGCGTTATCGGGAGCCGAAACAGCGGGCTATTGAGCGGGTCGAGCCACTCCTGCATTGGATCAGTCCGCAAAATCAAAAGGCGGCTCCTGCGCATATCCGTTTTCAGGCGCTCACAAAGTTTGGTTAAGAGGTCAGCATTCCTCGCGATGAGCGAGATCAGCGTAGTCATTTGCCCCGCGAACTCGAATACCTTTTGAAATCGCAACAGCCCGCCACCGTCAGAAGGGTCTTTCTCCGATTTCGCTCGAAAGGTTCCCCGCAATCTGTTCCTCGATCGCTTGAATCTGGAGGCTCAAAGCCGGCCGGCTGAGGTGGACGATTTTCTGCTGTTACGACTGAAGCTCAGCGTCTTCGCAAGCGAAAGCCACGAACGAACATGTCGAAGCTCCATGCGGCTTAGCTTATTTAATTTCCTTATATATGGCTATACGGAATTCAATTTCAAAAGCGCTCCCAGTACGCCGATTAAGTGCACCAGGAGAATTTGCTATGACCTTAAATCGCTTTAGAAATTGGTTTGTCTTCGCTGCTATTTCAGTTGTGCTCGCCAGCTCTACTTTGGCTGCGCCCGTAATCAAAAATGTGGTTTTGGTCCACGGCGCTTTCGTTGATGGATCAGGCTGGCAACCCGTCTACGACATCCTCACAAAAGACGGGTACCACGTTACTCTCGTTCAGGAACCGCTTACTTCTTTGGAGGACGATGTGGCCGCCACCCGCCGAATCCTCGATGAACAGGATGGTCCGATCATCCTGGTTGCTCATAGCTATGGCGGCACGGTGATCACCGAGGCAGGTACTGATCCTAAGGTCGCAGCCCTTGTCTTTATCGCTGCCCATGCACCGGATCTGGGCGAGACCGAGTCGGGCAATGGGAAGAAATTTCCTAACCGCAGCCACCCGCTGGTCAAGACATCGGATGGGTTCCTCTCGCTTGATCCCGCGAACTTCCCACACGATTTCGCCGCTGACCTGCCCGCCATGCAGGCTGAGTTCATGGCGCATGCACAGATGCCGGCTGCCGCTAAGGTATTCACCACGCCCGTCACCAACCCAGCTTGGAAGCTGAAGCCGAGCTGGTACATGGTGGCCCAGGACGACAGGGTCATCAACCCAGAGCTCGAACGGATGTACGCCGAGCGCGCGCACAGCCACAAAGTGGAAGCCGAAGGAGCCAGTCACGCGGTCTACATCTCGCACGCCAAAGAGGTAGCGGCTCTCATCGAAGACGCCGCCGGCCACGCCCGCATGGCAGCCTCTGATTAGTTCGCTTGCTACCTAACGCGAGTTCAAACGATGACCTCTACAACAATCCCCCACGGGCACACCTCGCAGGAGAAAGCAGTTGTGAACAAAACCCAGCACCTAACGACGGCCTCTTGGGCAACTCGGCGGGATGAAAAGCGAAACCGCATCGAAAGTGTCCAGCCCTGGATGCGAGGCCCGATTCTGGCGCCCGAAAAAATAGTCGATGCGCTCGAATTACTTCTCAAACGCGGAGATCGCGTCGTCCTAGAAGGAGACAATCAAAAGCAAGCGGACTTCCTCTCGCTCGTTGGTGCAGGTTGATCCGAAAAAGTTGCAGGACTTGCACCTGATCATTTCGAGCATCAGTCGACCGGAACATCTGACGCTTTTCGAACTCGGTATCGCCAAAAAAGTGGATTTCTCCTTTGACGGGGTGTTGATCCACGCCATGCACAAGGAAGCAGCCGCCCGCATCACCCGGCGGACGGTTGCTCAATTGGATAAGCTGGCCGAGACCGTAACTCCCTTATCCTACAATGTGCGGGATTACGCGAAGCTGGGCCTGCTCTACAAACTGCTGCACGTTTCAAGTGCTGAGCACCCGAATGCGGAAGATGTCTCGCTGGTCCGCCAGGAAGTCATCGCAGCGATTCAGGATGCGCGCAAGGCGTCGCCCGATCTTAGCAACCGCATTGAGTCCGAAGCCGCGCGCGTCGCGCGAGGAGCTTCCCGCTTGGTGCGAGCCAGGCTTGAGGAGCAATGGAACCACTAGGCAAACCGGCATGATCATAGCCCTGGCGAACACGTTTGTACCCATCTTTGCAGGACTGCTGCTTGGTTATCTGGCCGGTCTGTGGAAGTTCGTCGATAATCAGAACGTTAAGACACTGATTACATTCGTTATGAGTGTAGCGCTGCCCTGCTCCCTCTTCAGTACCGTCGGCGAGTTGTCGCGCCCGGCCTTAGAACAGCAGGGCGAGGTAGCTGCAGTTTTGGGCATCACCTATGTCGCCTTTTTTTTAGTTGTCTACTTTTGGGGGGTACGCTGGGAGAGATTGTCGCCGTCGGGGAGCGCAGTACTGGCTCTGACGTTGAGCTTTCCAAATATGGCTGGCGTTGGATATCCTCTTTTGGAAGCCATGCATGGCCCCGGCCGCGGCGTTGCCGCCGCGGTCGGACTCACTATCGGATCGATAACCGTTGCGCCAGTAACGCTAGCCGTTCTCGAGCACAGCACTGGTAATCCCGGCAACCGGGCGGCTGGCAGATCGGGTGTCCGCTCTATCGTGAAGACGTTAAAAAAACCCGTAGTATGGGCACCCGTTCTCGGAATCGTCTTCGCCTTATTCAGTATCCATTTGGCTACGTACTTGGAGCTTAGCCTGGATACGATGGGCAGCGCGACGACCGGAGCCGCCTTGTTCTTGACTGGCCTCGTGGTATCGGCGCAGGCCTTCCGGCTGGACCGCGCCGTTATATTATCGGTGCTCGGTAAGAACATCGTCCAACCGGCGTTCTGTCTCCTGCTGGCCACGGCCATCGGAATGGAGCCGCACCAAAGAGATTACGTCGTTCTGCTGAGCGCCGTTCCCTGTGGTTTTTTTGGCGTTGTATTCGGAAAGAATTTTCCCAACGCGGTGCCCCCGGTGGCGAACGGGAGTCTTATCGCCAGCTATATTGCCGGCCTATTCACGATGATTGGCTGGATGGTGCTCCTCAGCCATTTGCATCCTATTGCTGGATAAACCTTCTCCGATCTGCCCTCATTATCTGATTAAGTCAGCTGCTGCGGAGGTGATTCTTACCGATGCCGAACTAATTCATACGAGCGTTCGCCAAAGCGAATTTCTTGAACTGCTCAACAACTGCTGGCGCGGGTTTCTTACGCCACGCGAGGCCTACTTCGGAGATCGGAATTTTGTCGCGGATCTCGCACCCGACAACTGCCGCTCTGGTGATCTTTACAGCCGATATGGGCAACAGCGAGATTCCGACTCCGGATGCGATCAAGGCAATCAAAGTCGGCATTTCCCCACCGACCTGGTTCACTGTCGGGATTACGCCGGCACCGTTAAGGATAGTCACCACCAAATCATGAAATCCAGGGGCGTGGGCTCGTTCGTACAGCACGTAAGTCTCGTTAGCGGTCTCGCGTAGGCGTACACGGGACTTTTTTGCTAGTGAATGCGACGAAGGTACAACAATAACAAATTGCTCTTCAAGAATTGGCACCACTTCCACTGACGGACCGCCGGTAAACGGCATCCGCAGAAAGCCAAGGTCAAGCGCGCCTTCCTCGAGCATTTTCCCCTGGTCCGCTGTGAGGACATTTCGCAGCGAGAATTCGACGCACGGATTCAATGCACGATATTCCCCGATTAACCTGGGCACCATGTGTGTTCCAGCGGTCGAAACGAATCCGAGCCGCACAACGCCCAGTTTTCCCTCGGCAGCCAACCGCGCGCTTTGCGTCGCCTGTCCCAATTGGGTCAGGCCGCCGGCGGCTTCCCTTTGGAAGGCCGCGCCCGCCGCAGTCAAAACAGTTCTTCTTCCGGCCCGCTCGACAAGAGTTACCCCGAGCTCCTTTTCGAGAGCTTGAATCTGCAGGCTCAAGGCTGGCTGGCTGAGATGAACGATCTCAGCCGTACGACTAAAGTTCAGAGTCTTCGCCAGTGAAAGAAACGAACGAATATGCCGAAGCTCCATTCTGGAGTCTATTTGGTTTCCTT
>Ga0210410_10006184_pt1 | contig 10420 bp, 8 predicted proteins | sample IncBWC4MmetaG_FD_161058 | JGI IMG/M metagenome (GOLD analysis project Ga0210410, IMG submission 161058) | Forest soil microbial communities from Barre Woods Harvard Forest LTER site, Petersham, Massachusetts, United States - Inc-BW-C-4-M | ecosystem: Environmental > Terrestrial > Soil >... | reverse complement strand
CGGCGAATTCCACGCCGATCGAATTGGAGCCGATCACCTGGTGATAGGTCGGGCCGTTGTCGATATATTTGTTGTCGTTGCGGTTGGCGCCGTCGCCATGGGTCGGCACCAGATTGTCCGCCACCGCCCAGTACACCGTGCCGTCGGTTTCGACCCAGACGGTGACGCCGCGCCGGGTCGGGTTCTTCGATTGCTCTTGCGCGCCGCCGCGCGCGGAGCCGGCCGGGCCCTCGGTCTGATGCACGATGATGTTGCGCCAGGGATGAGCTTTTGCCAGTTCGCCCCACGGCGCCAGCCAGACCATCTTCAGCCCTGGAATCTCCGGCGTGCCGGATTGACGCGCGATACTCCCGAGGTCGGGCGTTTGCGCGGAGGCCGGGACGGGGATCGCGACGGCGAGCAGCGCCGTCATCAGCAGGCGGAGGTCCATGTTGAATTGATAGCCCCCTCAGGCGAGCTTGCGCAGCTCCGGCTGCGGCTCGGGCGCCGGCGCGAGCGGCGGTGACGGCGACGGGTCGTAGACGGCATGGCGGTTCTTGCCGTCGTTCTTGGCGGCATAAAGGGCGTGATCGGCGGCGGCCATCAGCCGGTCCGGGTGCGGGCCCATCTCCCGGCTCCATTGCGCCACCCCGATCGACAGCGAAATCGGGATTTCATCGCCGACACAGGCCGCGGCATCGGCGCGGCACACGTCCAGGATGCGGCGCGCGATCATCGCGCCTTCGCGCAGCGTGGAGGCCGGCAGCACGATGCAGAACTCGTCGCCGCCGGTGCGCGCCAGCATGTCGCCGGGCCGCAACCGCGTCTGCGCCATCAGGGTGAAATGCTGCAGGCAGGCGTCGCCCGCGGCGTGGCCATGGGTGTCGTTGATCAGCTTGAAGCCGTCGAGATCGATCACCAGCAGCGAAAACGGCTCGCCGCTGCGTTCCGAACGCGCGCACTCCTCGGTCAGCCGCTGCAGCAAATGCCGCCGGTTGCCGACGCCGGTGAGATCGTCGAGCAGCGCCAGATCGGCGACTTCGCTGCGCAGCCGGTTCACCGCCATCAGCAGGAAGCCGAAATTGATCGACATCGACAGGAACATCAGCAGCAGAATGGTCACCGGCAGCACCGGACCCGAGTGAGTGAACACGAAATCGACGCCAGCCAGCTGGCCGATCATCCGCACCGCGAACATGACCAGGATCAGCACCGCGACGATGCCGGCAAGCCGGGCACCCGGATCGGTGCGGCGGTCTTTCGACGGCAGCAGCAACCTGATCATCAGCACGAGCGGAACCGACTGGCCGAGCGAATAGACCACCACGCGCATCAGCATGCTGTCGTGGACAAAGGTGAAACCCAGCAGCGCGGCAAAGGTCGTCCCGGTAATCAGCGCCGTGCTGCGCCAGGACACCGGCCGGTCGTAAAATCGCCGGACTCCCATCCCGGCGAGGCAGATCGCCAAAAGGATGATCGCGCCGCCGAACAGCAAGGGCACGATCCAGCCGAATTCCCGGCTCACGACGGCTACCATGGCGCCAAGCACGGCCGTCAATGCCGAAGCGGTCCAGAAGCGGGCGGCTTCCAGCTTGGGGTAGCTGCGCGCGACATAGGCCCAGATCAGGCCGAGCGCCAGAAAGTTGACGACGAAAACCGTCCAAAGCGTCGGAACGCTCAGCATCTATGAATGCAGGACGCTAACAGCCCTGCCTCCCCTGTTATCGAACCGCCCACCCATGACCGTCCCCTGTTGGAAGTAAAATGCAGCTGCGTCGCTTAACGGACTCTCACTGCGGAGCCGGCGATCCATACCGTGGTTTTGAAATCATGAAGATGTGCATTCGCTGTTCCGGATCGACGCAACTGGCGGCCTCCGCATTGGTGCATCGTTAACCCTGAAGCGTAGGCCTCGGCGGTGCTGCTGTTCACTTCAGGCGTCACCGCCGACGACGACGAGGCGATGGCGCGCGAAGATTTTTCGCAAAATCGCACTCAAAAACGCATAACAGCTGTGGATAACGCGATGACACCGGCGTGACAGTGCGGGGCAGCGGCCTGCGAATCTGCTGGGATTGCATTCGAGGATGTTGCGAGGCTGGCCCTCCGCCGAGCATGCCTCGTGTCGCGTTTCCACCCATTAAACCCTGAGAGGATACTATGGCTAAGAAAGCGAAGAAGGCGAAAAAGGCGAAAAAGGCGAAGAAAGCCAAGAAGAAGTAACCTTTTAGCCCGGGTGGGGCCCAAGCTCCGCCCGGGCACCCGGCCAGGGCAGATTGATATTTGAAGACGGCGGGCCTCGAGCCCGCTTTTTTGATGTTTGAACCATGCGCGGCCGCTCCCTTATCTCTCGGCAAACGCCAGCCTGATGCCGAGCGCGGCAAAGCCGCCGGCGAAGCCGCGGCGCAGCCAGCTCATCACCCTCGGCCGCGTGACGATGCGGTCGCGGACGCTGCCTGCGAACAGGCCGTAGAGCACGAACACCGCGAACGTCATCGCCATGAAGGTGCCGCTCAATTCCAGCATCAGCAGCAGGGGGCGAGCCTCGTCCGCTGCGATGAATTGCGGCAGGAACGCCAGGAAGAAGATCGACAGCTTTGGATTGAGGATGTTGATCAGAAAGCCGGTGGCGACCACCCGCTTGAGCGAGCGCGCGTCGAGGCGCGCATCGACCGCCAGCGCCCCCTGCTCGCGCAGCACCTGGAGGGCCATGTACAAGAGGTAAATCACCCCGCACCATTTCAGCGTCGCAAAGGCCAATGCGCTGGTGTGCATCACCGCGGCCAGCCCGAGCATGGCGGCGGACATCGACGGAACGATTCCGAGCGTGCAGCCGAACGCCGCGGCGATCCCGGCCCGCGACCCCTTGGTCAGCGCCGCCGCCAGGGTGTAGAGCACGCCGGTGCCGGGCGAGGCGACCACGATGAAGGCGGTCAGCAGGAATGCGAGCGACATCAGCGATCTCCGATCGGTTGATTTGCAGACGTAGTTTCGGAAATTCTAGCATGCGCGGGAAGCCGTGGCGCGCTTGGTTGCCAAAGCCTTGCGGCCGTATAAGGGTTGCCGCGCAAGATCTTCCCGACATGGAGCTGACCCGATGACTGCGATCCGTGGAGCCGCCGCCGCCGTGACCGGCGCGGCCAGTGGCATCGGCCGGGCGCTGGCGATCGAGCTCGCCGCGCGCGGCTGCGACCTCGCGCTGGCCGATCGCGACGAGGCCGGGCTGCAGGCGGTCGCCGCCGAGATCGGAAAAGCCGGCCCGACCAAGGTCAGCGTCCACCGCGTCGATGTCGCCGAGCCCAGCGAGATCGAGGCCTTCGCGGCAAGCGCGGTCGCCGCCCATGGCGGCCTCAACATCCTCGTCAACAATGCCGGCGTCGCCCTGCTCGGCCAGTTCACCGAGATCGACCAGGCGCAGATGGAATGGCTGGTCAACATCAATTTCTGGGGCGTGGTGCGTTCGACCCGCGCCTTCCTGCCGCATCTTTCGCAACGGCCTGAGGCCCATATCGTCAACCTCTCCTCGATCTTCGGCATCGTCGCCCCGCCCGGGCAGACCGCCTATGCGGCGGCGAAATTCGCGGTGCGCGGTTTTTCGGAAAGCCTGCGGCATGAACTGGCGACGGCGAAAAGCCCCGTAAGACTGTCGGTCGTGCATCCCGGCGGCGTCGCCACCAACATCGTCCGCAACTCCCGCACCGGAAACGGCATGACCGACAATGCCCGCCGCGCCCAATCGATCGAACGGTTCGACGCGGTGGCAAAAACCACGCCCAAGGCCGCCGCGCTGCGCATCATCGAGGGCATCGAAAAAAACCAGCCGCGCATCCTGATCGGCAACGACGCCCGCTTCATGGATCTGTTGCAGCGGTTTCGGCCGGGGACGTACTGGTCGGTGCTGGCGCGGCGGATCGAGAAGGCGGTGCAGGCGGGGAAGTAAGTGATTTGAATTCGTCGTTGCGACTCCGCGAAGCATTCTGCTGAATTGGACCATCGATGCATCGGCAACGGCGGTGAGCTCCCCTCCCTCCGCGAAGCGGCGGGGTCGAGACGAGCGAAGCTCGCTCTTAGGGGTCGGGGGGGGGGGGTGCCTCGGCAGACTCGCTGCCGGAAGAGCAAGCCGATAGACCCCCCACCCCCGACCCCTCCCCGCCACGCGCGAGGGCGCGTGGAGGGAGGGGAGATCACAGTGCACGACTTCGCGATCTCGCCGCGCGTTTCGCGCGAGTTTTGCCAGGTTCGTTCCGCCCTCTCCAAACAAGGGCGCAGGGAATGCCGCGAGAAGGCGATGAACGCGGGGACGTGAGTGATTTGAATTCGTCGTTGCGACTCCGCGAAGCATTCTGCTGAATTGGACCATCGATGCATTGGCAACGGCGGTGAGCTCCCCTCCCTCCGCGAAGCGGCGGGGAGGGGTCGGGGGTGGGGGGTGCCTCGGCAGACTCGCTGCCGGAAGAGCAAGCCGATAGACCCCCCACCCCCGACCCCTCCCCGCCACGCGCGAGGGCGCGTGGAGGGAGGGGAGCGCACCGTGCATGGCTTCGCGATCTCGCCGCGTGTTTCGCGCGAGGTGTGCTTTAAACTTCCGCCCTCTCCAAACAGAGGGCGCAGGGAATGCCGGGCGTCCGATGCGCCCGATAGCCGCGTGTGCAATGATAGTGGTAGAACGCACACGCGTTGTCAGGTCACACCGGAAAAACACCCGGCATTCCCCGCGCAGTGGTTTTACGGCTTATGTCGTACTCTCCCCTGCGATCGGGCTTTCTTGTCACCGTCACCCCTGAGAAGCGTGCTTCTCAGGAACTTGACGCCGGCGTCGAGGCGTCAGGACCATACGATTTGCCGTCCGCCTCACGCGCCGTTCGTCAAAGGCACGTCAGCGTCCACCGCATCCCGACCCGCATTCGTGACGATCGCGAAACGCCCCTCGGTTTGGGACGGGATGGCGAGGGTTATAACGGTGATTTGGTTGTTCGGAAAATCAGAATATTTTTGCAGAGGGGGCTGGACAGAGGGGTTGATCAACTGCGCAAGTGATTTGCCCGTCGGGTCGATTCAATCACGATTTCCATTGTCGTCCCTGCGAAGGCAGCGACCCATACGCCGCGGCCTCGCGGTTTAGGCGTGATGGTGGACGACTTCTGCTTCCAACGAACGACGGTGGTTATGGGTCCCTGCTTTCGCAGGGACGACGAGGCGACTCGAGATTCTCCGATGTGCAATTGCACATCGTAGTTCGCGCTAACGCGCGCCCCGGAATGACGGCGCTTGGATTTACCGCCCCACCAGCTGATCCGCGAAATAAGCGATGGTCTTGCGGTAGATGGTGGCGTGATTCCATTCGCGCATGGCTTCGAAATTCGCGGTGCCTTCTTCATAGGGCGCGCCCATCTTGAAGCCGTTGGTGTGCAGGAGATTGGCGGTGGAGGCGAGCACGTCGGGCACCGAGTGGCGCAGATCGACGCGGCCGTCGCCGTCGAAATCGACGCCGTATTTGACGTAGGACGACGGCAAAAATTGCGTCTGCCCGATCTCGCCGGCATAGGCGCCGATCAGGTCGCGCAAGGGAAGATCGCCGCGCTGCACGATCTTGAGCGCCGCCAGCAATTCGCCCTGGAACAGTTCGGTGCGGCGGCAATCATGCGCCAGCGTGGCGAGCGTGCGGATCACAGGCAGTTTGCCCATGTCGCCCTTGCCGAAATCGGTCTCCAGCCCCCAGATCGCCACGAGGATCTGCCGGGGCACGCCGAACTGGGCCTCGATCCGCGAGAATAGCGCGGCATGCCGCTGCAGCATCGCCCGGCCGCCATTGATGCGCCCGGCGCCGACCCGGGTCGAGACATACTGCTCAAAACTCTTGTTGAAGGTGTAGCGCTGGCGGCGATCGAAATTCAGCACCGAGGCATCCTGCGTGACACCCGCGAATGCCTGTCCGGTCACCCCAGGCGAAATGCCGGCTGCAGCCGCCTCCGCCGAGATGCCCGCGATGAAGGAGTTGAAGTCGCCGCCGCATTTGGCGGCGAAGGCGGGGCCCGCCGCGATGATGGCGGCGACCACAACCGCCGGAAGAAGCTTGCGCATGCGAATCCCTTGTTGCTGCCCGATCGTCCCGACCATGGCATGAAAAATGGCACGACGCAGGTATCTTCGCCGGTTTCGAAACGTCGTCGTCCCGGCCTTGAGCCGAGACCCATACGTAGGGGGCGCGGGAATTCTCGGCGGTCGTCCCTGCGAAAGCAGGGACCCATACGCCGAGGCCGATGTTGTTGGAGCGGAATGGTTGACGGCTTTGCTTCCACAATTGCCGTCAGTGGTTATGGGTCCCTGCTTTCGCAGGGACGACAGCGCCGTAGAACGAAAAGAGCAGCCCTTCCGCAAGCTCTCACTCGCCGCCGTCGATCTGACGGCCCATCAGCGCGATGGCCTTCTGATAGACGCCTGCGGCATTCCAGGCCTCGATGGCTGCGAAGTTGGGCTCTCCGGGCTGATATCCCGCGCCGGCGCGCCAGCCGTGCGCCTTCAGAAAATTCGCCGTCGAGTTCAGCGCGTTGGCAGCATTGTCGAGATTGCCGGTGCCGTAGGCCGCGATGTTCTTCGGCAGGAACTGGGTCTGCCCGACTTCGCCGTGCATCGAGCCGCGCTGGGCCGGCGACAGCGCGCCGCGATCGATCAATTGCAGCGCCGCGTAAAGCTGTTCCGTAAAATATTCCGGCCGCCGGCAGTCATAGGCCAGCGTTGCGATCGACGAGAGCATGTTCTGATTGCCGCGCTGGCTGCCAAAACCCGTCTCCATCCCCCAGATCGCGATCAGCGGGCCCGGCGGCACGCCGTAGCGCTGCTGGATGGAAGCAAACATCGCGCCCTGCGAGTGCTTCAGCGAGCGTCCGCGCGCGACGATGGTCGCCGCACCGCGCTTCGCAAGAAACGCATCGAGCGAGAGACCAAAACTCCGCTGGCCGCGATCGGCATTGATGGTCGCCTGGGCATAGTTCGTCGCCATCAACGCGGAGACGGCCGATGCGCCGATGCCTTTTGCTCGCGCTTCGCTCGCGAACTCGCTCTTCCATGCCTCGAAGCCGGCGGCCGAACTGCCGCAACGAGCCGCGTCCGCCGGCGAGCTCAAGCCCACGAGCATTGCAAGGATCGCGAGAGTGGCCGGCGCGAATTGGTTTGCCCTGGTCATTCGGAGGTCCGCCTGCTTTGTTTGAGTTGATGAACAAGTGCTGGCGAGCAGCAGTAGTTCCGCCGCGCGTGATCAGCTTAGCGCAACGTCGGCCACGGTCTAGGCCGATTCCCGTGGCGCCCACCGACGTTCCGGCCGGACGGCGAACCTCTGTTAAAGTTCAGAGAGTAGGACGTCGTTCCAAACTTGGTTTGCGGACTGGAAACTCGTCCCAAGTCCTACCATCCAAGACTCTACCGGTCTTCTTCTTATTCACGCCTCCCCATTGCTTAAAATGAAAGGCAACGTTTGCCGAATTACACTGATCTCGAATTGATCTGACCCATTCAGCATTCATCGGACGCGCGCTTGGGCCACTCTCGCCCCCAGCGATAGCCCAATCTATGTTAGTAAGATCCAGGCTATCGAGCGGCCCAAGAAGTGGCTCCAGACTCAAAAACTTTACGGCTGCGGTCGTGCGGCGAAGGCAATCAATGCGCCACTCGAAATCTTCATTTTCGACGCTTACGCCAAGCCAAACGTTACCGGGCCAACGCAATTCGGGCGAAAGACGTTCTGCCCTCTCAGCTCGCTTCGTGAGCACTTGATAAGTATGCTGAGGGGTGGATTCCATCGTATGGAAAACTTCACGAATAAATTCCACCGGCACATCATCGTGGAAGAGATCGGACATCGAGTTCACAAAAATAGTTTTTCCTGCTTTCCATTTCTTTGGCAGCTCAAGCGTTTTGCGATCCAATACGATCCGCCCATTCCACTTTGCGCGACCTCCACTAATTCGCGTTGTACCCGCATATTTCGCCTGACCCATTTTTTCCAGCCGACTTGCTAAACGCATCGCGTAGCAATTTGTGCATCCGGGCGAAATTACCGTGCATCCCCCAACAGGATTCCACGTGGCTTCCGTCCATTCGATTGCAGAGTTTGTCGCCATCTATTTTGCCCTTAGGGGAATGTAACCATTACCTGGTCGGCAAACGTGCCCTTATTTCGCTTTGCAGGTTCAACCACTATCTTTCCCTCATTCTCAAGGGCAAGAAGTGCGTCTTTGTAATTCCTGCCGATAAACGGAGTATCTACGCTGTGCTGTTCGTAGATTTGCTTCATCGACCTCTTCTTCCCCGAAAACACCTTTAAGAGTTCGTCCTTAAGTTCATCAAATGGGCGCGCCAAGGAAAAAAGAAGCGGCGTCGAAGCATCAGCAGGCGAATAAGTGAAAGAAGGAACACCCTGATCGGTCACAGAGCTTTCCTTTGCCATGATATCTTTCATGACGCCGTACCCCTTAAAATGCTTCGATACGAAGATCAGACTATGTGACGTGCGGGTACCCTTCGAATTTTTAAAACGAAAGGGAAGTACATATTTTCCTCCCATAGCTTTGATTGCTTGGGCTAATTCTTCCAGAATAAGCTCCTCGCGCTTGTCGGGACTTCGTTCCGGAAGCATCTTTCGGAGTTTTTCAGCGCGATCTTCTCCGAAAAGCGCATCCATATGAGTTTTGACAGCGGGGTTCGAAATGCCAGCATTTATTCTGTTGTAATTGAAAAAGAAAACACAATCACATCCCCAATCCTTTATAACGCCGTTTACAATCTTCAGGGACAGTCCTTTGTAACCGAAGGGATCAACGAACGAGAACGACGGAATAAGTCTTGCCTCATTGAAATAGTTCTCTGCGTCCTCATCTATTTCACCGCAGCTAATGTGCGGTTTGAAGGCAAGTGCTTCGATGCCAACGAGTTTATCGATTTCAGCTTGCAGTGCGCTCGTATGATTCTTATCCGCATCGTTGAAGAATGTAACGAGCATTTGTCTGAGATCTTGGTCTTCGATTGCGCGCTCCAAGATCATAAGAGGCGTGGATGCCGCACCGTCTTTGTAGCGACCCGGACCTGCATACAAATCTATGTACGCAATCTTCTTTTCCCTGTGTTTAGCGGAAGGAATAATTACCTTTGCCCAGGCATAGAAATACTTCTGAATGATACGAGCCTTCACCTCAGATTGGTCGGTCCGCTCGTCGAAAAACTTGGCTTCCGCCATTGCTCCAGCCTCTACTTCTACGTGCGTGTGCTGAAACATAGCTACAATCTGATATTATTCCTATTTGGAACATATCATGAACATGTAAAAGTTGCAAGCCGAGCGCATTCGGCCGCGGTCTCTGAACAAATGCCCGGCCGGTTCGCCTTCCTCCGCGTGCCGCTGTTCCGCCTGCTCGCGATCACCTCGCGGCGGGAATGGCAGTGGCGGCGCTGCTGGCCGGCGGCCTGCTGGTGGTGAATCCCTTCGGCCTGCACGACCCGATCTTCGCCGACAATTCGCCCGGCACCGCGCTCGGGCTGTTGCTATTCGGGTTCGTCGTCACGTCCGGCTCGGCCGCGATGGGGACCGTGATCATGGCGACGGGGCAAAGGCAGGCGGATGATGCGGGACCTCGCAGCGGCCAGCCGCGGCGCCGTTATGCTTGGACAGTTGGTCAGAATGGAATGTCATCTTCAAGAAACATGGTCTTTGCTGGAGTCAGGGGCAGCGCCGCCGCCGGTAGCGCTACGTTCGTGACCACAAATAAGTTCACGATGTCTTCTCGGTCCATGAACATCACCTGGCTGCGTTTGGACTGATCAAGCTTTCCGCCAAGCCAGTTCTTTGCTGCCTTGGTGATCTCTCCACCAGCGATGATGAATGCATGGTCGACGAGCACGCGCCGGTTGGTCTCGGGATCAAAGATTTCGTGCCCGAGCATCATCGTCGTTTGATTCAGAATCTCCGCGACGTTCGACGCGCTGTTCTTGCTTAGGCCCGCCGCATCGAGTTTATCCCGCTTTACTTGAAGTCCGAAATACAGCACATGCTGAGTTGGCAGCGTGTAGCGCATCCAGATGTCTTTGCCGTATTCGAGCGCCTTATCCTTGTGGCCCGCCGCCGTGATGCGCTGAAAGCCGAGTTGCCGGAACAACGGCATCAGCACCTCTTCGATCAGCTGGTCCTCCGATGCCTTTTCGAGAAAAGAAATCAGGCGCTCACGCCGTGTTAGCTCGTCCTTCGAGAATGGCCGATGCGGGTTGGCGGACGGCGCGGCGATGGTGCCTGTTCCGATATGACGCAGGTAACACCTGTGGTCGGGTGCATAAAATGCCTCGAAGCCCTCACGCTGCAGGGGAATGTTGAGCTTCGCTAGGGCGGCGGCACGATCCCCATCCTCTCCCACGGCGTCGGCAACATCCATCAGAGTCGCGATAACCCGACAGAATG
>Ga0210410_10006183_pt1 | contig 10420 bp, 9 predicted proteins | sample IncBWC4MmetaG_FD_161058 | JGI IMG/M metagenome (GOLD analysis project Ga0210410, IMG submission 161058) | Forest soil microbial communities from Barre Woods Harvard Forest LTER site, Petersham, Massachusetts, United States - Inc-BW-C-4-M | ecosystem: Environmental > Terrestrial > Soil >... | reverse complement strand
AGACCCCGCAGAAGGTCACGGCATTCCTCACCGGCCTCGGGCTCGGCAGCTACGGCGTGCTGGCGCTGATCATGGTGATGTATCTGGTGCTGGGATGCCTGATGGACGCGATGGCGATGATCATCCTGACGGTGCCGATCATCTTCCCGGTGATCTCCCATCTCGGCTTCGATCCGATCTGGTTCGGCGTCATCATCGTGATGACGGTGGAACTGGGCCTGATCCATCCGCCGGTCGGCATGAACGTCTTTGTGATAAAAAGTGTGGTCAAGGACGTGTCCTTTGCCACCATCTTCAAGGGCGTGATCCCGTTCGTGGCGACCGACCTCATCCGGCTGGTGATCCTGATCGCCTTTCCGCTGCTGGCGACCTGGCTGCCGCAACGGATGGCACATTAGGGAGGGTCGACCATGGCTCCCGCGCTTGCGACAAAATACGTCTTCAGCCTCGCCATCCAGGTGGGGACACCGATCGTCGCCGGCGATACTGGTCTTGGGGTGCGGCGGGTCATTCCGGTTCTCGGCGGCGAAGTCCGCGGGCCGGGCATGAAGGGCGTGATCTTTCCCGTTGGCGCGGATTTCCAGACCATCCGCTCCAACGGATTTACCGAGCTCGAGGCCAAATACGCCTTCGAGATGGACGACGGCGCCGTCATCTACATTGAGAACATCGGCATCCGTTTCGGTCCGAAAGAGCTCTTGGACCGCATTGCCAAAGGCGAGATCGTCGATCCCGCGCTGATCTATTTTCGTTCTGTGCCCCGGTTCGAAACCGGCGCGGAAAACTATCGCTGGCTGATGGAAAACCTGTTCGTCGGTGTCGGCTCCCGGTACCCCGACCGGGTCGAGCTCGACGTGCATCAGGTGTTGTGACCGCCCTCCGTCATTGCGAGCCAACGGGTCACGCGCGCCCGATGACAGGCTCAGCGAAGCAATCCATCGCGCGGCACGGGAAGTCTGGATGGCTTCGCCGCTGCGCTCCTCGCAATGACGGCCGTATATAATAGCCTTATTGACTCCCCCCGTATTCGTTATAAAACATAACTATTCTGGACAGGACGTAATAAGCCGATGGGAAACGCCGCCACCACCGCCGCAGCGGATCAATCCGGGCTGCTCAAGGTCGAGACCCGGGGCGCGGTGCTGAGCATCGGTCTCAACCGTCCGGCCAAGCGCAACGCGCTGAACGACGGCATTATCCAGGCGATCGGGGACTGCTTCTCGCATATCCCGGACGGCATCGGCGCCGTCGTCATCCACGGCATCGGCGATCATTTCTCCTCAGGCCTCGATTTGTCGGAACTCACCGAGCATGACGCCACCGAAGGCCTGCGTCACTCGCAGATGTGGCACCGGGTGTTCGACAAGGTGCAGTATTGCCGCGTGCCTGTGATCGCCGCGCTGAAGGGCGCGGTGATCGGCGGCGGGCTGGAGCTGGCCTGCGCCGCGCATATTCGCGTCGCCGAACCGTCAGCCTATTTCGCGCTGCCCGAGGGCCAGCGCGGTATCTTCGTCGGCGGCGGCGGATCGGTGCGGCTGCCCCGGCTGATCGGCGTCGCCAGGATGACCGACATGATGCTGACGGGGCGGGTTTATTCCGCGACCGAGGGTGCCTCCTACGGGTTTGCCCAATATCTGACCGGGGAAGGTGCTGCGCTCGATAAGGCGATGGAACTCGCCGCAAAGGTCGCGAGCAATGCACCGCTGACCAATTTCGCCGTATTGCAGGCGCTGCCGTTGATCGCCGAGGCCAATCCGCAAACCGGCTTTTTGATGGAATCGCTGATGGCGACGGTGGCGCAGAGCGACAAGGAAGCGAAATTGCGGATCCGCGCCTTCCTCGATCGCAAGACCGCAAAGGTGAAGCCAGGCTGACATGAGCGCGCAATCCAACATGTCGATCCCCAAGGTACGCAGCGACGCGCGGCTGCGCCCGATTTCGTTTTGCGATCCCGCGGTCACGATCGAGCGCCGCGACGACGGCACCATTTATCTGCGGCCGAAGCTTGCACTGGGCGGCTATCCGGAGCGGTTGACCGACCGGCTGCATCATTGGGCCACGACCGCACCGGACCGCATCTTCATGGCGGAGCGCGATGGCGGCCGCGGCTGGCGGCAGATCACCTACGCGGAGTTGCTGACGTCGAGCCGGCACATTGCCTCGGGGCTGCTGGCGCGCGGCCTTTCCGCCGAGAAGCCGGTCGTGATCCTTTCCGGCAATTCGATCGACCACGCGCTGATCGCGTTCGGCGCGCTCTATGCGGGCATCCCGTTCTGTCCGGTCTCGCCGGCCTATTCGCTGGTGTCGAAGGATTACGGCAAGCTTTCCTATTTGATGAAGCTGCTGACCCCCGGCCTGGTGTTCGCCGACGACGCCGACAAATTCGCCGATGCGCTGCAGGCCAACGTTCCCGCAGGCGTCGAGATCGCCACTGCCTGTGGCGCGCTGCCAGGCCGCCGCACCGCGACAACGCTCGCCGATCTCATGGCAACGCCGCTGCATCCGCGCCTCGATGCCGCGCATCGGGCGATCGGCCCTGACACCATCGCAAAATTCCTGCTCACGTCAGGCTCGACCGGCAACCCCAAGGCCGTCATCAACACCCAGCGGATGCTCTGCGCCAACCAGGTGATGATCCGCGAGACCATGGCCTTCCTGAAGGACGAGCCGCCGGTCATCGTCGACTGGCTGCCGTGGAATCACACCTTTGGCGGCAACCACAATATCGGGCTGACGCTGTACAATGGCGGCTCGATGTATCTCGACGCCGGCAAGCCGACGCCGGGCGGCATCGAGGAGACCATGCGCAATCTCCGTGAGATTTCGCCGACGGTCTATTTCAACGTCCCCAAGGGTTACGAATCGCTGCTGCCTTATCTGCGCGACGACGCGGCGTTGCGCGCAAAATTCTTCGGCCGGCTGCATGCGATGTTCTTCTCGGGTGCTGCGCTGTCGCCGTTCGTCTGGAACAGCCTCGACGAACTGAGCGTGCAGGAAACCGGCTTCCGGGTGCCGATGCTGACCGGCCTCGGCGCCACCGAAAGCGCGCCGTTCTTCATGTCGGTCAATCCCCGCACCAGCCGTTCCGGCCATATCGGCCTTCCCGTTTCCGGCAACGATGCCAAGCTGGTGCCGAACAACGGCAAGCTGGAGGTTCGCGTCAAGGGCCCGAACGTCACGCCGGGCTATTGGCGGCAGCCGGAATTGACCGCGAAGGCGTTCGACGAGGAAGGCTTTTACAAGTTCGGCGACGCGATCAAGCCTGCCGACGCCAGCGATTTCGACCTGGGCTTCGATTTCGACGGCCGCATCGCCGAGGATTTCAAGCTCGCCAGCGGCACCTGGGTCAGCGTCGGTCCGTTGCGCGCGCGCTTCATCGCGGCCTGCGCGCCGCTGGTGCGCGACGTGGTCATTGCCGGCATCAACCGCGACGAGGTCTCGGCGATCGTCGTCCTAGATTCCGACGGTTGCCGCCTGATCAATCCGACCACCCCGATCGATGACCTCTCGCTCACAGCGGCTGATCCGTTGATTCGCGAAGCGTTTCGCGAACGGTTCACGAAATTCCTGGCGACCTCGACGGGGTCGTCGACGCGGATCACCCGCGCGGTGCTGCTGGATACGCCGCTGTCGATCGACCGCGGCGAAGTCACCGACAAGGGCTCGATCAATCAGCGCGCGGTGCTCGACGCGCGCGCCGCGCTGATCGAGCAGCTGTATGCGGCATCGCCGCCCGAACACGTGATCACGCTCTAAGCAAATTCGAACATCCGTTCTTACCCAGAGGGGAATACCATGCAGCTGAAGGATCAGGCCGCCATCGTCACCGGGGGCGCATCGGGATTGGGCGCCGCCACTGCCCGCAGGCTCGCCGCGCAAGGCGCCAAGGTCGCCGTGTGCGACCTGAATATAAAACTGGCCGAAAGCGTCGCCGCCGAGATCAAGGGCGTCGCGGTGGCCTGCGATGTCTCCGACGCGGCGTCCGCGGAAGCCGCCATCGCCGCCGCCTCCAAGGCGCATGGCCCGGCGCGGGTGCTGGTCAATTGCGCCGGCATCGGCGTCGCCAAGCGGGTGGTCGGCCGCGACGGTCCGATGCCGCTTGCCGATTTCGACAAGGTCATCAAGGTCAACCTGATCGGCTCCTTCAACATGCTGCGGCTGGCGGCCGCCGACATGTCGAAGCTGGAGCCGCTCTCGACCGGCGAGCGCGGCGTCATCATCTCCACCGCTTCGGTCGCGGCCTATGACGGCCAGATCGGTCAGTCGGCCTATTCGGCGTCCAAGGGCGGCATCGTCGGCATGACGCTGCCGATCGCGCGCGAACTGGCGCAGTTCGGCATCCGCGTGCTGACCATCGCGCCCGGCCTGTTCCTGACCCCGCTGTTGGGCGGACTGCCGCAGGAAGCGCAGGACTCGCTCGCCGCCGCCATCCCGTTTCCGCACCGGCTCGGTCAGGCCGACGAGTTCGCCTCGCTGGCGATGCACATGATCGACAATCCCTATCTCAACGGCGAGGTGGTGCGGCTCGACGCCGCGCTCCGCATGGCACCGAAATAGGGTCCATCGCATGTTCGTCCACCGCCGCGACGTGCAGATCCAGTGGGGCGATTGCGATCCCGCCAACATCGTCTATTACCCGCGCTACTTCGCGATGTTCGACGATTCGACCTCGATCATGTTCGAGGCGGCCGGCTTTTCCAAGCAGGACATCATCAGGAAGTACGGCCTGGTCGGCATTCCCATGGTCGACACGCGGGCGAAATTCTACATCGCCTCGACCCATGGCGACTGGATCACCATTGAAAGCAGGGTCGAGAGTTTCAAGCGATCGAGTTTCGAGGTCACCCACAGGGTGTTCAAGGGCGAGGCACTGGCGATCGAGGCATTCGAGACCCGCGTGCTGGTCGGCCGCCACCCGGACGATCCGGTGCGGCTGAAATCGGCCGCAGTGCCGGAGGAGATCGTTGCGAAGTTCATGCGGGGCTGACACGGTGCGGGCTATTCCGCAATGCGACTATGACCTAAAAAAGGGACTGAATTACCAGGCGGATTTTGATCTAGACTGCCAATAACACCTTAAGGGAGGAATGAATGAAGCGGTTTTATCTGTCGGCGGCGGTCGTCGCGGCATCGCTCGCGCTGCCTGGATTGCCGGCGCTGGCGCAGACCAATGAGATTACCATCGGCATCTCGATCACCACTACGGGACCGGGGGCGGCGCTCGGCATTCCCGAGCGCAATGCGCTGGAATTTGTGCCCAAGGAGATCAGTGGCGTACCGCTGAAGGTGATCGTGCTCGACGACGGCGGCGATCCGACCACCGCCACCACCAATGCGCGGCGCTTCGTCACGGAATCCAAGGCCGACATCATCATGGGGTCCTCGATCACGCCGCCGACGATCGCGGTGTCCAACGTCGCCAACGAGGCGGGCATTCCCCATATCGGCCTGTCACCGTTCCCGATCACGCCGGAGCGCGCCAAATGGTCGGTCACAATGCCGCAGCCGATCCCGATCATGGGCAAGGTGCTGTACGAGCACATGAAGGCACATAACGTCAAAACCGTCGGCTATATCGGCTATTCCGATTCCTACGGCGATCTCTGGTTCAACGATTTCAAGTCGCAGGGCGTGGCGATGGGCCTGACGCTGGCCGATGAAGAGCGCTTTGCGCGGCCGGATACCTCGGTCACCGGGCAGGTGCTGAAGCTGGTCGCCGCCAATCCCGATGCGATCCTGATCGGCGCCTCCGGCACCGCGGCGGGCCTGCCGCAGACCGAGCTACGCGATCGCGGCTACAAGGGCCTGATCTACCAGACCCACGGCGCCGCCAGCATGGATTTCATTCGCATCGCGGGCAAGGCGGCCGAAGGCGTGCTGATGGCATCGGGCCCGGTGATGGATCCCGAGGATCAGCCCGACAGCGCGCTGACCAAGAAGCCGGGACTGGCGCTCGACAAGGCCTATGAGGCGAAGTTTGGCCCCAACAGCCGCAGCCAGTTCGCCGGCCATTCCTATGACGCGTTTCTGGTGCTCGAGCGCGTCATCCCGGTGGCGCTGAAGACGGCCAAGCCCGGCACGCCGGAATTCCGCGAGGCGATCCGCCAGGCGCTGCTCAGCGAACGCGAGATCGCCGCCAGCCAGGGCGTCTACAACTTCACCGAAAAGGACCGCTACGGCCTCGACGACCGCTCGCGCATCCTCCTGACGGTGAAGGATGGGAAATACGTGCTGGCGAAGTAAGGGCGGCATTTCCAAACGAAGTTGCCGCTGAATGAAATCAAGCCGGCCCTTCTCGAGGGGCCGGCTTTTTCTTGCCCTGCCGCTGAGCAGAGGGAATTATTGGATGCTGACGCGCGATTTCGACACTGGCCCGGCGAGTTGCGGCTCTAACTGACGGACCGCGTTCGCCTGGCGCCTCGGCAAGTCGGCTTCGGCGGTTGGACGATGCGCGAGTTGGCCGACGATCCGAAGTATTTCGGATCGCGTGTCGATCCCGCCGAACTCGTCAGCCATCCGTTTTGCCCGCAAACGGTAATCCGGCTTGTCGAGCACGGCGCGCACGGCTTCACGCAGCGCCTGCGGGGTTGGCTGGTTGGTCGCAAGATTGATGCCGACGCCCGACCACGCAACACGTGCGTTCACGTCGGCCTTGTCTTCGGTCAATCCTGCGCCGACAAGCGGAAGTCCAAAGCTCAGCGCCTGGTTGACGCTGCCATAGCCGCCGTTGGTGACGAGCACGTCGGCCCTGGGCAGCATCCATTCGAACGGCAGGTACTGCGCGAGGCGTGCATTGCGGGGAATGGGGCCCGGTATCGCTTCGACCGGGCGCCCGCCCGCGGTCGCGACCACGAGCAGATCAGGCTCGTTCGCCAGCGCAGCCAGTGTTGGGCCGATCAGCAGGCCGAAATTGTGGTTGGCCAGCGTTCCCTGCGTCACCAGCACCACCTTGCGCGAGCCGTCGAGTTCATGGGCCCAGGATGGCGGTGCAACCTGCTTCGGGATGATCGGAGGCGTGCCGACGAAACGCACCGAAGGTGGCATGTCACGCGGAAACTCGAAGCTCGGAACCGTCAGTTGCAGATGGGTATCCGCAAGGTCCACGAGGGATTCGAGCAGGGTCATCGATAGTGGCCCGACGCCCAGCTTCTGCAGGGACCGATTCAGGCGATCGGCCACGGGCTGATAAACGAACGTGTCATGTTGGCTGGCGATCGCCGCATATTCGTCGCGCTGCTCTTGCGTGGTTGCGGGCGGCAAGCCCGCAAAATTGGGAGCGCCATCTTCGCGGCGCCAGTGCAGAATCGAGGTGCCGCAAAGCGCGATCGAAGGCCGCTTCGACTGCGGTCCGAGCAGCATCGGCACCACCCCGAAAAACATGTCGTCGCCGATCACGATGTCGGCCGGGAAGGCCCGCAGAACCTGTTGCAGGCCCTCGTGCTGGGCGGGGACGGGGTCGACGAACATACGCTCCAGGGCGACGCGCAACCAGTCCAGCCCCGGAGCCATGGTTTTCAGTTCGGGAGCCACCGAATCGAAGTCGTGCAGATCGTAGTCCGCCCCCTTGGGAAGGGCGTGGAATTTCGCTCCGATGGCCTCGATGCGGCTGCGCAGAACACTGCCGGATAGAAACGCGAGTTCGTGGCCTTCGGCGATCAAGATGCGTCCGATCGCGAGCAGCGGATTGAGATGGCCCGTGAGGGGCGTCGAAGCGATGAGAATTTTCATGTGACCTGTCACTCCGGGTTGTCGAGGGAGCTGTTCGTCCGGACAGCTGTCCGGCGGCTCGGCTCGGGGAAGGACAGGCTGAAGGATCGCCGTTACGCCTCGACTTCGAAGCGGCGCGAAACGGTTACGGCTGCAACGCGTGATGGCTTTGCGAAGGCGTGACCCGGAAATCGCGCGCGAGGGAAATAGTGGGAGCCGACGCGGGAAGGGCGGAGCGTCATTCGCGCTCAGGACAGCGTGGCGGTACGCTCGGCGGGACGGGCAAGCAGCAGATAGGAGCCCAGTGCGAGAAGTGAGCACACCGCCATAAAAGCCGTCATCGAGAGCGCCGAGTGCGCGTCCGAGAGCGTTGCGACGAGGCCGCTGACAGCGGCGCCCACCACCATCTGGATGCAGCCGGTCGCGGCGCCGGCGGCACCGGCAATCTGCGGCAAGGGCTGCATGGCCCCCTGCATCGCGTTCGGCGCGATTAGCCCGAACGCGAAGTTGCCGAGAATCAGAAGCGAGATCACCACGGCGAGCGGCATCCAGTCGGCCAGCGTCATCGTCAGCAACAGCAATGCGGCGCCCGCCGCGAGCACCAGGCCGACCGTCAACGGATAGTCCGGCACGACGCCCAGGGCGCTGAGCCGGCCGTTGAGGAATGCTCCCGTCATGATTCCCAGCGAGGTCGCGGCGAATACCAGGCCATACTGGGCAGGTCTCAGCCCCACGACGTTGATCAGGAACAGCGAGGAGCCGCTGACATAAGCGAACAGCGCCCCAAACGCCGCGGCGTTGACGAGGATGTAGCCGAGGCAAAGCCGATTGGTCAGGACACAAAGATAGTTGCGGGCGATGACGGAGGGGACCAGGCGGTTGGCCGGGTCGATCCGCGCGCTCTCGGCCAAGCCAATCGACATGGCCAGCAGCAACAGCATGCCGACGCCGGCCAGCGCCGCGGGGATGGCGCGCCAACCCCCAAGGGCAAGCAGCGCCGCGCCCGCGCTCGGCGCGATCATGGGGACGATCATGGTGGCAATCGCCACATAGGACAGCCTGGTGCGGGCGGCGTGGCCCTCGAACAAATCACGAATAATGGCCAGGGCGATGGTCATGCTCGCGCCGGCGCCGGCACCCTGGACCACGCGCCATATCAGGAGTGTGGAGAGCGATCGGGCTAACGCGCAGCCAATGCCGGCGATGATGAAGAGCGTGCATGCGAACACCACGACGGGCTTGCGGCCGTATCGATCGGAAGCCGGCCCATAAAGCAGCGGAGCGAACGCGAAGCCGAGCATGAAGAGGCTCATCATCAAGCCGGCCTGTGCCGGCGCGACGTGGAGTGCGGCACCGATGGCCGTCAGCGCCGGCAGGCTCATATCGATGCCGAAGGACGGCAGGGCGACGAGAAGGCCCAGCAGCAAGGTGAAGGCCATGGAGGCAGGCGGAACGCGCACGGGTCGGATGTCCCTTGGTTGAACCGGCGTTGCGATGCCTTCGATGCGGCCGCGCGCCGCGCGCGGCCCGACAGAGGGACGATCTCGTGGCCTTCCGCGGCCAGGATTGCAGGATCGCCGTTACGCTTCGGCTTCCAAAGCCGCACCGATTGGTTACGATTGTAACGGGCGGCTCGAATTCGCGAAGAACCTGTCTTCGCGAATCGGAGGTCAACTCAGCAGCCGCGACAAATATAGAGCTTGCGATCGACGGAGGCGTCCTCCGCACTGAGTTGCTCGAGGTGGCCGGCGGCCTCCGAGGCGACGTCGGCCGCGTGCGGCTGGCGGTGGCCGATTGGCGCGTCGCCGACCGATCGGGGATCCTGCGCCAGCGATGAGGTCACGATCGGAGCGGCGGGCCCGGACGGCGATTTTTCCACGGTCTGCGCCATCGCGATCCGGCTGCCGAGCAGCGCCAGCAAAGCGGCGGTCTTGATCAGATTTCGCATGGTTGGGTCTCCGGTTGCTGATATCCCTCATGCAAACTGGACGGGCCGCGCTACCGTGCGATTTCAGTTTCTCGGAAAAACAATTGCCGTTGTAGGCGAGCGCCGGCAAAAATAAGGCGAAGCGCGCAAGGCCGGAACTCGCCTTAGCGACTCACGTTTCTTCTGCCGCCGCGCCTCTCGCAACAAGGCAGAAGGCGCAAACACCGATGGTGAAGAGATGGGTTTATTGTCTAAGATGGGTGGCGTAACCATCTGTGATTCCGGTCTTTGGCGCTACAACCGGTGATTTTCTTGTGAACGACGCGAACCGAAAAGCCCACTGGGATACTGTTTACACGACAAAGGGCGAGACTGAAGTCAGCTGGTTTCAGCAAGATCCCGCGCCTTCGCTCGAATTGATCGACCTTGCGCGACCGGCGCCGGGATCCGCTATCGTCGATATCGGCGGCGGCGCATCACGTCTTGTTGATAGCCTTGTCGCGCGCGGGTTCAACCGCGTGACGGTATTGGACATTTCGGAGACCGCGCTCGAAGCGGCCAAGGCGCGGCTCGGTGAACGAGCAAGTCAGGCACAATGGATCGTCGCCGACGTGACCAAATGGTACCCGACGCAAACCTTCGACATTTGGCATGATCGGGCGGCCTTTCACTTTTTGACTGATCCGGCGGACCGCTTTGCCTACGTCACGCGCATGAAACAAGTCATCAAGCCCGGCGGTCATGTCATAGTTGGAACGTTTGCACCCGACGGCCCGGAAAAATGCA
>Ga0210410_10006182_pt1 | contig 10420 bp, 8 predicted proteins | sample IncBWC4MmetaG_FD_161058 | JGI IMG/M metagenome (GOLD analysis project Ga0210410, IMG submission 161058) | Forest soil microbial communities from Barre Woods Harvard Forest LTER site, Petersham, Massachusetts, United States - Inc-BW-C-4-M | ecosystem: Environmental > Terrestrial > Soil >... | reverse complement strand
GAGAAATTTTCCACCAAGTCGCGCGACCTCACCATCGGGGACAGTTACGAATCCGCCCGCGGCTTTCTTCTCTTCTCCCAGGGTGATCTCACGAGTGCCGCCAGCGAATTGGCTGCCGATCCCCACTCGCCCGTAGTCTTGCAAGTGCTCGCTGCCACGCAGGAAAAGCTCGGTGATGCCGCTGCGGCCGAATCCACGCGCCGCCGCATAAAGTATCAGCGCGCACCGACCCTTGAGTGGTACCTGATTACTCACGAAAATACCGGCCAATCAAACCAAGCCGCCGCGAAGTGACCGAAAAAAACGCGTTGTCCGGGTAAATTCCACATCCCCCGGCAACGCGTTTCATTTTGAGTTTTGAAATTACGCCTTCTTCAGCAACCGCGTAATCCAAACCAGTATTACCGCCCCGACAAATGCGACGAAGATCGAGCCTATCAATCCGCCGCCAGGGTAGATCCCCAGCATCCCGAAAAGCCAGCCGCCGAGGACGCCTCCCAGGATTCCCAATATAATGTCCACGATTACGCCGTATCCGCCGCCTTTCATGACTTTGCCCGCCAACCATCCGGCGATCAGCCCAACAATAATCCACCACAAAATTCCGCCCATGAATGCTGCCTCCTTCACTTCTTTTTAGGATGGAGCCCTGTCTCGGCTCTCATTTAGAACACCCCTCGCGGAATGTCAATCCAAGACGCATGCGTCAGAGTTTTTCATCGGCCAGTTGCAGACTTTCCCTTCGGCCTTCATGTATACTTTTTTCCTCAGGGGTGATGGACATGCTGCGCTTTGCCACTCTTCTTTCGTCCTCGCGCGCCGCTATGCGGCGTTGTCGATGTTCGTGCCTGGCGGTCCATTAGGCAAGCTGCAGTTCCGGACGTTTCCACCATCGCGTAATTAATTTATTCAGATTTCGGGGGAGATTTGATGAATTCGCGCATTCGTCTATTTCTTATTTCCTTTCTTTCGCTCGCCTTGCTCGGTGCCGCCTGCTCGAAGTCACCGGCGCAAAAAGAATCCGCCACTGCACAAAATAACGCCGCCCGTCCCACGATCGTCTTCATGACCGATTTCGGCACCACCAACGACGCCGTAGCCATCTGCAAAGCGGTCATCGTTGGCATCTCTCCCGACGCCCGCCTGATGGACATCACCCATCAGGTCACGCCCTTCCAAATCGAAGAAGCCTCGCGCTTTCTCGCCGGCGTCACTCCGTACTATCCCGCGGGCACGGTTTTCCTAGTCGTGGTCGACCCCGGCGTGGGCACTTCGCGCAAAGCCGTGGCCGTAAAATCCAAAAAGGGTCAGTACTTCGTGCTCCCGGATAACGGCATCATCTCTCCCGTCCTCGATCGCGACGGTCTCGATTCCGCCCGCGAAATCACCAATCCCAACTGGATGATCCAGGCCGCCGTCTCTTCTACCTTCCACGGCCGCGACATTTTCTCCCCCGCCGCCGCGCACCTCGCCGCCGGATGGGACTTCAACCTCGTCGGTCCAGAAGTTACCCAGCTCATCCGCCTCACGCCGAAATCTTCCACCACCACCGAAAAAGGTATCGACGGCGACATCATCGGCCTCGACGATCCCTACGGCTCGCTCATCACCGACATTCCCGGCGACGAATTCAAAAAACTCGGCTACAACCTCGGCGACAAAATCCAGCTGCAAATCGACAAAAAACCAGTGACGGTTCCATACGTCAGAACCTTCATGGACGTTCCGGTCGGCGATTCCCTCCTCTACATCGATTCGCGTGGCCGTGTGGGCATCGCCAACAATGAAGGCAATTATTCAAAGAAGTTCAACATCGCCCCTCCGGGAACTATTTTCATCCCCCGCAAGGGCGCGCCAATCAAAGGCAAGTGATTCAACTTGAAAAAAGGATTCGCGGGTCTCATTTTTGATAAGAATTTTGATAAGGACAATCCCATGACGCATCCTATCGCTAAGCTCGCACGCACTTTTGCTTTCGCATTTTTCGCAATCTTAACCGCATTCTCTTTTGCCACCCCCGCCGCGCTCGCGCAATCCTTCCGTGGCGGGATCCGCGGCGCGGTCACCGATTCTTCCGGAGGAGTGCTTGCCGGCGCAAAAATCACCGCGCGCAACCTCGGCACCAGCGAAACCCGCGAAGTCACTTCCGATTCCGACGGCGCCTATCTGCTCCTCGAACTGCCCGCTGGCGAATACGAAGTCTCCGCCATCGCCCCCGGCTTCCAGGAAGTGCACGTGGGACACGTCACGGTAAACGTAGGAGCGGAAACCGTCGCCGATCTTCAGCTCGCCAAGCCCAATGAGAAAGTCGAAACCGTCAACGTCAGCGAATCCGTTCCCCTCATCGACACCGCCAGCACTACGCTCTCGCAAGTCGTCGACCGCCAGCTCGTCCAGGAACTCCCCCTAAACGGCCGCGACTTCGGCAAACTCGTCGCTCTCACTCCCGGCGTTACCGTCGAAGGCTCCGGCGTTGCCGGCTCCGAAAAAGGCTTCGGCCAGTTCAACATCAACGGCAATCGCGACCGCTCCAACAACTACATGCTCGACGGCACCGACAACAACGATCCCTTCTTCAACAATTCCGCGCTCAACCAGGTTGGCATCACCGGCGCGCCCGCCACGCTGCTGCCCCTTGACGCCATTCAGGAATTCAATCTCCAGGCCCAATTCGGCGCCGAATACGGCCGCAACTCCGGCTCCGCCGTCAACATCATCACCCGCTCCGGCACCAACGACTTCCACGGTTCCCTCTTCGAATACAACCGAAACTCCTACCTCGATGGTAGAAACTATTTCAACGTTTCGCCTAATCCGCAGACTCGCTTCAACAACAATAACTATGGCGGCTCGCTCGGCGGCCCCATCCTCAAGGACCGCACTTTCTTTTTTCTCGCTTACGAAGGCCAGCGCGAAGCCGTCGGTTCAGACTTCAACCTTGTCGTCCCCACTCCGGCGGATATCGCCACCGCTCGCGCCATGGCTCTCGCCGCCAGTCCCACCATCAATCCCGTCCCTGCCGACAAAATTCTCGCGCTCTTCCCCGTCAGCAACACGCGCTCCCTGGCTGCTTCAGTCCGCGACAAGAATGACGGCGACAACTTCATCGTCAAGGTCGACCATAAGCTTTCTTCCAGCAACACTCTCACAGGCCGTTATGCCTTCGGACAAAGCGATCAAGTCTTCCCTCTCGGCTCTCTTGGCGGTTTCGGCAGCGGCTCCCGTCTCTCGAATTTTGCCCAGCAGTCTCCCACCCGCGTGCAGGTCCTTTCCACCAGTTTGCTCACCACTCTTTCCCCCAGCAAATTGAACGAACTTCGCTTCGGCTATTCCCGTTTCCGCACCGGCTTCACCTCCGCCGACGCCACTCCCGGCAATCCCAATTTCATCGATCCTTCCACGTTCGGTTTCAACTTCGGCACCGGCAAAGTCGGTCTCCCCGAATTTGACTTCAACGGCAATTTCGAAAACCTCGGCGCCACTGCGTTCAGTATTCCCCGCGCTCGCGTGAGCGAAACCTTTCAGACCCTCGACAATTTCACCTGGGTCCGTGGCCGCCACACCATCAAGTTCGGCGGCGAATACCACCGCTACGACGTCCAAAGCTTCAACGACAATCTCGAACGCGGCCTTTTCGACGTGAGCGCCCCCGGCATCAGCCCCGATCCCGTCATCGATACCCTCATCGGTTTCTATCAGGGCAGCTTCGGCTTCCCATCCATTCTCACCGGCGACACCAACCGCTTCACTTTCAACAATGGCCTCAGCTTTTTCGGCCAGGACGATATCCGCCTTCGGCCCAGTCTGACCCTCAATCTCGGCCTTCGTTGGGAGTACTTCGGCCCCCTCGGAGAAAAGCACAATCTTCTTTCCAATTTCGACGCCGCCGGAAATCTCGTCCAGGTTGGTTCACCCACTCTTCCTCATGTCTACAATCGCGACCTCAATAATTTCGGCCCGCGCGTCGGCCTCGCTTGGAACCTCCGCCGCAACACCGTCGTCCGCGCCGCCTATGGCATCTACTACGACTACGTTCCCCAGAACTTGCTCATCGCCAATTTCACTACTTCCGCTGGCGTTGCCACAAATCCTTCCAATCCCAACAACCCCAATGCCATCTCCAACCCCGTCAACGGCCTCAACTTCAATCAGAGCGGCTTCACCAATCCGGGACCGAACAACCCGGTCTTCTCCGGCATCGCCTCTCAGCAAGCCATCTTCATCACCGATCGCAATCTCCGCACTCCCTATGTCCAGAGCTGGAACCTCAATATCCAACGCCAACTCAGTGGTGCTCTAGCTTTCGAAGTCGGCTACGTCGGCAGCAAGGGAACAAAACTCGTCCGCCTCTACGACGCCAATCAAGCCCGCGCCAATACCAACTACGGCGCCATCGACGTTCTCTCCAGCGGCACTGGTTCCACTTACAACGCTCTCCAAACCACCGTCCGCCTGCAAAGCTGGCACCGCCTCTCCGGCTTCTCCACTTACACGTGGTCCAAGTCCCTAGATGGCGCCTCCGACGGCATCAATTTCAACTCCGCCAACGCCGCCTTTCCCCAGGACTCCACGAACCTCCAGGCGGAAAAAGGCCCGTCCACCTTCGACACACGCCATCGCTGGACTTCCGCCATCAACTATCAAGCTCCCGTGATTCCGCATCTCCCGCATCTTCTCGCCGAAGGCTGGCAACTCAACACCATCGTCACCGTCCAGTCCGGCCGCCCCATCAACATCATCACCTCCAACGGCGGCATCAATTTCAATTTCAACCAGCGTCCGAGTCTCATTCCCGGCGTCAGCCCCATCCTCAGCCACTGGTCGCCCACCACCGGCTATCTCAATCCCTTGGCTTTCCAGGATCCCGCCATCACTGCCGCGGATCCCTTCGGGAATTTCGGCAATCTCGGCCGCGACCAGGTCTTCGGCCCCGGCTTCTGGAACGCCGATTTTTCCGTTAGCAAACTCTTCCAGATTCGTGAACGTCTCTCGTTGCAATTCCGCGCCGAGTTCTTCAACATCTTCAATCATCCGAATTTCGCTCTGCCGAGCAATGTCGTTAACACCGCTTTCGATTCCAGCGGCAACCCCAAGCCTTTGCCCGGCCCAAGTGCCAACAACAATTTTTGCAATTCGATCCAGACCTGCTTTCCCGCCGGTCTCATCACGCAAACCCCCGATGTTGCCCAAGGCAATCCCGGCCTCGGCGGCGGCGGCCCGCGCGTTCTACAATTCGGCCTGCGTCTCCAATTCTGAAGTCCCGCACCCGAACATTCGTCGGAGGGGCGTAGCTCCCCTCCAGCGATCTTCGTGCATATCTGGCAACCCATGTTGTTCGTGAAGGTCTTGCGACGAGCCTATCGAATCTGCACTTCGTGGAACCCGAAGCCCTTTAACATGCCCGTGATGGTGCTTCGCGCGTTCTCGCCCGCGGTCTTGAGGATGTCGTCCTGCAGCGCCGCTTGCTGGAGTTGGCGCTCCGCCTCTTCCCGTACTTCGCTCTCCAGGTTGGGGTCTGGTGAAGAAAACAAGCCGGTGTCCCGGGAATACACTTTCGTCCTCGCATTATCGATGCGCGTGCTGAAGACTTCCGCGGCAGGCAGATTTATCGACACTTTCTGCCCTTCGATTCGTACATCGCCGGGCTGCAGACCCGCAAGATTTATCCCCGCCACCACTTCTCCATGCACCACCAGCAGCAGCCGGTCACCCGCCAGAAATTTCGGCAGGTAAGCATTGGCGTGCTCCCCCGAAATAATCTTGTCCATCGTATAGCTCACGGTTTCCAGCCGCTGGAGTTGCTGAATTTGGCGAACCACCGTCGGCTGATCCACGTTGATCAGCGTGCGTCCTCCGCGCAAATTGCTGAGCAGGTGCAGCAACCCGAGCCCGCCCGAAAACCACACCAGCGCTCCAACCAAAAGAACTGTAACAACCGCGCCCAGGAACGCACCCAGAACCCAGGTGCGCAAGCTCCGGGAATTTCCTCGCTTTCCGCGAGTTGCTGATTTGTTAGCGAGAGGAGCATCGTCTATAGTCATCTGTTCATCCAACAACTTCAGTGTAGATCAAGCAAAGAGTTCAGTGCCCGCGTTCCTTCCCAACCGCACCCCAGCCCGTCACTCCCGATAATGCGGGTCCTCAGAGGCCCATTTCTGTAGGGTTGCGCGTGGCATCCCTAAATGGAATGCGACCGCAGAATCCAAATCAAAATCCCAATCGGAATCCCCACCGCGGCCACTGCCGCAAATAAAATGATTCCGAGGAACATCCAATCCCGCCGGCTGTTGACGCCCGGCTGCTCCCTCTCCCGGATCAAGAGCTTGTAGTTCCGCCGATTCGCCTTCCAGAACACGTGAAAAATGTCCCCCGCCACCGGGATTGCTCCCACCGCGGTTTCCAGCAGTACGTTCGCAATCATGCGCACCAGCGTGATCGCTTGCACGCCGCGGCGCCAGGCCGCGAACACAATCAAAAAAGATGCGATGCCAGCCACCGCATCTCCAATACCGGGTATCCAACCAATCAACGCGTCGAGCCCAAATCGAATCTGAGTTCCAGGGATCCGGAACATATCGTCCAGAAGCGCTGCAATAGTATCGAGGTGTTCGTTGGACGCGAGTGGTCGCGGCATTGGGCCAGTCCGCCTAACACTATACAGGCTCACGCAAGGATGGCGTTTGTAGGGGCGCAGCATTGCTGCGCCCCGGTTGCTCAGTCGCATGAGTCAAAGTGCTCCTTCTCGTTTCAATTTCGGCAGTCCTTCCTCACCTTTCAATGGCTTACGCATTCTGTTCCCGAATCTTGTGAGAAATCCGCACTAGCCAGTGGGCTTCGCTGGCAAGATGTCGGCCCCAAAAAACGATGCACATTTTTCCACAGTTAAACCGCTTACGGGCCGGCCCCCGCATTTGTACAATCGTTGAAGTTTCTATCGCTCGGAGGAGTTGCATGCTCTTCGCCACCGTCTCTCGCGGCAAAAAAGCCGGAACCCGTTTGCTTCCACATCGCTTCAAAGACAACCGCTACCACGTCCAACTCGGCAAAGAAGGCCCCTACATCCCACTCTCCGACTACCGCGACATTCCTTCCTACCTCGCCAACGGCTATTCGCTCCAAATGAGCAACAGAGCCGAAAGCCACAATCCCACTCTCATCAGCCCTCGATCCGTCCGTGGATGGAGTCCGGCCTTTTAATTTTCCCTGCGTCATCATGATTTGAATCCGAAGTTTCCCCGAAAACCTTTTGTCGACTATTCGCGGACTTTGTCTATTGTCTGACCTTGGAACTATCCGCTCCGCGACCGCGTATACCATTTATCACTCAAGGAGCGCCCCAGTGGACGACTCGATAAACCTTCCTCCAAACGCGCAGCTCAACACACCGGCAGACCCACCCAGCCCACCACCGCCCGCACCAGCAACTCCATCCACCCTGTATAAGATCTTCATCGGCGCCGACGGCCTCCGCGCCGGCTGGAGCCTTCTAATTTTCATCACGCTCCTGGCTGCATCACTGTGCGGCGTCAATGCCCTCATCAAACTCCTCCATCTCTTGCCCACTCAGCCTTCCGCCAACACAGACATCTCTCCCACCTTCGCGGTCATCGGCGAGTCCCTCCCCTTCCTCGCCACCCTTCTCGTCACCTGGATCATGTCCCTGATCGAGCAGCGTCCCAACTCGGTCTACGGCCTGGGCGGCAATCGCCAGCTTCCGAACTTCTTCGCGGGCCTCGCTTGGGGAGTCACTTGTCTCTCGCTCCTCGTCTTCCTTCTTTGGAAGACCGGCCTCCTCGTTTTCGACAGCCGCCTCCTCTTCGGCACCGACGCCGTTCGCTACGGCGCCATCTGGCTCTTCGGTTTCCTCATGGTCGGTCTCCTCGAGGAGTACCTCACCCGCGGCTTCGTCCTTTTCACTCTCACTCGCGGCCTGGCCGCCATTTATTCCTGGCTCTTCAAGACCCGCCACAGCAAAGCGCTTGGTTTCTGGACCGCCGCTCTCGGCCTCTCCACCCTCTTCGGCCTCGGCCATCGCGGTAACCCCGGCGAATCTCCCATTGGCCTGCTTTCCGCAGGCTTCGCCAGCCTCGTCTTCTGCCTCAGCCTCTGGCGCACCGGCTCCCTCTGGTGGGCCATCGGCTTCCATGCCACTTGGGACTGGGCTCAATCCTTCCTCTACGGCGTCGCCGACAGCGGCCTCATGGTCCAGCACCGCCTCTTCGCCACCCACCCCCTGGGCAAGCCCCTCATGAGCGGCGGAACCACCGGTCCCGAAGGCAGCATCTTCGTCCTCTTCATCCTAGCCATCGTCTGCCTAATCATCCTCTTCACCGTCCCCCGCTCCACCTACGGCGATCCCGCCCTAACCTATGCCAGCAAAAATTTGGAGGCCGCTTGAGCACACTTCTCACCCGCAGCGAAGTCAGCGCGAAATGAGTAGCGCGTCCGTTCGGTGAGCTACTTGTGAAAACTGCACTGCTGCATTGCATTCCCAGGTTCTCGGTGCTAACTTACCCGCCAGTCTGAACCCCTACATCGGTATCCCAGTGGAAATCACGGAGGAAATATGAAAGTCATGAAGCTTGCAGCAGCCTTGTGTGTCGCCGCATTCCTTGCCGGCGGCGCACTTGCTCAGGATAAACCCGGTACTATCGCAGCCCTTGAATTCCAGACACCGAAAAACGGCATGGTCAAACAGTACGAAGAAGGACGGAAAGCCAAAGTCGAGTGGCACAAGCAGCAAAAAGACAAGGACGCGCTTTTTGTCTCCGAAGTCCTCACCGGCGAGAACATGGGAACGTACATCGTCGGGCGCTTCGGCATGCACTGGGCCGATATGGACAAGCCCACGGTGTCCGATGCTGCCGACTTGGAACAATACAAGAAGCTCATCGGACCGTATGTCGAAAAATTGACCTCCACCTATTACGAGTTCTTGCCCAAGTGGAGCAACCCCTCCACCGAAATGAGCCCCAAATACATCGAAGTGGTCAGCTTCCACATCCGGTTCGGTAAGGGTGACGATTTCCGCAGCGCCATCGCCAAAGTTCATGAAGCCAATCAAAAGCTGAAGACCCCGATTCACTACTCCTGGTACCGCCTTGCCAACGGCGGGCCCGGCGGCACCTACGTTCTTACCACCGATCATGCGAACTGGGCGTCCTTCGAGGATGATCCGGCTGTAAAGCCCCTGCGCGACAGACTGCGCGAAGCGTTTGGGGAGCAGGAAGCCATGTCGGTCATCGAACGTCTCAATGGCTCGATCGAGAGCACCTACAGCGATCTCGTCCAGCCGCGTCCGGACCTGAGCTACATCCCCGCCAAATAAGGCGGCCTCCAGCACCTGTCGGCATTCGTTTGCCGGCACACTCTCTTCGTCTCTTGCCAGTGTGGCGAACACAACTCCGCCGCGCTGGCGAGATTCGGCCAATCCCCTAATCTGCCTCTTGACGTTGAGATACCGCTTGCGTACAATAAGCAGTGGGTAAACGTGCGGTTCAGCCCCGGGAACGCCAATCTCCAGATTGGCGTTTTTTTGCTTGAATCCCCCCGGTCTTGGAGCAACTCCCTTTGGAATCAGCATTTACGAGACTGCACTAATTTTGCCCTCACTTTCTGCATCGTAAGTTATTTAGAATCAACATCTGCAGGATTCTCGTAAGTGTTAATTCTAAATAACTTACACAATTGTTAAATCCTTTAGAATCAACACCTACAAAAAACCGGGGGAGGGGGGATGGGATAGGGGCGTAAGGGTTAACTCCAACTCTCAAACGGAAGTTGCGATCGAGCGCCGCCAGACGCGCGCCCGTTTGCATTTTTCCCCAATTCGCCCAACAATGACGTTGTAGTGGCGGGCCTTTAGGCCCGTCTCTTTTCGCTCTTCGAGGTAACCACCATGCCGGAAGCCGTCATCGTATCCGCCGTTCGCACTCCCGTAGGCCGCGCCTTTAAAGGCTCTCTCCGCTCCACGCGCCCTGACGATCTCGCCGCCCTCTCCATCAAGGAAGCGCTAGCCCGCGTCCCCGGCCTCGATCCCAAGGACGTCGACGACGTCATCCTCGGCTGCGCCATGCCCGAAGCCGAACAAGGCATGAACGTGGCCCGCATCGCCGCTCTCCGCGCCGGCCTCCCCGTTGAAACCAGCGCCATGACCATCAATCGCTTCTGCTCCTCGGGCTTGCAGGCCATCGCGCTAGCCGCGGAGCGCATCCGCTCCGGCTCCGCGGAAATCATCGTCGCTGGCGGCACCGAATCCATGTCCCTCGTGCCCATGGGCGGCAATAAGGTTTCTCCAAATCCCTGGCTCGTCGATCATTCTCCGGACACCTACATCAATATGGGCCTCGGCACGGAAAACATTGCGAGAAAATTCGGCGTCACCCGCGAACAAGCCGATCAGTTCGCCGCCGACTCTCAC
>Ga0210410_10006181_pt1 | contig 10420 bp, 12 predicted proteins | sample IncBWC4MmetaG_FD_161058 | JGI IMG/M metagenome (GOLD analysis project Ga0210410, IMG submission 161058) | Forest soil microbial communities from Barre Woods Harvard Forest LTER site, Petersham, Massachusetts, United States - Inc-BW-C-4-M | ecosystem: Environmental > Terrestrial > Soil >... | reverse complement strand
GCACGAAGTCCTTGAAGGTGATCCGATTGAGGGAATCGTCATTGCGAAGTTCCCGAACGCGAAAGCTGCAAAGGATTGGTATTACAGCGAGGCCTACCAAAGAGTCGCCAAGCACCGCAAAGACGGGGCGATCTATCACGGACTTATTGTTGGAGGTGTCAGCTAATGCAGTTAATGACGAGCCCGATACGTCTTGTAATTGTGGGCGCGACTGGAATGGCCGGCGGATACGCCCTTCGCTATGCGCTAGGACACCACTCAGTCGAACGAGTGACGTCTATCGGACGCAAGAACATCGGCGTCTCGCATCCCAAGCTGAGAGAGGTTCTGCACCGGGACTTCGCGGACTGCTCTGCACTCGCGGAGGCGCTTTTCGGTCAGGACGCAGCAATCTTTTGTCTGGGCGCATATACCGGAGCGGTGACGGATGCTGAGCTCCGCACAATCACCGTGGCTTACACAATCGAGTTCGCGCGAGTTCTCCGTAGAAGCAGCCCTGAGGCGGCATTCTCATTCTTGAGCGGTAGGGGCGCGGACCCGACAGGCCGAAGTCGGATGCCTTTCGCGCGCTATAAGGGAGAGGCGGAGAAGGCTCTACTCGCGGCCGGCTTCCCGCGCGTCTATGTCTTCCGGCCCGCCTACATCTACCCCGTGGAGCCCCGGAAGGAGCCGAATTTCAGCTATCGCCTCTTGCGCGCGATCTACCCCGCGTTTCGCTTGCTCTTCCCCAACCAGGTGATTCGGGCCGACGACTTGGGGCGGGCCATGGTGGATGTTGCGTTCCAGAAAACAGCAGAACGCGAAAGCCAGATTTTCGAGAACCGTGACATCCGAGCGATGGTCGATTCGTTTCAGCCCTCCGCGGGTGATTCAGACCGTTCTTAGTGAGCGTTCCACTCCTTTGCAGTTCCGTGGCACGGCAAAGTCCAGCTCAGGGTAGCTTGTCGAAAAACAGATAAACGGCGGCAATCCGGCCGTCCCGGGCAATGATGAAATCAGTCCCCGCGTAAGCTGGCGCCTCACCAGGGCGGCCTGATACCCATCGGATCCGCCCGCCATTGCCCAATTCCTCGGGCCCGGCAATTGGCTGATATCGAAAGTCAGGCTGAGTAGCCTTGATCGCACCCGCCACGCGCTCGATCTCGTCGCGGCCATGGTAGACGCCTCTGGGTTCGTAGAACACGCAATCTTCGGTGAAGATCTGGTCGATGGCCGCGCGCCGACGCGCGGCGTCGTTTTCACCGAAGACGTCGTCAAGATTGCGGGTCAGCAAGGTCGATATGCTGTATGACATGGGCTTGTCTCCTCTCGGCTTCGCGTTATTTCCGCCAGTGTTTCTTAACGTTGAAGGATCCCCGCAAACGCGGACCGCAGCCTCCAAGTCGTAAGAAACCACAAGACCGTGAGACCTGTCGCCGGGTCGGAAATAGCTGCTGCGAAACTGTCGATTCCAATCTGCATTTTCGTCACTTCCCGAGGACAACTTTCATTTCGATCGTCGGCATACTTCGTCGTTATGTGAAAGTAGGCTTAAGACCTTGGTTTGACGCCGCTCCCGAGGCTTTCGGCGCGCTTGCCAATCTTTTTCAATGTCGCTTCAAGAACTCGCAACTCTTTCGGGCTCGCATCGGCAAAGACTTTCCTGATTTCGGCTGCGTGTTTGCGAAAAATCGGTGTGATCAATTCTTTGCCTTTTGGGGTGAGCGATACGATCCGGACACGCCGATCCTCAGGACTCTCGATCCGGCTTACCAGGCCTCTATCCAACAGGCGGTCGATGGCCACACTGATCGAGCCGGGCGTAAGGTACACCTTTGGGCCGATCGTATTTACCGGCAAAGGCCCTTTGTTTACTAGTGCTTCCAGTATCCGGAAGTCGGTATCGTCGATTCCCGTCTCCTCAAGTCCGGCATAAAGATATTTCGCAGCCGCCCGAAAGGCCTTCCCCCATATCAGCCAACAGTGAACCGGATCTCGCGAGTTCTTGTCCATGACGAAACTATTTTCACATTTCGCATAACGGATGTCCAGAATAATGTATCTATATCAATAGGATTGGAATCAATATATACTGGGAGGCACCTTACAAATGGAACGCACAAATAAGAAGTTGATCGCGGTGGTCGGCGCAACGGGACTGCAGGGAGGCGCCGTAGTACGCGCCCTGCACGCCAACAAGCAATTCAAAGTACGCGCCCTAACTCGCAATCCGGCCAAGCATAGCGAACTCGCCGACGAAGTCGTCCAAGCAGACTTGAATCGCCCCGAAACCCTTACGTCTGCATTTGAAGGGGCGCACGGCGTATTTCTCGTCACCAATTTTTGGGAAGAAGGTACCGATGAGGTCAAACAGGCAACAGCTGTGGTACGCGCTGCCAAGGATGCAGGTGTCAAACACTTTATCTGGTCCACGCTCCCTGACGTGGAAGCGATCAGTGGCGGCAAGTTCCACGTTCCCCACTTCACCGGCAAGGCCAAGATTGATCGGATAGTCAAAGAAGCGGGATTTCCAAAACATACGTTCGTCATCGCGCCCATGTACTACCAGAATCTGGTCGGCGTTTTAGCTCCGCAAAAGCAGGCGGACGGATCCGTGGGCTGGGCCCTCCCCCTTGATCCAACCGTGCGGGGCATACACATGGGCGACATTACCGAACTTGGCACAATCGTCGCCGGAGCATTCGCGAACCCCGATCAGGCCGGCCATGGTGAGTATCTGCCCCTAGTCGGCGATTTCATGAGCTTCAGCGAAATCGTCGACACGCTAAATCGGCAGGGTCACAACTTCTCATACACACAACTCCCGACGGAAGTTTTCGCCGGTCTTTTTCCTGGGGCCGCCGAGATAGCGGAGATGTTCAATTACTTTCAGGCGCACACATACTTAGGTTCCGATTCGCGCGACCCCATTGCGCTCGCAAACAAAATCGCAGGCCGGCAACCGACCACGTTCTCGGTGTGGGCCCAGGTGAATTTCCCGGCCCCAAAGAATGCCCAGTCAGCAGCACGCTGATTGAAAACCAAAGGAAATCGATTTTAGCCGGTGCAGACAAACTTAGTTTCCGCGGTTGCTCGTAAGCGGATTCAACAAGCAAAAGGAGGAAGTACATGGCAACGAATTCGATCGCAATTTCCAAAGATGTGGAGGCAATAAGCTTTTGGCAGGGAGCGGTGGTCGTTTTGGGGCGCTTTTTCTTCGCGCTGATTTTCCTGATGGCTGCCCCCAATCATTTTAACAAGCAAACCATCGGCTACGCGGCTTCGCAAGGCGTGCCTTTGGCTGCGATCGCGGTTCCACTTTCCGGAGTGCTGGCCATTGCCGGCGGCTTGAGCATCTTGTTAGGTTATCGCGCAAAACTGGGCGCCTGGCTCATTGTGCTTTTCCTGGTCCCTGTCAGCTTGATGATGCATAAGTTCTGGACCGTAACCGATCCCATGATGGCGCAGATCCAAATGATTCTGTTCATGAAGAACGTCTCCATGCTCGGCGGCGCCTTGCTGGTTTCTCAGTTTGGTGCAGGCCCGGTCAGCCTTGATGCCCGCCGCTCGCGCTGAACGCACCTAAAGGAGAAAACCAAAATGCGCAATCAATCTCCGCCCAGCACCTCCTTTGCTCTTTTAAGAACCGCGCTTTGTCCGTCTGCCAGAACTGAGGGGAGCCGGGTACGGGCCGATAGAGTTACATTCTCATCCGTAGTAAAGAATCATTGGTAAAGGTCCATTTTCCACAGGAGTGATGATGATGGCTGACATAAATGAAGTGGTTGTCCGTGGGAGCGTGGCAGGATTTGCGCAGAAGATTCTCGCGGGCCGACATCCTTTGACGGCAGACGAGCCCGTGGCTGCCGGCGGAGCCGACACGGGCCCAACTCCCTACGACTTACTACTTGCTGCCTTAGGCGCTTGAACTTCGATGACGGTTGCGCTGTATGCGCGACGCAAGAGCTGGCCGCTCGAAGCAGTCACCGTTAGGCTGCGCCACAGTAAGATTCACGCAGCCGACTGTGCCGATTGCGAAACCAAAGAAGGAATGCTTGACCACATCGAGAGCGACCTCGAATTCGCGGGGCGGCTAACCCAAGAGCAACGCTCGAAGCTGCTTGAGATTGCCGAGAAATGCCCAGTCCACCGCACCCTCGTCTCTGAAATCGACATTCGCTCCCGCCTGGTGTGAGCAATGGCGCACATCCGTCGGATTACGCAGCAAGGGAGTTGTGGACCGCGATCCCATGTGACTCGCTGGAATATCGCCGCGTAGTTCCAACTCCCGAGTCGCCGACGACGATACGGACTTTATTACAAGTATCCTCGATGCGTCCCTGTCAGGAGGCCGACGCGAAACGCTTCGGTACTCGCGCGGAGGAATGCCTGAGAGAGGTTCGAGTCGGCGAAATTGGGAACGGGAATGGGGGAGCAGAGTGCGCGGAGGCAAAGAGCCATTGTCCGGCAGCAATTGTGCAACTATTGTGCAGCCAGAATTTTCAACGGTTTGTCACGCCGATGTACGCCCACCACGAGCGCTAACGATGGAGTGTCTTGGGGATGTGCGATCCTCCTACGCGTCGCGGAAGTGGTGAGCGGGCTGTTGTGGCCGCTGACGCGCACCGTGTTGGAGCGGATCGCCGCTGGATACGACGCGGAGGCAGAGCGCGAGGATCAAAGCGCGGGAGCGAATGCGCATCGAGGGGCTCGCTTGTAGGAAGTGATCTCCATTGCTCTGGTACGCCGGCTAACCAGCAAGTATTCCAACCAGAAGCCCGGTTCGCATTCCACGGTGAAGTGCTCGAATGCTTTACTGTCTGCCACACGACAGAAGGGCAGACGGTTCAAGCAACCGTTGTAAGTAATTTTCTTGAAGGCCCGCGTCCGGAAATTAGTGCGAGGATGACGCTTGGCGGCTAATTAGCCGGGTCACTGTCGCAAATAAGACGCTCACGGATATTCCGCACATCAACACCCCGATAATGCTCTCGAGCGGCCCCAGCATTCGCCAGTTTGACGGTAAGACTACGTCGCCGTAACCTACCGTGGCGTAGCTGCTTGCCGAGAAGTAAAGCGCGGATTCCCAAGACGAGAAACAAAGCCGGCGATAGCAACTCGCCCAGAATAGAATCAACACTCCATGCAGAACGATTACCGCGCCTGTGAGTCGCACAACCAGTGCAGCAGAGCGAAACGGCCCAAATCTGTGGAGATCACCGGCGACAGCGCGCCTGATCCAAAGTATGAGCACAGCGAGCCCAACAGACTGCAGCCACAAGGTGACTATCACCATACGCACCGCTATGCCGATCTCACGAAATAAGCTCATTGCTCCAGAGACCGTCAGTGCACAGCAACCTGGCCGTCCTTGCCGGGTTCATTTTTGGCAAGTAGGAAGCACAGCAAGAACATCAGTGCGGAAGTGGCAGCGAGCAGCCAGTAGATATCGACGTAGGAGAGTGCTTGAGCCTGTGTGATCACCAAGTTGTACATTCTGGCTGTTGCTTGTTGTTGAGCGGAGTGCATGCTCAAACCGACATGTATCAGACGGTTCGCCAAGCCTGCGACGGCCTCATTGAATCGATAAGACCGCGTGTACTCGGCGAGAACGGACTGATGGTATTGACCTCGGCGTGCAAGCAACGTAGTCACAGCCGAGGTTCCTACGCTCTGCCCGATATTGCGCGTGAAGTTTATCAAACCGGCCGCAGCGTTGCTTTTCGACTCCGGCAGGCCGACATAGGCAGCCATCGTGAGCGGAACGAATAAGAATCCAACCGGGAGATACTGCCAAATGCGCATCCACGCGGCAGCACGAAAGCTGATGAGTAGATCGATGTGCTTGCATGAGAAATACATGGCCACAGCGAGTGCGAGCCAGCCGAAAGCGAGAAGGTACCGGGCCTGAAAGTGTCCAGCGAGGCGGCCGACCAACGGTAAAAGAAAGAGCAGAAGAATAGCCGCCATCGAAATGACCATGCCGGCCTTTTGCGCCGTGTAACCCATGAGCGTTTGCAAAAACTGGGGAAGAAGGACAGTTGAACTGAACAAAACTGCGCCAAGCACGAACATCATCAGATTGCAGCTTGCAAAATTAAACTGCTTGAACAGACGGACATCAACAATGGGTTCCTTGTGACGCCACTCCCAGATAACGAGGGACACCAAACCCACGGCGGCAAGAATGATCAGTGTGGTAATGAACCGCGACCCGAACCAGTCGTCCTCTTGTCCTTTGTCCAGTGCAACCTGGAGAGCGCCTACACCCACGGTGAGCAGTGCGAACCCGATATAGTCGAACCTCGCCATCGTGGCTTTCAGACGGGACAAGTAGGGCGGATCTTCGATTAGCTGAAAAACCAGAAAGACGGCCAGAATTCCCACTGGAACATTGATATAGAAAATCCAGCGCCAGGAATAATTATCCGTAATCCAGCCGCCCAGCGTGGGACCAATAGCGGGGCCACAGATGACCGTGATTCCATACAATGCGAAGGCCAACCCGCGCTTCTCCGGCGGGAAAGTGTCCGCCAGGATTGCCTGCGTCATCGGCTGCAGTCCTCCACCGAAGGCGCCTTGTAGCACTCGGAAAACAAGCAGCAGTCCGAGGCTCGGCGCGACTCCGCACAAAAACGAGCTAACTGTAAAAAAGGCGACGCAGATTAGAAAGAAACGCTTGCGTCCGAGCCAGCCGACGAGGAAGCCGCTGATCGGAAGCACAACGGCGTTCGACACCAGGTAACTGGTCAAGACCCACGTGCTTTCATCATTGCTCGCGCCCATGCTGCCCGCAATGTGTGGAAGGGCGACGTTCGCTATGCTGGTATCGAGCGCCTCCATGAACGCAGCCAGCGAAACCGCGACGCCGATGATCCACGGGCTGACCTTTGGCTGCCACGCCGGTTGCTCAGCCGCGAGAGACCCCGCTGTGCTCATCGCACCCTCACGTCTGGCTCGACTGACAATCCCGGCTTCAACATTCCCTCTGCATTGAATTCTTGTCCCGCGGTGCGATCGAAATCGATCCGCACTGGAACTCTCTGTACGACCTTCACGTAGTTGCCCGTCGCGTTTTCCGGAGGCAGCAGACTAAAAACCGACCCAGTACCGCCACCCATGTTGGTCACGTGTCCGGACCACGTGCGACCGTAGGCGTCCACGTTGATTTTCACGGGCTGCCCAGGCCGCATATGCTCGAGCTGCGTCTCCTTGAAATTGGCGGTAATCCACACGTCGTCGAGCGGCGCAACTTCCAGCATTTCCTGGCCGACACTCACGTTTTGACCGACTTCAACGCTCTTCTTTCCAATGATTCCTGTCACCGGCGAGCGAATGATGGTGTAGCTGAAATTAAGCTGTGCTTGGGCCAGCTCAGCCCGGCGTTGCTCGACTTGCGCATCCGCGGCGTCCGCCTGGGCGCGGATTAGGTACACGTGCTGCGGCGCGGTCTGGGCGCTTCGAAGATCAGCCTTTGCCTGCAAGAGTTTCCCTTCCGCCTGGCGCACAGCCTGCTCGGCGCCCTTGACAGCGGCGTCGGCCGAAGCAACTCCCGCCCGGTTTGCTGTTGCTGAAGCGACCGCCTGATCGAATTGCTGGCGCGAGATATCTTCTTTTGCGACGAGCTGTTTGGCGCGCTCGAGGTCTGCGTCACTCTTGGCAGCATTGGCCTCGGCCTGTGTCAACGACGCCTTAGTCGACTCGTGATTATGCTCGGCTGCCCGAAGCCCCGCCTCAGCGTTAGCCACGGCGGTCTGCGCCGAATCGAGACTGCTTTGGACCGTCACAGAGGTGATCGGGACGTTCCATCGGGAGCTCGTGGCACTCGCTTGCGAGTCTGCCAGTGCCGCCTCGGCCTGAATCACCGCGATCTTGAAATCCGCAGGGTCAATGATGACCAGGAGATCGCCCTCATGGACGAGTTGGCCCTCGACGAAATTCACTTTCATCACTTGGCCGTTAATGCGGGCACTCAAGGGCATGACGTGCCCGTCCACCTGTGCATCGTCGGTGTCTTCGTAGAGAAATGCGTTGCTGACGAGATACCCGATAACGATCACAATCGCCAATAGCGCAAGAACCACCACGGCGACCTTTGACGGGTGCTCGCGCAGGCCATGAAGAATTCGATTGAGTTTGCCGCTGCCTTCGGGGAAATCTTGGGAACGGTGTTGAGATTCCACCGAAATGGGAATTTCCTCTTCTACGACTGCAGAATGCTTGTTTCTGATGTGATCGTTGTTCGACATTACCTACCTCCGAGGTACTCGCTGTAGCTGCTGCGCGCTACGCCCAGGGCGCGAGCGAGTGAGAGCTTGGCGAAGTTGTGGTTGTAAAGACTCGTAATATATTGATCGTTGGCGCTGGCGAGAGCCTGCTCGGCCTGGACGACTTCAACACTGTCGCTTACTCCAGAAGTGAAGCGATCCTTCGACCGAGCAAGGCTCTCATTGGCAAGGTCGACATTTTGCTTGGCCACTTCAACCTGTTCTTTCGCGGCATTTAGATTGAGAAGAGCGGTGCGAATGTCCTGGTCAATCTGCCCGCGGATGTTTTCAGCTTCGGCCTTTCTTTGACGCAATTCTGCTTCGGCTTGCGTGATATCACCTTTAATCCGTCCGCCGGTGAAGAGGGGAACCCTGATCCCCGCCTGAAACGTGAAATCTCCGTGCGAGTTGCCGAACGTCGGTCCAATATCGCCGTAGCTGCCGTTAACCGCCACAGTTGGATACCGTTCGCCTTTGGCTGCAGAAAGGGTTTGCGCAGCAGCTTTTTGGGAATCGAGAGCGGAGCGAAAATCGCCGCGCGATTTGAACGCAATTTGCAGGGCATCGTCGACGCTCAGCGGAGTGATGTCGGAATATGGGAGTGTGTCGGCCAGCTCAAACTCCTGCCCGAGCGGCAGTCCGATCGCGCGTCCAAGCGCTAGTTTTGCGACGGCGAAGTTGTTGCGAGCTATGCTTAGGTTGTACTCCTCCGTGTGCAACTGAACCTCGGTGCGTGTTGCGTCGATTCGTGGGGCGGTACCCGCCTGCACTTGATCGACCGCGCGATCGTAAAGAGCTCTCGCATTCTGCACCTGGGCTTGCTGCGCCTTAATTCGAGAGTCTGCCTCGATGATCCGCAAATAGGCGTTGCCGACCGTGAGTGTGACCACATCCAGAATGTCCTGATAGCTGAGTTGGGCGGCCTGTTCTGCAGTGCGGGCTGCGCGAAACCGCTGGATGGATTCATAGCTGAACAGTGTTTGGCTCACGCTTGCATCCACTGAGCTGTAGCTGAACGGTCCAACAACAGTGGGAATTCCTGTTTTTAGCCCGTTGAGCCCGAAGGTCGCGAGGTTCACTTGCTGGACGTTCTCCGAAGCGCCTGCGCTGACTTGTGGCAGCAGATTGCTAAGCGCGAGTAGCCGCTGACCGCGAGCAATTTGGGCGTTTTGTCCGCTTTCGATGGCTCCGAGGTTGTAGCGCAACGCCATCTTGATGGCGTCGCGTAGAGTCAACTGGACTACCTGGTCGGTTGCTGGACCGCTCGGCACGCTTCCCAACACTGCTGTGCTTTGCGCTCTCGTTGCTGTTGTGTCGAACAGCACCAACACGAACACGACAAGAAAGGAAGCCAGAAGATTGGAGGTCCTGCGTTTCTGCCGGACCTTTAGCCGCTCAACAATGTGCCGGACATAGCAACCGCCCGAGATGAACTGCGCACCTTCGTTGCGCAACGTGCGCAGCAGTCTCTCGCCAGTCTTATCGATAAATGTGACTTCCTTCAGGTCCACGATGCACGCACGCTTCTTGTCGGTTTGGTGGTTCTTCTTCCAACTCGCCCTTAGTTCTCGAATCCAAGCCCCACTGAGGTGGCCTTCTAGAATCCATTTCTCTTCCGCAGGTGTTTCGCTAAAGCTGATCTTCAACATGGTGTTTTCCTCAGAGACCGGAAGCGTTGCAGAGGTGGGGTTGCGGAAGATCCCTGGTGATATCTGCCCTGGGCTTCGCATTGGTCTTCAGATAAGACCCTATTTCTTGGCGGAGCTGCCGCTTCCCGCGAAATATGCGCGCTTTGACTGTGGCCACCGAGAGCCCCATGCGACGAGCCGTCTCGCTCGTAGATAACTCACGAAGTTCCCTCAACACGATTGTTGTGCGCAGCCCCGGGCGCAGATTCCGAACCGCCTTCGAGAGAATCCGGACTTCCTCTCGCTGCGAGTAGCGGGTTTCCGGGTCGGCATTTGAGTCGGGTATGTCCAAACTGTCCGCACTTCCTGCGTCAAGAATGTCGTCGATCGATACCTCGCGCACCGCACCAATGCTTCGTAGGAACATAAGCGCTTCGTTGATAGCAATGCGCGTCAACCAGGTGGAGAAGGAGGATTCTCCTTGGAACTGGCACAAATGCACGAAAGCCTTGTAGAAGCTTTGCTGAACGATGTCTTCCGCGTCCT
>Ga0210410_10006180_pt1 | contig 10421 bp, 6 predicted proteins | sample IncBWC4MmetaG_FD_161058 | JGI IMG/M metagenome (GOLD analysis project Ga0210410, IMG submission 161058) | Forest soil microbial communities from Barre Woods Harvard Forest LTER site, Petersham, Massachusetts, United States - Inc-BW-C-4-M | ecosystem: Environmental > Terrestrial > Soil >... | reverse complement strand
TAAGCCGCTGATGAATCGCATCGCGCCCCGCCAGCGGATCGAGCACCGCGCGCGTGTAAGCCATCTCTTCGCCAACCCACTTCTGCGTCTCCGCGCTGCTGCCATCTTCCAGCCAGCGATAGTTGTCGACGATTCTCGTCCCATGCATCGTCTCAGCGATCGGCTTGGTACGAGTCTCCGGCGGCGCCGACGGGGGCTTGCCAGACTTGGAATCGTTGGCCGCGCAGGCGGCGGCGCCAAGCAACAATAAAGAAGAGAGAGTCCAGAACAAACGAAAACCTCCTGACATATACACCTCGGAAGAGTCAGCGGGATAACGGTTAGGGTACCAGAACTGCTGCGGCTAGCGTTTCCCAGTTCGGGCTACTCTCCCCGTTGCGGGAAGCACTTTGTCCATGCACACCTAGTTTGATCTCACAGGGTTACGTACCAGCCGATTAGGTAGCTGTGAGGGTCAGAAAGCTATGAGCCAGATTTTTTGCTGGAAACAAACGGACAGCGTGGACGGAGCCCTGCTCGACCGTCAGCACCAGGCGTTGTTCGAGACTGCGCAAGATCTGTTTGACGCCTTGAGCCATGCCGATGGGCTGTCGGTGGCGGAGGATATATTCAGCCGGTTGATGGACTACAGCGCCAATCATTTTGCGGCGGAAGAAAAGCTCATGGCAAGGCAGAAGTATCCTGGGCTGAAATCCCATCAAGCCGAACATCGCGCTTTCACGGACCAGTTGCTGGCTTTCAAGAACGATTTTAAGGCGGGGAACGGGAGTGTGGTGTCGATCATGCTGCCCTATCTGCAACAATGGATTAAAGAACACGTGCAAGGGGCAGACCATCGGCTGGGCGAATTCATAAAAGTGCAGGATGAACGGCGGACCGGGGCCAGCGCAGGGTGACATTCGTTGCATGAGGGTATTTGGAGTAGAGGTGTGTTTTCAGAGTCGTGCCCGAAATGCTATGATAAATTTGATCATCGAAGCCGAGCCATCAGCGCCGGCCGCCACACTCCTCAGTAGCTCAATGGCAGAGCATTCGGCTGTTAACCGAAGGGTTGTAGGTTCGAGTCCTACCTGAGGAGCCATTTCTTTTTTGGGGTTTTTCGTTTTTCAGCCTTCGAAGACGCGACCGTTGGCGCAGCCGACTGTTCAGGTAAAAGCTCGGGCCGGCAAGTACCCTGATTCAGTTTTTCGTAAATTGGCCTATACTTGCCAATGGAATGACGGCCCAGAATCCAAAGGGAGCATCCGCGGGCGAGACAGTAGCAAACCTCGCGGAGCGTGTGGAGGAGCGATTCGGAGTTCTTCCAAATTTCTTCCGGCTCGCTCCCGAGACTCCCGACATCATTGAAAAGCTGTGGGGATTCGCGCAAGCCGCATACCTCGACAACCCTTTACCCTCCGTTTTTAAGGAACGTCTTTTCGTACACCTGTCGCGCTTTTGCGCGGTCCGCTACTGCATTGCTCGTCATGTCGGTTTCCTGGTGGGACTTGGCCATCCCGCGGGCGATTCCAAAGTGCGTACGCAGAGCGTTACTGATGTGGTTAAGCTCCTGCGACGGCCTTTTCCACGCGGAGAAGAACTTCAATCTCGTCTAGCACTCTGCGCGGCGTGCCCGGCGCCCCTTGTCGACATGCCGATGGCCGACACGCAGATGGAAGATGCGATCTTTGTGTTGGCAGGGCACGTGTTCTTGAAGACGTCTGACTACTTGCCGTGCCTCGACGCACTGGCGCGGCTACTTGGTCCGGCTCGCCTGCAATACTTGCTATTGTTCTTAGCGTTCGTCAGGGCAGCGCACTATTGGACAGAAACTCATCCTGAGATCGCCTTTGAGGATGACATTGAAAAACTGCTGGCGATGCATGAAGCACTCGCGGATTGCATCCTGAATGACCCACAAGCTACGGACAGCATCAGCCAATCGCTCCTGGATGAGTTGCCGGCCCTGCGCCTCAGAGCGGACAAAGCTGTGGGCTTGCTCGCCGCAATCGTGGACTCATCTGACGATGCCATCGTCAGCAAGACGCTGGAAGGGATCATTACCAGTTGGAACGCAGGTGCGGAGCGGTTGTTCGGCTACACCGCCAGCGAAGCGATAGGCCAGCACATTTCGTTGATCATCCCGCTCGATCGCAGGGACGAAGAAGCAGTCATCATTCGACGAATCAAGAATGGCGAACGAATCGAACACTTCGACACGGTTCGTGTGCGCAAGGATAAGACACAGTTCGACATTTCGCTCACAATTTCGCCTGTTCTGGACGCCAGCGGAAAGATTATTGGAGCTTCAAAAATTGCTCGAGACGTTACCCAGCGAAAACAAATTGAGCGAGCGTTGCGTGAGAGCGAAGATCGTTATCGAACATTGGCGGATGCCCTCGACACCCAGGTGCAGTTCCGTACTCAGGAACTGGAGAGAAGGAACTCGGAACTGCGCGACCTCTCGGCGCGACTGATGGAGTCTCAAGATGCGGAGCGGCGGCACATAGCACGGGAACTTCACGACAGTTCTGGTCAGACATTGGCTGCGTTGGGCATGAGTCTGGCGCAGCTTGCCGAGGATGCCAACAATAATCCCGCTCAACTTGCCAAAGGTATCGAAGATGCCGAAGCCCTGGTTCAGCACCTGAGCCGGGAGTTACGCACCACTTCCTATCTCCTGCACCCGCCACTACTGGATGAAAGTGGTCTGTCGTCCGCGCTGAGCTGGTATGTGCAGGGTTTGAAGGAACGCAGCGGACTCGACGTCGACCTGAGAATGCCGGAAAAGTTTGAAAGACTCCCCGCCGATACCGAAATCGTGATTTTTCGTATCGTGCAAGAGTCCTTAACCAACGTGCATCGTCACTCCGGAAGTAAGACCGCATCGATTCGGGTGGCTCGCGAAGCCGATAGGATCATTGTCGAGATTCAGGATCAGGGTCGCGGAATGTCCCCAGAAAAGCTGGCTAAGATTCAGGCGCAAGGTTCGGGGGTGGGGATTAGTGGGATGCGAGAACGCTTGCGTCACTTTGATGGAGAGTTACTAGTCGAGTCGAGTGGTACGGGCACAAAGATTTTCGCCACTCTTCCATCAAAGTCGTTTTCGGCGAAGGAGCAAGTCATCGCAGGTCAAGAACGCGAAATCGCGTGATTGCCTGAAAAGTCTTAAGCGCGCAATCGTTGTTTCTGCTTGCTCTCGTGCGCGCCCTTTACTCGTTCCGCTCCCCGCCGACTTTAACTTATTTGACGGATTCCACAGTCAAGATCCTCCACGCCTTGGTAGTGCTGCAGTTTGGCTGACGCTCGGACCGGTTAAGCGGGAGATCCTTCGCTCCGCCTGAAAAACGGATCCGCTCAGGATGACGCCGCAACTATAGAGAGTCAAACTGCACCACTACCCACGTCATGCCCTCGACGCGGGAACTTGCAGGTAGTGGAGATGCAAACTGTCGACTGGGTATATTCTCAAGCTTAGAGTCAGAGGGATTCGGGAACCGATGCCGACCATCACCAGACGCCTTTTCCTTGAAATGGCGGCCGCCATGGGTGCTACGGCTGCGTGGGGCCGTCGGTTCGGTGCGAAGTCCCACATTACATGGCGTGAGCGCCGTGATCTTTTTCCCGAGGGCGTTGCTTCGGGCGACCCCGACAGCAACAGCGTTCTGCTATGGACGCGAATACTGCCGACCGGCGAAAATCCGGAACCAAGACTGAATGTCCTGAAGTTGAACGTTGAGGTCGCCGAAGATGAGGCGTTCTCGCGTGTTCTAGCGACGGCAGAGGCGCCTGTTTCCGCGGCGTCGGATTGGACCTGCCGTGTGCTTGTGGGTGGATTGAAGCCCAGCCACGTGTATTGGTACCGCTTCACCGACCCCGAGGGCTTCGGTAGCCGCGTGGGCCGGACCATCACAGCGCCTGCGCCGGACGATGCGCGACCCGTACGTTTCGTTTTTGTGAGTTGCCAGAATGCGAACGACGGAGCGCAGAACGCTTACCGCAGAATGATCTTCGAGGATGAACGCGCTCCCCAATCGGAGCGCATTGGCTTCGTGTTGCATCTCGGCGATTTCATTTATGAAATTGTGTGGTATCCGGAAGATCGTCCGCAGGGGATGTATGACCGCCGCGTGCGTGATCTCGTTCGCTATCCGCACGGCGAAAAGATTCGCGATTTTCACATTCCGACTACGGTCGACGACTATCGCGCCGTTTATCGTGCGTATCTAAGCGACCCCGATCTTCAGGACGCGCGGGCACGCTGGCCCTTCGTCAACATGTGGGACAACCATGAGTTCAGTTGGATGGGCTGGCAGTCTGTGCAAAGATTTGGGGGGAAAAATCTTCCGGCACAGACGCGCAAAGTGGCGGCCAATCAGGCGTTCTTCGAATACCAGCCGGCGCGAATCACGAAACCGAGCGGACCTTCTCTGGATCGCTTCGATCCGCCGCAGGTGGTCGACACTCCGGTGACGCGTTTTGACGAGCACGGCCTCGGACAAGAACCAAATAATCTGGCCGCCATTGGCAGTCTGAAGGGTTACCGCGCATTGCAATATGGCCGGAATGTGGAGCTGATCGTCACCGATCAGCGCACTTATCGTTCCGAAACGCCGACCGATCAGCCCGAAGCGAGCCCGCTTTCGAGCGACGACTTTCCCGAATTCATCCCGGAAGATGCCATGGAAATCATGGATGCGGGGCGAACCCACAATGGCGGCCGACCGCCAGCGGCAATTCATTTCGGCAGCGTCGAGCTGGAAAATTTCTGGAAAGACCGGCCCGCGCAGACCATTCTCGGCGCCGAACAGAAGGCATGGTTTCTCGATCGCCTGCGCGCCTCGAAAGCAACCTGGAAAATATGGGGCAATACCACCGCTACGCTCGACATGCGAGCCGATCTGCAAAACTTGCCGCAGGGAGCAGCAAAGCCATGGCCCGCCGGGTACGCCATTTCCCCTATGGGTGATCATGGGAGTGCATACGTAGAGCGTGGCGAGATTTATGATTTCGTCCAAGCCAACGGCATTACTGGTTTTGCCACGGTCGCTGGAGATCGTCACAGTTTTTGGGCTGGCCTGGCGGCGAAGACTCTGCCGCCAAAACCTTTTGTTCCGGTTGGGATCGCTTTTGTTACGGGCTCGATCTCCGCCCCTGGAGTGATTGAAGCCCTGGAACACGGCTTGCCGAAAGACCATCCTCTGCGATCACTTTACGTCGGTCAAGGACCGGAGGATCGAGCCCCGCAGCCCACCATGAACCTGCTCCTGCGGCACGGAGTGCGCTCGTGTTTCGAATATCTGAAGAGCGGAGACATTGCAAAGGCGCGTACGCTGTCAAATCCAAATTTGTCTCCACACGTCTCGTTTGTGGACATGGGAGGCCACGGCTACTCGGTGGTTCACGCCACGAGCGAATTCATCGAGACTGAATTTGTCTGCATTCCTCGTCCTATTGAACGCAGTGACCGTCCGGATGGAGGCGCTCTTAGCTATCGCGCTAGATTTCGGACCGCTCTTTGGAAAAATGGCGAAGCGCCAAAACTCCAGATGCAGATTCTGGAAGGCGATCCGAAATTTTCAGTGTGATCAGGGAAGCTAGCGGGTTTCCGCATGCCAGCGAGCCTTCTGTTTCTCGATGATCTGGTAGCAATCGCAGGCAGTTTCTTCGAGCAAGGGACGATTCACGATGGTCACGTTGCCGCGCGTGTAAGCGATCATTCCTTCTTTGTGCAACATGCCTGCGGCTACGCTGACGCTGGCCCGGCGGGTCCCGAGCATTTGCGCCAGGAATTCCTGCGTTAAAGGAAGAACCTCACCGCCAACGCGATCCTGAGTCATCAGGAGCCATCTGGCTAATCGTTCCTCGACATTATGGAGACGGTTGCAGGCTGCGACCTGGGTTGACTGCATGCTGAGAATCATGGCGAAACGCCGCAGCAGCCGTTCCAGTTCCGGACAGCCGGGCAGCACCCTAAGCAGAGTCTCCGTGTTTACTCGATATCCTGTCCCCTCGCCTTGGGTGACCACTCTGAGGCCGCTGGTCTTGAAGCCAAAGATGACGGGCAAACCGATGAAGCCTTCTTTGCCGATCAGACCGACCTCCACACTCTTTCCGTCCGGCTGAACGGTGAGGACCGAGCCCATGCCGTTGTTCAAAAAGTATACGGATCGGATAGTCTCGCCAGTCTCGTGCAGGACTTGACGAAGTTTGAAACGCACGAATTCCAGGGAGGAGAAGATCAGGGTACCCTCGGCCCGGGGAAGGCTGCGCAGAATGAGGTTGCCGATTTCTTTCCCATCTCCGTCTTGCGCGCCGGAGTTGAGGGCGGTTTTTTGTACACGAACAGAATTTTTAACCATGGCGGCTCCTTGATCCACAGCGAGAACGCTGTCTGATTTCGCAAGGAACCGTTGAAGAACCCGGTCGCGGCGGGACTCTGCTAGAAGAGACCACCCAAGAGTACGCTTAATGTGTCCGTTTGTATGTCCTAAACCGCTCACTGTTGTGCAGGAAACGAGCAGACGAAGCGGGAAGGCCTCCGGGATCTAGGTTCGTGCCAAGAAGTGAAGTGCAACGGCGCGACGTCCTCTAGCTGACGGGGTGCGAGAACTTCCATTACAATCTTGGATTGACCGCTGGGGCGACATCGCTCAATCAGAGACGAGAACTCCCCGCGGGGTTGGTGGCGGCGCCGGGCGGTATGGGGTCCTTCGACTGCATGGAAACTTCGCTTCGTGAAAGTTTCCATTTCGCTCAGGAAGACAATCCGTATTGATCAAAGACGATCTAATTCATGACTTCAACGCAGAATAATCCGCTGACATTTCAGGAACTCATTCTGCGCTTGCAGACATTTTGGGCGCAGCGTGGGTGTGTTTTGCAACAGCCGTATGACGTGGAAGTGGGCGCGGGGACGATGGCGCCGGAGACGTTTCTGCGGGTGCTGGGGCCGAAGCCCTATAAGGTGGCGTATGTGCAGCCGTCGCGGCGTCCGGCGGACGGGCGGTATGGGGAGAATCCGAACCGGCTGTTCAAGCACATGCAGTTGCAGGTGATTTTGAAACCTCCGCCGGAAAATGTGCAGGAGTTGTATTTGGAATCGCTGATGGCGATTGGCATTGACCTGCGCCAGCATGACATCAAGTTTGAAGAAGATAACTGGGAGGCTCCGACGCTGAGCGCGTGGGGCGTGGGCTGGCAGGTGATGCTCGATGGATTAGAGATCACCCAGTTCACTTATTTCCAGCAGTGCGGTGGCATCGATCTGTTTCCGATTTCGGCGGAGTTGACGTACGGGTTGGAGCGCATCAGCGCGTTCCTTCAGGATGTGGATTCGATTTACGACATCGTATGGGCGCGCGATCCGGAGTCGGGTTCTGTGGTGAAGTACGGGGATGTGCGGCTGGCGGATGAGCAGCAGTTTTCGGTTTACAACTTTGAGGCAGCGAGCGTCGAGCTCCAGTGGAGTCATTTCAATCAGTACGAGCGGGAGTGTTCCGTACTAATAGAGGGATATTCGTCGGCGAAGAAAGGCGATGAATCGGAACTGGTACGACTCGGCCTTGGCGGAATGGTTGACGCTTCAGGGAATGCGATCGCCACTAGTAGGTATCCATTGTTGGGTGCGTATGATCTTTGTTTGAAGTGTTCGCACATGTTTAACATTCTGGATGCGCGGGGAGCGATTTCCGTGACTGAGCGCGTCGGAGTGATTGCGCGGGTGCGGGCGCTGGCGGTAGGGATTGCAAAGGCCTGGGTGGATCAGCAGAAGAGCGAGGTATTGGAGAAGTCCGACGATCCTGAGCCTGTCCGCGGGAAGACGAGCAGAGAAGAGAAGAAGTTGTCGCCAGTGAGTTAAGAAATGGCAGACTTTTTATTAGAGATCGGATGCGAAGAGATTCCGGCGCGGATGATTGCGGCGGCGTCGGAAGAATTGCGCACGCGCGTGGGCGCGCTGCTTTCGCGTGAGCGGCTGGCGGCGGGGGAAGTCACGGCGTTTGATACGCCGCGAAGACTCGCGATACTTGCCAGCGGAATTGAGGCGGCGCAGGAAGACATCACCGAGCAAGTCAATGGGCCGTCGGTGAATGCTGCATATAAGGATGGGCAGCCTACTCAGGCGGCGCATGCGTTTGCGAAAAAGGCTGGGGTTGATGTGGCGCAACTGGAGCGGGTGAGCACACCTAAGGGCGAGTATCTTGCGGCGAAGGTTACGAAAAAGGGGCGCAGTGCGAGCGAGATTTTGACGGAAAATGTGCCGAAGGAAATTGCGGCGCTTTATTGGCCGAAGAATATGTACTGGCGTAAGACGAACGAGCGCTTTGTGCGTCCGGTGCGGTGGCTGGTGGCGATGCTCGACGGGGAAGTGATTCCGCTGGAGTTTGGCGGGGTGCGCGCGGGGAAGGTTTCGCGCGGGCACAGGATTTTGTCAGACGGGGCGGTGGAGATTTCGCGGGCGGGATCTTCTTATGTCGATTCTCTGCGGGCGGCGAAGGTTTTGGGACGGGCCGAGCGGGAGCATCAGATTCGCAAGGCGCTGGATGCCGCGACACGCACGGTTCCTGGGGCGCGATGGAGAGAAGATGCGGCACTGCTCGATGCGGTGGTGAATTTGACGGAGTATCCGTCGGTGATTCTGGGCGGGTTCGATCCGCAGTTTCTGGCGCTGCCGGAAGAAGTTCTGGTTACGGTGATGCGCGATCATCAGAAATATTTTGCGCTGGAAGATGGCGAGGGAAAATTGCTGCCGCATTTTCTGGCGGTTCTAAATACTGACAGTGATCCACAGGGACTGATTCGACACGGGAACGAACGCGTCCTGCGAGCGCGCTTCAATGACGCGCGTTTTTTCTGGGAGATGGATCAGAAAAAATCTTTGCTCGAGCGGCTGGACTTGCTGCGCAACGTGACATTCCAGAAAGATCTCGGCAGCTATTACGACAAGACGCAGCGCGTGCAAAGACTGTGCAGTTGGCTGAGCGAGATTGTGAAGCAAAGCGGGATGGCGGTGCGTCCGGGGGTGATTCACAAGGCGGCTTGCATGGCCAAGGCCGATCTGACCACCGAGTTGGTGAAGGAGTTCACCGAGTTGCAAGGGATTGTGGGCGGGCTGTATGCGCGCGTGCAGCAGCTTGATCCGAGTTTGCCGGAGGCGACGCGCTTCGCGATTGCGGATGCGATTTACGATCATTACAAGCCGGAGTCGACCGAAGACTCTGTGCCGCGGTCGACCGAAGGTGCGCTGCTATCGCTCGGCGACAAGGCCGATACGATTGCGGGGATGTTTGCGTTGGGACTGGTCCCGAGTGGATCGAAGGATCCGTTCGGGTTGCGGAGGCAGGCGAACGGAATCGTGAAGATTATTGCGGAGAAGAAGTTGCCGTTGCGGCTGAATGAATTGATGCGGGATGCGCGCGCGGGATATCAGGGGTCGGAGGCGGAGAAGAAGTTTGTCGAGGATGCGAAGTTTGCCGCGCCAACGGCGAGGTTTTTCCGCGAGCGGTTGGAATTCTATTTCCGAGATGTGTGCGGGTATGCGCAGGACGTGGTGAGAGCGGTGCTCGGAGCGGATGCGGAAGATGTGGTGGATGCGGTGGCGCGGGCGGAGGCTGTGAAGGAGGTTTTGCATATGCCTGAATTTCAGGCCATAGGCGCGGCGTGTAAGCGGATGCGGAATATTTTGCGGCAGGCGGAGGAGAAGGGAATTGCACCGGCGGCGGAGTTCGAGTTTCTTCTCGAATCCGCTCCCGAAGAGAAAAACCTGAAGGCTTACATTGATCGAAATGGTGAGCGTGTCGAGGAGCATCGAAGGAAGAAGGAATACTTCGACGCTCTCATATTGCTTTCAACCGCGCGCGAATCCGTAGATGCGTTCTTCGACAAAGTTATGATCATGGTCGAAGATGCGAAGTTGCGTGCGAACCGGTTGGCGCTGTTGCGGACGTTGTTGAGGGAATTTTCGACGATTGCGGATTTTTCGGAGATTGTGACGGAGGGGAAGGCGTAACCCCTTTCAGTCGTCCCTCCGGGACTTGTTCTCGATTTTGCTGCTTTTACCCAGCGCTGAAGCGCTGGGCTAATGTCGCGACGCCCCTCCGGGGCTGACCGATGCGCTTTCGACGATTTGTCGGGGCTTTCGCGGCCCTGAAGGGCCGCTCTTCCACGGAATTATCGGCATGTCGGTAGCGCCAAACCATCGCTACTGTTTAATATAAGTGATGACGATCTGAAGAGAAGCTTTTATCGCAGCGCTGAAGCGCGGCGCCACCCAAAATCTAGAACCGACTTTCAACATCCCAAGAAAAAGGAAGACAAATGGCGACGATGACTCTCCCGGAAACGCAGGCGCAGCAAGGCAAGAAGAGCGCGACCAAGTATGTGTACTCGTTTGGAGGCGGCAAGGCCGATGGCGACGGCAAGATGAAGGACGTGCTGGGTGG
>Ga0210410_10006179_pt1 | contig 10421 bp, 10 predicted proteins | sample IncBWC4MmetaG_FD_161058 | JGI IMG/M metagenome (GOLD analysis project Ga0210410, IMG submission 161058) | Forest soil microbial communities from Barre Woods Harvard Forest LTER site, Petersham, Massachusetts, United States - Inc-BW-C-4-M | ecosystem: Environmental > Terrestrial > Soil >... | reverse complement strand
CGTGGTTGCGCTGTTTGCGGGAACCGCGCATCCGGCGCGCGCCGACGGCCGCGCCGAGTTCGTGACCTGTCAGGCCATGGTCGATCTGGCGGTGAAATCGGCGCAGGAGGCGGCTGCCGCCAAGCCCGACGATGCGGCGCTTGCGCGCTGCCGCCAGATCATCCGCGACTGGACGCTGCGCGAGTCCCGGATGAGCGTCGACGAGCAGGGCCGGCCGCTGCGGTGAATCTTTTCTTTCCCTCCCCGCTTGCAGGGGAGGGTCAGGGTGGGGGCAAGCCGCTACGACGGGTGCGTGTGGCGGCCCCCACTCCAGCTCCCCCGCAAGCGGGGGAGAGGGCAGACCTGTGTCGCTGAGAGCATCGTGCCGGACTCGCTCGCAACCGCGTTGAACTATTTCGCGCTGGGATGCAGCACCGGCTGATAGCCGGCGGATAGCGCGCGCAGCGTCGAGGGTGGCGTCAGCAGCATCGCGTCGCTGATTTCGTTCTGCGCGTTGCGATAGCCGGCCGGCGACCACGCCAGCGCCCGTCCTTGCAGGATCAGGTAACTGTCGTCGTCTTTCTGCAGCATCGCGCCGTCCGGCAATTCCTTCAGCGGCATTGGCAGCGGATGCAGCCGCTTCGCGCGGCCCTCCAGCCGCTCGCGGTGCAGCACGCCGTCGATCTCGCGCGCCAGAACAGTCGTGACGCCATTGCCCTCCTCCCACGCGGCGCGGAACCTGACGGCATCGTCGCGGCGGCAATAAAAACAGGGGCGATGTCCGGCCGCCAACGCGGTCGCCTCATCGAGAAAGAACAGCTCGGTCCAGCTCCGCCCACCCATCACCGCGCGCCGCCGGCTGCGGAATTCGCAGACGCAAGTGAGCCACGCCTTGTTGGCCCAGCGCCGCGTCAGGGTTTTGGTCGCGGGATCATGGATGATGCCGCGATTGCCGGTGAACATCCCGCGATGCGGCGTGGCGATGATGTCGCCTGATGGCGTGACGCGGTTTTGCAGCGGCATTGATGGCCTGAACGTTCTTCAAAGCCGTCATTGCGAGGAGCGAAGCGACGAAGCAATCCAGCTTTCTATCTTCACGGCGCCAAAGCTGGATTGCTTCGCGGAGCCTGTCAACGGGCGCGCATTCGCCCGACCCGTTGGCTCGCAATGACAGTCACGCCGCGCCTTCGCGGATCGGGGGCTGGAACGACAGCGCGGTGTCCCAGGGAAAGAAGATCCAGGTATCCTGCGACACTTCAGTGATAAAGGTGTCGACCAGCGGCCGGCCCTTCGGCTTGGCGTAGACGGTGGCGAAATGCGCGTCCGGTATCATGTCGCGCACCAGCCGCCCGGTCTTGCCGGTGTCGACGAGGTCGTCGACGATCAACAGTCCCTTGCCGGTGCCGCCGCCGAGCGCCGCGGTATCCTTCGAGATGCTCTTGAGCACCTTGAGGTCGCCCTGCTTGGTATGGTCGTAGCTTGCGATGCAGACGGTATCGATGATGCGCACGCCGAGTTCGCGCGCCACGATCGCCGCCGGCACCAGCCCGCCGCGGGTGATGGCGATGACCGCATGAAACGGCCCGACTTCATTGAGCCGCCAGGTCAGCGCCCGGCAATCCCGGTGGAACTGGTCCCACGAGACCGGAAACGCCTTGCCCGCCCGCTCCTCCGCGCTCAGTTCCGGATGCTCCGCCATCATCGTTCTCCTACATTTTCCGTATCACGGCCGTGGCCGTCGCGGTGGCGACGATCTTGTCGTTCTGAAACAGTTCGGCGCTGAGTTGGCAAACTTCCCTGCCGCGCAGCACCACGCGCCCCACGCCTTTCAGCGGACCGACTTTCGCCGGCCGATGAAACTGCACGTTCAAATTCACCGTCGGCGCGAATTCACCGGCATCCAGCGTGGCGCTCAGCGCCGGTCCCATGGTGTCGTCCAGCATGGCGGCAAGAAATCCGCCCTGCACATTGCCGGCCGGGTTCAGGAACTCCGGCTTCGCCTCGAATTTGATCTCGGCGGTGCCTCGTTCGCCATCGATCTCGGCGAATTCGATGCCCAGCACCGCAGCGCAGGGCGGCGGCGGCAGGCGGCCATCGACAATTTTCCAGAAGAACGAATTCTTGTCCACGGCGTCGCTCTCACTCGAGTAACCGATCCGCTAGCGGACCACGTTCAATCCCGCCAGCATTTCCTTCACCGCGGCCATCGCGGCGCTGAGTTTTTCGGGATCGCGCGAGCGGACGACGAGATTGGTGTTGGGCTTCTTGTCCTCGTCCATGAACGGATAGCTGCCGATGATGGTGTCGGGATGGGCGTTGGCGATCTCGCGCAAGGGACCGCCGATATCGCCCTCCCGCGCATTGGCGCGCACCGTATCCGACAGCATGCGGACGCCCGATTTCAGCTTCGGCGCGACGATGTCCATCATCGCCTGCATGATCGAGGGCACGCCGGCCATCACGATGACGTTGCCGATCTTGAAGCCGGGCGCCAGAATCGTCGCGCTCTGGATCAGCTCGGCGCCGTCCGGAATCCGCGCCATCCGCAGCCGCGCCTCGTTGAGTTCGCCGGGGTTCTGGAACCGCTCCTTGAAGCGCGCCACCACGTCCGGGTGATAATCGATGCCGACGCCGAACGCCTTCGCGACGCTGTCGGCGGTGATGTCGTCATGGGTCGGCCCGATGCCGCCGGTGGTAAAGACGTAATCGTAGCGATGGCGCAGCGCGTCGAGCGCCGCGATGATGTCGGCCTCGTCGTCGGCCACCACCCGGACTTCCTTGAGGTCGATCCCGATATTGGTGAGGTATTCCGCGATGAAGCCGATATTCTTGTCCTTGGTCCGCCCGGACAGGATCTCGTCGCCTATCACCAGAATCCCCGCGGTGACGATCTCGCTCATGGTTCTCCTCGCGCCCCCTTGTATTATCGCGACCTTGCCCAGGCAACGCCTTGGAGTCACGAGGGTTTTGCCGTCGAAATAAGCACCCGACAGCCGTTTTTTGGGCAGTCTTGCGACCATCCATAGCAAATGCTCCTGGAGAATGCATATCGCGCTGGCCCGGGCCTTGCTACCATCCCGTTGAGTCATGCACTGTCCGGCATGGCTGAAAAAGCAGTCGGGGTTCATGGCAGTCGCGTTCGATGAGATGAATGGGCCCGACGGCGACGTCCGGCCGGCCTATCGGGAGCTCTCCCGCTGGCTGAAAGAGACGCCAGCGGACGCCCTCGAATATCGCCGTCAGGAAGCGGAACTGCTGTTCCGCCGGATCGGCATCACCTTTGCCGTCTATGGCGACGCCGAGGCCCAGGAGCGGCTGATACCCTTCGACGTGATCCCGCGGATCATGTCGGCGAAGGAATGGGGCATTCTCGAAAAAGGCCTGAAACAGCGGGTGCGCGCGCTCAACATGTTCCTGCGCGACATCTATCACAACCGCGACGTGCTGCGCGCCAACATCGTTCCCGACGATCTGATCTTCCAGAACCCGGTGTTCCGCCCCGAGATGAACGGCCAGAACGTGCCGCACGACGTCTATGTCCACATCGCCGGCATCGACATCGTTCGCGTCAATCCGGAAAACTTCTTCGTGCTGGAGGACAATGCGCGCACGCCCTCGGGCGTGTCCTACATGCTGGAAAACCGCGAAATCATGATGCGGCTGTTTCCCGACCTGTTCGCCCGCCACCGCGTCGCGCCGGTGGAAAGGTATCCGGACGAATTGCTGTCCGCGCTGCGCTCGGTGGCCCCGCTCTCGGCCTCGGCCGAGCCGACCGTGGCGCTGATGACGCCCGGCGTCTACAACTCCGCCTATTACGAGCATTCCTTCCTCGCCGACAAGCTCGGCATCGAGCTGGTGGAAGGCCGCGACCTCGTCGTCAAGAACGACGAGGTGTTCATGCGCACCACCGAGGGTCTCAAGCGCGTCGACGTGATCTATCGCCGGGTCGACGACGACTTCCTCGATCCCCTCACCTTCCGCCCGGATTCGGCGCTCGGCGTGCCCGGGCTGATGTCGGCCTATGCCGCCGGCAACATCACGCTGGCCAATGCGGTCGGCACCGGGATCGCCGACGACAAGGCGATCTACTCCTACATGCCCGAGATCGTGAAATTCTATCTCGGCGAGGAACCTATCCTGAAGAACGTGCCGACCTGGCGCTGCCGCGAGCCCAAGGATCTGGCCTACGTGCTCGACAATCTGGCCGAACTCGTGGTGAAGGAAGTGCACGGCTCCGGCGGCTACGGCATGCTGATCGGACCGGCCGCGACCAAAGCCACCATCGAGGCCTTCCGCGACAAATTAAAGCGCGAGCCCGAGGGCTTTATCGCGCAGCCGACGCTGGCGCTGTCGACCTGCCCGACCTGCGTCGAATCCGGCCTCGCGCCGCGCCACGTCGATTTGCGGCCCTTCGTGCTGACCGGCAGCAGTCACGTCACGATCGTGCCGGGCGGGCTGACGCGGGTAGCGCTGAAAGCAGGTTCCCTGGTGGTGAATTCGAGCCAGGGCGGCGGCACCAAGGACACCTGGATTTTGGACGAGTGAAATAGTGATACTACTCCTCTCATCTTTGCAGCTCACCCCTCTCCCTGACCCTCCCCCGCAAGGCGGGAGGGAAAAAAGCTGATCCTGCATGCTGTCGCGCACCGCCGAGAACCTGTACTGGCTCGCCCGCTATGTCGAACGTGCGGAATATCTGGCGCGCACCATCGAGGCGACGCTGCGCGTCACCGCGCTGCCGAACACCTATATCGGCAAGACCAATGAATGGGATTCGGCGCTATTGACCGCGGGCGTCAGCGCCAGCTTTTACGAAGTCTATGACGAGGCCGACGAACACAACGTCGTCGAATATCTGTCGTTTGCGCCGGGCAATCCGTCCTCGATCAAGAACTGCATCGAGAACGCGCGGCTCAATTCGCGCTCGGTGCGCACCGCGCTGACGAGTGAGATGTGGGACACCATCAACTCGGCCTGGATCGACCTGCAGGAAGTCTGGGGCAAGGGCACCAAGACCCGCGAGGAGCTGACCAAGTTCCTGCGCTTCGTGCAGGAGACCTCGCTGCGCTTCGACGGCTCGGCCTACCGCACCATGCTGCGCAACGACGCCTACTGGTTCTCGCGGCTGGGCCTGCATCTGGAGCGCGCCGACAACACCGCGCGCATCCTCGACGTCAAATATCACGTGCTGCTGCCCGAGGAGGAGCATGTCGGCGGGCCGCTGGATTACTATCAGTGGACCTCGATCCTGCGCTCGGTCTCGGCGCTGACCGCCTATCACTGGGTCTATCGCGAAACGCTGAAACCCTGGCTGATCGCCGATCTGCTGATCCTCAACGATTCGCTGCCGCGCTCGCTGGCAAGCTGCTACGGCAACCTGGTGCGCAACCTCGACCAGATCGGGGTCGCCTATGGCCGCCAGGGCGCCGCCCAACGCCACGCCCGCGGCGTCCGCAATCGCCTCGAGCACAGCCACATGGACGACATCTTCCAGCACGGCGTGCACGAATTCATCCAGGAATTCATCGCGGATAATTCAAGGCTAGGCGAAATCATCACCAAGCAATATCTGGTTTAAGGTTCGAGTTCGTGCTGTCGAGTTGGATCCATTCGCAAGTGCGGTTTCACCTCTCCCATAGGGAGAGGTCGGATCGCCCTTGCGATCCGGGTGAGGGGTTACAGCCTAACGATAGACCGTAACCCCTCACCCCAACCCTCTCCCATCGAAGTCGGATATATCCGACTTCGGCAAATAAGATGGCCAACTCGGGTAAACCCGAGTTGGATGGGAGAGGGAGCGCGCTTCCGTTGACGCAACACCGTCTCCAAGACTTGGAAATGCCACCCCATGCGCCTGCGAATTGCCCATACCACCAGCTATCGCTACGAGCCGCCCGCGACCGGCGTGATCCAGATCCTGCGCATGACGCCGGGCAGCCATGACGGGCAGTATGTCGCGGAATGGCAGATCGACGTCTCCACCGATTCACGGCTGCAGGTGCATCAGGACGCGTTCGGCAATGTCACGCATGTCCTGACTGAAGCTGCGATTGCCGATCTCACCATCACCGTCGAGGGCCTGATCGAGACCCACGACACCGGCGGCGTGCTGCGGGGCACCGACGAGCGCTTTCCGCCGAGCCTGTTCCTGCGCACGACGGAACTCACCGAAGTCAATCCGGCGATGGCGAATTTCGCGCGCGAGCTGCGCGCGGAATCGGAAGCCGACGTGCTCGGATTCCTGCATGCGCTGATGATGCAGATCAACGAGCACATGACGTTCGACGAGGACCCCACCAACAGCGGCACCTCGGCGGTGGAAGCCTTCACCCTGAAGCGTGGCGTGTGCCAGGACTACGCGCATATCTTCATCGCCTGCGCGCGCTCGGGGGGCGTGCCGGCGCGCTTTGTCTCCGGGCATTTTTTGCGCTCCGACGGCATGGTCCATCAACAGGCCGGCCACGCCTGGGCGGAAGCCTTTGTGCCCGATCTCGGCTGGGTCGGTTTCGATCCGGCCAACGGCTTCTGCACCACCGACGCCCATGCCCGCGTCGCCATCGGCCTCGACTATCTCGGCGCCGCGCCCGTGCGCGGCACCCGCTATGGCGGCGGCACGGAAACGCTGACGGTGACGGTGAAGGTCGAGCAGGCCGGCGGACGTCAGGGGCAGTGGCAGAGCCAGTCGTGAGGTGTCGTCATTGCTGACACGCGCCTTCGCTCGGATGTCGATTTCCGCTTTCGAGAGTCGTGCAGACGTCCTTTTTCAAGATCGTCAGGACTGTTTTTGACCTATATGCGACATGCGCAAACTTGTGAGAGCTCGCACAAATCTGAACGGCAGAGGCGATTTGACGTAAGGCAGTGATATTGACTATCACCTCTCGCTGCTGTCCCCGGCGCCAGCGTTACTTTCGACACACTCGATTTCGGGTTTTCGCGAAAATGTTCGATCATTCCAGCCCGCAAACAGTCCGGCCGCGCTTCTCCGCTCATTTCACCATGCGACGGATTCTCGTCCGTACCGCCATGGTTTTGTATTGCGTCGCCTTGTTTCTCGCCTTCGATTTTGTCTATTCAATTGTCACCAGAGGCCAGGAGAAGGAGGGTTCTCCACGGATTGCCAACACGACATACCACCATGGCTTCGCTCCGAATTTCGACGGCTTCGATATTTGGGGTGAAGCGCGGTACAGGCTGATCACCAATAGTCTCGGGTTCAAGGACGGGGCGACGCGAAACGTTCCGCTAAAGGCGTCTTCGCACCGTGTGCTTCTGATGGGAGATTCGTTCGCCGAAGGCATAGGAATGACGTTCGAGGATTCGTTTGCCGGCCTGCTCTATCGTGCGGGCCAGGAGCGAACCGAAAAGACAGAGTTTCTCAACGCGGCGGTCGCATCCTATTCGCCGACCATCTATTACAAGAAAATCAAATATCTTCTGGATAGCGGCTTGACGTTCGATGAGGTCGTCTTGTTTGCCGATACGTCCGATGTTCTCGACGAGGCGACGTCATATTTCTGCATTGATGAGAATCCCAAGTACCGGGCCTACTGCACACTGCCGCCGGGTTCCGTCGAAGCGGGGGCCGCTCAAGCCGTAAAATCGAATTTCTTTATCGACCATTTCGCCGTGACAAACAGGGTGCGGATCACGATCAAGAAATTGCTTCAATCCTTTAACGGCAGAAAAAGAGCAGCAATCAATACAGACCACAAACGTATCGGCTGGGTTATTCCGGGACTTGACCTCGGCAATGACTATCAGCCGCTTGGGGTTGAAGGTGGCATCGCTCGGTCAATGGAGAATATGAAAGCGCTGTCCGATCTGTTGATGGCTCGCAAAATTCCTTTGACGGTCGTGGTCTATCCTTGGGCGCAGCAGCTCGCGCAAGGCGATCGTGACAGCCGGCAGATATCGCTCTGGCGCGACATTTGCCTGGGCCGATGCAAGGCGTTTATCAATCTGTATCCGGTTTTTTTCGCAGCCAAGGAAGCTGACAGGGACTGGTACGAACACCTCTATATACTCGGTGACGATCATTTTTCGGCTGCCGGCAACAGGATGGTGTTCCAGGAAGTGGTAAAGTACCTGGTTAGGTAATCGCGGCTTCTTGGGGTGCCATGTCGCCTTTTGCACCAAGCGTCAGTGATTGCGGCGCAGCGACATGTCCGGTGTTGGCCTCCCCGCTCGCAAGTTTGCGCTGGCGGATTTCTCCGAAGTTGCTGATGCGAATTGACGCGAACGGCACCTTTAGGGCTTCCGAGGGACTTTGAAAATGTCCGCTTATCGGATGAAGATCGGAAGTGAGTGGCGCGCGGTCAAACGGCGCTTTCGATCCGCAGCGGACTTGCAGCCCAGTGATGTTGGTGCCCGATTTGACCGTCTCAGCCTTTGGCCGCAGGACGAGCCAACCCTGACTTCGACCGACGAGCGACGCTTGGCTGTCGTTTTTCTGCCCTGACAGGAACAAAACGGTTCAACAAACTTCAAACGACAGCGCGACAATAATCAGGGGGGAGCGACGTCAATGTTGTCCGATCAAAGTGCTGTCTACTATCCTGAAGAACTCTCGCTTCTCGGAGAGATCCTGGATCAGGCGGTGCAGTCATTGCCGCCGGGTATGCGGACGCCTCAAAATCGCGCGGCGATCGCAAAAAACATCTTGGCCCGTGCAGCCACTGGAGAGCGAGACCCAATCGAACTTGGGCTGGCGGCGTTGATTAATTTGAAAGTCACTGCCGCGGCGTGACCGGACGCCGAGCAAGCACGTTACTGTGAGCTGCTTCCCGTAGCCGCCACGCACGGGTTGCGCAATGAGCCGGCCTGACGGCTGACGCTTCACCGGCCTCAAATAGGTCGATTCTCTCATCGTGCGACGATCTCACAAACGCCCTAGGGCTGCTGCGCTCCCGCCTCGCTTCCGTCAAACCAGGATCGCCTCTTCCCTCAATAACCAGGAAGAAACCTTCGGTGGAGATACCAATGTCATACTCGCAAAGCCCCCCACTCGCAGCCGAAGAAACTTCGCCCGCCGGGTTTGCGCGCGATCCGGACGCCCGATCCGATCAGCGCATCGGTAGACGGCGCATGAAGCCGTCGATCGATCCCCCTCATCCCTACCGCTTCGGGGAAGGGCAGCTGGCGAGCGGCCGGCCGTCGATTGGCAGGCGAATATTCCGCACCCTCACCCGGTTCTCTATTGCGGTTCTCATTGGTGTCGGCGCCACGCTTGGCTGGCAGTCCAACAGTGATGCAGCAAAGGAGATGCTGGTAGCCCAGGCTCCGACGCTGGCGTGGATGTTATCCGTTTCGACGAAGAAGTCGCCAGTCATGGCTGCAACTTCCACTGACCCGATGCAGCAGCTTGCGCCCTTGGCGTCCAATCTCGATGTCGTGCGGCGCAACGTAGAACAACTCGCTGCCAAGCAGGAACAGATGGCCCAGAACGTTGCGGCACTACAGGCTGTTGAGGAGGACATCAGACAGAAGATGTCGTACACGCCTCCGGCCCCGGCCCAGCAGGCGGCCTCCATCCCGCAGCCCAAACCTCCGCAACCCAAGGCGCACTCATCGGCCGCACCGTCATCGTTGGTGCCTCGCTCGCCGCCTCCCGCCGAACCACAACTCTCGCGCTGACGGCCCGGATTGCCGGCGGCGAAATTGATCAGCGCCTTTCCTTTTGTGACCCGGTCAACTTATGGCGACCGAACCTCCGGCCTCCGTTCACTTCGAGCTGACGCTGTTTCATTCTGAGGGGTTATCACCGCGCTCGCGCAACATCGGTGACACTCTCCGCTACGACCGTCGCTTCCAACTCGGGATGCGTGCCGTGACTGCTGTTGGCGCGAAACGGACCTGAACGTGTAGCCAGTTAACGCTGCAAGCGGAAATCACCGGGGGCAACGCAGGCGCTGGAAACGTACGAATGCTCAAGGCAGATACCGATCTGTCCCTCAACGGCTCTTGATCAATTCTCATTCTTGACGAGTAATTGCTCAATAAAACTTTGCAGCGCGGCGTTGAAAAACCCATGCTCCGGTCGTCAGATCGGAGCATGGGATCGATCTCGTCGCAAATCTACAGCTAGGCCGCAAGTGGCTTGCTTACGATTTGTGATTTACACCGGGACGTACTCAACCCAGGTGTCAGTCACGATCACGTCTTCGGCCGGATACCAGTAGTAAACTTCCTCTAGACCCGTATCGAACCCATACGCGTAATAATACACGTCAACCTGCGCGAGATGAATATCACCGTTGGCCGCGAGCCGAATGTTACTGCTCTCTAAACCGGCCATTTTCTTTTTTGACTTAACTTTCTTTACCGACAGGCTACCAGCACTCATATTGACGACCTTGCCGTTGTTGACTTCCGCAGAAACTGTTTCCTTGCCGGCCTTGCCGACCTCATGCTTGCCATTCTGTTTGAGCTTGGGCCCGAGT
>Ga0210410_10006178_pt1 | contig 10422 bp, 8 predicted proteins | sample IncBWC4MmetaG_FD_161058 | JGI IMG/M metagenome (GOLD analysis project Ga0210410, IMG submission 161058) | Forest soil microbial communities from Barre Woods Harvard Forest LTER site, Petersham, Massachusetts, United States - Inc-BW-C-4-M | ecosystem: Environmental > Terrestrial > Soil >... | reverse complement strand
TCGGAATTGATGAGGTCGCGGCGGAGGTTCTCCCCGCCGATAAGGCTTCCGCTGTACAACGCTTTCAGGCGGGCGGCAAGAAGGTCGCGATGGTTGGCGACGGTGTGAACGACGCACCAGCTTTGGCGACTGCAGACGTAGGAATCGCAATAGGAGCGGGAACCGACGTAGCAATTGAATCCGCTGGAATCGTACTGGTGCGTAGTGATCCTCGTGATGTTGTCAGGGCAATCGAGCTTTCACGCGCGGCCTACAGGAAGATGATCCAAAATCTCATTTGGGCGACCGCATACAATCTGGTCGCGATCCCGGTCGCCGCAGGTCTTTTCGTTCGTTCGGGATTCGATCTTCCTATGAGTGTGGGGGCGATTGCGATGAGCCTCTCCACACTTATTGTGGCCGCGAACGCGCAATTACTTCGCCGCCTTAAGTTGCAGCGCGCGACTCACTAATTGCATGATCGAGGCGCGCGTAATGTGGATAATACTATGCGTATGGCATCATAAAGCCCCTGATAAGGGCGAGGTCGGTGGTTTCAAGTTCACCCAGGCCCATCATCCAAATCACCAGTAAGTACGCGGCTATTCTCACTTTCCCCCTTTCCCCTGATAGGGGAATTGTCATCAAAAACGCATTTTGACCAAAAATGTGCCAAATCTTCGCGTAGGCCACGACCGCCATTATCGAGGGCGTGCCGACGCTGGCCCGTATGAACATCCAAAGTCGACCACGGAAACGCCGCTAATTTGTTCGATTCTAGATGCTCACTTTAGGGGCATGCGGCGGAGGTAGACGCCGGCACGTGACGCCAACGGTTTGTCAAATTTCCCGGTTTCACAGCCTGGTGTTCGGAATCAATGAGTTACGCTGGGGTGAGATGCCCCATTTTTGTGCAGAAACCCTCTGTTCTGGATTTTGGGTTGCACAATACGATGTACCCGATCAGGAGAATTTTGTCCTCAACGATTTGGAGACACATTCAAAACGCTACCGCTTGGAATGCACGCTCTAGGGTATGCGGTCCGTCGTTCACACGAAGTATTACGTTAATGTGGTGGGACGCACTGTCGATTTCCGTTTCGGGCGATTTCCGTTTCGGGCTCCGCTGTGAAATTAGGGTACCCTTGGGTCTTACTCCAGCAGAGATGACTTTTGTCATTCCGGGACCACGATGGCCGTTTTGGGTCACCATTGATGAATTTCGGTCCAGCGCCGCGTCAATCAGGTATAGAGGTTGCTACCGGAGACAGATTAGGGTAAGATTGTCTTACTATGGAAACTAAGATTTCAACGAAAGGTCAGGTCGTTCTTCCCGGTCCGATTCGCCGCAAGCTTGGCCTCCGGACCGGAGACCCACTCGACGCAAAGGTGGAGGGTGGACGCATTGTGTTGACGCCACGAAGCACGCGCGCACGGAAAGTGAGTATTGTCGTTGACCCCATTACCGGTCTTCCGGTTCTGAGTGCGGGTCCAGATGCGCAACTCTTGACCAGCAAACAGGTCTATGAGATTTTATCCGACTTCCCATGAAGTATCTCCTCGACGTGAACGGTCTAGTCGCGTTGGGTTTCCTCCAGCACGAATTCCACGAGCGCGTTGCTAGCTGGGTGCACACTGTGGCGTCAAGGGGAGTTCCGGAACTGGCAACTTGTTCGATTACGGAACTTGGCTTCGTCCGGGTCCTCGCACAGGCACCGCAGTATGGATTCACCATCACCCACGCACGCACGCTATTACTCCGCCTTAAAACAGGAAATTCCCTGAAGTTCACTTTCATCCCCGACGATCATGATGTCTCGCACATTCCAGCATGGGTCAAGACTGCAAAGCAAACTACCGACGGTCATCTCGTGCAACTCGCTAAGGCGAAGAGCGCAATTCTTGCGACGTTGGATGAAAGAATACCCGGAGCATTCCTAATCCCTACCCAGGTGAAGTAGCCGGCTTAAGTGGGGTGTTTTAGATTGGCACCAAGACGGGGAGCGGTGCCCGAGGATTCCATTCACCGTTCTTCCTGCGGATTTTTGAGTCATTCAGCCCCTGATAAGGGCGAGGTCGGTGGTTCAAGTCCACCCAGGCCCACCATTTGTTTCAGCAGGGTACCGGGTGTTGTCCCAAAAACCTCACCCACAATCCAACCCACAACTCACTGCACCATCGAACTGCCGCCTCCTAGTGCCGTAAGATATTTCCCCTGCGCCGCCAGCGTTTCATCGCTGTCTTCTTGCGTGTACAGATCGAGCGTCGTCACAGGCTTTCGCCGTCCCGATACCCGAAACATTCACCACCCCAGTTCCAGAACCAGTCCATATCTTTTACTCCCTTGAGCCCTTCGGCTTCGCCAGCTCACCCGAGTGGATAAGGATGGAGCCGTCCGTCTCTGTGTCGCCGGCAAGGTATTTCTGCCGGGCGGATTCCTCGATGACCTTGCGGTTTTCCCGGAACACTTCGACCTTTTTACGGTTGTCCGCCCGGAAGTCATCGTCAAGGGCCTCCCTACTGATCGCGCAGCGAATGCGCGTCTTTCCGTCCTGCCCGAAGAAGAGAACAACCTCGCGATCGAAATCAAATTTCTCCGTCTGATCGGGAAACGCCATATCGTGTTTCTCAAGCGCCCATCGCACGCGCTGTGCAAGGAGCGTCGTGAACGGTTTGATGTCCACATCGATACTCGCGCGATCCAGCGCCGCGAGATAGGCCCTGCGGTCCCTCAGGCGGATGACTGTCCACGGATAACCGCCCGAGGCCAGCATTACGTTCATCAGGAAACGGGCCATGCGGCCGTTTCCGTCCGGGTACGGATGAATGTGGCCGAACAGCCAGTGCCCGAGCACGGCGCGGACTGACGGCTCGGTTTCTTTTTCCAGGAGACCGAAGTACGCCGGCATGGCGTCACGCACCGCCTCCCATCGCGGAGGCGCATAGCGCGACGTGCGCAGGTAAACGGCATTCTTCCTGTATCCCGCGAGCTCGCCCGCTCGTAGCACCCCCGCCGCGACAAAAGGTTGGAACAATTCGCCGTACCAGTCCTTGTGTTCGGCGCGAGCCAGCGCGCCCGGATTTTTTCCTGCTAGAACTTTATTCACAGAATCTTTTACGACCTGGAAGGCTTGCCAGTAGCCGCGCGCCGCGAGCGCGTCGCGGTCCTGGCGGTCCCTTTCGTTCCGGTCAGGGCGCCATCCGCGTTGGCGGACTCTTTCGATCAGAGCGGCCGAAACCGAATAGCCCTCGATCGAGAGGGAGTGATAGGCGTCGCTCTGATAGATTTCATCGACATTGCGAAGATACGCCTCTCTGTCTTTTCCTTTTGGAAGCCCCGGCGTTCTTGGGAAATTCTTGATGACCGTCTCGCGCGTCGCCTCCCACATCATTTCAAGGCGGCCCGCGATCGGCGCCGAGCCAGTTCGTGGCTTGCCGACGGATTGCGTCGCTTCAAAAGGATCGATTTCGCGCACGTCGTATCCGCTGCGCTTCATTACGCGGACAATCTCGTCCGCAAGCTCTGCGCGCTCGATGCGCCGGAACGCGCCTGCGATATATCCTGCCTTCGTCGAGTTGCCGCCGTCGAGAAGGAGGCGCAAAAGGTCCGACGCGTCGGGCAGGCTTGCTAGCACCACCTGCGACTCGACTGGATTACGAGCGAAGAAAGTCTCGCCCACGCCCACGACCGACGCCGCAGGCGAAAAAAGGCGCAGGCCGTCCCCCGTCACAAGATTTTCTGCCGCCGGCATCGCCGGAACTTTCAGGTCGTACAGGGATGTGCCAAACGGAAGCTCTAACTTATTGTTCGTACCTTTTGGGCTGTTCACGACGACCTGGTCTGGGATGACCGTTCTCTGGCCCTGCAGCCAGAGCGATTGTTCCGGCGAAAGATACCACTCATCGCCAAAACGCTCCCTGCAGTAGCGCGCGCAGAATTCCCAAAACGAGGCGTACCACGTCGTGCTGTCCTCTTGGCGCGCGCCGGGGCTGGATGAGATTAACCAGCCTTTCATCACGTCTTGAAGAAATCCGTTTTCGACGAGACGCTCCCTATGGACGCGGCTGAAATCGTCGGACCTGAATACACGATGGCCGCCCTCCTGAAGTGCCTTCAGCACATCGAGGGATTCAGCTAGTTTTTTGTTCGGAGCCGCCATGTAATCTCCGCCCCATCACAAGTTTATTGTGTCGTACGAATACAAGTGTATTATGCCGAGTTAATACAAGTCAATCATGCCGTGGCGTAGCAAGTCTATTCTGTTCTGGCTTCCGCTGGTTGGCCGGTAACAGACACACATTGCCATTCGGGGCGATTCCCCCATCCGGGTATTCCGGCGATGCGTGGCGGACTGCCGATTGGGCGGTGTGGAGCAGAACCTCTCAGCAGATTGCTCCGGGAAATGTCACGGTAGTTCTCCTTACAACGAAGGTGATTCTGTCGCGTAACCTTGACAGCGGCACGCCGCTTGAGCTTATTGGTATTGGTAAGCACGTCGAAGACGGAGCAGCCGCTGGTAACCATATTTGTCCAATCTAATAGACGTTATTACGCTAATTTCAATTTCTTTATGCAGTCCTCCGGTATGGATATCTCAACGAGATTTATTCACGCGGTCTAATTGGCGAATCGGCCACTTCCGGCGGTGGCCGGCACATCTACTCGTCCTGTGGTGAACTGTCTTTGAGCTTCAGCGGGTCTAGAGGACTGGCGCCCCGCTGCTCGGAAGCTTGGTTCAAACGGCTTCTGGGAAATGAATGTGAGGGTTCTTTCTTAGTTGTGGACTTTTTCCAACCCACAACCCAACCCACAAGAACCTACGCCTTGTATGACTTCCGCGTACTTTGGCAGTCCCCGCGGTCTTGTAAGTTATTGTAAAACCTAACCACGCTACCCTGATAAGGGCGAGGTCGGTGGTTCAAGTTCACCCAGGCACACCATCACAATCGCCAGTAAATATGCGGCTATTCTCGTTTTCCCCTCTTGGGGAATACTTTTCAAAAAACCAATTTGCCAACTATTTGCCAACTTTAGAATTGGCCGGATGGCACTACACTCAGGGGCGTTAAGACCGTTCGGGTGAAGGCCAAACGGCTAGCACCGATTCGGCCATGTCGAGAATGCTGCCCATTCGCGTCGAAGGACGTGCAAGGCAGTGCAAGAGACTGCAAGCTTGTGGAAGGAGCGGGAAGTCATTTTTAGTCAGTTTTGGGGGAGTAGTTCAGTTGGTTAGAACGCCTGCCTGTCACGCAGGAGATCGCGGGTTTCGAGTCCCGTCGCTCCCGCCAATCACCGCCTACGACGGCTCCTCTTCTAACCTCCAAGTACTGGGGTCTCCAACAATTCGGCGCTGCCTGGGTTCCTTCTGATGACGATAATGGTTTCATCATCGAGTGGCTCTGCGCCTCCGCGAAATGCATGGAGTGCCGACGTCAGTCGTGTGCCGAGCGCTTCGGGGGAGTTGCAGTCAAGCGTCCGCGCCATGTTCATAAGGCCGTTTAGACCCAATTCATTTCCCCCCGGATTCATGGCTTCGGAGACTCCGTCGCTGTATAGCACTATGACGTCGCCTGGTTGCGGTTTGATGACTAACTGGTCGTAGCTGACGTCGGCGAGCAGGCCGAGCGGCACACCGGCCGGTCGCCCTGGCTCACTCGCGCGGCGCGTTTGAAGCCAGCTCCACTCGTCGCGTGCGGCACGATACCAAAGAGGAGGAGGACACACTGATACATAGTGGACATCGCCGCCAGCGTGACTTAGGCCCACCGGAACAGAATGCACCCATGCAGTTAAACCCGGCAGTTCGATCGAGCTCGCGGTCTGGTTGTTGCCAGCCAACGTTTCTGCACAAGCAAGGTGCCGATAGATCCTAAGTCGATGACGGTCGTACAGTTCTCCGAAAGCGGTGGAGCTTCCAGATTTGGCTTGCGTTACGAGCCGTCGTTCGTCGGTCGATGGTGCCTCACCAGTGCCACAGTGCGCGCCTTCTCGTCTCTCGGTAAGTGGTGTGGCCTCTTGACGATTCATGGCTTCTCGTCTCCTTTCTCACAAACTTTCAAGCACTCATGTGCACTTCATCGGCGTGTCCCTGGCCGGGCGTAGCTCCTGCTCCGCCGCGCCAGCCAAAGGCCAAAGCGTACGGAGTCAAACAGTCCAAATCTCTTGCGGTGACGCAGTACGCAGAACCACTTCTTCCAACTAGCGGTGAAAACCAGAATCGATGACACAGCGGCAGGCGACAACCTAACATCGAGATGGCCATCGTCGGTGCGAGCGGTGCCGTTCTCGCGGCCTCTCGTGGTGTGGGCGTTGGCGGTGTACTTTGGTAGCAGCCAGGGCGACGAGCGGCGTTTACAAGCGGGCACGATTAAGATGCAGGAACTACATTGTTTCGCGATGGACGGGTCGGTAGACTCGGTTCTATATGCAGGGGTGTTAGATTCCGTCGTAGCGGGAATATCCACGCTCGGCCCAATAGTCTCTTGGCTCTTCCGCGACATACGAAATCCCGGTAATGGCCTTCACATTCTTCAAACCAAGTTTCACGGGCACCAACAGACGGAGCGGTGCACCATGATCCACGGTAAGGGGCTGACCGTTGAAGTGTGTGGCGAGCAGCGTCTGCGGATGGCGGGCTGTCGCCAGGTCGAGCGACATGAAGTAAGGGTCAGGATTCCCCGAGGCATCGAGATTGACCGAAGACTCCACACGCGCCCATTTAGCTTGCGACATCGGTGGGTAGGCGCGAAGCAGATCATCGAATCTCAGACCAGCCCACCACGCGATCGCACTCCAGCCTTCGACGCAAACCAGCCTCGTAATCTGCTCATGCACGGAGAAGCGAGTCAGGAGATTCCGAATGTCGAGAGAGACGCTCAACCTAGAAGCGAGTCCCTCCAGAGTTAGATTCCATCCCGATATATAGCCAGGGTCAGGAGTGGCTCCGTTGTAGTTGTTCTTGATCGGGGTAATCTGAGATTTTGTGTAGGTGGGCACCATACGATTTCGCGAGTAGAGTGCTTCAGCCACGTCATCGTCGATACGAAGAGCTTTGTTGAGCAACCACTCCTTCCCAGGCGAACTCATATCTCGGCGCATACCCAGGCGACTGAGTGTATTTTGTGGCAAAAGAAATCCAGCGCCTGCTGCGGCCGCCACCGCACTGATTCCAAACACCAAAACCTCGCGCCGGGTTCGATAGCGCAGGAGCCGCGGAGCCATCTCAATTACAGGGAGAGGCTGCTCTTCAAAGAAGCTTTGGTACTTCTTCACGAATACAGGTTCCACTGCAATGGGTGGAACCACTTCGTCAGTTCGCGGCGCAGGTTCTACTGATGGCGAGGACGATCCATCCGCATCCACTTGTTGTTCTATCGCTTCAACAGCCTCGGGCTTCTCAATGGCCATGGGGACGGAAGGATTCGCATCTTCAGGGCCAGCCTCCGGTAGCTTCGTCGTCTCCAGTTGCGATCCAGTACCCGTCGAGGAAATATCTTCCGGCTCCAATGAATCGCCTTTCTCCTCACTGTTCATTTGCGATGACCTCCGACCGTTTCACTCTTGTTGACCAACCTACAATCATGCTGGGCAGCGTATCCCACCCATCGGCGAAAACCAGAATCACATGCGGCACAACAAAGAAAACGAAGAGCCACATGAGCCAGAAATGCCATACACGCGCTGCGTCAAAGCCTCCAAATAGCGCAGCCAGCCAATCGAGCTGCATCGGTTTATGAATCGCCCAGCCTGTAGTGACTGAAAGAAACCCGGCGACCGGAATAGAAAAGTACGCTGCACGCTGGAGCGCGTTGTATTTTGTGTTGAAACGGGGATGCAACCATTCGCGGTGTGTGAGTTTAGCGAAGGGAACGCCGAGGTAGTATCGAAGCATCCTGAGCGCGTCCAACAGATCGGTCCGGCGGGGCAGCAAGGAGCGCCAGCCTCCTCCCATGACCAGTCCTGCAAGATACACCATGCCATTCAGCATGAATGAGTACGCGCACAACCAATGCAGGCGCAGAGCTAACGCCAACATGCCCGGCCCAAGGCTCATGTGGTTGTAAATCCAGTCGGGTGGACTGCTGTACTGATGCAGTCCTGGCACATGAGCGCAGATCCAGATTCCAATATCCGCCGCCACATCGAAGTTTCCCGTAATCGGATCTGGCTTGTGTCGATAGATCGGCGAAGCCCAGTAAATGGAGATGCCGCTGAGAATGAGGCCGAGAAGGATCGGCACATTCAACCAGTGACTCCAGCGCACCAAGAGATGATGCTTCTTGGCCACGAGTACGCCGGGCTCTTCTGGCAACGTGCTCGTGGAGTTCGCTTCACTAGCAGGGGGTGTTGAATGGCACATTGGCCGGAACCCTTACTGCTCGGTGTTGGGAGACACCGCTGGAACGATTACAAGGATCTTGTTCGTGGTAAGCGTTCCGTTCGGCTGCTTGTCCGTCGTTAAATAGATGGTGTCGCCAGCAGCTAGTGTCACTTTTTCTGGTGCGACTTCCGTGACGGCGACGTTTGCAGGCACGGAGATCGTCTTAGAGCCTTCCTGATATTGGACCACCAAGGCGTTGCCGCTGCCTTTCTGCACCGTGCCGTTCGTCATGCGTGAGTGCGATGCGGCAGGGCGAGAGACGGAGCCATTGGTCATTCTGCTGTGAGTAGGTGCACCCGGCGGATCTGTCAGAACACTGCCTTCTGCAGCTCCACGCAGTTCCTCTGGAAATATGATGATCTGCTTCGCTACTTCCTTTCCATCCGCCTGGTCCGTCGATGCAACGCCGACATAAGACGTGGATGTGACATGACTCAAATCCGACGGTATCTGCTTATAGGTGGTGAGTGGCCGAGTGATGTCGACGTGGACCACTCCTGAACCCGTCTGAACGTCGATGGAACTGTCCGTAACTGACTGGACTTTCCCAATTACACCGGAAAGTGGAGGGACAGCTTTCACCTGGGCCAAGACGGTGTTCGGAGTTGCCTGCGCGGCCAGCAAAGAGATGAATACGATGCGCGATAGATGATGCATCATCAAGACGTTCTTCCAACCACCCGTGGTGTGGACTCTGGTGGGGTACAACACTCTCTCGAGGGTCATGGCGAGTTCTCCTTAATAAGATTGTGCGATGTGCATTCCCGATGGCTTCGGATGCGATACTCAATTGCGATTAGGCCAGGAGCGTGAAGGCGAAACAATTGGACGATGGTATCGGCGATACTTTGGTAGCAGTCGGCACGACGAGCGGCGTTCACATGCGTGGACGATCGAGCCGCACGGCGCGCATTGATCTTCCGATAGCGCGCTGCCAATCGTGCAGCACGAGCCGCCTAGCCCTCACTAGCTTGGTGGCTTAATACCTAGAGAACATCTGGACTTACGTGTAGTTGACTGATGTGGCGGACGCAATCGACGTGACGCAGGGCGGGAGGAGAGCGCAAGGTTCGATGCTGTCGCGGGATACGCTAGTGCTGGCCCTCGGCCCGGGAACCGATACCAAAGTATTATGGACATCGATGCGCAGGGTGGCGCACCCTCGTGTCATGGAGTGCCTCAAGGTAAGAGGTCGCCACGCTCATCCTGGCTGCGGCAAGACCATCAATAGACCGGCCCCGGCCGTAGATCAAGGTTGTTTAGTGACGCGCCTTGCAGGACACTCTTCATGGGAGGAATACAGCATGAAGAAGAGTGCGGCCCCCATTCGCTTTGCCGGCTCCCAGCTCGGCGAAGCACGTCATGTCTGCGCGTTCTTCAACAGCGACGACGAAGAATATCGCGTGCTACTTCCCTTCATTAAGGATGGGCTCGAGTGCGGCGACAAGGCCGTTCACATCGTAAATCCGGATCAACATCGCGACCATCTGCAAAGGTTGACTGCGGCGGGGATCGACCCTGCGGCTGCCGAGCAGAATGGGCAACTCGAGATTCGGACCAGCACCGAAGTATACCTTCGAGAAGGCCGTTTCAATCCGGACCGGATGCTAGAAGTGTTCGAGCAATTGGCTAGCGGTAACGCCAAGGGAGGTTTTCCGCTGAGCCGGATTGTATGCCGCATGGACTGGGCAGCTGAAGGTCGGTCGCGGGACGCTCTCGTCGAGTTCGAATCGCGTGTAAACGATGTATGGCGCCGCCACGACGACGCCGTAATCTGCACGTACAATCTTGGGAAATTTGGGGGAGATACTGTCATTGACATTATGCGGACGCATCCAATGGTCATCATCGGCGGCATCCTCCACCAGAATCCATTCTTTGTACCACCGGAGGAGTTTCTGCGTGAACTTCGCGAACGGAGAGCTAGACAGACTACGGCACGCTCGACGGCGGTCTAACATGGAAGTGTCACTCGAACATCCCGCGGAGGAAATCAAGCGCCTTCAGCGCTGCATCAATGATCTGGTCAGCCTCCTCGCTCTTCCTGCCATGCGGAGTGGCA
>Ga0210410_10006177_pt1 | contig 10422 bp, 10 predicted proteins | sample IncBWC4MmetaG_FD_161058 | JGI IMG/M metagenome (GOLD analysis project Ga0210410, IMG submission 161058) | Forest soil microbial communities from Barre Woods Harvard Forest LTER site, Petersham, Massachusetts, United States - Inc-BW-C-4-M | ecosystem: Environmental > Terrestrial > Soil >... | reverse complement strand
GATCATGAAACCGGTCACTTGGAGCACAAGATCGCCAACGCTTCGAAGTAAAGGGCACAAGGGAATGGCAAAGACCCTGCTTTCGATGCAAGATTTGCAGGCGCGGGCTTTGGCGGAAATCCGGAAGCAGCCCGGCTGCCCAAACGTCCGCGGCATCGCAATCAATCGCGTTACAGATGAGCGCGCTGAAAATAACGGGTCGATATGAGTGTTGTCCGCGGGCGATGCCGATGCCAACACGGCGGCCCGTGCTGCGCTCTTTGTCCAGCACGCCTTGCGCCGCGACTACGATCTATTGACGGATGGACGCGCAAACGTCGGTCCGCGCGTACACCCCCGACGCCTCAATAACACGCCCGCGGGTCGGCCTGCACATACTGCCCCGATGGATAGCGATAGTAGCAGTTGCCCTGTGACAGATAATAGCCGGGCCGCGACGCGGCGATCGCGCCGGTCGTGCCGCCGACCAGTGCGCCGGCCACCGCGCCACTGCTGCGCCCAGTCAGAAGGCCGCCAAGCAGGCCGCCGACGATGGCGCCGCCGACGGCGCCGGCAGCCGGATCGGGCGGTGGCGGGGGCGGCGGCGGTGCATAGGCACCCGGTGGCGGATAGGCGCCGGGCGGCGGCGCATAGTCGCCAGCGACCGCCTCGTCGTCGGCGTATTCCTCGGAGATGTAGGCAGGCGGGCCGTCCATCGGTTGCGGGTAATAGTACCAGACGCCGCCGACGTCCCACCACCAGCCGTCGCGGCCATTGTGCATCTCGTGATGCCAGCGTCCGCCCTCCCAGGCGACCCGGCCGCGATAGGCATGTCCGCCGAAATTACGTGTCGGCGGGGCGCCTCGCGCGAAATGGGCATCGTGCGGCCCGCGTCCCACCCCTTGTCCCGGGGGATGGCCGCCCGGAACCGGCTTGGACGCCTGGACCGGCGGCTTGCCCTGGACCGGTGGCTGGCCTTTCGGCGGTTCCTGCGCTTGAGCTGCCAGCGCAACGGCGGCGAGGGCCGACGCCAACGAAACCGCTATTCCGGATCGACTGGACGCGTTCATTCTCGCAACCCCCCTTTTCAGCGGATACCCATAGGCGCGACGACCGGCGGCGCGCAGGACATGCAGACCTGCTTCGCAGCTTTTGTCTCGTTAAAAATCGGTAAGATCGCGGCGATTTTTCGTCGTCACGCCATCGTGTCTACTGTGCCGGAATGACGGCGCAATTGGTCCGCCCCGACATCAGGCAATCCTGCAGCTTGCTCGACGCGGTCAACTCGCGGGAAAGCCACAGCCCTACCACCAGCAGGACCACCGCGATCACGAGGCCTGCGATCGCTCCACGGCGGTTTCCCCCTTGTTCCGGATCGGTCATGGTCCTCAATTCCAGCGACAATGGATACGGCTCGCTCATACCACGATTGCCGCGTATAGGCGTGACAGATCAGCAAGAGGCCGGGGCCGGCTGGCGAGCTCGCCCTCGCCGGCCCTTGTTCCTACGCCGCCCTGATCTCGACCAAGAATCCCTCGACTTCGCCGCGCAGGGTGTCGGTGGTGGCGCCGAGCGCCTTTGCCAGCTGCAGCACGTTGGAAGCGGCAACCCCGGTCTCGCCGACGGCCTGCTTGATGTCACCGATATTGACCGAGACGTCGCGCGTGCCCTGGGCGACTTCGTGGGTGTTGCGAGTGATTTCCTGGGTGGTCTTGTCCTGCTCCTCGACGGCTGCCGCGATCGCGCTGGTGATCTCGTCGATCCGCGCGATGGTCTCATCGATGCCCTTGATCGATTCGACGGCTTCGCGCGTCGCTCCCTGAATGCTCGCGATCTGCGCGGAGATTTCCTCGGTCGCTTTCGCGGTCTGGGTGGCAAGGCTCTTGACCTCGCTGGCGACCACCGCAAAGCCGCGGCCGGCCTCGCCGGCGCGCGCCGCCTCGATGGTGGCGTTCAAGGCCAGCAGGTTGGTCTGGCTGGCGATATTCTGGATGAGCTGCAGCACGTCGCCGATCTTCCGGGCGGCTTCCGAGAGCCCCTGCATCGTTGTTGCCGTGCGCGTGGAGGCGACAACCGCGGCGCCAGCCATGTCCTTGGAGTGACTGACCTGGCGGGCGATCTCGGCGATGGAGCTGCCCATTTCTTCCGTCGCCGATGCCATGGTTGAGACCCTGGCGGAAGCCTGTTCGGAGGCGGCAGCCACCGTCACGGTTTGCCGGCTGGTCTGCTCGGCGGTGCCCGACATCGTCTCGGCGGAAGCGCGCATCGTACTCGCCGCCGAAGAAAGTTCGTTGACGATGCCCTTGACCTTGGCCTCGAGGCGATCGGCGAGCCCGGTGACGGTTGCCCGCTTGACGGCTTCGGCGCGCGCTTCGGCCTGTTGCTGGTCGTGCCGCATCCGCTCGGTCTCGCTCATGTTGGCCCTGAACACGTCGAGCGCGCGCGCGAGCCGGCCCATCTCGTGCTTGTCGTCGAGCAGCGGGACCTCGATGCCGAGATTGCCTCCAGCAAGCTCCCCCATCCGTTCGGTGATCAAAGCGAGCGGACGGCTGATGCTGCGGGCGACAAAAAACACGATCAAGCCCGCGATCAGCATCAGGACGCCCGCGAAGCCCGCAAGCTGCCACAGGATGCGATAGTAGATGGCGTCGACATCGTCGATATAGACCCCGGCACCGATCGCCCACTGCCAGGGTTCGAAACCCGTGATATAGGAAATCTTCGACGAAACGCCGGCTCCGGCAACGGCAGCCGTTCCGCCGGTACGGGTAGCGCGGTAGCCGATGAAGCCACCGCCCTGTTTTGCGACTTCGATCTGGCGGGCCACCGTGCGAACGCCGTCGGGATCGACGATATCGAGCCGGTTCTTGCCCATCAGTGCGCGGTCAGCATGGAGCACGGTCACGCCTTCATAGTTCTGGGCGAAGAAGTAATTGTTATCGGCAAACCGCAACTGTATCAGCTCCTCGACGGCGCCCGCCTGCGCGGCGGCACGGCTGAGCGCCCCGGACCTCTCCTTCGCATGCCAGATCTCGACGACATGACTGGCAACCTGGACCAGGTTCTTGACGTCCTCCTTGCGATCCTCGAGGAGGCTCGTGCGCAACTCGCTCATACCGAGCCAGACGGTCGCGAACAGCGTGATCAGCAGCACCGGCACCAGCAGCAGCAGCCGATGAGAAATCCGCATCCGTCCAAACATGATTGGCTCCCGTCCGCACGTGCCGATTGCAGAAATCGTCGCGCGTTGATGTTGAAACCGCCGAGAATCGGCGAAACCCCACCGTCTTGTTTGCTCCGAAAAGGCTTTCTGCCGCCTTAAGCGCGGCCACGACAGCGCATCGGTCCGGATCGCCTCCGGAAGCGGTAGCAGATCCTTAAGGGATCGCCGCAAATGGCGACCTATGTTATGGTTTTCCGTTCCTCCGCCGCCGGATTGCCCGCGCCGGGAACTCGGGGATCACCGTAGTAATACGGGCCGGGCCAATGAAGAACGGGCTCTATTCCGTGCACATGCAGATGGCCGACGGCGTCAAGGGCCGGGCCAGCGGCATTATCGTGCTTCGCGACGGCGTCATCCTCGGCGGTGACCCCTATTTCTGGTCGACGGGCTCCTACACGCTCAGGGAAGGTACCTGCAGGGAAGGCACGTGGAAGGGCGAACTGGTCACCAACCAGCATACGCCCTATCGGGGCGGCGGGGCGCGGCCGGTGTTTGCCGGCCGGGAGGTCACGACAGGCTTCACCGGGACCTATCGAGACGGCGAATCCGAGGTATTCGGCACCTCGCTGGTGGGCAGCCGAAGCATCAGTTTTCGCGCGACATTGCGCTGGCTGGCGGATAATTGATGGCGTCGCGGCGCGGGCGGATGTACACCGCTCCCGGTCACGCAGGCACCATGGCCTGCGCCGATGGGTCGGCGACGCCGAGCACCTCACCTCAAACCACGAAAGTGACAAGGCCCGTTCAATGAGTGGATTCAAGGAACCCAGCTTCGCCGACCGGCAGAAGGCGGCACAGGAAGCGAAGCAAAACCTCCTGAACAAGTTTCGCAGTCAGCCGGGTCCCGACGATCCCGCGGTGAAGCAGCGGCAGGCCGAGCGCGAGGCGCAGGCCGCCGATCGCGCCAAGGCAAAACTGGCGCGCGAGGCCGCCAAGGCCGAGCAGAAACTCCGCGAAGCCGAGGCGGCGGCCGCCGCCGCCGCGCAGCTCGCGCGCGAAAAGGAGGAGGCCGCGGCAATGGAAGCCGCGCTCGAAGCCGAACGCAAGGCCGCGCGCGATGCCCGCTATGCCGCGCGCAAGAAGAAGAAAAAATAGCTACCGCCTCCGGCGGCATCGCGCCGAACACAAGCACAAGATTATGAGATCGCAGGCCCCCCGTCACCGGGCGGGCCCGCGCGGAAACGGAGCGCTGCGCTCAGTTCTTCTTCATTCCGTCATCTTTCTTCATTCCGTCGTCTTTCTTCATGGTGTCCTTGGACATGGTGTCCTTCTTCATGCCGTCGTCTTTCTTCATAGTGTCCTTGGACATCGTGTCCTTCTTCATGCCGTCATCTTTCATCTTGTCCTGGGCGAAGGCGGCAGGCGCCAGCGCCAGGCTGAGCGAGAGGACGGCGGCGGAAACGCCGAGCGCGATGCGGGTGCTGATGGTCATTGGTTGGTCTTCCATTTGAGGAGTGGGTTGAAAGCGACTGGATGTCGCTATGTCAACGACGCTCCGACAACGCCCTTTGTTACCCATCGCTCGAAAAAAATCGGAAAAGGGCCTTCGAAGCGGCCGGCGCGTCAAAATGAGCGCCGACTTAAACGCACTATTTCGTCTTGTTTCCGTCGAATCTGTCGGCAAGTGTGCACCGCAGCAAGGGTCACCACGCCTTCAAAACAAAACCTTCGAACTATCAGCCTAGTGAATTTTCCGGCCAAGACGGGCTATGATGCCCGAAAGGGTCGCCCAGAACCGGTCCATCAATAATAGTTTAAGGGGAGAAACCATGCTCACACGCCGCCACATCCTCGTCACCACGCTCGCTGCACCTGCCATCCTGCGCTTCGGCACCGGAACGGCCCAGGCCGCGACCACGCTGAAAATTTCGCATCAGTTTCCCGGCGGGACCATCGACAAGGGCGACTTCCGCGACCGGCTGTGCCGGGTCTTCGCGGCCGAGATCGCCAAGCGCAGTGGCGGTGAATTGGCGGCCGAGATCTATCCGAACTCGTCGCTGATCAAGACCAACGCGCAATTCTCGGCGATGCGCAAAGGCGCGCTCGATATCAGCCTCTATCCGATGCCCTATGCCGGCGGCGAATTGCCCGAGACCAATATCGGCCTGATGCCCGGCCTGGTCGCGACCTACCAGCAGGGCCTGAGCTGGAAGAAAAATCCGATCGGCAAGGCGCTGACCGACTTTTTGGCCGACAAGGGCATCATCCTCTTGACCTGGGTCTGGCAGGCCGGCGGCGTCGCCAGCCGCTCGCGCCCGATCGTCGCGCCGGAAGACGCCAAGGGGCTAAAAGTCCGCGGCGGTTCGCGCGAAATGGATATGGTGCTGCAGACAGCGGGCGCCTCGGTGCTGTCGGTGCCGTCAAATGAGATCTATGCGGCGATGCAGACCGGCGCCTGCGACGCCGGCATCACCTCCTCCACCAGCCTGATCTCGTTCCGGCTCGAGGAAGTCTCGAAATCCCTGACCTCGGGCGCCGGCGCCTCCTACTGGTTCATGCTGGAACCGCTGATGATGTCGAAGTCGATCTTCGACGCGCTGCCGAAAAAACATCAGGACATCATCCTTGCGGTCGGCACCGAGCTCGAAGCCTTCGGCAAGAAGGGCGCGCAGGACGACGACATCGAAGTCGCCAAGGTCTATGAAAAGGCCGGCGCCAAGATCAGCGCGCTCGATGTGGCGACCGTCGGCAAATGGCGCGACATCGCGCGGGATACCGCCTGGAAGGACTACGGCGCGAAGACCGCGACCTCGGCCAGCCTGCTGAAGCTCGCCTCCGACGTCTCCGCATGATGCATGGTCCGGTCGGGGATCAGCCGGACCTTTCGAACGCGGCTGCGGGCCATCCGCTCGTGGCGGCGTTCGAGCGCGCCGTCTCGCTCTGCAACAATATTATCGTCGTCTTCGCGGCGCTGGCGCTGATCGCGGCATGCGCCATCCTCAGCTACAGCGTGCTCAGCCGTGCCTTGTTCCACAGCGCCAATTACTGGCAGGACGAGGCGGCGGTATTTCTTCTTGTCGGCGCCACCTTCATGACGGCGGCCTATGTGCAGGGAGCCCGCGGCCATATCGGCATCGAGGCGTTCGTCGGCCTGCTGTCGCCGCTCGCCAACAGGATCAGGCTGTGGCTGGTCGATGTCGCGAGCTTCCTGTTCTGCGCGTTCTTTGCCTGGAAGTCCTGGACGCTGACGCATGAAGCCTGGGCCGACGGCCAGGTCTCGAACTCGATGTGGTCGCCGCCGCTGGCGATCCCCTACGGCCTGATGGCGACGGGCATGACGCTGTTGTGCCTGCAAATCCTGCTGCAGATCGCCGCTCCGCTGACAGGCCGCGCACGCCGATGACCGTGGTCGGTATCGGCATCTCTTACGGCCTTGCCACCCTGTTTGCGATGTTCTCGGGCATGCCGATCGCGTTCGCGCTGGGCGCGGTCGCAGTCGTGTTCATGGGCATCTACATGCCATCAGCCTCGCTCGATACCGTGACCCAGAATGTCTACGAGGAAATGGCCTCGATCACGCTGTTGTCGATCCCGTTGTTCATCCTGAAGGGCGCGGCGATCGGCAGATCGCGGGCCGGGCAGGATCTATATTCGGCGCTGCATGCCTGGCTGCACCGCGTGCCCGGCGGCTTGGGCGTCGCCAACGTGTTCGCCTGCGCGCTGTTTGCGGCGATGGCGGGCTCTTCCCCCGCCACCTGCTCGGCGATCGGCTCGGCCGGCATCCCCGAAATGCGCAAGCGCGGCTATTCCGGCGGATTGGCCGCCGGCATCATCGCCGCCGGCGGCACGCTCGGGATTTTGCTGCCGCCCTCGATCACCATGATCCTGTTCGCGGTCGCGGCGGAGAAATCCCTGGGACGGCTGTTCCTGGCCGGCATCGGCCCCGGCCTGCTGCTGGTGACGTTGTTCGGCGTCTACGCGGTGTTGCGTTTCCGCAAGGAATACGCTGCCGCCAGCGCGCTTTACGAAAAAACCGGCACGGCCTCCGCGATCCTGACCCGCGACGAGTTCACCATGGCCCAGCGCTTCAACGTGCTGCCGCGGGTGCTGCCCTTCGTGCTGTTGCTGACGGGGGTGATGATCGCGCTCTATGGCGGCTTTGCGACGCCGTCGGAAACCGCCGGTCTCGGCGGGCTTTTGGCCCTGATGCTGATCGCGCTGATCTACAGCGTGTGGCGGCCTTCCGACCTCGCGCCGATCCTGAAATCGACGATTCGCGAATCCACCATGCTGATGATGATCATCGGCATGTCGCTGCTCTATTCCTACGTGATGAGCTATCTGCACATCTCGCAATCGGTCGCCGAATCGATCGTCGCCATGCAGCTGCCGCGCTGGGAATTGCTGGCGGCGATCCTGGTGATGGTGGTGGTGCTCGGCTTCTTCCTGCCGCCGGTGTCGATCATCCTGATGACCGCGCCGATCATCCTGCCGCCGCTGCGCGCCGCGCATTTCGACATCATCTGGTTCGGCGTGGTCATGACCATCGTCATGGAGATGGGACTGATTCACCCGCCGGTGGGGCTGAACATTTTTGTCATCCGCAACGTGGCGCCAGATATCCCCTTGAGCGACGTGATCTGGGGCACGCTGCCGTTCGTGCTCTTGATGATGCTGGCGGTGGTCGTGCTGTGCTTCCTGCCGGGGATTTCGACGGGGCTGCCGGATCTGGTAATGGGGACGGACGGGGGACGGTGAAGGGCGAATGGGGAGTGGCGAATGGCGAATAGGGATTCTATTCGCTAATCGCCATTCGCCTCTTTGCATTCAACGCCGACGCCACCCGGCTCACCGGCGGCCGCCCGATCAGCTTGCCGACGGTGTTGCTGGCTGCCACCAGCTTTGCCATGTCGACGCCGGTCGCGATCCCCATGCCTTCCAGCATGTAGACCACGTCCTCGGTCGCGACATTGCCGGTGGCGCCGGGCGCGAACGGGCAGCCGCCGAGACCGCCGGCAGCGGAATCGATGACGCGGGCGCCCTCCTCCATCCCGGCATAGAGATTGGCCAGCGCCTGGCCGTAGGTATCGTGAAAATGCATCGCCAGACTGCTGACCGGCACGGCGCCCGCCACCGCCCGCAACAGCTGCCGCGCCTTCAGCGGTGTGCCCACGCCGATGGTGTCGCCGAGCGAGATTTCGTAACAGCCGAGATCCCATAGCGTGTCGGCGACGTTCACCACGGCCCGCGGCTTCACCTCGCCGTCAAACGGGCAGCCGAGCACGCAGGAGATATAGCCGCGCACCCGAATGCCGTCGGCCTTGGCTTTTTCGAGCACCGGCTTGAAGCGCTCGATGGATTCGGCGACTGAGCAATTGATATTGGCGCGCGAGAATCCTTCGGACGCGGACGCAAACACCGCGATCACCCTGGCGCCGGCCGCGCGCGCGGCCTCATAGCCCTTCTCGTTCGGGACCAGCACATGGAATTCGGCGTCGGCATGATGCTGGATACCGTGCAGCACCTCGTCCGAATTCACCATCTGCGGGATCGCCTTCGGCGACACGAATGCCCCGACTTCGACGGTGTGCAGCCCCGCAGCCAGCAGCGCTTCGATGAAAGCAATGCGGTCGGCGACGCCAACCGGCGTCTTTTCGTTCTGCAGCCCGTCGCGCGGGCCGACTTCGACGATGCGTACCGAGTAGCTCATGCTGATCTCACGCGGCAACCGGCTCGACCTCGGCGAGTTCGACGCCTTCGCCGACGATATCACCGACCTTGCATTTGATCGCCTTCAGCACGCCGGCGAATGGCGCGCGCAGGGTCTGCTCCATCTTCATGACTTCAAGCGTCAAGATAGGCGCGCCTTTCTCCAGCTTGGCGCCGACCTCGGCCAGCAATGCTACAACGGTGCCCGGCAGCGGCGCCACGATCTTGTCTTCTCCGACCTGCTCCTCGTCGTCGCCGCCGAACGGATCGACCCAATGCAGGTCGAACCGGCCGTTGCGGGTCCGCAGATACAATTCATGGCCTTCGATGACCGCAACGATATGCGATTTGACGCCGTGGAGCGTGAGGTCGAAGCCGCCGGCGGCATTGGGCACGCAGGTGAAGGCCATTTCACGTTCGCCGATCGACAGCGTCGCGGGGCCATTACCATAGGTCAGAGTGACCCTCTGCTCTGTTCCCTGGCCGTGCCGAAAGGTAAAGACCCGTTGCCGCCGGCCGACCGGCATCCAGCCTGCGATTCGCCATGGCGAAGGCGCCTCAACGCGCGCGGCCTTCGCCTCCTCGCCGAGAATGGCGGCGATGGCAGCAGCAAGCTCGAGATCGTGCGGGGCCTTTGGAGCGGGCGTCAGGTTCCTCAGTTCACGTTCGATGAAACCGGTGTCGATGGCGTTACGGCGCACATCCGGATGCGTCACCAGCGCCGACAGGAAGGGAATGTTGCTGACGATGCCGCGAACGTCGGATTGTTCCAGCCCGCGGTTGAGCCGTTCGATCGCCTCATCGCGCGTCGGCGCCCAGGCGATGACCTTGGCCAGCATGGCGTCGTAATGCGGCGAGACCGCATCGCCCTCGCGGTAGCCGGCGTCGATGCGCAGACCCTCCGTTGCTTCCGGCATGCGCCAGGTCCGGATCTGGCCTACCGACGGCATGAAATTCTTGTGCGGGTTTTCCGCATAGACCCGCGCCTCGATGGCATGGCCATTCAACTTGATCTGATCCTGCTTGAGCGGCAGCTTCTCGCCGAACGCGACCCGCAACTGCCATTCGACGAGATCGATGCCGGTGATCAGCTCGGTCACGGGATGCTCGACCTGCAGGCGCGTGTTCATCTCGATGAAGAACACGTCCTTGCCGTCGGAGACGAATTCGATGGTGCCGGCGCCGACATAGGCGACCGCGGCGGCGGCCTTGCGCGCGGCAGCGCTGACCGTCTCGCGCTGGCCGGCGTCAAGCGTCGGCGACGGCGCCTCCTCGATCACCTTCTGATGCCGCCGCTGCAGGGTGCATTCGCGCTCGAACAGCGACAACAGATTGCCGTGGCTGTCGCCGATCACCTGCACCTCGATGTGGCGCGGATTCTGAACGAATTTCTCGATCAGCATGCGGTCGTCACCGAAGGCGGCCTTGGCCTCGCGCTTGGCGCTGACGATGGCGGCCGCAAGTTCCGCGGCCGAACGCACGATCCGCATGCCGCGCCCGCCGCCGCCGGCGGAAGCTTTTACGAGAACCGGAAAGCCGATCTTGTCGGCGGCCCTTGCCAGCGTCGCTTC
>Ga0210410_10006176_pt1 | contig 10423 bp, 7 predicted proteins | sample IncBWC4MmetaG_FD_161058 | JGI IMG/M metagenome (GOLD analysis project Ga0210410, IMG submission 161058) | Forest soil microbial communities from Barre Woods Harvard Forest LTER site, Petersham, Massachusetts, United States - Inc-BW-C-4-M | ecosystem: Environmental > Terrestrial > Soil >... | reverse complement strand
TTGCGCGCCGCCATGACCTCCTCCGCCGCTTATCTCGAACCCGGAGCGCGCCGCGAGCCCATGAACCACACGCCCGACGCATCGCGGAGAGCGCGCGGTGTCGAACTCTGGGCCGCGCTCAAGTCGTTGGGTCAGTCCGGTCTTTGCGCGTTGATCGAACGCACCTGCGCCCACGCGCAAGAATTCGCAGAAGGGTTGCGGCGCGCCGGCTTCGAGGTATTGAACGAAGTCGTCCTCAACCAAGTATTGGTATCGTTCGGCAACGCGGAGACAACGCGGGAGGTTATTCGCCGTCTTCAGGAAGAGGGCACGTGTTGGTGCGGAGCAACCGTGTGGCAGGGAAAAACCGCGATGCGCATCAGCGTTTCTTCCTGGGCCACAACCCAGTCCGATATCGAGCGAAGTCTCGCTGCCATCCTACGCATCGCGCGCGAATTGAACCCTCGCTAATCGCCGGTGAAAAAAAGAACTTAATGTCCTTGCGCCACGCTCGGGGTGTGCATGTGCGCACGTGTTGCGGGCGAGCTCAGATACGTTCGCGAGATCCGGTCGTGCCACGTGAGAGCGTCCTCATCCCACCAAGCCCACAGAAAACCCGTAAAGCACGCGCCCGCGGAGAGTACGTAACCCACGCTCCGCAACAAGAATTGTCGCGGCGACGGCGGCGCTCCGTTGAAACTGGCCACCTGTAATCCGCGAAACATCATTCCAGGGGTAGTGCCTCCAAACACCGTGAACAATGCGAAGTATTGCAGATACACAATCGCGAACGTGGAGGCGTAAACCGCCGCGGTCAGCTTGCTGAGCGTGAATTGTCCGCCGAGCGAGCTGAACAACGTTAGAAATGCGCCGTACGCGAACAGCAGGCAAGCTCCATCGATCAGTGCCGCAAGGCGCCGGTCCTCCAGCGAAGCGACCGGGTAAAGCCCGTAGTGCTTAGAGCTGCCCTCTTCGAGCCCCGCATTCTCTTCGGGTTCCGATCCCGGCGGCACCGAAACATCAATCACCATCCGCGTGTCGCGTTTGTCGTTAGGCGGTATGTAACGCCCGATCGCGATCGTAAAGGAGAAATCGTCGTCACTCGCTGGCGCCGGCTCGGCAACCGCAACGCTGCGCCGCTCCTCGGTCGGCTCATCGAAGGGAAGCTGCGACTGTGCCGTCCCCGGCAGCGGCTTGCCGCGCCGCGCGCGATAGGCTTCGAGTCGCTGGCCAAGCTCGCCGCGCCACGCAGCATCCTGTTCTCCGCCGGTGGCGCTCCCCGGCGAGACACAGTTCTCCCCAAGGCTGCTCACGCTAGTCTTTTTTGGAGCGGGAGATTCGCGTTCATCGTCATAGCAAGACGAATCCACGCGAAAATGGGAATCGCAAAAGTTACAGGCGCGCACGCTCGAAGGCAGTACGCAGCCACACTGCGGGCATGTCTTTGTCACCGGTGGTTTTTGCGCTGCGGACGCTTCCACTCCGGTGAGGAGGGAACGATTCGAGGTTACCACCGAAATGAGAAAATCAAGGAGAGATTTGAACAGCGATGTGGCGAATCAGGTAGCGAGAACGTCAAAACGCGTTCTGCGGATTGAAGGGCTGGGTTTACGCTTCGATTTGCTGCGCGAGCAAGTCGCGGCTGAAGGCCACCCGGCGATCGAGTGCCACGGCCGCGAAATACGTGCAACGGCCGCGTTCCTTTTCCGCCCAAGCCAACAACGACGGCAGCAGCCGGCCCGCCGCCGTCTTCATTACGTTGAGCAAGCGGAAATACACCCTGATGGCGCGAATCTCGCTGCGATCTTCCGGCCGGTCCGGGCAGAGCATCAGCAGCTGCATCACGCGCGCAAAGTCGTCACCAGCGGCTTGCGAAGTGATGCCGGTGACGTCCTGCACTTCCGGAGAAAGCACGTGTCTCGCCGAGCTGGCAATCAACGAACGGCAATACGGCACGAAGAATTGCAGGAAGAAAGCCACCGAGCAAACCAGAATGATCGCGGCCATCATCGTGAAGCCGCCATGGCGAGCCGCTGGGGCGACAATCGCGCTTCTTCCGGCACCCGCCAGAACGCGTAAGCCCAGGACAACGGGAGCAGGCAACCGATAACCGGGACCATGTAAGCCACGTAGGAGTAAAAGGTCGGATGCAAATTCGAAAGGGAGTAGCTCGCCGCATAGGCGCTGAAATAGATACCCAAAGAAAGCACCAATTGCACGAGCAGCGCCTGCGTATGGCGCATTTTCAGAACCGCGGCCCAAAGAACGTAGGTCAGGACCAAGCCGACGAAATACAGGTTCTGAGAGAGCTCAAATGCGAAATAGGTCAGCATTTTGTGGGAAGATTGGCTTACCACCGCGTAGGTGAACCACGAAGTTCCTGCCAGCAAAACGATCGCGCCTATGCGCAGATAGCGCTCGACCTTCATCTCTTCGAATACCGAGATGTACAAGCTGATCAGGCCAAAATATAGAACGATCGTGAGGAGGGCGTCGGAATAGAAATAGAAGTAGCGGTACGTGATGGACTTCACGCCGCCATCGTGAGTCAGGATGTGGTATCGCCCGACGCTCACGAACACACACAGCAACATGTACAAATTTAGAACGAAATACTTTTTGAGGACTTTCCGTCGAACGGCACACACCACCACGAGGGCTTCCAGGAGTGTTCCCAGGAGTAATATCGCGTAGCTCGCGGATCCAGGCATCTCACCCTTGTCAGTGGGCCCTGGTCCGCTGTCCCGTTCGACAGCCTAGACTAACGGTTCCGGCTTATTTCCAAGGTGCTGGGGCCGGATCTGGTCCGTTTTTCCAGGGCGCTGGTGCTGGGTCTGGTCCGTTCTTCCAAGGTGCTGGAGCCGGATCAGGCCCATTCTTCATTACCGGTACCGGAGCAGCGCCGTTCGCCATCATGAACGAACCATCGCCGTGCGCGGTAACCGCTGTTTTCAGGCCCATGGCCCCAACCAAAACAACCATCGGCAGGAGCAATACAACGAGTCTACGTGACATTCAAGAGCCTCCCAAGGGAAAGACAAACCCGGGATGACTCTATAACAACCTACACCAATGTCAAGCAGGCGCTCGGGGAGGGCCTGTGCCCAATCGGTACACATCTAGTCGGCCTAAGTTTCGCTAGATTTTCGCCTAGCAAGTCGGTCGGCTATCTGCGACCTCCGGCAGGATAAGATTCAGGACGTATAGGGTCAACAGTACAGTAGTACTAGAAGCATTGGAACTCTCTCATCGCGGATTCGAAGTCCAACCTCGCCGTTTTGAACGAATTATGAAGCCCATCGCCGAACGCAATGTGTGCTGCCGACGGATGCCCGGAACCTGAAATTGTATCCGAACGAAAGCGCCCTTCTCTTGACGCTTTAACGAAGACTCCGTAGCATGAAATGTTGCTTCAGGCCGGCGTAGCTCAGTGGTAGAGCGAGGGTCTCATAATCCCTAGGCCGTGGGTTCGATTCCCTCCGCCGGCACCAATGATTCTAAAAGTACTTACGGTGACATTTTCGTTCTCGCGTAACCGCCGCGTAACCGAATCTGACGGTTTCAGCGATTTCTGCGCTTTTAGGTTTGTTGCGTCATCGCTGCGATTACTTGGCCCAACAGCTGATGTTCTCGCGTTTTTCGTTTGTTCCCTTGGACTGCAAGAGAAGCGCACACGGTCGAAGTTGGCTAGCTCGAATGCACCCTTTAGTCAGTTTGGTAGCGGAGCGTTCGGAGAATCAAAAAGCGAAGCGGCAGTGGCGCCCGGAACAGCTACTCCAGTTCGTCGCGCTGCTTGACTTCTCCAAGACCGGCGATCTCGACAAACCCGCAATCGATCGCGTGAACGAGATTGCTCGCGAGCGCAACCTTCCACCCTCCCAAATTTCCCTCGCGTGGTTGCTGTATAAGCCGGTCATCACCGCGCCCATAATCGGCGCCACCAAGCCGCACCACCTCGAAGACGCCGTAGCCGCCATCAACGTGAAGCTCTCCGACCAGGAAATCGCCCGCCTCGAAGAGCCCTATCAGCCTCATCCGCCCTCTGAAGCCTTCTCCTAGTAGCTGGCGACAGAGGCGTGCGGGCGCGGTCGCGGCGACGCAGACGCAAGCGAGATCGACGCTCCCGAATCGGCATTTTTCGATGGATTGGTCAGATCACTAACAGCACAGAAGGGTGATACTGCCTCAGGGTGTAATTTGACCGTTGACGGAACAACCAGCTACTTCAATCCGGTGATCGTATAGGCCTGCGACTCATCATGGATGTACACGTAAGCGTACGCTTTGCCGTCGGCCGAAAAGCGCGGCGCGCCAACGAAGTTGCCTCCGGCTTGCAAATTCGCGCCAAACTCTTTCCAGAACACTATCTTGCCGGTCGTGGGATTGACTTGGTAGACCTTGCCGGCCCGTTCCGAAGCCCGCGACGAGAACAGATACAACGAATTGCCGTCGGGGCTAAAACCGATTACCGTGTACTTTGGATCGACTCCGGGAATGAGGCGCAGGCCGCTGCCATCCATGGGCCAGACGGCCAGCTTGCCGCTGGGGTCGCGGACCGCGATTCTTTGGCCATCTGGCGACAGCGTAGTTCCGAAGACACCCTCTGGCGTAATGGGCTTGGCTTTTCCATCGCTCACGTCAATCACGTAGTCGCGGCTGCCATGCCCAGCCTCAATTCCAGCGGCGAGTAACTGTTTGCCGTCAGGAAAATAGCGCACGGCGCTATAGAGAATATTGTCGTGAGTTAACTGCCGGGCCTCGCCGGCTCCTGTGGGGACGAGAATTAGCTCCTCGCTCTTGAGAGGTTTGGTGATCACCCATTTTTTATCGGGCGAAATGGCGCGAGCTTCGCCCTGCCCGATGCGCACCGGAGGAGAACCGTCGGTGTCGCGGAGAAATGTAGTGTAGTTGGGCCCGCCACCTTCGGCTTCTTCTTCGAACAAGACTTTGGTGCCGTCCCGAGAGATGTCGCGGAGGTACGACCAACCCAGCCAACTGAGATCGCGCTCTTCCTTTCCGCCTGGAGGCATGGCGCGAATGTTAAGGCGCTGCTGATGGGTCACCATCAAGGCCACGCCGTTGCGAAGGTCCTGGAGCCACATACCACCGGGCACGTTGGCGATCGTCCGCAGCTTCGCGCTTAAAGTTGCCGCGCGCAGATCCTGCGCGCTCCCGCTGTTGGACGCCGAGAACCAGACCTCATCGCCCGCCGGAGACCACAGGACACCCTGCAGCGAGGTCCAGCCAGAGGATAGCTTCTTTTCATGCCCATCGAGGTCGATAATGGCCACCGAACCCTCGTCGTCGCCATCGGGGTTTTCATGATCCGCAAAAGCCACACGGCGTCCATCCGGGGAGATTTTTGGATTGCTGATCCAGTTGATGCTATCGAACAGCACCTTGCCAATGGGGTATTCCAGCCGCCAATGCGACGTCTCCGGGACGAAACGCACAATCGCCATATTCTGTCCGTCCGCTGCCCAATCGGCGTCCTGCACGTCCTCAAGCACTTCCCGCGGTGATCCACCGCTGAGGGGAATGCGCGCGAGGGTGCCCGATCGCCTGTAGCCGCCGAAAACCTGGGAATTGAGGCGGACCGCAAGTTCCCCTGTCTTGGAGATCGACAGAAGTTCCGCATCCTTGATTTGCAGCTCCCGGGAACCCACCTCGTCCGTGCGCGCCAGATACAGTTGATTTTGGCCGCCCTCCCAGGTGGCGTTGTACACAATGCTTCCGTCGGGAGTGAAGCGCGCATTGCCAAGGAAGCCCGCGCGAAAAGTGAGTTGCTGGTAGTTGGGCACGGATGCGGCGACACCACTACCGCGTCCCAGCCACCAGCCCAGGCCAAGCATGGCGACGGCAACGCACCCCGCCAGCAAAGAAAAGATAATGGTGCGATTGTGATTTGAGGCTGAGGCCGGAATGGAAGTTTGCGCGCCGGTCTTTGCACCAGATGTTTGCGTGATGGCTTCCAGTGCGAACGCCAGATCTTTCGCCGACTGGAAACGATGGTCCGGACTCTTCTCCAGGCACCGGCGCACGATGCGATCGAGAGCCGGACTAATCGGAGGTTCCAGGTCCGCGATTTCCGGAACGTCGTCCTTCAGGATCGCGGTCATGGTTTCAGCCGCCGTATCGCGACGAAATGCGCGGCGCCCCGACACCATCTCATACAGGACAGCACCGAACGCAAACATGTCGGTGCGCGCATCGACAGGCTCACCGCGTACCTGCTCCGGCGCCATGTAGCTCACTGTGCCCATCACCACGCCCGCGGCCGTATGAGAGGTGATGGTGACGCCGTCCTGGCCTGGAGTCTCCTTGGCAGCCAGTTTTGCCAGTCCAAAATCGAGAATCTTCACGCGCCCGTCGCGGCAGATAAACAGGTTGTCGGGCTTCAGGTCGCGGTGAACGATACCTTTGTCGTGCGCCGCTGCCAGACCCTTCGCGGTCTGCGCGGCGTAATCGATCGCCTTGCGTTGCGGCAATGCTCCGCGATCGAGCACAGCGTGAAGCGATTCACCTTCCAGTAATTCGGAAACAAGAAAGGGAGGCCCGTTGTGATTGCCGACGTCGTAGAGCGCCAGAATGTTGGGGTGGTTCAGCGCGGCCACCGCTTGGGTTTCCTGTTCGAAGCGCCGCAGCCGATCGCTATCGCTGGCAAAAGACTCTGGCAGAATCTTCAAGGCCACTTCGCGGCCCAAGCGCGTATCTCGGGCGCGATACACCTCGCCCATGCCGCCTGCGCCTACCAGCGACTGGATTTCATACGGACCGATCTTGGTGCCCTGGGCAAGAGGCATGAGTGCGCGCATTATAGCGCAGCGGAGCGCCAAATCCATTGCGACAAGCCGCTTCACCGACGAACCGGCGTCCCTCGATCATCCGACGGTCGGACACCGACGCACACGCCTTGACTTTCATCTACGGAGGACTAACATCCAAGCTAATCATTGCTGATCGCCTTCCGCGTGCACGGGCGCATCCCTTAAACCTTGGGCCTATTTCTTGATGGCCTTGTGGTCTTGGCCGCCTTGGTGGAGGACCAAGTGCGTGACTTGGCCCTTGTCGTTCTTGAAGAATTCGATTTCGGCGTCCACGACCTTCGGGAAAAACGTTGTTTCCGACTCGGCAAAAATGGGCACCTCGGGCTGGCCGGTGATCTGGGTTATGAGTTGGTCTCCCTTGAGACTAACCACCATTACAAAATTCGGCTCCAGTTCGTAGCTGCCCACGTACCCGGCAAGAATTTTTGCCGGCACCTTCACTTCTTTTCGCTCCGAAATCAACACAACCTTCTCGCCGTGCGCCACCGCGGCCATCCTCGTCGCGATGCCGCCCGGAGCCCCTCCGTTGAGATTGGCCAATACCACCACGGTCAGCTTGTCGTCCGGATAGTAGGACAATTGCGTATTGAAGCCTTCGATTCCGCCGCCGTGCTCGATCACCTTATGTCCCTGCGCACTCGTCACGGCCAGACCGCAGGCATAGTCTTGCTTGAACGGGGTGGTCATCTTTTGGAGTGAGGTGGGGGAAAGCACCTTCCCAGCAAACAGCCCTTCCTCCCATCTCAATAGATCTTCGGTCGTGGAATACAGCGCGCCGGCCGAGAACGGAACGCTCATGTCGATATAGCCAGCGTTCAAGGGGCCGTTCACGCCAGGCATATAACCGGTGGCCCGGCGCTCGATAACGGTGCGGTTTGAATCGTACCCAGAATTCTTCATCCCCAGCGGGGTCAAGATGTTTTCCTGCACGAATTGCTCGTAGGTCTGTCCGCTGATTTTTTCGATTAGGTATCCTAACAAGACATAACCCGAATTGCTGTAGTTCCACTTTTCGCCGGGTTGGAACTCCAGCGGCTTATCGCGAAACCGAGCCACAAGCTTTTCCGGAGTGGTGGGAGCCGCTTCGGTCGAAGCGTAGTCCGGAAAACTAGTGAAGCTGGCAATGCCTGAAGTATGGGTAAGCAGGTTGTAGATGGTCACCTTGTCCCAGGCTGCCGGCGCGTCGGCCATGTATTTCTTCACCGGGTCATCGGTTTTTAGTTTTCCGCGCTCTTCGAGCAACAGAATGCTCGCAGCGGTGAATTGCTTGGTGATAGAACCCAGCCGGAACTTGGTTGTTGGGGTATTGGGAATGTTCCATTCAAGATTGGCGAACCCATATCCCTTGTCGAGTACAATAGTCTCACCGCGCGCCACCAGCACCGAGCCCATAAACTGTTTGTCAGAAACGTAAGACTGTACGACCTCCTCCATGCGGGAAAGGTTGTCTTGGGCGTGCAAGGGGGTGCCAAAGGCCAGCCACAAGGCGGCCAGAGCGGAGATCGTCGCTATTCGTTGTGTCATGGTTGCTCCTTAGGCCCTCTACGTAGAGACGCGGGATCGATCGTCAATGTTTCTGACCGAATTGTCGGGCCACATTTTCTAGCACGGACGGACTTTACGGGATGCTTCAGGAGAAGTATCGCTTTACGTACTCCTTCGAGCGTAAGCGTCACATTCCAATTCGCGCCCCTCGTCATCTGGCGGGCGGAGTCTACTGATGCAGTGTAATCCCGCGTCCCAACACGAAAATGAAAACGAGCGACAGGCCTACAGCGACGATGATCCACGCATAGTTCCTGACAATGCCATCGGATCGTCGCTCGGGAATGGTTCCTCTCGGAATGCAGTACCTCAACCACAGAAGCCCGGAGTGCGCGCCCGCCGCTGCTGGCAGAGCGGATTGCCACATGAGTTGGATTCCAATCGGATTCAAGAGCCCACCCGCACATAGAAGAAGTACCGAGGAGAAGTAAGGAATGAGCGTTAGTTTCCGCAGGCGACGCGTGGCGTTACGAGGAACTCCTACGTACCGAACCAGCGCGGTGCCCACGACCAATACCGCGCCGTAATACGACGCTATTCCGGCGACGACGAGGAGTGACCGCCACAACCACTGCGCGTGCAAGCCGGCGATTACCCTTGCCCAATCGCCGAAATTCGTGACGCCGGAAAAGAAGAAATACCCGGTGCCGGCAAAGAGGTTGAACGCAAGACTGGTGAACAGAAAAAAGCGCAATCGAATTGATGCGCCTGTCGCGCTGCGCAAGGCAATCCAAAACACCATGGCAGCCGCCAGGTTCGCCAGTGTTCCACACGCGGCAACAAGTCGCGAGTCGAAGTCGCTGGACCACGCAACGGTGGTCAACACGCCCGATTTTGCGCCGGTGAGCAGAGCCGTCGCGGCATGACCCAACCCTTCGTGCACGACATCGCCAATGATTTCAGCCAGGAGGCTGATGGCGCACACGGTTAGCACGTCGTCGTTCGCCTGCGCTGGGCTAACTTCCGCTGCCATTTTCTCCTTCTCTTACTACGCGCGCAGCCTGATTGCGCGAGATGACTCTTGAGCTTCGGGGAAAAGATTAGCAGGAAAATGCCACCAAAAAATCTCACAATTGAAAACGATGGAGCCTTGAAAATCACACGACTACGGCACAACGAGGCAAGCACGAGAGCTGGCGCGGCGAGAAACCGAGTGGGCAGCTAGGGAGTTCCATCGCAAACACAGCTGGTCCCCAGGCCTAAATGATGAAGAGTTCTTTTATCAAACCCGGACCCGTGATCCTGCTTTCGGCGACTTTAGTTTCCGAATATTCAAATAGCATCTGGCCCTGCTCCGCGCACCGTTTGCAAGAAGAGCAAACTTGCCGACGACTTGGGACTTGCGCGGCCGTGTCCCGCTAAAGCAATCCGAGATGGTCGGGATACTTGGCTTGTAACGAGCTCACCAGAACCTCAAATGCTGATAGCTCGCGTAGGTTTTTGAGGCAAGGGTCCTTCAAGAAAAAGGGCCAGCACGCGTAGCCGCTGCTGACACTTCGCTCCAACCACTCAAACGCAGCGCTACGCCGCTCCAACAATGCAAGTGTGCAAGCGATTTGATAGTAGCTGTGGTGCGCATGCCCAAACGATTTTGGGCTCGCACAAGCCGTCGTCACGCAGTCGAACGCCTTTTCCGCTGATCCGGTCGACGCATAATAGACAGCTTCCAAACTGACGATGAGCGGTTCTTCCGGCAAGAACTTGACCGCCTCATCCAGCAGGGCTCTAGCTTCTTTCAAATCTCCAGTCATCAAGGCCAGTTGAACAGCAAAGTAGACTGGATACTTGTTCTCTGGACTCTCGGTGCTCCAGGCTTCGATCTCCTCGCGCGCTAAGTCGTATTCTTGGTTCCAAACGTACACTTGCACGATGCTGTGACTAACCGTTTTCCTGGGATGAAATGGCCGTGCTCGCTCATACATTTCACGGGCGTGCTCGAGCAACCCGATGTGAGCCAGGATGGTGCCCAGACGGTTGTAGGCTTGGGGCTGATTGTTCTGCAGAGTCAAGGCTCGCTTGAGTTCGGCTATCGCTTCAAGGTGTTGGAAGTTCTTTGACGGCCCCCACAATAG
>Ga0210410_10006174_pt1 | contig 10425 bp, 10 predicted proteins | sample IncBWC4MmetaG_FD_161058 | JGI IMG/M metagenome (GOLD analysis project Ga0210410, IMG submission 161058) | Forest soil microbial communities from Barre Woods Harvard Forest LTER site, Petersham, Massachusetts, United States - Inc-BW-C-4-M | ecosystem: Environmental > Terrestrial > Soil >... | reverse complement strand
TGACGCATCGGCTCAGGCTTGCCGCGACCGATTTCACCAGTTCATCGCCGATCAGGTGGCCGAGCGAGTCGTTGACGCTCTTGAATTCGTCGATGTCGATGTAGTGCACCGCCAATTGCTCGCCCGGGACGATGTCTGCGAGCTCCGCCTTCAGCCGTTCGTGGAACAGCGCGCGGTTCGGCAGATCGGTCAGCGCATCGTAATGCGCAAGATGGGTGATGCGCTGTTCGGCGCGGGTGCGCTCGGTGATATCCTCGTGGGTCGCGACCCATCCGCCGTCGGCCAGCGGTTCGTTGACCACCTGGATCGATCGTCCGTCGGGCGTCTCGATGGTCATGGCTTGTCGCAGTCCAATGTCGCGCAGCACACGGCAACAATACAGATCGACATCGCCCACGAAGGACCCGGTCGCCTTGCGGTGCGCGATGACCTCGCGGAAACTGGCGCCCGGCTTCACGACCTTCGCCGACAGGCCGTACATCTCGATATAGCGCTGGTTGCAGATGACGAGCCGTTGCGATGAATCGAACAGCAACAGGCCCTGCGTCATGTTGTTGACGGCGGTATCCAGCCGCAGCTTTTCCAGCCGCAACCGTTCTTGCGACAACCGGTGCTGATGCGACAACTTGCGCACGACGAGATACAGCATCACTGTGATCACCAGCATCGCGAGGCCGGCCGCGGCAATCAGAAACCGGATTTGGGCGCGCCAGTCCGCCAGTCCGCCAGTGCGGCAGACGCTGTCGTCGTCGCGATCACCGCAATCGGAAAGTCGTTCAGCGCGCGAGCAGCCCCCAGCCGGTCCTGACCGTCGAGCGGGCTGGTCTGACGCAGGGTCCCGTGGTCGGACCTCGAAAGGACATTCTGGAAGAACGGACCGTCGGCGAAATTCTGCCCGACCATCGTATCCATGTGGGGATAACGGGCCAGCAGCGTCCCGTCGCGGTGGAACATCGCGATCGCGGCGTCTTCTCCAAGCGAAAGGCTTGCGAAGAATTTTTCGAAATTGGCCGGCTCGATGCCCCTGCCGATTGCTCCGAGAAATTCGCCGCGCGGCCCGGTAACCCTGCGCGCGAGCACGGTGGTCCAGGCGCCCGTGATCCGGCTGTAGACCGGCTCGATCAGCATGTCGGGCGATTTCGGGTCGTTCTTGAAGGTCTTGAAATAGGACCGGTCCGCGACGCTGATCGCCGGGACAGGCCATGCCGACGACGAGTTGATCAGCACGCCGTCGAAATCGAATATGTTGACGCTGCCGACATAGGACAACGCGCTCAACTTGGCTCGCAGCATCAGATGGATGTCGGGGCTGGACATCCGGCGTTTGTAATGCTCGACGCTATCAATCCCGTTCGCCCGCATATACGCGATCAAGTCGTCCTGAACGGCGCCGAAGTCTTCGAGTTGCTGATCGAAGTGGCGGGAAAGCAGCACGTGTTTTCCAGCTCGCGCCTGCTGTTGTCCAGCGCGCGCTCGCGGAAATTTCCAACCATGACAGTGGCGCCGATGGCGATCGTCGCGATCAGCAGCGCGCCACCGGCAATCAACCAACGAATCGGATTGTCGCTGACGGAAGCCTTGACGTTAAAGGAGGCGGTACCGTTTGCCGTCATGAATATTGATCGCTGCCCGAGGCGGATACCGGGCGCAGTTTCTCAATGCCCCGGCCCGACACTAGCTACGATGGGCAAATGGAAGTCGGGTTAGCAAGTTGGGTTAACAGGCGTTTAACGGGGGCCGCGCTCCCTCGTGAGCGAGCGCGCCATGCCTATGGCGGGGCGTCTGTTTCCGCTGGTGGGCGCGCCGCCCTTGACGTGAAGGCCACGATCGCGGCGGCAACGAGGTTGGTGCCGGCGCTGGCCAGGATCGGCAAGGTGTAGGTGTGGCTGATGTCGAAGGCGAAGCCGGCGGCGGTCGGACCGATCAGGGTGCCGAACGCGACGCTGGTGTAGAGAATGCCGATGATGCCGCTGACGTTGCGTCCGCCGAAATGGTCCATCACCACGGCCGGAAGGATCGCGACCCATCCGCCGTAGAAAACGCCATAGGCGAACGCGAAGCCGGTGAGCTGCCAGATGTCGGTCGAGAACACCCAAACCGTCAGGGCCAGCGCCATGCCTGCGAACATCAGCAGCAGCGAAGACTGGCGGCCGATCCGGTCGGCGAGGCCGCCCAGGAAGAAGCGCCCGGCGGTTGAGCCGATGCCGATCACGCCGAGCAGCAACACAGCCGCGGAGGGCGCCGCGCCATGATCCCTCGCATAGGGCACGAGATGGACGAAGGGCACAAACACCCCGAACGAACAGATCAGGCAGGTGGCGTACAGGCTGACGAAGCGAGCTGACCGGATCGCTTCGCTCACGCTTGCGCCTGTCGGCCGCGTCGCTTTGACGCCCGCCGGCGGCGGATCGCCGTCGGGGCCGAGGCCGCGGTCGCGGGGATCGTTCTCGATCAAGAGCGCCAGTCCTCCGCCCACGGCGGCTGCGAACGCGCCGAGTGTGAGATAGGCGCCGCGCCATCCCAGGGTTCCGATCAGGAACGAGGCCAGCGGTGGCATCACCAGCGTGCCGACGCCGATGCCGCTGACAGCGAGGCCGGAGGCAAAACCGCGCCGCCGGACGAACCATCGCTGTACCGCGCCGATCGCGGGAACGTAGGCGCAGCCGACGCCGAGACCGACGCCCAGGCCGTAAGCCGCATAGACTTCCGAGAGGCTGCGGGCCGCGCTGGCTGCCGCAAGGCCAAGGCCGACGAGGATCATGCCGCCGACGGCGAGGCGGCGGGACCCGAACCGGTCGGCGAGGGGGCCGCTGAGGATTCCGAGACCGAAATAAAGAAAGCCCGCGAGCGAGAACACCAGCGACACCGAACCGCGCGAGGCGCCGAAATCCCGCTGCAATGGTTCGACGAAGGCGCTGAAGGTGTAGGCGGAGCCGAAACCCAGGAAGGTCACGGCAAAGGCGCCTGCAACCACGAACCAGCCGTAGAAAACGCGGAAATCGGGGATTGCGGCCTCGCCGGTCATGACAGCCTCCGTTGCGGAACATCGATCGGTGCTAGACACCAGTATAAAAGCTATACGGGTGTTTATTGTGCTTTACTGGTGTTTCAATGTCCAAGGCCTCCAGAAAGTTCAAGGTTCCAGACCAGCTGGCAAATCTCTATGATTTCGCCAACACGCTCGACGTCAGGCATTTCACCCACCACGGCATACCGCATGTGCAGGGCGACGAACTCAGTGGCCCGCGCGAGCTTGGCGCGTGGATGGCCAAGCGCGGGCTGTTGTTCACCAGCGCCAGGATCACGCCGCCGATGTTCGACGTCGCCCTTAAGCTGCGCGCGAGCATTCGCGACTATCTGCAATGCGATCCGGCTGAGCGCCGAACGAACAAGGAAACCGTTCAATCCCTGAACACGGCACTGAAGCTGTTTCCGCTGGTGGTCAGAGCGCAAGTCGATCGCGGCATGGTGTTGGGTGCCGCGCGCGACGACGCCCTCGCCGGGCTGTCGGCAGTGGTCGCCGAGCTTTACGACGGCTCCGTCAGGGGAACGCTTAACCGGCTGAAGATGTGCGCGGCCGAGGAGTGCCGCCGCGTGTTCTTCGACCGATCGAAGCCGGCGACGCGGCGGTGGTGCATGTCGACGCTGTGCGGCAACCGGATGAAGACCCGAGCCTATCGCGAACGGCATCGTGACGCGGGCTAAGTGAAGGCGACAAGCGGCCAACACGGCGCGCAGAAATCACTCCGCGTGCGCTCCGCCGGCGCGACCACTTGCTTCGGCTAATTCAATCGGCGGCGCGATAATGCCCGGACTTGCCGCCCTTTTTTTCCACGAGATGAATGGCTTCGATCCGGACGCCGCGTTCTGCCGCCTTGACCATGTCGTAGATCGTCAGGCATGCCACCGACACCGCGGTGAGCGCTTCCATCTCAACCCCGGTCGGGCCGGTGACCTTCACGGTGGCGCGCACAACGCAGCCGGGCAGTTTCTCGTCGGGCGCGATATCCACGGTGACTTTCGACAACGCCAGCGGATGGCACAGCGGGATCAGGTCCGAGGTGCGCTTCGCCGCCATGATACCGGCGAGGCGCGCGGTGCCCAGCACGTCGCCCTTCTTGGCATTGCCGGAAACGATCAGATCGAGCGTCGCCTTGCTCATGATTACGCGGCCTTCCGCGACCGCTATGCGCTCTGTGGCCGGTTTTGCGGATACATCGACCATCCGCGCTTCGCCCTTGGCGTCGATATGGGTGAGGGCGGACGTTTCCTTTGAAGAATTACGCACCATGGTCAGCGCGTGCCCGTCGCGCGCGGCGCCGCGCCACGTTCAAGCAGCGCGCGGGTTGCCGCCGTCACGTCGGCCTGCCGCATCAGGCTTTCGCCGACCAGGAATGTCGATATCCCGATGCGCGCCAGCCGTGCCAGGTCGGCAGGCGCGAAGATGCCGCTTTCGCCGACCATCAGGCGATCCCCGGGGATCAGCGGCGCCAGCGCCTCGCTGGTTGCCAGCGTGGTCTCGAAGGTCCGCAGATTCCGGTTGTTGATCCCGATCATCGGCGAGCGAAGTTTCAGGGCGCGGTCGAGCTCTGCGCGTTCGTGGATCTCGATCAGCACATCCATGCCGTGGGCAATGGCAGCGTCCTCGATGTCTCTTGCCGCGCCGTCGTCGAGCGCCGCAATGATGATCAGGATACAATCGGCGCCGTGGGCACGCGCCTCGGCGACCTGATAGGTGTCGAACATGAAATCCTTGCGCAGCACCGGCAGTTTGGTGGCCGCGTGTGCCGCCACCATGAAATCGAGATGGCCCTGAAACGACGGTGAATCCGTCAGCACCGAGAGGCAGGCGGCACCGCCGGCTTCATAGGCCTTCGCGAGAGCCGGGGGATCGAAATCGGCGCGGATCAGCCCCTTGGAGGGCGAGGCCTTCTTCACTTCGGCAATGAGCGCGTATTCGCCTTGAGCGAGCTTCCGGCGGATCGCGCTGACAAAGCAGCGTGGCGGGGGCGCCGCCTTCGCCAGCGCCTCGACGCTCGCCAGCGGATGGGCGCGCTTGGCCGAAGCAATCTCTTCGCGCTTGTAAGCTTCGATCTTGGTCAGGATATCGGACATCGCAAGACCTCCGCGGTCAGCTGTTGGAGACCGCGATCAGACGTTTCAGCCGTTCCAGCGCCGCGCCCGAGTCGAGCGACTTGGTGCCAAGCGCCACGCCCTCCTTCAGAGTTGTGGCGCGCCCGGCCACGATCAAGGCCGCCGCGGCGTTCAGCAATGCGACATCGCGAAAAGGGCTCGGCATGCCATCCAGCACGCTTTGCAGCGCGACCGCATTGGCGTCGGCGTCGCCACCCTTCAGCGCCTCGCCGCCAACGCGCTTCAGGCCGGCTTCCTCCGGCGTGACCTCGAAAGTGCGGATATTGCCGTTCTCGAGGGCCGCGACGAAGGTCGGGCCGGTGAGGGTGATTTCATCAAGGCCGTCGGAGCCGTGCACCACCCAGACCGACTTCGCGCCGAGGTTCTTCAGCACCTGCGCCAGCGGCTGCACCCATTGCCGTGAAAAGACCCCGACCATCTGCCGGGTCACACCGGCCGGGTTGGACAGCGGCCCCAGTAGGTTGAAGATGGTGCGCGTCGCCAGTTCGACCCGGGTCGGGCCGACGTTCTTCATGGCGGGGTGATGCGACGGGGCGAACATGAAGCCGATACCGGCCTCCCGGACGCAGTGGCCGACCTGCTCGGGCCTGAGGTCGATCTTCACCCCGAGCGAAGCCAGCACATCGGCCGCGCCCGAGCGCGACGACAATGCGCGATTGCCGTGCTTGGCGACGGGCACGCCGGTGCCCGCGACGATGAAGGAGGCGCAGGTCGAGACGTTGACCGATCCCGAACCGTCGCCGCCGGTGCCGACCACGTCGACGGCGTCGGCGGGGGCCTCGACCCGCAGCATCTTGGCGCGCATCGCCGAAACCGCGCCGGTGATCTCGTCGACGGTTTCGCCACGGACCCGTAACGCCATCAACAGTCCGCCCATTTGCGAGGGCGTGGCCTCGCCCGACATCATGCTGTCGAAAGTGGATGCCGCCTCCTCGCGCGACATTGTCGCGCCGGTGGCGACTTTTCCGATGATGGATTTGATGTCGTGCATCGCGAGCCTTCGAAAGTTAGTTATTTGCGCCCGTCACCTGCGCGAAGGCGGCCTGATTGATCGTGGTGCCGATATTGGTTTCAAGCTTGGTGACGTATTGCGCAACCTCTTCATCGGTCAGGCTGCGCTGAACGCTTTCCTTCAGTTTCTTGATGTCGTCCGAGGCAAAATCGACCGGCGGCACCGTGATGTCGGTCACGCGAAAGACGATCCACTCGTTGTTGGCGGCGCCGGTGGTCTGTCCGACGCCATCCTTGGCGGTACGAAACGCTGCCGCGATCACGCCGGCGGGCACGCCGGGCAGCGTGGCGTCGCGCTTGAATCCGCTTGCGGTCTCAACCTTCAAACCCGCGGTTGCCGCTTCATCCGCAAGCTTGCCGCCCTGGTCGAGCTTCTGCACCATATCGGTCGCCTTGGTCTTGAGCCGGCTCATGATCTGGTCGTCGTGCCAGCGTGCTTCGACCTGGTCCTTGACCTCGTCGAGGTTGCGCTCGCGTGAGGGGGTGATGCCGAGCACGTCGTACCAGACATAGCCGCCCTTGAACGAGATCGGATCGTTGTCGACCCCGACATCGCTGTTGAAGGCCTGCGAGACGACATCGAGACCAACGGGAATGCCGGCTGCCGGCTGGCCGTTTGGCTGGCGGCCGGAGCGGTCGACGGCGTCGACGGTGACGGCGGCAAGGCCGAGTTTCTGCGCGGCTTCGATGACGCTGGCGCCGCCGCCGCGCTCATCCTCCATCTTGTCGCGCAGCTCCGCGACTTTGGTGCGCGCGCGCTCGATGGCGATTTCCTTCTTCAGCTCGGCGGCAACGCTGTCGTAGTTCGGTTGGGCACCGGCCTCGACCTTGCCAATCTTGACCAGAACGACGCCGAACTTGCCTTGCACCGGCTGGCTCACGTCGCCCGACGGCAACGAGAAGGCCGCATCCGCCACCGCGGGATCGATGATCTCGGACTTCGCGACCATGCCGAGATCGACGTCGGCGGCTTTGAGACCCCGCTCCTTGGCGAGATCGTCGAACGACAATCCGGAAGCGATCCGGCTGCGTGCCGCGGCGGCTTCGTCCGCGCTGGGAAAAACCATCTGCGAGACTTCGCGCTTTTCCGGCGTTCCCAGCCGGTCGCGGCGTTGTTCGAACAGCTTTTTGGCATCGTCGTCCGACACATCGGTCCATTTGCCGATCTCGTCCGGCGTAATCGCGACAAAGGCGATCTTGCGATATTCGGGAGCGCGGAACTGGGCCTTGTGGTCGTCGAAATAAGCGGCCAGCGCTTCCGGCGACGGCGGATCGATGGTTCCGGCCTGCGCGGCGTCGAGCTTGATGTATTCGATGGCGCGCTGTTCGTTCTGGAAGCGGCTGAGCGCCTCGATCATCGCTTTCGACGGTTCAAGCCCGGCGGAAATGGTGCCGGCGATCTGACGCCGCAGCGATACCTTGCGCTGATCGGCGATATAACGCGGTTCGGTGAAACCGAACTGCCGGATCACGGCCTGGAAGCGCTGCGGATCGAAATTGCCGTTAACGCCCTTGAAGTTCGGATCGCTGAAGATCACGCGCATGGTTTCGGCGTCGGACTGTCCCAGCCCGAGCCGGCGCGCCTCCTCGTCGAGGGCGGCTTCCGCGATGGTTTGTTGCAGTACCTGGCGGTCGATACCGAAGGCGCGGGCCTGATCCGTCGTCAGCGGGCGGCCGAACTGGCGACCGATCTGCTGCAGCTTGTCGGTGTAGAGCTGGCGGAACTCATTGATCGAGATTTCGGTATGACCGATCGTGGCCAGCGTCGATTGGCCAAATCCCCTGAAAATGTCGGCGATGCCCCAGATGCCGAAACTGACAATCAATACGCCCATCACCACGGCCATAATCGTCTTGCCGAGCCAGTTTGATGAGGCTTTCCGCATTCCTCGAAGCATGGGTCCGTCTTCTATCTAAAAATTAAGAGGCTGATTTTACTGGGATTTTCAGTTTTTCTCCCGCACCTCAGCCATGGGTGCGGGAATAGATGTTCTATTTTCGGTCTCAGCACGGTCTAACTTGCCGATGGCCCCTGCTGCAAGCCTGCTGCGGTTGGCGCTCCGCGTGTAGAGCGTCGCCATCCGCCCCCCGGACCAGCCGAAAATAGCCTCCAGTTCCCGCTCGGTTGCCCCGTTTTCGGCAGCCCGCGTTGCGGCCGCCTTGCGGAGGCCGTGAGCCGATTTGCCGCGGACGCCCGCTGCCCGCGGGCGGCCTCAACAAACGCTGTACCCAGCGCGCCCTTATTGAACGGCGTGCCGCGCCGGGTAACGATGAAGGCGAGGTCACCGGTCGGCCCGGCCTCGATCGTCGCCTTGAGCGCGGCCAGCATCGGGATTTCCACCCGCATCCCGGTTTTTTCGCTGTCGATCCTGATCACGCCATTGCGCACATGCTGGCGGCCTAGGACGGCGACGTCGCCGATCCGTAAACCCGTATAGGTAAGGATGTCGAACAGCACCCGCTCGCGGGTGCCGCGCGGCCAGCGCGCCTCGAATTTTGCCATGTCATCGTCGGTCCACGGGGGATAGCCGCCCCGGCGCTTCGGCTTGGTCTCGACCTTGACGTTGAGCGTCGGGTCGATCTTGGCGAGCTTTGATTTCACGGCCCACTTGAACACCCCATGCAGCGTGTCGAGGAACGCCTGCGCCGATGACGGGCTTGCTGCGCGGCGCTCGCGTCCGGCGATGACGTGGGCCTCGGTGATCGCCGACACCGGCTCGTTCCGGGCGGTCTCCAGCACCCGCATTATGATCTGCTCACGCTTGTAGCGGGTGGACTGTGCGAGGTCGGTCCATGCGCTGGTCTGCCGGTACAGATCGAACAGCCACCCCAGCGTGCCATGCGCGGCCTCGCCGGGAGCCCGTGGCCGCTCGCCGTTGACGGCCGACTGGTAAGCTGCCTCGAACTCCGGCGTGCCGAATTTCGCCTTGATCCGAATGCGAGGACCCTGGCCGACACGGACATACCAAACCACGGTGCCGTGGCGGTTGGTCTCCTTGTGCAGGCGGAGCGGGCGAGGGCGGGGCATGGCGGGAATCAAAGCACAACCTCCCGATCCGGTTCAACCGGCTGTACGGGCTTTTCCGGTCCGTCCAGGCAAATTCTGATCGTCCCGTCCGGCAGCAATTCGATTGAACCGGCGCCTGCCTGCTTGGCTGCGCGGATTGTCCGCGCAACGTCAGCTTGGGTGAAGCGGGCAGGGGTGCGGCTCATCTTACCGCTCGACCTCGGGCGCCCGCGAATTGATCGAGCCGACGATGGCTTGGCCGCCTTCGTTAACAGTGACGTGCTTGACGATGATCTTCTGCTCGCCGCCATGCCGTAGGCGCCGGCGCGTCTCGATCGTTGTGCAATAGGCTCGGATTAACTTAGCCGTGGCCGATGCCAGTCCCGGTAGCCGGAGGGGACCGCCGTGAGCACCCCCAATCCTCGACATGACCGCCATTGCCACCATGTGTAGGGTTGCAGCCTGCAAAGCCAAGGCGGCATCGCCTTCATCGGCGGGGGGATCAGCTGCGATCATCGCGATGGCGGCGTTGATCGCGAGCTCAGAAGTACCCTCGCCGGGCATTCGAGCGGCGAATTGCAATTGATGCAGCGCCACCTGCACGAAATCGTCGGATTTGGTGCCGAAGGCTGCCTTGAGTTGCTTCTTCCAGATCTCGTCTTTTGGGCCGGGTGATCCAAACGAGACGACACCGCCCTGAATGCCGTAGATCCTGATCCTGGCCGGCGGCGACCGGCGGGTACGCCGCGAGACGACGGGGAGTTTCTGGCCCGTTTTGCTCATGCCCCTTCGTCCATGTTCATGCTTCCCTCCAACAACGAGCGTATGAACTTGCGTTCCTCAATCGCTTCCCGCGTCCAGTAGCCGTCTTTAAACCTACCGTTCCCGGATCCACGGGGAGCGCCCGGGCTGAGGCCGCCATGCCTGCGGCATTTCCCATTTGGCATCGCCACGCACCGGCATAGGCGGCCGCCGCGCGTTCGCGCTCCGCAGCGTCTCGTCTCACTCATAGGTGCCGCACGTTGAGACAGGTCTGGATTCATGGGGTTGACCTCGAAATTTTTGGACCCCCGGTGTAAGGCAAGGCAGGTCGTAGACTGGTTCGTGCACTCATGCGCGTCGCATCCCAATCCGCGCCACACGACCGCTTTCCGATTTGGCCACGGGATCAATCGGCGCAGGGTCCATTGCTCGTTCGATGGACAAGGCGCCGAGCACGGCTTCTAAATGCCCGATGGTTTCCTTGACGGGGC
>Ga0210410_10006171_pt1 | contig 10427 bp, 8 predicted proteins | sample IncBWC4MmetaG_FD_161058 | JGI IMG/M metagenome (GOLD analysis project Ga0210410, IMG submission 161058) | Forest soil microbial communities from Barre Woods Harvard Forest LTER site, Petersham, Massachusetts, United States - Inc-BW-C-4-M | ecosystem: Environmental > Terrestrial > Soil >... | reverse complement strand
ACCGTTGCGGCTGCGGGTCGAGACGCAGCTGGGTTACAAGAGCGTGAAGTACCTGGACCGCATCGTTGTCAAGAACGAGTTTGACGATCTGGGCAAGATCGGCTCGCTGCAGAACGGCTGGGCGTGGTACGTAGGGATCTAACACCCCGAAAACAGTCGTCCGACCCCGAGCCATCGCCCCCGGTTTGCTCCCAGAAGGCAAAGTGTCCGCCCTTCGGGAGCTGCGTGAAGCGCACAAGATTGAAATTTCGGCGGAGCGCCGCCAGGCGCACAGGACCATCCGCTGCCCGGTCCGCTGGATGTGACGTGGAGCTCTGCGACGAAGGAATCACGTAGGCTCTGCGGTTAGGTTAACCGTTCATGTCCGTATGCAGGAGTTCCAGCACCAGGGGCGGCGTCACTCGAGAGGAAAAGAAGAGAGCAGTTGGCCTTCTCGAGTACTTCCGCCGGCACGGCGCCGAATGAAAGCCCATCCCCCACGCGCGGATTTACCCCCATGATCAGTAGATCGTGCCCTCCGGAGTGTACCTTCTGAAGAATCGCGGCTGAAACATCGCTGTCCTCGCGTATCTCTCCTTCAACTGTGATGCCGTAGTGTTCGCCAATCTCAACGATCTCTCGAATGATGGCGTTCGCGCTATTCCGAGGAACCAACGCGCGACCGAGCCGCCAGCGCCAGGGAAAAGCTTGCCGCGCCCCGCTCACCAAGTGCAAAGCAGTAATCGAACCACGCGATGCTTGCGCCAAGGCGATAGCCAGCTCCGCTCCATGACGGGATACCCGCGTACCTGTAACCGCCGCGAGAATTCTGAGCGACCCCTCTTTTGCGTCCACGCGGTGCGCGCTCCGGGCAATCGCAATTGCGAATGCCCCCGCAAAGCCGCTGGCGCTGCGTGAGATCTGGGCGTCCAGCGTTCCGCCCTCTGCAGCAGGTTCGCGGCCGATCACCAAAAGGCCGTAACCCTTCTTCGCTTCGTCAAGGATCGCCGCCTCTGAGTCTTGCTTGGTATCGGAGCGCGTTATGATCTCGACTTGACCAGCGGCGGAACTCGCTTCCGCATCGCCGGCGACCACACCGGCCTTAAGGGTCGCGGCAGAACGTTCGGCCTCACGTTCGCTGGCGACCGTGTCATCGAGATGAAGTACGGTTGTCGGGATGCGCCGCACGCCAGCGAGAAGTCCTACCAACCGCGAGGCGAATTGTCCGCTCGGCGAGGCATCGACGGCGACCAGCAGTCGCTCGACTTGTGGGAGAAACGCTTGGGCCTCGAATTCTTCGCGTTCGAGGCGCGCCTTCTCCTCACTCCTCATGGGTAAGCGCTTTAGTGACCACCGCAAGAGCGGCGGCATCGCCAAGGTCGTCACGACCGCCATCGCGACGATGGCGGTGAAAAGGCGCTGGGTCAGAGCGCCCAGGGACAAACCGATCGATGCCACGATGACCTCGGTCGATCCGCGCGCATTCATCCCACAACCCACCGCGAAGGATTCGGCATAGCTCAAGCCACCGAGTCTGCCTCCAAGGAACGCGCCAGAGAATTTTCCTAAAGTGGCCAGAAGGATTAGCGCAGAGGTGAGCAACAGGAGTTCCGGCTTAGCGAGCGCTCGCATATCGGTGCTCAGTCCCGCGAGCGCGAAGAACACCGGCATGAACAATGCAGTGATCAGTCCGCGCAACTGTGAATCAATTTGCTTGGTTAGAATCGGCGATTGGCCGATGAGTACGCCCGCGATGAAGGCGCCGAGCACCAGATGGACTCCGATTGCATCGGTCAGCAACGCCATCAGTCCGCATATGACGAGGATGGTCGTGATGGTTGCCGTCTCACCGCTAAGGCTGTCGTTCGACCATCGAATCAGTCGGAAAACCAGTCGTCGACCGACCGTAAAGCTCAGGGTGAGAAAAAGAACCGTGCCCAATACGCTTCGAGCGACCGTGGCAAGGTCCACTTGTCCGTGAATTGACAAGCCGAAAATCACGGACATCATGATCCACCCGAGGGTGTCATCGAGGACCGCTGCCGCGACGATTATCTGGCCGACCGTTCGACGGAGAAATCCTAGATCGCGCACCACCAATGCGACGATCTTCACTGAGGAGATAGACAATGCGATCCCGAGGAACAGGGCCGTTATCAGGCGATTCGTCGGGCTTGGCAGCATCGAATCTGGTAAGAACATTCCCAGCGCCACGCCGCAGGCGAAGGGGACCAGGATCCCGGCAAGCGATATGTTGATCGCTGGCCGACGAACATGCCGGAACACGGATAGATCGGTCTCCATCCCCGTCATGAGCAGTAGGAGAATGATTCCCAGTTGTGCGACGGCATCCAGCATCGCTTTCTGCGCCGCACTGTCGGGGAACAAGCTGTGGTACAGGTTGGGCGCAACGAGGCCGAGAACCGAGGGACCGAGAAGGATGCCCGCGATGATTTGCCCGATCACGGGTGGTTGGCCGATGCGCTGCATCGACTCACCGGCGAGTCGTCCTGCGATCAGCAGCACGACGATCTGCCAAATGTAGATTACGACGGAGGCGCCATGACCCATGCGCAACTCTAGGCAAAGAATGCCAACGAGATAGGAATCTATCAGCGACTATACCGAGACCTGCCCTGAAATTGCGGTTACGCTTGCAAAGCTAAAACCAACCGCCTAACCGCGACGCGATCCAAATCGCGCGGCGGTTAAACTTGGCTGCAAGACCGGGCGGGTTTGCGCCTTATTGCTCTTGAAGCGCGTGATGAGCAGTACGCGCTTAGCCTTTTTTGAGGACTAACTCCGGGCTCCTGCCCAATCCTTGTCCTTGCGATGAGGGGCTGCGGACGTACCAACAAGCGGTCTGCCATTCCGGCGCGTTTTGCAGACCATAAAGCTGAGCGACTGATAACGGGGGGCCAGCCGGAGCGGACCCCAGTTATTTCGAGCCCGGGAATGATTACTTCTTGGCCGCCGAGGGCGCCCTCGCGGCCTTGCCCTTCAACTCAATCACGACCACGTCAAAGGCCTTATCGCCGGTGTTTTCCGGAAGATGAGTCGTTGCGGCGTTGTACATCACATCGCCCGCCTTAGCCGTGAAGTCCTGTGTCTTGCCATCCGGGAAAGTGAACTTGCCGGTACCGTCGGTCAGAAACACCGCCACGGTAGCAGGGTGACTGTGCATCACGGATTTCTCGTGCGGGCCGTAGTGTGCTTTCAGGATCCGCACCCGGTCATTGTCGGTTACCACCGTGTAATGCCTGGGATCCACTTTGACGGCATCATCGGCCATGAGCAGCGAGGTATAGCAGCAACTCAGCAGGGCCCCCATGAAGAGTACTCGTCGTGCTTGCATGTTGTTCTCCTGATGTTGTGGGACGAGAAGAGCGCGCCGAACCTACTCCGCGTGTGCTGAGCAGTCAATTCCTGCCGGAGCCGTGTCCCACTCGTTGCCTGGCGATCGCACTGTGGAATTCCTGCCGCGGTGGACTCTTGCCTCGAGAAACGCGAGCTCGCGCGCGGGCCCGCCGTTGCCCCGGAGACCTCGCATCGCTATGAGTTCACTCACGCAATCGAATGTCCCCTTCGCTCTCCGGTCGGCGTCCGCGTTTTCCGGCGTACGAGCCCCGAATGCGCGCAAAGTCCTGCGTCGGATCTCCTGTAAGGTTCACGTACGTCTCGATGCCTACTGTCTTGGTCGCGTAGTCGATGTAACCGAGACCCACACATAGACCGCCGGCAAGTGCCATCCGGTAGAAGCCGGATTTCCAGTAATTCGTGTGGGCGCGGGTACCCTCCGGAGCCATGCCCAACCACATCGATTCGCTTCTGGCAAATTCCGCGAGCAATGTGTCCATGAGTCCCGAGGGATCGCGCCGATTGACTGGGATGCCTCCTAAACTCAGCAACAGCTGGCGCACCGGCCAGCGAAAGAGGGTGTCCTTGCCTAGCCAGCGCACCTGAAAGCCGGTGGCGATCCTGTAGAGCATCCCGATGATGAAGTCCCAATTCGAAGTGTGTGGATACACAACGATGATCCCTTTGAGCACCGGCGGAGGCACGAACACGCGGCGCCAGCCAAACAGCCGCAATAGAAACCCCGATACCCGCTGTGCAAACGTCATGTGTCCAAAGACCAGAATCGGCGACAGTGTTGCGAAGCAGCAAGGATCAACGAAATCCGGTCACGCGGACGTCACAATTTACATTGGCGCGTTCGTGGAATATATACGCGCCCAAGAACGTAGTCGGGTGTGCTACGCAATCTCCGACCGCACTCCTGCTGGGGGTGGCATCGATAGATGCATTCAAGGATTGTGGTAGCGGGGCAAGAGCCCGCAATTGCTTGCCGCCATACCGCGCCTGAAAAGGGCGTGAGCCAACCACCTGAACGGCTGCATTTCGCCAACGCGCTCGCGACCGCACCGGAAAGGGCAGCAAATTGCCGCAGCCAGCAGACGGGCTCCCGGAATTTGAAAATAAATCCATTCTCTCTTACTGCTCATCAATGGACTCTTGGTCTGATCATCCTCCGGATGAGCAAGCAAATGGGGCCTTGATCCCGCGCCCGGTTTGGCCAGCTGCGGGCATTTCGAAGCGGCGGCCGGATCTTCCGCACAGCAGACTTCGGGTACCGAACCGTTCGGGAATTGGCCGCTTACGTCTGGACTCGGCGTGGCTGCCTGACTCTGATAGCGTCGGCGAGTAGGCAGCGAGACTTGGTGGAGCATGATGCAAAGCTGCGGGGCTTCTGCGGTGCGATGTCGGCTCGGTATCATTCTCCTTGTATTCTCAGGAGTGGCGCATTGCGCGGAGGACCCTTTTGCGAAGTGGGCTGCCGCCCATGCACTTCCGATCGCGACGCTGGACTCCAGCGCAGACTTTTCGGATTTGCTACCACTCACGTCAGTGGTCGGCGCCGCTCGTGTAGTCGCCCTCGGAGAGCCTACGCACGGCGCTCACGAGCCAATGGCCTTTCGCAATCGATTGATTCGTTTCCTGGTCGAGAAGATGGGATTCACCGCCGTCGCCCTCGAATCGGGATTCACCGAGTCGTCGGCCGTGGACGCATTTGTCGCGGGCGGACCGGGTGAAGCGCAGCGCGTGGTGCGCGATGGGCTGACAAGTGGAAAGGGCAGCTTCGGCGAGAACCGCGAACTCATACAGTGGATGCGCGACTACAATGCCGCTGCGCCGGCAGGCCGACATAGAATCCGGTTCTACGGCATCGACCTCACCGCAGGAGGGCGTGTAAGCGGGCCCGGGCGCGCGCTCGACTTCTCACTCGCCTTTCTGTCTGTCTCCGATGCAGCGGACGCAGACAAGATCCGCGTGTCATTGGACGGTAACCTCCCGCGGCATGACGATGACGAGTTCGGCTCGTTGTCGCAAACTGCGCTCGCGGCGCTGGACGGGGGTATTGCGGCAATTGCCAAAGCGATGGCAAAGAACCGCAGCAGCCTCATCGCTCACAGCTCGGCGGAAGAGTACCGCTGGGCTGTGCACAACCTCGGTGTGGCCCGTGAGCTGGCGCAGTACTTTCACGTGACGACGGCCCGCTCGTACGCGGACATGCACGATGCGGGACCCGTTATCGCGGCCCGCGACTACGCGATGGCGGAGAATGTTCGGTGGGCCGTCGACAATGAGGGCCCGGGCGGCCGAGTCATTGTGTTCGCCCACAATAATCACGTCATGAATTGGAGGGAGGACGGCGGCTACTGGGCCGGGATGCGGGAGAAGCCGTTCATGATGGGCTCACATCTGCGCCGCGCGTACGGCAAGGACCTGTTGATCATCGTCACAAGCAGCCTAACTGCCTCCGCGGGGCTCCCGAGGCCCGAGCCGATTGAGGACAGTATCGCCAATGTCTCCAGCCACGTTCTAATCACGCCGTCGACTGCAGTCGACGCATTCGTCTTTCTCGGCGGACTGACACCCGCACAAAATTGAGAACAGCAGATACACGATATTGTTGTTGTCGGGGCCGAAAAAGTATCCGCTTGCTGGTCCGGGTGGGTTGCGCGTTGGCAACGGAGCAACCACGCGAAGCTATCGTTCGGGGTGACTTATCCGGTCTGCCCTCTCAAGAGAGCCACTCACCGTCTCGTTCGCGGCGCTGGTTATGCGGTGAACCGGGCAGCGGGGCGTGAGTCTCGCTCACGCCCCGCCCAGCGTGGGGACGCGGCCTTATTGCTTGTCGAAGACCAGCGTATCGTCGTACGGCTTGCCGTCGGTGTGTGTGCCCTTGTTGTGGACGGTGAGCGTCTTGCCATCCGCCGACACGACGCGATGCACGCTGCCAACCACTTTGCCGTTCTTCTTGATCTCAAAGTCGGTGGTGCGCGCGTCGATCACCTTGGCTGTGACGCTATCGCCGTCGGGATTGCCGGTGACCGGATAGTCCTTTCCATCGTACTTGATGGTCGTGTGCATTGACATTTCCTTGCCGTCGGCGCCGACGCTTTTCTGATCCAGGGTCGTGCCGTCGGCGCTCTCGGCGTACACGCGCGTCGCGCTGTTCGGTGCGGCGCCGCTGAACTTCGACTTTGTGACGTTGAGCTTCCAGGTCCCAACCACGGCATCGGCCGCGAAGGCGGTCGCGCCGAGAAAGAGAGTGCTGAGCAGAGCGATCGTTACAATTCTCCTCATGGTCCCTCTCCAGTGGAATATCTTGATGGTTTTTGGTGACTAGCCCGGCCCGGCTGTCCGGACGCGGACGGAGAATATGCGCGTGCGATCCCGCGCCCACAAGCGCTGGGTCGGTCGTGCGTTGCAGCACTGCAAGGCCGGCTATGGCAGCCCAGGGGGAGAACCGGATAAAAGCGGTCAGGCCAATCCGTCCGCATCCGGCCCAACTCCGGTCGGTCACGGGTGCCAAAATGCCTTCCGCAACGGCCATTCGCCGAAATGCCCCTTCGTCCAGGTGACACTGCGCACCCAGCGGGCGGAGGCCCCATAGCGAACGGTCGCGAGTGAAACGATTCGGGTAGCAAGCGGCGGGCGCCGCGCCGCGAAGTTGGGATGAACGCTGAGTCTCGAAATGAAACAGCTCCTCGATAAAGCGAACGTGCATGCCGCGTTCAGAATGAGTCTCGTCCTCAAAGGCGCGATTGCTCTGGCAGAAGTCGCCGCCGGCTCTCTCGCTTACCTGGTCACCCCCCAATTCGTACTCAACCTGGTGCAGACCATCACGCGGACGGAATTGACGGAGGACCCACGTGACTTCGTCGCCAGCCATCTGCTTCACGCCGCGCAAGGCATGTCCGTTAGCGGCCAACGCTTCGCCGCTTTCTATCTGCTGGGCCACGGCGTTGTCAAACTCTGGCTCATTATCGGTCTTTGGCGCGAGCGGCTCGCGTACTATCCGATCGCGATTGGGGTTTTCGGGTTATTCATCGTCTATCAGATGTATCGGTACAGCTTCACCCGATCCGTGCTGCTGTTGCTTATCACGGTGGTCGATGTTGTCGTGATCTGGCTCGTCTGGATGGAATATCGCAGTCTGCGCCAAATCCGGAGGCGAATCGCCTCGAGTTAACGACCGGCTGAATGCGGCCCAGGAGCAGCCGCTGAACGACCCGGACTTCGCACCTTGAAGCTGTCGTTTCTACCCCGCACAGTGCTCCAGGTTGAACGTCGCGTCGACTTCCAAGATCATGAAAGGGATGGTTGATGAAACGCTTGAACCGGTGCGGAACGGTAGCGCTACGAGCGCACCGCAGACACCATCACCGGACACTTCTGCCGCAGCCGCTGTCGCATCGACCCCGCCGGAGTTCGCAGCCAATGCGGGCACATTAACTGCCGTTGAGGAGCATCGAATGGCCTTGCCCGAGGTACATCCCTCCCACCCGGCAATTCGCACGTGGCGGGACTTCTTTGTCCACATAACCACCATTGTCATTGGCCTGCTGATCGCCATTGGGCTCGAACAATCAGTCGAATACATTCATCATCGTCATCAGTTGCAGGAGGCGCGCCGGGAGTTGTTAAAAGAAGTCGATGAGAACCAGCGCATAGTTGAATTCAATATCGAGTCAACGCGGAAGGCTGCATTGACGCTCGACGCGGATATTGCAATCTTGCGGGCGCAGCAGTCCTCGCGCTCTCCAATTCCGCAGAACTTTGACTACACTTGGGAGCCTTGGGACACGCGGGACGGAACTTGGCAGGCGGCCAAACAGAGTGGGTCGTTGTCTTTGATGCCGCACGATGAGTTACGCCGATATGCTCATGTCTACGCGGTTCTCGCCGCCTTCATGGATGCGTTGCCCGCATTTGGAACCCGAATGGAAGTCGCCGGTGCGATCGCACGGCGAGCGCCAAACGGCAATCTGTCATCACAGGATATTGAGGAACTTATGTCTGCGACTTCTGAGGCGCAGGGCAGGGTAGCGCTGCTCAGAAGGCTGTTGCACTACGCAAAGGATGGTCTGCAGGATGTGTCGCACCAATGACCGCTGAAGCGAGAGCAGCGTGCCCGCTTTGCGGCTTGCAGCCTGGGCTTATAGCGAGGCCTTCAGAAAACTGATTGATAGATACGTAGCGCATGGCGCTCCCCGACTGCCGTTCGCGAGCGGCAGCTCGGGGAGGTACGCCTGATACGAGGTCCATGAACGGCGTCCGCCGAACCGGTTGGGGGTACCAATTCGCTGACCATTAGTGCCCTTCGGTACTTCGCGCGCGACAACGGTTTTGGCGACCCGCGGATCGACGGCGCAAGGAGCCCTGGAAGCCGGGCTCCTTGCCCGTAGCTCCGTCCCCTCAGGCACGCAGCGGCTTCAGATGCAGTCGTTGTGAAGCGGGCTCGGAGGAGGCGGCCCCTCGATGCAGGGAACGGCCCTCAGATACTCGTAAATGGCCCGCAGGTCGCGCTCCCCGAGGTGCCGCAGCCCTGGCCACGGCATGATCTGCAACAGCTCGCCGTTAAAGGGCAGGTTGTCCGGGTAGCAATTGTTGGGGTTGGCCCCCGGTTCTGAACAGTTCAGATGCAGTCTATCCAGATCGGTGCCCGTCTGGATGATGAAGCTAAACTCCTCGAACGTGCGCCCACCTTCGGGCAGTCCGGTTTTGTCGGGCGTCAGATTCCGGGAAACGATGACCGGAGCCCCTGGGGCCTGCAGCGGGAAGACTCTGCCACCCCCCAGGTAGGTAGCCGGGTTAATGACCGTTCCGCCGTTAATCTTGAAATAGGGGTTCCCGCCAATCGCGAACTCGGTCGCGGGACCGGCCGAGTGGCAGGTATTGCAATGGTCAAGGACGTTCACGTAGTAGCTGCCCAGTCCCACGAGCGCCGGATCCTTGCCCGCCATATTCAACGGGACCGGGGCGACCTCGAAGCCGATGCGAATCTTGGACTGCTCGCTGCCTTCGGCGTCATCCGCTTGCGCCCGTGTGATTCCACTCAGGGATCCAATGGCAAGCAGCATGGTAAACGCGGCTGCTGTTGCGAGTGCTATGAGTGTCCGTCTGACGTTCATGTAGCGTCTCCCAGGGATAGTTACGGGCGATAAGCGCCCCGACAGCCGCACGGTCGGCGCGGACGAGCGCACCCGCAAGCTGCAAAGCACGGCGTGCAGCCGAATCAGACGCCGCGCCGCGCAATACCGCACATTGCCGCTGCCTGGATTGGATGCCAGAATTTACCGACTCTCATCTGCCGATAGCCTGGGAGCGCGCCTTGGACGATTCTCCTAACAAGGAAGGCGGTGCGTCAGTTCACGGCCAGCAAGAGGGGCGGCTCGACTCCTGGAAGAAGATTGCGTCCTATCTGAAGCGCGACGTCAGCACCGTGCAGCGGTGGGAACGACGCGAAGGGATGCCAGTCCACCGCCACCTGCACGATAAGCTGGGATCGGTTTTTGCGTTTCGCTCGGAGCTCGACGCGTGGTGGGAGAGTCGCCGAACGCACCTTACCCGAGAAGGCGCGGATGACACTGAGCCACAGGCGCAGGTCTTGCCCTCAGTCGAGCACGCCTCTCGCACGAATCCACCCCCGGTCCACGCATCCAGGCACATCTGGTGGGGCCTTGCGGCCGGAGTCGCGGTGATCGCAGGCGCGCTGGCCTGGTTGGCAACCGAAAGCGGTTACTTTTGGCGCAGTCCTCTGGCCAGTGCCAGATTCACTCGCCTGGACTTCGCCGGCGCTGAACAGGCGGCAGCAATCTCTCGCGATGGGAAATTGGTGGCCTTTCTGTCGGACCGGGATGGGCCAATGGATGCCTGGGTCAGCGAAGTCGGGAGCGGTGTCTACCGCAATTTGACTCAAGGCGCCTTCCGCGACCTTGTGGTTCGCAATCCGTCGCTTCGCGTGCTCGCCTTCTCCGCGGACTCGTCGCTCGTTTCAATCTGGACGAGGCGCGCGGATGGCTCGCAGCCGGACGACGTGATGATCCAGGCGGTGCCCGTCAGCGGCGGTGCACCGCGCCCGTATCTTCGGGAGGCCG
>Ga0210410_10006167_pt1 | contig 10433 bp, 16 predicted proteins | sample IncBWC4MmetaG_FD_161058 | JGI IMG/M metagenome (GOLD analysis project Ga0210410, IMG submission 161058) | Forest soil microbial communities from Barre Woods Harvard Forest LTER site, Petersham, Massachusetts, United States - Inc-BW-C-4-M | ecosystem: Environmental > Terrestrial > Soil >... | reverse complement strand
CCCGTCGCATATGACACGCCATTGACCAGTTCCGAGATGACGCCTGCGCCACTGGTGTTGGCCGGAACCAGATATCTATCGAATACAAGAGAACTACCAGCGGTTGGCGCGCTGGATAGATTGTAGAGATGCAGATAACCGATGGTGGCCGTGTTATTGAAACACTCCACCTTGTAGATTTGTCTGGGGGACGAGCTAACCAGCGTGGAATTGGTCCCGCTCGCTATGATTACAGAAGATAGCGAAAGCCCACCCGTGGTGGTTGGCACCAATGAAATATTTCCAGAGCCAACGGTAAGGGCGCTGGATGGAATGACTGTTGGGTTGGATGAGAGAGTTACTGTTCCAGAGGATACGGCGACCACATTGCTTGTCAGGGTAACTTGTATCGCAGATGATGGAATAACCGTGGGGTTGCTCGATAGAATTACTGTTGGATTGCTGGATAAAGTAACGGTAGCCGAAGACAGGCTAACCGCCACAGCGCTCTGATTGCTGGCAATCGTAACAGGAGCCGAGTTGGCCATTGTCGCTTGGCCGTTGGCGTTTACTCCATTAGGAGAGATGGCCACCAACATCGCCGCCATGGTGCTGGTAGGCGTACTGGATGGGTTCAGTACAAGCGGTGTCCCAGCAGTAGAGGTTGGGATGGATTGAATAGTTTCCACCCCACCGCCGATATCGATGGACTTCATCGTGATGGTCTGGCCGCAGGAATTTATTACCGTATAATTATCTGCCACGTTAGCCAAAGCCTCCCATCAAGGGAATATACATCGAGTTAGAGGAACCAGTGAAGATCAGTGTATGCGTTGGACTGGAACTACTTGTTGATCCTCCAGTAGTCGATCCCGGTATACTCACAGTCAGCAACAAACTCTCAGACACCGCTCCCCATGGTAACTGAAGCGTCGTCGGAGTTAAAGATACGCCCACCGATGGCAGCGTGACCGTTATGCCTGTAAGGGAAACCGCCATGCATCAGTTATCCTTCCATCACGCAGAAGGTCACTGAGCCAGACGAGATTGCGCTTACTGTGCAGCGCACAGCCGCCACAGGAAACATATAATTGGTGGTACCGGTCGCGGTCTGGCCGGCAGGAAGATTGGCGTCCGCGATCCAGATTTGCGCGGCAGTCGAGCCAATTAGGCTCTGATAGAGCGGGTCCTGAAGCGTGTATTCCACGCCATAGGTCGCCGTCATGGTGCTGGAGCCGTAAGTCACACCAACGGAGACATTGAATGGACTTCTGGAATTATAGTCGAGATTGACCGCCCGTGAGGTTCCGGTCGAACTCAGGGTAATGTAGACCGGCATCATAGGCATCAAGAGCTTCCTTACTTGTGGTGGAAGCCCTTCAAGGTCTTGGCAAGAGCGGCTTCGCGCTTAATAGTCGGATTAGATGAATGACTTGCCTTCGCAAGCTTGGATGCAGGAATTTTCTGACCTTGCGGAACACCCAGATGACTATGCAAAGCCCCGGGATGTTTGATAGCTCCCTTTATCCAATTCTTGGCCATGGTTAAGCCGCCGTATTTTCCTTGATCTTGGCAGACGAGAACGGGGACCCGCCAGCGCGACCGCCACGGGCATATTTGTCCATGCGGGCCTTGGACTTGTGGCCCATAACCTTGCCGCCCTTCTTGAAGCTATCCTTACGGCTCTCGGCAGCTTTCACTACTTCCGGCTTGCCGCTACCAGAGTAGTCATCGGCGCCCTTGAGGTCGTCCTTGGCATCCAGCTTGACGTGCCCGCCACGCTTGAAGTGTTCCTTCTTCTCATGCTCTTTTTTGTGCTTTTCGTGCCTGTGCTTGGCCATCAAATGGTCTCCTTACACTGAGCTAAACTGAGGAATACCAAACACAGAAGCGTGGTTGGTGCTGGTGATAGCCGCCATCTGGTTGGCAGTCATATTCTGGACTATTTGAAACCGCAAGGTTCCGTTGGATGCAGTTGTGGAAGCATAAGTACCTCGCACGTCACCATTGGTAGAGTTTGACGTAGTAGCCGTTGACGCCAACGTGGTTGAGGCGGAAGAAAGTGCGACGGCAACAGCAGAAGAAAAGGACGAGGCCAATAGATTAACCACGGTGCTGACACCGCAATATGCCAGCTTCAACGGGAAGCCGAAGGTGTCCGTGGTGCCCACAATGAAACCAGCAGTGAACGTGGTGGATGCCGTGATGGACGAGATATATTTGAACGCTTTCTGGCTGGTTCCAACTGCGGGCGCAGTTGCCGTGCTGAGCGTAACCAACTCAGTCATCTTGATGCCGTACATATCGCGGCCAGCGATGCTGACCGTGGCGCCAGTGCTGCCGCTGGAAGAAGCCGTAACAGAAATACAACGGCCCGCACCAGCGGCGGGGTTCCAAAGTTGGACCGTGCCGGCCTGACCCATAGGAAGGGTTGCCGCAGTGCTGTCTAGAGCAAATACAGTAACAGTCTGACCGCTCTCTGGTGCCACAATAGTCGTGGCAATCACGCCGGCACCAGTTGCGGTCAGTGTAAGTGAGCCGTTAACAGTGCTAGAGCCGTTGCTAACAAGAGCATTGCTAGAGGCGGTAGCTGGAATGTAATCCACTAGCCCCAGATTATCGAAGAACCCAACAATAGGAGTGCCGACTGCGGAGCCGGGTTTATAAGCATATGGAATGCGCGGGTCCGCAAATCCTGTGCCAAGATCGTAAAGCGAAGTGCCACGCTCTTCATTGTACTGCGTAACATTGCCGTTGCTGTCGCGAGTAATACCAAACGCAACAATAGGGCCGGTGTTGGTTATGAGAACCATTTTCCTGTTCCTTAGCTCGTAGGAAAGTTCCCATACGTGGATCGCCAGTCGAAATAGCCGAAGCTATAACGCTGATAACCCTTGACCAGCAGGTTATCAGTCGTGAACTCCACGCTCATGTCCATCTCAAACGGGATACGGTTCATGTAGATCAGGCCGTCCACGTTGGTCAGCAAGAACCAAGCAAACGAGCTTGTCAGATAGTCGTTAACGATAAAGCCTTCCTTGAAGCTATCGTTCATTCCAAGGATGGCGTTAACATCGTTGTCTGCCGTGCCCGGACGAAGCTCTGATCTGAACAGGCGTAGCGCAATCGGCTCAAGCTGGGTCGGAATAATCGTCTTCTTGGCGCGAGCGTAAATCTTCAGATTAGCGTTGTCTCGCCAAGTCGAGCGCACGGAAATGCCGGCGTTCAGCAGCGAAGTCTCGTTCAAGTCCTGATCGGTGGTCGGACGATTGCCGATGGTATTGCCGTCAATCGGGTGCGCAGTTGAGTAAAGTGCCACACCATCGCCGCCCACGTTCGCATTGAACGTGGTGCCAGTATTGAACACGTTGGCGCCGTATATCTCTTCCGTCTGCTGGAAAGAGGCCATCAAACCATCGTTGGATGGTCCAAACTCTGCCTTGTAGAGGTTGTCATCAATGGCTTTGCGGGTGATGGCATAACCCAGACCGATTTCGTTGTGTTCTTGGTTATAAACATACCGCTCGCCGGCTGAATTGTCGAAGGCAGTAACGCCGCCTTCCTGCTTAAGCTGGGCGAGGCCCAGATAGCGCATGGACGCCCGGCGCTCTAGCGCCATCTTGCTGTCCGTGGTCTTAAACAACTTGGACCACTGACGCTCGATCTGCTCGTACTTGCCACTCACGCCCCACAGGCCGGGAAGAAGCAAGTCACGAATTTGAGCTAGTGCGACGGGCATTTAGATTACTCCTTAGATGCCGGTGGTATTCTTGCGGTCGAAGTTATTGGGCGCAACAATCACGATGTTGCCCACGTTGGTATTGTCCGTGCCATTGACGCCCGGAGGCGCCCAGTTGGAATACAAGTCCATGATGCGGAAGGGTGCGGAAGAGTTAGTCGTCGCTACCGTGGACAAGGTTGTCACGGAAACGCCCGTGGTCTGGTTGCCCTGAGAAGAAAGCAGCGCGATGCTCATGTTCGGGCCGGTGTTCAGGCCGATCATGGATGACGTGACTTGGGCAATCGATGAACACTGAACCGTATACATCATATCGGGGTCAGTGCAGACCCACGCCTGAGCGTCATTGGTGCCAGATGAAGTCTGGACAGAGCCCGGAAAGAACGGCGACCAAGTTTTGCGGTTGAAAGTCGGGCTGAAGAATTCGCAACCAAAGAAGATGCCGCGCACCAGCACTTGTACGGTTGAAAGTGTGGTGACATACGGGCCTGTGGTCGAAGTTGCGACCGGATCGCCCGTGAAATAGAGGTTGGTATCGCTGGACGCGATGGTCAGCGTGTCAAAGCCAGCAGTCGGGGCGCCGCCATCAAGGCGACGGAACTGCCGGAAACCAAACGGTGCCATTGTGTTGGTCACGATTTATACTCCTGCGTAGCCGTTTAAGGCATTGAACTGCGCTAGGGCTATTTCTCTAGCCAATGTCGCAAGTTCTTTGGTTGGGAATTGCCGCCTGATTACAATTTTGCCGTCTCGATAAAGACGGGCAACATAACCAGACCGACGCTTGTGTGGAGACATTTCCCGGTTCCAGACATTGATCTTACGATCAACATCCCGCAGGTTGGATATCGCATTATCGTCTTTCTGTTGGTTTAAGTGATCGATCTCACCAGAGGGCCAAACCCCATGGACATAGAACCAAGCAAGACGATGGGCGAGATAACGATAGCCATCTACGCGGATTAACCGATAGCCGGTTGGCAATACCGTTCCAGCCTGTGTGCCGGCTTTAGATCGTGGATTAAATCCACGGTCATTCAGCCAAACAAACACACCAGAAACAGGATCATAGGAAAGCTGTTCGCGCAGCGCGGCTGCGTCGATAGCCCTTTCCTTAATCCTGTTGGTATCAGCCATAGGTAGCTCTTTCTGAACGCAATTGTTGCGTTCGGTTGAGCCACCACAGCGCGTGATGGAGGGGGAAATTAAGTACAGCGCGTACTTAACAGTTAGTATATTTATGACAGAAACTAATATCTGTCAAATTTGGTGCTCTACCTCATTCCAGAGACACCGACGCAAGGCATTTATACTCGTTTCAAATCCAGCTAAATCGGTGCCGGCATGGAACCCATTAAGGGTTATGGCAAACGCCAATTCGTGATTTTTATATTTCCCCACTACAATAATTTCTTCTGGCCAAAAATCGTCTGGCATATCTGGAGTTTGGCTCATTCTTCAGGGACCTTGAAAGGCTCATAGGATTTACTTACGCGATTAACGCGCTGTGCAGAGCGATGCTTGGTGTCAAATCCAACGCCATCTACATCGCCACCCCTTATCTGGGCTTCTTTACCCATCACTTGGGCGCGGGCTTTCATATATTCCCGGGCCTCGCTTTGCAGACACAACTCTTCCGGCTTTTCCATCAGGACCAAGCCGTCATATTCGATATTTCCCTTGAAGCCCTTGGGAGTAAACAGGCCCGGATGACGCTCTGCCGGGACTGGAGACCATCCGGTGGCCTCAAACCGGCCAAATCTGCGGGTTTGCTGCTGGCCCAGTACCGAAAGCGTCTTCCAGTTATATCTCATGCCATCAGGAATAAGCTCGGGCGGAATATAAAGTGCGTCCTGCTCTTCCTCCAAAGCCACTCTGCGATCATAGACTTGCTGATCGACACGAACTGGCTTGGCCTTGGTTTTAAGCGGAGCAATGGCTTCCCTTGCAGTTGAGCCGGCCATACGCGGCGTGGACTTCATGGTCCCACCAACCTGCTCAACGGTAGCAACCTTGGGCTTGTTCTTGACGCCCGGGGGACGGCCCATTTGATTTCTCCTAGTTAAGTGTGCCCTCAGCCTTCATGGCATTAAGCTTCTGAAGTTGCTTGGCATATGTGATTTCATCGATACCAGACAGACGCGCAATCTCGCGCTGTTCCGGAGTGAGGGTAATCTGCCGCGTGCTGGGCCTGCCAGTGGATGGATTGGTAGCGGCCTTGGAGGGTGGCGCCGATACAGGCGTTCTGTTCACTTGTGTTTCCTCATCTTCCTGTTCTGTGTAGCCAAGGCGGCTCTCAAGGTAGTCAAAATATTTCTGGCTACCCGGACGCAAACCCTGATCTTCGGCTTCAACATGCGCGCCCTGAAGTCGCATATTGAGCCTTGGGTTGGTGAGCGCGTCTGGATGCTCCCTGAGCCAATCACGCTGGCTTGGCATTAAATTGGGAAGCTGATCGATATATTCGTCAATCGAGCCGGGAGCCTGACGCTCTTGCTGGCGAGGATTTTCGCGTTCCGCCTTGAGCCGCGCGGCTTCTACTGTTTTCTGGCTTTCAATGGCTTCTTTGCCGTCTTCTAGCTGCGCCAATCGGCTTTCGGCCCGCGCAAGACGGCGATTGGCTTCTGCTACCGTCTTGTGATCGCCGGCCTCACTGGCCATGGCGATATCGCGCTCGGCCCGCTCGGCCTCTGATTTCGCGGCATCGATGGCATTAAGAATGGCATCGTATTCAGCATCTTCGGCGCGCACGCGCGAGTGAGAAGCTTCACGCTCACGCTCGCGAACCGCTTTTTCGGCTTCCTGACGGGCGCGGATTTCGGCGGCAATGCGCTTATCGCCCTCGTCTTTGGCGCGACGCATATCCTCAAGCTGTTGCCTTAGGTCCGATACGTCATCTTCGGGATCGGTAGCCCCATTTTGAGGGCGCGTTTTTCCAGTCTGTCTATCTGGAACTTGCTCAGATTGTGCGGGCTTCGTCTTGGTTTTAAGCGGCTGATTTTCCTCAAATGGATTTTGCTCGTCCTCAAGATTGACCACTCCATCTGGTTCGAGAGAAACAGTAACCGGCCTCTCAAGAGGAACCTTGTCGATTTCCTCCTTGGTTTTAAGTGGACGCGTGCGCGGCATCAGAAAATATCCTCCGGGCTTTTAACTTTCATTCGGATGGTTCGATCAGTAAGAATGCGACACGGCGTACCGCGAATAGTCAAAGCCCAACCGTCCCCCACGCGGTAAACAACCCAGTCGCCAACATCAACGTCTTGGTCCTTGAAGTCCTGTTCGTCGTCAGAAACGAAGGCGGTCTTTCCCTTCTTTACCACTAATCCCACCTTTCCCTGATATTCATCCTCTCCTACATTCGTCTGAGGCCGGATGATGCCGCCAGTGGTCTTTTCGGGTCTCACATAGGTCACAACCAAAATCTGATTGTGGAAAAGCTCTTCCCCGGAAGTATCCCCAATTGCCTCTAACATTGCGGTTTTTGGGTCTTTTGCTTGTGAAAGCTGGGTAATTTTTTGGGCAGAAACAACCGGCATCAGGATTTCCTTAGTTCGTCTTGGACTTCTTCTATTTCTTCAACCACACGCCTGAGCGCCTGAAGATAACCCAGATTGTACCTGTATTCGTCAAAAGAGGAATACCCGGTATCGGCCATGGACTGGATTACCATGTCGCGCATCAAGCCGATTTTCTCTTTCAGGCGTCTTTCAAAGACGGTTTCCATTAGTCGCCATGCATAATCGGCTTTAACGGCGGCTTGCCCTTGTGGTTCTTCTGAAGACGACCCTCACCACTGCCTGAGCCGGCTTCATGAAGTGGATAGGCTCTTCCACCGCGCTTCATGCCATTATCGCCGGCCTGTTTCATATGCTGCATGGTCGCTGAGCTTTCATGGATGCCGCCAGCGCGGTTCTCGCCAACAGCGCTCATAATAGGGATATCAAGGTTGTTCACCCTGCCCATGCTCTTGGCTTTTTCCTTGTGGCTCTTGTGGGCTTCTTTCTTGAAGGGGTGAGACATATTGGGTTTCCTTACATTTCATTAGGGGGTGGGGTCACTGGCTGGCGAGGCGCTCGCCCGGAACGCGGGGATTTAATAGGTTTTACTTCTTCGAAAGGGCTTGCCGGGAGCGGGGTTGCTTCCACTTCTCCACCATCGGCCATGCCGCCACGGCAAAGGCGCTCGGCTTTATCTGCGCCACTTTCGAAGTTGGCTGGCGAGCCGGTTATGCAGCCCATCTTAGCCCGCTTTGTCTTGTGAGCTTCGTCCGCAAACGGTTTCATCCTGCTCTCTCCTAGACTTCGATATGGCTTTCAATGCCGCTACCGGGAAAATCTTCTGCATTCCAACATCGCCCTCAAACCAGTGAACTTCAACGTGTCGGTCTTCTACCGCCGTCACAGTCATGGTCGGGCTGCCAGATTTCAGGCGTACTGTAGCGCCAATTTGAAACTCAGGCAAAAAGCCCGCCAGAACGATCAAATTGGGCGCCGTGGTCATTTGCTTCCCCCACTTGTGGGTTTCGGCCTGTGCTTGGCCGCCTGCTTGGCCACCGCGATCTTGGCCTGCGCACCAATCTTGGCGATGCGCTCCTTGCTCTGGATTTCGTGGCGCTTGCTGGTGACTTCCTGCCGGTCCATGGATCGCTGATGCTTGAGATCAGCATTGGACGTGGCCTTCTTATGCTCAAGCTCTTTCTCATGCTTGTCCCGCAATAGCTCAAGCTCATGTTGGTGACGCTCGCGCTCCATTTGCATTTCCTGAGCGTGGGTCTCGCGCTGCATATCAAGGTCATGCTGTTTCTCAATATGCTTGTGGTGCATATCCAAGACCATGCCGCCGCGTTTCATTTCCATATCAGCGGCCTGCTTCTGCTGCTGCATGGCAATGTCATTCTGGTTCTTGGCCTGATCGCTTTGATGGTCCATCAAAAGATTGAGGGCCTTGTGATGCATTTCCTGCTCGGCCTGCCCGCGATGGATAATGCTCTCTTCCTGAATGCGAAGACGCTCAAGCATGATCTTCATCTGCTCGGTCTTCTCGCGTGAAGTGCGGTCAGCAGCCTTGTCCTGAGACTGCATCTCCTGAATTTTCATTTTCAATTGCATCTGCAACATCTGGCTTTGAGCCTGTTGCTGGTTGGCTTGCTGCTTGGCCTGCGCTGCAATGAGATTTGGATTGGGCGGCGGCTCCTGCGGTGTCTGCCTGAAGAGGCCCTCGGGATCGATGCCCGTAATCCGCATAATGCGGGTATCGACTGCGATTGGATCATAAAGATCGGGAGCGCCCTGCTGAAGCGTCTTGATCACCACCGCCTTGGCAATGCGGTGCATGCTGGTCGGATTGTTCGGATCGGCAACAGGAACAAGATTGCTATTGTCTAGCGCCTCAAGAAACTGCTTCTTCTCCCAAGGATGCGTCTGACGCTTGTTATGGCGCCAGAAGGCTTCCGGGTCTTCTTTGAAGCGCTCCTTGAGAAGCTGGAATTCCTTGGCCTGCGCAGACGTAAGCCGCTTATGCACGGCATCCATGGTCTTGGTAGCCTGCTCAATCAGCGCCAGCGTCGTGCCTACCGGGGCCTCTTGGTTGCCTTCGCCAACCGAGATTTCAGCCGTGCCGCCAACACGCTGACCAAGCTGTTCGATATTCTGGGTCAGTTGCATGAATGCGCTGCCGGGCTCCTTATAAGGGAGCGGCATGACAGCATCCTGAATACGCATGTTGCCGGTATCGATGGGAATGCCACCGCCCGGGGGAACGCGGAATTGATTGGTGAGTTGCCGGCCAAATTGCTTGGCGTAAACAAAGCCGGGAAAGCAAGAAAACATCCCGGCATCAAGCTGAATACGCCACGCTGCCGTCAGGGCGCTTGTGGTGTTTCCAAGAATATGGATAAGGCCAATACCATAAAAGCCAAGAGCGCGCACAAAGGCAAAATCAACGAAATATTCCTTCGCCATGCACATTTTATCGTCTTCGCGCCAGTTGCGGCGAAGCGCGAGGATTTGCCGGCTCTCTTTGTGGATGGTGGCGACATAGGGAAGCTGAAGTCCTGTTATCTTGCCTTTAGTCTTGTGTTCAAAACCAGAGATATCCAATTCGCAGTAACACTCATAGATTTCATGCTCGGCATCCTGCGGACGATTTACTTGCGGAATAATGCCTTGGATTTCCTGTTTCTTCTCTTTAACAGGATCGGGCATCATGTATTGCTGCCCAGTCAATTCTATGTCGCGATAAGCGCCCACCAATTGCATGCGCTTGAGAACGGCGGGACGCATCTTGATGCGGTGAGTAATTCTCCCGCAGTTTTCCAGATTTGTTTCGGCGTTGGAGACAATCAAATCTTCCGCATCGATGCTTTCGGAAACGGGTCTCCTTCGTAGCGGGCAGTTGTATACTTTCTTGATACCTTGGCCGCCGCATCCAACCCAGAACAACATTCTATCGGTGTCGGGATAGTATTCTGTCGCGACTGCCGTAATCCAATGATTAAGGTCAGTCTCAAGCGCTTCTGCTAATTCATCTGAAGCAGAATTCATGCCCCCGGGAATGACCGGCTTGGGCGGCGCCATCAATCCAGTCTGAGGCGGGGGCGGCTGTTGCGGAGAAGCCCCCGGGCCGGGCATAGGCCCAGAGCCCGGGGTAGGCGGCGGGGGTGGAATAGGAGGCCCCCCGTTGGGAGGGGCTCCGGGTGACGGCATCGCACCGG
>Ga0210410_10006166_pt1 | contig 10434 bp, 12 predicted proteins | sample IncBWC4MmetaG_FD_161058 | JGI IMG/M metagenome (GOLD analysis project Ga0210410, IMG submission 161058) | Forest soil microbial communities from Barre Woods Harvard Forest LTER site, Petersham, Massachusetts, United States - Inc-BW-C-4-M | ecosystem: Environmental > Terrestrial > Soil >... | reverse complement strand
CCTCGTCTTGCCGAAACCCCGGACTCACGCTCTCGGCCGTACTAAAACCGGGAGCACCTCAAGGCGACTCCAGCGAGCGATTCAACACAAGGCTCGCCCGAGCCCACTCAGCGGGTCGGCTAGTCGCGTCGGGTTGGGGTCGACATCTCTTCCGAGAGCCAGGCGGCCAGCCGGTCGATTAGGGCGCGTTTACGGGAGTTCTTGGGCCACGCCAACCAATAGGCACGATCCGCGATCTCCGCGCTTTGGAAGAGCGGAACGAGTCGCCCGGATGCGAGTTCGTCGGCCACCATCAGACCGCGAGCCAATGCGATGCCTAAGCCTGCAACTGCCGCCTGAATGACCATGGACGTGTCATCGATGCTTAGCAGGGCATCTTTCTCACTGAGCCTTAGTCCAAACTGATTGGCCCACAGGCTCCAAGGCGTCCGCGGATTGAAGATCAGCTTGCACTCGGCCAACTCGTCGGGCGTCGTAGGCAGACGGCCGTCCCGGAACGCAGGACTCGCAACCGGCACCACGCGTTCGTTGACCAGCTTGAGCGTGTCAAGTGCCGGCCAGTCTCCCGACCCAATGCGAATACCCACGTCTGCCGAATGCTCGATATCAAACTCTGTGAGCACCTGTATTGACTTAATCTCGAAGCGGATATCGGGCGCGTATGCCAACAACTTCGGCAGCCGAGGTATCAACCAGCGGGTTGCGAAGCTGGGCAACACTGAGATCGCAAGATCCCTGGGCCCGCTCGTCGGAGCAGCGAAGGCTGACTCCATGAGCGAGAGCGCCGCCTTTGCGGTTCCCAAGAATTGCCGGCCGGTGCCGGTGAGCACAACCCCGTTACGAACGCGCTGGAACAGCTTGTTGTGCAACTGCGCTTCGAGCACCGCGATTGAGTGGCTAACCGCGCTCGCAGTGAGATTTAGCTCCTTCGCCGCTCGCGAGATGCTCAGGTTGCGGGCAGTCGCCTCGAAAGCCAGCAGTGCCTGAAGGGACGGTAGCCGCTGTGGTCTGGCGCCGCCCAAGCTAGCCAGCTCCGCTGCTCGAGCATTCAGGCGCCAAGTGGGAGCCGGTGGCTAAACGTACTGATCGCGTGCGCGTTAGATTCACGATCCCTTTTCCGTTTTTTGCCGCTTCGTGATTCAGTTTACCCTGCACCAGGGATGAGCGTGCCCTGCGATCCCCGCGCCGCCGCTTGTGGGGCTCACCCGGTCGCAGGTGAACGCTTACCAGCGAAGCGCTCGTGAGCGCCCCTGCTTAGCGGCGGCTTGCCTGAACCACTGGTGATCGCGCCGGCCTCGTTTGCGGTACCCGTGGGCTGAGCCCTCTGAGAGGGCTGAGGCGAAGGGGCGGTCTCAGAAATCAGCCTGCCCGAGGCATCCCCTCTCTGATCCCGCTCCACGCGAGCTGAGCCGCGGCGGAGGCGTGAATGATTGTCGTGTCCGCTGCGAAGAGCTCGGTGTTTTCGCGCACTTTCGCCGCCAGATGCGTCATATCGGTGCACCCCAGTATCAGCGAGTCGGCGCCCTGCTGTGTGAACCAACGCGCGGCGGTCACCATCGCTCCCACCCCGCGCGGACTCACCCGTCCACGTATGAGCTCACTCATGATGAGTGCCTCGACCGACTGACTGATCTCGTCAGGTGGGACAATGATTTCCAGGTCGTAGTATGCGCTGGCGCTCTGAAAGACACCCGATTGCAGAGTACTGCAGATACAGCGGGTTCGAAACGTTCCGACCTGAGGCGCGGCCACGCGGGCCGGCGGACCAGAGTCAGTACGCTGGGTCCGATGATGGATCAGATTAGGACGCAGAGGAGTCAGTTCCGGACATAGCGGCCTGTGTCGTTGCGAGATCGGAGCGATACCACTTTCGGTCCTCTCTCGCAGCCGATCCCGATGAGACAACGCGACATACCCGCGCGACGGCTGACCGCGTCGCGCTCCGCCGAAGGAGAGCGGCACCGGCTACGATTTGCTGCAAATCTATGGCTCACCACACTCGATCAGCCCCGTCGCGATGAGCGCCCTTGCCATGTCCCCTCGGGGCGGTGCAATTCCGGCGGCGAGCGCGCCCGGCTCCGCAGACGCGCGCCGCAGGAGTCCCGTATCCACACGAGACGTGGTCTTCTTGCTGATGCGCAATCTGATCTTATTGGACCTCGCTGGCCCTGCCGATGCCTTTCGGAATGCCAACAGTCGTGTCCCCGGCAGTTATCGGCTGCGCTTCGTTGCACCGCAACCGACCGTTGCCCTGGCCGGTGGATTGATCTTCGCAGGTTGCGAACCGCTACCCGCTCGACTGAGACGCGGAACTGTACTGGTGATCATGGGCAGCGCGGGCGATGGCTTCGATCCGCGCGACCCTGCGACGCGGCAGATCATCGATTGGTTGCGCAGCACTGCAAACTCCACTTTGTTGATGTGCGTATGCGGCGGCAGCGTCCTGGCTGCGCACGCGGGTTTGCTGGCCGGACGTGAGTGCACCACTCACCATTCGCTCATCGAGGAACTGCGACGCGTCGAACCGCACGCCCGCGTGCTCGAGAATCGAATCTTTGTCAAGGATGGTCAGGTGTTCACGAGTGCCGGCGTCACCGCGGGCCTCGATCTCGCACTGCATGTCATCGGAGAACAGCTCAACGTTCACGTAGCGGCCGACATCGCTCGCGCTCTGGTGGTCTACATGCGTCGCGCCGGCACGGATCCAGCGCTGTCGCCGTGGGTCATGTATCGCAACCACTTGCATCCCGCTGTACACCGCGTGCAGGATGCGGTGACTCGTGACCCGACAGCGAGATGGCGTCTGGCGGAGCTGTCAGGCGTGGCCTGCACCAGTGCGCGCAACCTCTCGCGGCTGTTTGCCGAACACGCGGGATGTTCCCCCCATAAGTACGTGCAGCTGATCCGCTTCGCCGTCGCCAAAGAGCTTGTCATGCAAACACGGGTCGGTCTCAATCAAGTGGCCGAGCGAGCGGGGTTTCACTCCGCTCAGCAACTGCGGCGCATATGGTTGCGATGGGAGGCGCAGCCGCCCAGCTTGTTTCGTGATCCATATGGGCGGAGTTCGGAAGGAACTCGAAACAGGGGCAAGACCGGAACCGATAATCGGGACGGAGAGGATGTGCTCCCTCGATGACCGGCGATTTCTCCCCAGCCCTCGCGCTTGCTCGGCCGGCTTGTCCGGCCGCGCCATGCAGCCCAACGGGTGAGGGTATGTCCGAAACTGATTGCACGTGGGCCGTATTCGGTAAGTAACATGCCAGAAAATATAGGGTTCCGAAGCCTGGCCAGCGAGGGAGAGGGAGTGTGCGTCATCGGGGTTCGGCACTTATTCGCGGTGCGTTCATGAGATTGCTTGCTGCGGGGTTCATGTTGGGAGTGCTTGGGTCCGCTGCAGCCGATACTATGTTTCGCGTCGACGCGCGCCATAGCGGGACCTATGAGGCAGCAGGCGTACCAGTGTTCCACCGGGTCAAATGGACATTTCAGGCCGGGGGCGCAATTGTTTCGACGCCGGCCCTCATTGAGCGCACGCTGTACTTCGGTAGCAACGATCACAACTTGTACGCGGTGGACGCCGCCTCCGGTGCGCTGCGCTGGAAATTCGCCACCAAGGGACGCATCACGTCCTCGCCGGCGGTGGGGAACGGGCGCGTGTACTTTGGCAGCTATGACAGTAACTTCTATGCCCTGGACGCCGCGACCGGCGCCTTAGTGTGGAAATTCACGACAGCGGGCGAGAGACGATTCAGCGGCAAACATCTTCATGGCGCCGAGCCGGCTGCCGAGTTAATGCCCGATCCGTTCGATGTCTTCCTTTCCTCGCCTGCACTCGCCAAGGGGAGCGTCTACTTTGGTAGCGGCGATGGCAATGTGTATGCGCTCGACGCCGCCAATGGCGCGCTCGTCTGGAAATTTCACACCGGCAACGTCGTACATGCCTCGCCGGCCGTCGCAGACGGCATCGTGTACGTCGGCAGCTGGGACAGCTACTTCTATGCCCTAGACTCCGCAAGCGGCAAAGAGCTGTGGCGTTTCAAGACCGGCGTGGATCCAGCCATCAACAACCAGGTTGGCATCCAGTCCTCAGCGGTTGTGGCCGACGGGGTGGTGTACTTCGGCTGCCGCGACTCGCACCTCTACGCGCTCGATGCGGCGAGCGGCGCTCCGCGATGGGCATTCTCCACCGGTGATAGCTGGGTAGTGAGCTCTCCCACAGTACGCGCGGGTACGGTCTACTTCGCCACCTCTGACTCGGGGCTAGTGGAAGCTCTCGACGCGAAGACGGGTACCGCGATTTTCTCGCTCGACTTCAAGCATTGGCCGTTCTTCTCGTCACCCGCGCTCGCAGGTGACTTCCTGTACATCGGGTCGCACCTAGGCAAGGTGTTGGCGATCGACCTAAAGACCCGACAGGTCGCCTGGGAGTTTCAGACAAACGACGCCCAGAGGAACGCTCTACCTTATACGAAGTCTGACGGGACGCCGAACTACCGGGCTGCCGCTCACGACTCGTTCTACGATCAGTTGGTGATCGGAGTTGACCGACTCATGAGCATAGGTGCCGTGTTGTCCACGCCGGTAGTTGACGGCAATACGCTGTTCTTCGGCAGCTGGGACGGTCAGCTATACGCCCTGGAGTAGGGTTTGGCGGGTACCTGTTGCTCGGGTCTGACGTGAGCGGTTCAACTGCCCGGAAATCGCACCCTGGATCGCAAGCCACGTCCGCTGACTAGTGTCTGATTGGCCGCCCGAAAGCAGACGGTCGCGACCGGCAGCGGCGGGTCAGAATGGCGTTCCCCCAATTTCCCAGACACCGCGTTAGTATTTTTGAGCCGCTTGCAGCCTCTCATAAGCAGCCGGACTCACGTAGTCTAACGTCGAGTGTCGACGATGTGGATTGTAGAAGCACTCGATGTAATTGAAGATGTCGGAGCGAGCCTCGTCACGCGTGCGGTAGCCTCTCCGGTGTACTCGCTCGATCTTCAGACTCGAGAAGAAGCTCTCCATGGCTGAGTTGTCCCAGACGTTCCCAGAACGGCTCATGCTGCATTGGATGCCGTTGTCTGCGAGGAGCAGCTGATAGAGCTCGTTGGCGTACTGGGAGCCTTGGTCCGAGTGCTGCAGCAGGGCCGTCGGGCGTCGCCGCCATAACGCCATGGTCATCGCATCGGAGACCAGCTCCGTGCTCATGTGCCTCTGCATGGACCAGCCGACCACCATCCGAGAGTAGAGATCGAGCACGACCGCCAGATACAGCCACCCCTCTCGAGTTGGAATGTAGGTGAAGTCAGCCACCCACTTCTGATTCGGCGCGTCAGCTTGAAACTGCCGATCCAGCACGTTGGGTGCAGTCATCGAGCGTCGACCCGCGACGTAACGCGGAATCTTGAGTCGTACTCGGGCAACCAGACCAGCCTGTCGCATGAGCCTAGCAGTCCGGTTCTCGCTGCAGGGGACGTTCCAGTCCCGCAGATCTCGGCATACGCGGGGACTACCGTAGGTCTGGTGACTAGCTTCGAAGCTCTCTCGGATCCGCACCAGGATCGTTCGATTGGCCATCGAGCGATTGCTCTCAGGCCGAGTGAGCCACTCATAGAACCCGCTCGTAGACACGCCCAGCGCCTGGCTCATCCATCGGACCGGCCAGACACAACGGTGACGTGCCATGAAGGCGTACTTCACTGGGGTTCTTTCGCGAAGTACGCAAGCGCTTTTTTTAGGATGTCGCGCTCCGCGGTGACCTTCATCAGTTCACGCTTCAAACGGAACAGCTCAGCTTCTTCCGGTCTCATCTTCCCTTTGCCGGGAAACGGATTGTCAGGGTCCTGGTCGAACTGCCGCAGCCAGGCCTTCAGCACACTGAGATGAATGCCGAGGTCCCGTGCTACACGGGCCTTCGCAATGCCGGTCCTCACCAACCGGATTGCTTCAAGCTTGACCTCCTGGGTATATCTTCGACGTTCCTGCTTCTCCCCCTTCTCCATGAAACACCTCCCGGTTCATCATCGCACCTATAGGAGGTATCCGGGAAATTGGGGGAAGCCCAGAACCGCCCGCACACGCCGGTCTGCCCATAGCGGCTGGTCGGTCAACTTAGCTCGCCGCAGGCTTAACGCGCTGCAGAACGATGTTTTCGGTTGCTCTCTTAGGGGAGGCCCCACCGAACTCGAACTTCAGATTCAGGTGGTCGGAGTCGATGATGTGTATGGAAAACCCATCGACATAGGCTGGGTTCGCGCTCGCGTTCGTGACATCGACAAACGTAAAACTCGCAGATCCCATCGTGTTATCGATCAGCGTTGCCTTAAGACGAGGCTGGTTCTTGGCCGCACAGTAGTGCGTCATTCGTAAATCTGCCCCATCCAAATGGTATACGGTGGTCATCGTCGGAACGTCGCTCTCAGTCATGAGCAAGTTTTCCACGAGCGCCGATCCACCGCCCGTAAGGTGGTAGTTCACTCGGAGCTTTCCCGAGCCCGTCCGCCCGCCGGACCATTCCAATGTGCCTTCCCAGTTGCCCACGAGCCCTCGCATGCGGTCGAACATACGGGCGCTCGCGAAATCGGGTGCTTGCGTGTCCGCGGCAGCTACTGAACACATGAGGCAGAGCATTCCGGCCAACCCAGCAGTACGCAGCATTTGATCAACCCTCCGAAGGACGGAATTAACGGTCACCACGAAGCTGTAGACCACTCAACGTAGTATCCCAGGACACCGGCCGCCATCAAATATTGTTGCTCCCAGCCATCAATGTTTCTCTGGGTACACCACATCACCGGCGGCCCTGCGATGTTCGCCGCGTGCCGCTCCGGTGTAATGCGCGGTGCAGCCTGTGCAGCGCAGCCCGCAACTACTATCGCGATGAGTGCTATGGATAGTCGCACTGTCTGCCTGCGCAGCGGCATCAACTTGGCGTGTACTCCTGAATCGGCCCGTCCATCCCCCACATCACTCGCCAAGAGCCGTTCGGGTCTCGGTGAACGATCTCGAGGTAGCGAAGCTCGGTGCGCGTTGCATCCGTGCGTATGAGCTCGAGTGTTCCTCGCACAAAAGCAAAATCGCCGTGGACCTGGATTTCATCCGGGCGCACCGTCACGCGGAAGCCCCCGCGCTCAATGATGTGCGCATAGTACGCTCGGCGCTCGACCCAAGACTGCACGGGATTGCGGAGATTAATATCGACGTAGGTCTTGTCGTAGAAACACATGATGCGATCGACATCGCCTGAATTGAATCCCTGGGCGAACTCGCTTGCCATCCATCTCAACTGTTCGATGTCGTCGAGTTGTTGACCCTTGGATCGCATTTGCCTTCTCCGAAATGTATCAAGCGCAGCGAGATCCGGTTGCGTCGTCGTTGGCGCGAGCATCTCAGCCTGATCTGCGGTTCTCCATCATTCGCTTAGCGCGTGGCTGCGCGAAGGGCACGGAGGGCGGCCCTGATGTCCTGCGTGCCTCCCCCTGTGGTGTCCGACTCGAGATCAGCTGCCAACTCGCTGAGCGTGTTGAGCTGCGCCCTTTCGCGTACGTACAAGGAGGGATCGAATTTTCCGCTCCAGACTCTTGCGTGCTGCTGCTGCATGCCGCTGAACCAGGCGTTGAAGGGGATCGGATCGGCGTCCGCACGGTGAGCCAGTGCGGCCAACGTGTGCGCGAGTCTCGCATCTTCACCCCACGTGAAGACCTGCCCCGCGGTTTGCAGGCGTCGAGCGATTGCCTCAACAATGAGAGCTTGCTGCTCCCGCGACAGGCGCGGACTGCGCGCCAGAAACCTAAGCAGATCGGCGCAGTGTGCTGTGGCGTGACCCCAGCCCTTGTTCAAGACGTATCCGCGTAGATCACGCTCGTCCGTGAGCGAGTGCACCCCGAGCTCGACAAGATCACCGAAACCCGTCGCGTCCAAGAACGGTACCTTGAGATCCTGCGCGGCAAACACCGACAGCACCAGGACGGAGAAGGATCTGAGGAAGAGCGAATCGTCTTCAATCTGTCCGAGTCCGTGTGCCGCATTGCGCACCAGGATGACGCGCAGTCGATTCAGCTCAGCAGGTGCCAGGCGCTGGTCGCGGTAGACCCAGGCCACGAAGGAATCGTATCCGATTTCGTCGCGAAGCTCTGGATCTGTCGAACCCAACAGTTCAGTCGCCTCGATCGCCAGGGGCAGCAGCGGGGTCTCCGCCGGCAGCCTGAAATCCTGCTGTTTGAGCGAGCGCCAGTATGCCGGTCCATGCGAGTGGACATCGGCACGCGCAACCACCATTGACCCGATTAGAAAAGCGGCGATTGCGAGATGGTGACAGGTTCGGCAAAGCACTCGACTCATCTGCGGGAGTCATGCAACCCATGCCGGGCGGAGGCTTTCAGGCAGGTCACAGTATCACATACGAACCCGAGGGCGCCTTGGCTGTCAACGCCACACGAGTCCCTGCTGCTGCGCGTGTCGCCTCTTACAAGTCCACCGCCGCAGATCCAACGCGTACTGTGGGTCACGGCAAGGATGTCCGACGTCTCGATTCCGAGCGATGGCGCTGAGCACATTCGCGCGCACGTTTCTCACAGACAAACCGAGTGAGATACATACTCGGCGCGCTTTGCAAAGCTCACGAGCGGTGCTCCCTCGGTGCCGGTCTCAATTGCAGCAGTGAAGCCCTCACATATATCTCGCCTAACTTCATCACCGCCCCGGGCTCATTCGTCACATAGCTCCTGCGGACTCGCCCGGCAGCGATAGGCTTCCTTGGGCCTCGCAGCCTCGCCGCGGAACCTCAGTGCACACACGGCCCACGCGGAGAGGAGAGCTTTGGAGTTGAATCGTGCGCCTGTTGGACCACGTCGTACAGTGCACCTCGCCGTTCATTGTTCGCCAATCCTGTGGCACGTTGTGGCCGCTCACAGGGCCAAGGGACTTTGCGCAAGAGCTCGATCGCTGTCCGCTGCGGTACGTGCTCGCCGACGAGCTGGTGCGCGTCTGCACCGAGCTGGCCTACTCGGAGGGTGACGGACTCTCCGCGTGTCTCGACCTGATTCACTTTCCGGCCGAACGGCTCTGGATTGAGTGGAACGGCACTCCACAGCGTGAAGAGCTGGCGCGCGCCCTTCCGGAATGCATCGTGAGCAACCCCAAAGACTTGGATGGCGCGCGTCACGGAGTCTTGATAGACGCCAAGGCGGACGGGCGCGTGGCGAGGCTCCGGACTTTCTGGCTCACCCGTACCGAGCCGCCGGAGCCTCAATTGGCCGCAGTCGAGACGTTGATCGATCTCGATGGGGACCTAACTCAAGCGCCACCTGCTGCGCTGCTTCAGGGAGCTGAGGTCGTGGTAAGCGATGAGCGCAATCCGCATCTGGATACATTACTGCAGTGTGCGCGCTTTCGACTTCTTCCGGCTTGGCAGCGTTATTACAGCGCTGTCACGCATGCCACAGTTGAGCGCGAGCGCGTGATCCGTTGCTCCCTCGGCACAGTCGCGTTTCATGTACCAACCGTGCTCGCGCTTTTTCTCTTGATGGCGGTGCGCCCCGGTCTCCCGCAGGTACCCATTCAGCTCGCTCGTCTCAATGCCAAGAGAGGGCGCCTCGGCAAGGCGCCACTCCTCGAGCACATCGAAGTTCACTGTCCGGTCTTCGCTTCGCCAGGCACACAATCTCGTGAAACAGCATTTACCACACCGCGCACTGGACCGCGCTGGCATCATGTGCGCGGGCACATCGTCCGGCGGCGGGACGCCATCTTTTGGCGCCGTCCGCACTGGCGTGGACATCTCCGCGTCGGCGCCGTGCGCACTCGTACCGTCACGCTTCACCTTTCGCCCCCACGGTCCGCGAATCAACAGATCTAAAGCGCGACCAGCCATCCGCTGGCTCGCAGTGCGGGTTGATGGTGCGGATGCCAGCCTCGGTCCCCTCGGATCCTGACAGCTGATGTATCTCACAGACAAATTGAGCCTTGTCGCCCCGTGACAACGAAGCGAAGTACCACCCGGCCGCAACATCTAGCGACTCGTGGCGCGCGGTTGCGAAGAGCTTAATCCCCGCACATACGAATTTCGTCACCGCGGCGAATAGATCAGTCACAAACCCACTCGAGTTCGCGGCGGCGACGCTAAGGTGCGGTCCTCGGCGGCACACGGGGCTGAAGGGTGGTTCCGTCGGACCTGTGATCGGACGGAGCGATGTGGGCAATCCGCAACATCGGTATGCGCGGCGTGCCGGGAAGACTTGCAGATTCGATTCGCATTTCTAATTAGATTAGGGGAGAAAACATGGCGAACAGTCGCAGCTTGCAACACGCTGTGCGTTGGGCGCTCGCAATGGCGACGGCATCCGTCGCTACTACGACCGCCACCGCTCAGGTAGCCCCCGCACAGCCCGCCGAGACCACCCCGGCACCGCTTCAGGAGGTGGTGGTCACCGGATCTCGCCTCAAGGCACC
>Ga0210410_10006164_pt1 | contig 10435 bp, 8 predicted proteins | sample IncBWC4MmetaG_FD_161058 | JGI IMG/M metagenome (GOLD analysis project Ga0210410, IMG submission 161058) | Forest soil microbial communities from Barre Woods Harvard Forest LTER site, Petersham, Massachusetts, United States - Inc-BW-C-4-M | ecosystem: Environmental > Terrestrial > Soil >... | reverse complement strand
CTGGAGATTGCGGATGACGTGGAGATCGGCGCGAACGCTACGATTGACCGCGGCTCGCTCGATGACACGCGCATCGCCGAAGGCGTCAAGCTGGATAACCTCGTCCATGTCGGACACAATGTGAAGATCGGCTCGCACTCCGTAATCGCAGCGCAGACCGGGATTTCCGGATCAAGCACCGTTGGGCATCACGTCGTGGTTGGTGGGCAGGTGGGAATCGCGGACCACTGCACTCTGGAAGATGGGGCGACTGCCGGGGCCCAGGCGGGGATCCCCACGGGCAAGACAATTCGCGCCGGGCAAACCGTGTGGGGAACACCCGCGAGGGAAATTGGCAAGTTCAAAGAGATTTATGTTTGGTATGCACGGCTCCCGGAGCTTGCCGCCCGCATCAAAGAGCTAGAGGACAAACTTGCCGCAAAGTGAAAAAACACAATCCGCCCAGTGGCGCGTCATTGTCGTCGGCGGACACACCCGTAGTATCGGGAAAACGCAATTGGTCTGCGACGTCATCGCCGCTTTTCCCCAAGCCAACTGGATCGCCGGAAAAATTACCCAATACGGCCATGGCGTCTGCGCGCAGAACGGTGACAATTGCGATTGCGCCCCGGACGAGCACGTCTGCGCCATCAGTTGGGAAACGCGCGCCGACACCGGCACGGACAGTTCGCGCTTTTTGGCCGCCGGAGCCCGTCGCTCCTTCTGGCTGCGCACGAAACAGGGATTCCTGGCCGAAGGCCTGCCGCTGTTGCGCGCCGCGTTGGAGGAAACTCTGGCGGCGAGCGACGCCGCGCCCGCCCCTCTCATTCTCGAAAGTAATTCCTTGCTGCAATTCCTGAAGCCCAGTCTCTACTTCGCCGTTGTCGACCCCGCCAAGGACGACTTTAAGGAATCTGCCCGCGTCGTCCTCGATCGCGCCGACGCACTTGTTCTTCGCAGCCCCGCGGACGCACTCCCCTCCGCCGCACCCGCCTGGACCAAGCTGCCCTCCCGGCTCCTTCGCGAAAAACCCTCCGTGACCCAACGCGAAGGCGAACCCCTCCCAGGCCCCCTCCACGTTCTCGTCCAACGAACCCTGGAATCCACCGTCGGCATTGCCATTTAACAACGCCGCGGTAACGAAACGGCATCTTAACCGTTGACCGTTCGCCCGAAGGGGGCGATAATTTAGTAGTACTGGTGTTACTCGGACCTCAACCGCCGTCGTTCTTCTCCGCGAAGTGATACGGAACACGGCAGTTAAGTCCAAGTTTGCGGCGCGCTTGAGAATTCTGTCCTCGCGCCCGCTGGCAGTCCCGCTCTGGGGGGAGCTCTGATGGCGTCATTCGCCCGAATAGGAGAAGAAGTTTCCGTTGCTCCAGCGCCCGTGCCCTTGCAGCAACAAGATTGGGTCGAGCGTGTGGAAAAATCCATCGAGCGCGGCGCGAACCATCTCCTTTCCGTCCAATCCCAGCATGGTTTCTGGCAAGGCGAGCTCGAAGCAGACACCACTCTCGAATCCGATTACATCTATTACCTGTACGTCCTAGGAAAAGCCGATCCCGAGCGCATCGCCAAGCTCGCGAATTACGTCCGCCGTCGCCAATTGCCCGATGGCGGCTGGAGCATCTATCCCGGCGGCCCTTCCGAGCTCAACGCCACCTGCAAAGCTTACTTCGCGCTCAAGCTCGCCGGCGACTCCACCGACTCCGCGCACTTGACGCACGCGCGCGAAACCGTACATCGCCTCGGCGGCCTCGAGCACACCAACTCCTACGTCCGCTTTTATCTCGCGCTTGTCGGCGCTGTCGGTTGGGAACTCGTCCCTTCGATTCCGCCGGAGCTGATGCTCCTCCCCAACTGGTTTTACATAAACATCTACGAAATGTCTTCCTGGACCCGCGGCATCGTCATTCCCATGTCCATTCTTTCCGCTCTGCGCCCCGATTGGCGTTTACCGGAACGCGCCCGCGTGGACGAACTGTTCAAAGATCCGTCGCGCAAGACTGCCGCCTTTGATTGGAGCAACCAGCTCATCTCTTGGAGAAATTTCTTCCTCGCCGTCGATCGCGGCTTCAAGCTCTACGAAAAAATTCCCTGGAAGCCGCTCCGCCAGCGCGCCCTTCGTGAAGCAAAATCCTGGATGCTCGATCATCTCGAGCGCACCGAAGGCCTCGCCGCCATCTACCCCGCGATGATGAACTCCATCTTCGCGCTCATGGCCCTCGGCCACGGCCCCGATGACCCGCTCACCTGGCGCGAAATAAAAGAATTCTCGCGTTTCGAGATTGAAGACGCCGACACCATCCGCATGCAGCCGTGCGTCTCCCCGGTCTGGGACACCTGCATCGCCATGGTTGCTCTCGAAGAAGCCGGCCTCCCGCCGGATCATCCCGCTCTCGTCAAAGCCGCTGAGTGGATGCTCTCCAAGCAAGTTCTCGGCCCCGGCGATTGGCAATTCAAGAATAGAGACGCCGAACCCGGCGGCTGGGCCTTCGAATTTCGCAACGACTTTTATCCCGACGTGGACGACACCGCCTTCGTCCTGATGGCGCTCCAGCGCGTCAAATATCCCGATCCCGGCCCCATGGAAGGCGCCGTCCGCCGCGGATTGCAATGGCTTCTCAGCATGCAGAACCGTAATGGCGGCTGGGGCGCGTTCGATCGCGACAACGACAGAAAGTTTCTCTGCAACATTCCTTTCGCCGATCACAACGCCATGATCGACCCTTCCACGGCCGACGTCACCGCTCGCGTCGTCGAATGCCTCGGTCGTTTCGGCTGGCCCGCGGAACATCCCGCCATCCAGCGCGCCCTGAAATTTCTTTTGAAGGATCAATGCGACGACGGCTCCTGGTTCGGTCGCTGGGGCGTCAACTTCGTCTACGGAACCAGCGGCGTCCTCCGCGCCCTCGAAACCGTTTCGCTCACCACTCGCGAATACTGTCAGCGCGCCGTCACTTGGCTCCGCACCGTGCAGAAGTCCGACGGCAGCTTTGGCGAATCGCTCCTCAGCTACGACAAGCCCGAAACCAAAGGCCAGGGCCCGAGCACCGCTTCGCAAACCGCTTGGGGTTTGATCGGCCTTCTCGCCGGCGCCGAAACCCACGATCCTGCCATCACGAAAGCTGTCTCCTATCTCGTTCACCATCAGCAGCAAGACGGTTCCTGGAGCGAGCCCGACTTCACCGGCACTGGTTTTCCCGGCGTCTTCTATTTGAAATATCACCTCTACCGTAATTCGTTCCCGGTTTACGCGCTTTCTCGCTACGCCAATCAGTCGCGCAAAGCCGAAGAGTACTTCGCCCTAAAGTTCCAGCCCAGCGAGTTCCGGCTGCGCAGCGGATTTTAGCCGCATGCTGCGCTTTCCCCTGCGCCTCACCGCGGACCTCGCCAAGGTCCGCATCGCGCGGATCGGCCGCGGCGATTCCGCCGCTCCCGCGGTTCTGCTGGTCAGTCCCGTTGAACAAGCGCATTCCTCTTCATTCGAATCCTCCAAGTTTTCCGCCGAAGCAAAAGCCGGCACAGAACTCTTGTCCTTCGTCCGCGACAGCACCGCCACCGTCGTTTGGATTGCCGGCCCCGACCCGCTTCTCCATCCGGAAATAGCGCAGCTCACCCGCTGCATCAACGGTCACGGCCAGCACGTTTTTCTCGAGACCGACGGCGCACTTCTCCGCCGCCGCATCCACGAATTTCGCCCCGTCTCTCGGCTGTTTCTAACCGTGCCTCTAAACGGTCTCGAAAAATCGCATGACCTCCGCGCCGCGCATCCGGGCGCCTTCCGCAACGCCGTCAAAGCTCTCCAAGCCGCCCGCCTCTGCGGCTTCTTGACCTGCATTCACGCGCATGTGCACGATGACACCGATCTCAACGATATCGCCGCATTGCTCGCCTTCGCGAATACGCTCGACGTTGACGGCTTCGTGATTTCTCCCGCCGCTCCGAGCTCCGCGAATCCTCGCAGTGCATCGCTGCAACAAAAGACCGCCGAAGCCAGAAACCTCATTGGCAATCGCTGGTGGCAATTCTTCTCGCGGCTCGCGGAAGCCGCCCTGAACGGCGAGCGTCTCTCCCCGCAAATCGAAAACAAGACGCGATCTATCCTCGACAGCGAATCCGATCCGCGCGAAGAGAGCGTGAAAGTCGCATGACCACCCTGGTCACCGGCGCCGCCGGTTTTCTCGGCAGTCACGTCGCGCGCCAGCTCGTCGCCCGCGGCGAAGAAGTCCGCGTCCTCATGCGCGCCTCCAGCACCAACCGCGCCATCGCCGATCTCTCCCTCGAATACGTCACTGGCGATCTTCGCGATCCCGCCTCGCTCGACCGCGCCATGAAAGGCGTGAAGCGCGTCTTCCACGTCGCCGCCGACTACCGCCTCTGGGCTAAGCGCTCCCAAGACATCTACGATTCGAACGTCGGCGGCACAAAAAATCTTCTGGAAGCCGCCAAGCGCGCCGGCATCGACCAGCTCGTCTACACCAGCACAGTCGCCACCATCGCCGTGGACCGCCCGCAGCTCCCCAACGAGTTTACCGACGCCAAGCTCGAAGAAATGGTCGGCCACTACAAGCGTTCGAAATGGATGGCCGAAAAAGAAGCCCTCGCCGCCGCGAAAAGCGGACTTCCCATCATCGTCGCCATGCCCACCACGCCCGTCGGCCCCTGGGATTGGAAGCCCACGCCCACCGGAAAAATTATTCTCGATTTTTTGAACGGAAAAATGCCCGGCTACGTCGAGACCGGCCTCAATTTCGTCGGCGTCGAAGAATGCGCCGCCGGCCATCTCCTCGTCTCCGAAAAAGGAAAAGTCGGCGAGCGCTATCTCCTCGGCGGAGAAAATCTCACGCTCAAGCAAATGCTGGGCACCCTCGCAAAAATTACCGGCCTGCGCGCCCCCAGCCTGAAAATTCCCCACGGCCTCGCCTTGGGTGTAGCCTATGCCAATACGGTTTTCTCGCGTCTGCTTGGCCGCGAACCGGGCATCCCGATCGAAGGCGTAAAGATCGCCCGCCACAATATGTTTGTGGATTGCACACGCGCCCAGCGCGAATTAGGTTTCAAGGCCGGCCCAGTCGCCGCCGCGCTCGAACGCGCCGTCCACTGGTACGCCGCCAACGGCTATGTAGCCAAAGGCCGCGCCAAGCGCATGGACCGCGCCGCCGCAGCCTAGGGTTTTGTAGCACAGACTCTTAGTCTGTGCGTGTCGCATCAGCGAGATCGTGATCTTTGTAGGGGCGCAGCACCGCTGCGCCTGACGTGGCAACGTTGTAGTGGCCCGGTCTTTAGACCGGTGCGTTTAGGTTCTCTGACAAATGCGCATCCTCGTCACCTTCGCCGTCGCAGCCGAATTCGCCCCCTGGCGCTCCCGTCATCCGTTCGTGCCCTACGAATTTGACGACACGGGGAAGCGGCGTGAGTTTGATTTGTATCGAGCAAACATCGGCTCAAATGAAGTGACCGTCTTGCTGACCGGCATGGGCGGGCAGAACGCGTCGAACGCGATGCGAACGATCCCTCTCGAAACTACAGATGTTTGCATTGCCACGGGGCTAGCGGGAGCATTGGACCCCAGCCTGACAGCTGGGAACATCGTTGCAGGCAGACGTTGCGAGGCACTCTCGGACGCGATGAAGGCTTCGAGCGATTCCGATCTCCTGAACTTGGCGTTGACCGCAAACGCTCGTGTCGTGGACATGTTTCTGACATCAGAAACAATTCTAGTTACCGCAACCGAGAAGCAACAGCTGAGCGCCTCAGGCAGTGTCGTGGAAATGGAATCTGCGCACATCCTGGCAGCGGCTTCCGGTCAGCGAATTCCGGTCGTAGCAGTTCGCGCGATAAGCGATGCTGCCGACGAAGATTTGCCCGTTGATTTCCGGCAGATTGTTGACTCCCGCGGACACGTGAGACTCGCGCCCCTGCTGAAAGAGCTGGCGGTTCATCCACATCGTCTTCCCTTACTTGTGCAGTTCGGACGTCAGAGCCGGGCCGCAGCGGTATCGCTTGCGGATTTTCTCGATAAGTTCATTCCCTTGATCGCGGCCAAGTGGCCCGGACTCCGCCCATCAAATGTGGAAGAGGTTTCTGCGACATGAGCCGCACCACCACAACCCTCGACCCCGCGCATTCCCTCGCCCCCCTCCCCAAAACCATGCGCGCCGGCGTCTATCGCGAAAAAGGTCTCGTCCGTGTCGAAGAAGTCCCCGTCCCCGAAGTCTCCGATGGCGAAGTCCTCATCAAAGTTGCCGCCTGCGGCATCTGCGGCACCGACATCAAAAAGATCTTCCACGCCTACGTCGCGCCTCCGCAAATTCTCGGCCACGAACTCGCCGGCACCGTCGTCGCCGTAGGCCGCGGTGTCACCAAATGGAAACTCGGCGATCGCGTCATGAGTTTTCATCACATCCCCTGCGGAAACTGTTTCTACTGCGAACGCCGCCTCTTCTCCCAGTGCAAACAGTACAAGACCACCGGCCTCACCGCCGGCTTCACTCCCAACGGCGGTGGCTTCGCCGAGTACGTCAAAGCCATGTCCTGGGTCGCCGATCGCGGCATAGTCGCCCTGCCCGATAACGTGAGCTTCGAGGAAGCCACCTTCATCGAACCAATCAACACCATCGCCAAAGCCGTGCAAAAAGCCCGCATCTCGGCAGGCGAAACCGTGCTCATCGCCGGATGCGGCCCCATCGGTCTCCAGTTACTGATGGTTGCAAATCTCGAAGGTGCCAAGCTCTACACCAGCGACCCCATGGCCGTCCGCCGCGCCAAGAGTCTGACCCTAGGAGCTCTTGAGTCCTTCGACCCCAGTGATGGTAAGCTTGTGGACCAGATCAAGGCCCGGACCGACGGGCGGGGTGCGGACGCGGTCCTGGTAGCAGTGGCGCATCCCTCGGTGGTCGTAGATGCGCTGGCAGCGGCAAGGCCCGGCGGGCGCGTGCTGTTGTTTGCCGCCAATGACCCGGTAACCAAGATCGAGTTTCCTGCATCTGCTGTGGGGATCGACGAAAAAGAAATCCTGGGCAGCTATAGTGCCGCGGTGGACATCCAACAAGCAGCGGCCGCTCTGGTGCTGAACAAGAAACTGCCCGTCATGGAAATTGTGACGCACCGCTTTCCGCTGGCTAGAATCCAGGAGGGTCTGGAGTTGGCGGCGAAACCTACGGTGGAATCGCTGAAAATCTTGATCACACACACATGAAAGTTTCGACGACGAAGAAGGCAGAAGAAGGACAAGCAGTGAAACTAGCCGAACCACGCTTGGCGGTGCCCTCAAAGATGACGGCCGCAGTCTTGTACGGCAGCGAAGATCTGCGCATCGAAAAAATTGATGTTCCCGCACTGTCCGCGGACGAAGTCCTTCTGCGCGTCCGGCTGGCGCTGACCGACGGCACCGATCTGAAAGTCTGGAAGCGCGGCTATCATGCCAAGATGATTCAGCCGCCCGCCGTCTTCGGCCATGAACTCGTCGGCGACGTTGCCGCTGTCGGCAAGCGCGTCGATCCCCGCTGGCGCATCGGCATGCGCGTGATTGCCGCCAACTCCGCTCCCTGCTTGCGCTGTTACCATTGCCGCCGCGGACAGGAAAATCTTTGCGACGATTTGCTCTTCAACAATGGCGCCTACGCCGACTACATGCGCATCCCCGGCCGCATCGTCGTGGAGAATATGCTGGAAGTTCCCCATTCCGTGGATGACCAGAGCGCTGCGCTCGCGGAACCTCTCGCTTGCGTCCTTCGTGGCATTCACGAAATGGAAGTGCGCACTGGAGACACTGCCGCCGTCATTGGCTGCGGCCCCATCGGCTTGAAATTCGTTCGCATGCTCTCTCGCCGCGGCGTGCGCGTCATCGCCCTGGCGCGGCGCACGGGTCCCCTCGAGGTCGCGAAGCGCCTTGGCGCCATTGCGACCATCAATGTGACCGAGACTCCCGATATCGTCACCGCCGTGAAGGCCCTGACGGAAGACCAGTTGGGACCTGATTCCGTCGTCGAAGCCGCCGGCAATCCCGCGACTTGGAAGCAGGCCCTCGCCATGGTCCGCCGCGGCGGCGTTGTCAATTTCTTCAGCGGCCTGCCCTCCGGCACGCGCGTCGAAATCGAGCCCGCTATGATTCACTATTCGGAGATCAAGCTCATCTCCCCGTTCCATCACACGCCGCGCTTTTTCCGTGAAGCTCTCGAGGCCATCCGTCGCGGCGACATCTCCGCCCACGATTTTGTCACCGAAGAAATCCGCCTGGCCGATCTCCCCCAGGCCTTCGAACGCATGAAGTCCCGCAGCGGCGAAATCAAATTAGCCGTACGGCCATGACCGAGTGCGGGAGCCCAGCTCCCACTTTTGAAGCGAACACACATTCGCAAATGCTTCGCGTACCCCCCGCTCTGTTAATCTTAAAGCAGGACTTTGTAAGGTTCGCCTCCCGAGGCGGACCGCTCGCGCCACATCTCTTACTCGTGCCGATACAAGGAGAACCTGCCTGTTAATGTTGCGCCCCGGCGAACTTGACATCACGCGTAACGTGCCAAACCCCGGCTGCACCCCCGAGGAGGCGCAAGCCTACACGCGCTGGCTCGCCACCCATCACTACGAAAATTTCAACGTCGTCTCCTGGCTCCTCCCCAAAGACCTCCATCAACATTTCTACAACGTCTACGCCTACTGCCGCTGGGCCGACGACCTCGGGGACGAAGTCCCCGACCCGGCCCGCGCTCTCGAGCTTCTCAATTGGTGGGAACACGAACTAGACCTCTGCTACGAAGGTAAACCATCGCATCCCGTCTTCGTGGCGCTTCGCGAAACAATAGTCGCCAGAGATATCCCCAAACAGCCCTTCGCCGACCTCCTGAAAGCTTTCCGCCAGGATCAAACCGCAAAGCGCTACTCCGATTGGGCTGGCGTCCTGAACTATTGCGTCTACTCCGCAAATCCCGTCGGCCGCCTCGTGCTCTATCTCTGCGGCTACCGCGACGAACAGCGTCAAAAACTTTCCGACGCCACCTGCACCGCTCTCCAGCTAGCAAATTTCTGGCAAGACGTCTCGCGCGATCTCGAAAAAGGCCGCATCTACATTCCCCTCGATGCCGCAGCCGCCCAGGGCCTCACCGAATCCGACATCGTCAACCGCCGCTTCGACGACCGCTACGTCCGCCTGATAAAAGATTTAATCGTCCGCACGCGCGAATTATTCGCCGAAGGCCTGCCCCTCGCAAGAATGGTAGACGGCCGCCTCAGCGTCGACCTTGAAATGTTTAGCCGCGGCGGCCTCGCCGTCCTCGACGCCATCGAATCCATGGGCTACGACACCCTTCACCATCGCCCCGCCATCAGCAAACTAAAACAAGCCGCCCTCCTGGGGCGCGCCCTCGTGGCATACCTCGTTGGCTCAAATCCGAAAATGGAGCAGCCTGCCGAGCCGCCCGCATTCGTCGGGAGGCCGCATCCTCCCGCACCTTACCGGGGCCACAATCCGGCAAGCGCCATCCTCGCGCGATCGTACGACGCCTGCCACCGCATCGCCCGCGCTTCCCGCAGTAACTTCTACGCCGCCTTTTTCCTTCTTCCTTCCTCCAAGCGCGACGCCCTAGCCGCCCTCTACGCCTTCATGCGTCTCGTCGACGACGTCGCCGACGAAGGCGCCGACCTCGCCGCAAAACAACGCGGCCTAGCCAACTGGCGCGCCGCTCTCGACGACGCCATTACCGGCCACGACCAGCATTTCGATGGTAACGCCGCGATGACCTCGCCCGCCGCAACTCTGGGAGTCGCAGCCGAAATCCTCCCCGCGCTCGTGGACACCATGCAGCGCTACAAAATGCCCGCGCGCTATCTCCACGATTTAATCAGCGGCGCCGAAATGGATTTAACCGTCCAGACCTACCCCACCTTCGACCGCCTCCGCGAATACTGCTACCGCGTCGCCGGCACTGTCGGACTCACCTGCACCCACGTCTTCGGTTTCTCCGACGCCCGCGCCCTCGATCTCGCCGAAAAACTCGGCCTTGCCTTTCAACTCACCAACATCATTCGCGACGTTCACGAAGACTACCGCCTCGGCCGAGTCTATCTCCCCGAAGAAGATTTGCACCGTTACGGCGTTTCCTCCGAAGATTTTGGCCGCGGTGAAGCAACGCTCGGCGTCCGTGAATTGTTGCGATTCGAATCCGAGCGCGCTTGGCAATGTTACGAAGAAGGTTCCGCGCTGCTCGGCTTGATTGATGCCGACAGCCGCGGCGCTCTTTGGCTGCTCGTGCACACCTACAGCGCGTTGCTCGGCCGCATCGAGTCGCTCGATTACGCCGTTTTCGGCGAACGCGTGCGTCTTTCCAAACCTGAAAAAATGATGTTCATCGCCAAGGCGCGCTTCGGCCGCCATACGGAAGAGAATATTCTTGAAAAGCGTGATCGTGATCGGCGGCGGGCTGGCGGGACTGGCAGCCGGCGCCGCGCTGGCTGA